>Ga0302252_1001483_pt1 | contig 13454 bp, 7 predicted proteins | sample AAG_RA_Leu_MG_FD_193511 | JGI IMG/M metagenome (GOLD analysis project Ga0302252, IMG submission 193511) | Enriched activated sludge microbial communities from anaerobic digester in WTTP, New Holstein, Wisconsin, United States - AAG_RA_Leu | ecosystem: Engineered > Bioreactor > Anaerobic >...
ATGCCCGAAAGCGCCACGACCGGAATTGCCATGCCCGGCACCCACCGAGGCAGCCGCTGCGCCAGCCGACGGAGCTTCGGCTCCTCCAGCGTAAGCTGGCGGCTGGCAGGGTGGGCTTCCGCCTCTTTGGCACTAAACACCACCCGGCTGAACACCTCCCCGTCCGGCCAGGCGATCGTCCAGCCCGGCTCCTTTCTTTCCACTCGGCCGCCGTGAGCTTGGACATAGCTCAATGTCATCCGCTCCACCCAATACGGCAGCGGATGAGCGAGCAGCTGTTGGGCGGCCTGCGGCTCCAATTCCTCCTCGCTTCCCAGGATTAGGTTGCTCGCCCGGGCTTCCCGGATTTGCTCCTGCATCTGCGCTGCCAATGCGGTGACCGACGCCTCGACCTGCTCGGGATGGAGGATCGCCTCCACAAAGAGCTCGTCAAACATCCGCCCCGCCTGGGCCGAATCGAGGACATCCCCGGTCTTGTCGATGCCGAATTCCTGAAATATGACCGCCAGTTTTTCCTCCAGCACCTCCCGCACTCGGTACTCGACCGATTCCTCGATGAAGAAGTTGACCGCTCGCACCGTCTGGTTCTGCCCAATCCGATCGACCCGGCCGATTCGCTGTTCAATTCGCATTGGATTCCAAGGAATATCGTAATTGATAACCACATGACAAAACTGCAGGTTTAAACCTTCTCCACCGGCTTCAGTCGAGATCAGGATCCGGGCCTCCCCGGCAAATTCCTCCTGCACCCGCCGGCGCTCATCCATGTCCATGGAACCATTCAGGCAGGCTACGAAAAAACCCCGCGCCAATAAGAACTCCCGTAGCATCTCCTGGGTTGGGACAAATTCCGTAAACAACAGCACCTTCAAGCCGGGGTCACGTTCCTCCGCCTGCAGTCGATAAATCCACTCTAACAACGCTTCCGCTTTGGCATCCGGCCCGATCTGCTCGCAGCGAACCGCCGCCTCTAGCAACCGTTTCACTTCCACCCGTTCATTTTTAAGCGCTTTAAAACGACTGCCCAGCAAGATCTCCGCCTGCTCCTGCCCATCCAGATCCGCCCACTCCTCCTCGGAATAAGCGGTGAAAAGGGACAACTGTTCCTGCGGCTCCGCCAACGCCGCCAGCCGCCGTTCCAGCGCCGTCCGGATCGCCCGGGTGCTGGACACCACCAGTCGCTGCATCAGGAGCATCAGGAACCCGATATAATTTCGCTTCTCCCGCATTGCCTGATTGTATCCGACCCGAACATATTCCGTCACCAGCTGATAGAGCAGTTGCTGCGAGCGGTGCCGCTCCTCCCAGGCTACTGGAAACAAGGTCGTGGACCGAGGTTTAAACAACGGCTGCCCGGCCACATCGATCGCCCGCCGTTTTTCGGTCCGAATTACATACGGCTGCACCCGCTCCCGGGTGACGCTGTTGAGATCGGGAAAAGCCCGGGCATCGAGCAGCGACAGCAAGCGCTGAAAAGCATCGGTCTTGCCCTGATGGGGAGTAGCCGAAAGCAGCAACAGATAGGGAGCCGCCTCGGCCAAGCCTTGTCCGAGTTTGAACCGGGCCACCTGTTCGGTGCTCCCCCCCAAGCGATGGGCCTCGTCCACGATCACCAGATCCCAGCCCGCCGAGATCAGATCCTCAAAGCGCTCCCGATTGTATTCTGCCACTTGCGCGGCCGACCATCCCCGCCGTTTTTCCAGCGGTTTGACCGAATCCATCGGCACCACCGCCTGAGCGCAGGAGCGCCAACTATTCGCCGTCGCCAGCTCCCCGTCGCCTAAATCCGCCAGCCGCCGCAATGACTTCAGATCCTCCGGCAGCACCAGTTGAAACTTCTCGCCAAAATGCAGCCGCAGCTCGCTCACCCATTGACTGACCAGCCCTTTGGGAGCGACCACCAATGTCCGCCGGACTAGGCCCCGCAGCTTTAATTCCAGCATGATCAGCCCGGCTTCGATGGTTTTGCCCAGTCCCACCTCATCCGCCAGCAAATAGCGAATCCGTTCATGGCTCATCGCTCGGGCCAGCGCCCGGATTTGATGCGGCAGGGGAATGATCGAGGCGCCAATCGGAGCCAGCAGCACATCCTGGGTCAACGCTTCCAACACTCGACCGGCCGCGGCGATATATGCGATCCCCTCCGGCGAGTTACTCCCGGCGGCTTCCACCGGCAAGAGCCGAGCAGCCGGAATCCGAACTACCGCATCGCTATCCGGCAGCCAAACCCGGCAGACGACCTCGCCCCAGAGATCCTGGGTTTCGAGCACCTGTCCAATTTGTTGATGGTCGGGGCTATATAAAAAACTTTCTATTAGTTCCCGTTTGCTCTGCTCGCGATTTCCTGAAACCATTTTATGATTTCCTCATAACCGTTTCGCTCTCTTATGCGCTCCAATGTCATACATTCCACAGCTTCCTCATTTAGCCAATGTTTGATTGACCTTCTTCTAATCCTACCCTGCCCATTCATTTGACTTTTTATCTCATTCTCCACATCACATTCATCAGTCATCGTAAAAATAAATGATTTGTTTGTCTCCGGATTAAGTGCTTCATTGATGGCATCCAGATGCAAATAATTCTCCATCTCTCTCTTGTTCGTGAGGAAGGCTATCGATCCATCATTTCGAGCATTCACTCTATCCATAGCCTCTTGATGCTTATATTTTCCATTCCGAAGCTCATCCCGATCATATATATGCACTTCAGGCATGTTTAAATTCTGTAAGTAATGCTGATTCACCCATTCTTGAAGAGTACTCCCCCCCAATACTACAAATGCAACTCGCGGATCACTCGAAATGTCAATTACAGAGGGATCAGCCGCCCTAAAAAGAGCATTTATCCGTTTGATAAATTGAATATCGTGGGGACCTTCTAAGCATAAAATTACTTTAACTCTATTGTCAGGAAGCACTCCCAAGTCAGATGCCACTCTTTTATACACTTCTTCCGATCCCATTTTAGCAACCCGGCCATTTTCACTATCTAATGCAATGTAACAAATCGTTTCAAGAGGTAACAATGATGCCAATGCTGGCACATGTGTGGTTATTAAGACTTGGCATCCCTCGGTTTCTGCAATAGCCTGTAAGGCTTCAATTACTTTCCTCTGGTTATTTGGGTGCTGAGCCGTTTCTGGTTCTTCCACCGCATAGATTATACTTCCTTTATTTTGTTCATCTTTTAGTCGTTCTGATTCAGCCCGAAAGAAACTGAAGAGGACCAGTCTGCGAACGCCACTGCCCCTTTTATTTATTGGAATATCATCATCGCCGTTTATGGAAAGCTTAAAAAGACTGTCCCATTTGGGATCAGATTTAAAGACGGGAGTAAGTTGCGAAGCAAGCATGCGGTCGAATTCTGAAAGTTTTTTTATTGTTCTATCCGCAACCGCAATTACACGATCCCTCACCTTCTCTTTAACAACATCAAGTTCGGCTTGAACATCTTGTATCGCTTGCTTAATCGCTATTTTCAGTGGGTCTTGAACTTCATCATCCTCATCTGTTGAAGGACGATCCGCTCTAAACAAAGCATAAACTGGTAGGTATTTGGATAATTGATCCCAAATCATTTTGGCATCCTCTTTATCCAGCTGAATTTCTATTGATTGCAGATTAAGGTCCTCAGCTTTCTCCCAAATAGCCTTCCGCAAAGCTACATTCGATCGCTTATCCACCGAGGAACTTATGCCAACCCTTTCTCCAATTTTTTTAAATCAACATTTTTCTTGTTGAGAAGCCCATCTATGTTACTTGAAGTTGGATGATTTGCTATCGCCATAATCTTCGGCTTTTTAAGCCTTCCATCTGAAAATTCAAAAACTTTTTGAATTTCTAGATAGCCCTGTCGATTTAGTAGAAATTCCTCCTCCAAAGAGGTAACGGAAGTTGCGTCAATGGTAATTTCATTCGGAAAGTCCGAAAAAATCGCCCCGATACGAACTTCGCACGGATCGCCAGCTTGTACACATACATCGCTTTCATCTATTTTCACTAATGGATGATCAAAGAAGATCGCCAATGAATCAAGAATCGTTGATTTCCCTGCTTCATTCTTCCCAATGAATGCAGTCAACTGACCAATCGAAATGCGGTGTTCATTTCTATAACCACGAAAATTTTTCAATATCAATTCCTTCAGAATCAATTTATTGCCCCCCCGCTCTGGTCACCGCCTGGTCATACCACATCAGAAGTTTGGTGTCCTCCTGGAGAATGGTTTCCGGAATCTTGTCGGCTACCGCAATGATGGTTGCATAGTCCTTGTCCTGCCACGCCTTCTTGAATCCGGCCCGGATCGCTTCAAAGCGGAAGACTCGCAGCCGCCGCTGAGTGGATTGCCGGTAGCTCTCAAATTCCCGGAGCAGCGCCCGCTCCCGCAATTTCTCCAAGTCGCTGGCCTTATTCGGATCGGGTATATACCAATGGTCTTTGGCTCGGTTGATCAGCGCCTGCGAATCAGTTGTGAACTGCCCGTTCTCTTCAATCGCCCGCCCGGAAGCCAGTTCTTCGCGGATGATAGCCCGCAGGTCTTCGCTTTGCTTCATCCAGGAAATGATCTGGTCGGGAATCGGCCCCTTGCCCTCATAACGAAGGAAATTCTGTTCCAGTAGTTCTGATAGCTCCAATGGTTTCTCATGCTTGTACCAGCCCCCGATTTGCTTAAGGAATTCCGGCTGAATCTCCTGAAAGGTCGAAGGCTTTCTCGCCAGTTGCTGCTTCAGCCACTGAATGGCCGATATTTCATCAGCCACAAAAAACTGCAGTTGAAAAATGCCTTTGACACTCATCCGTTTCTTGTCATATTCGGCTACCTGATCAGGCAGGAAGTACATCTCGTCCCGCACGGGGAACCTTCGTTCCAAACCCTGGTAGAATTCCGCCGCTGACAGGGGAATGATTACTCCCCGCCGGACATGGTAGGCCACCATCCGGTCATAGAGCAGGTATTTCTGCCGCTCGACCACGATCTCCAACATTTCGTCTTTGGCAATATAGACCGGCAAATATTTCAGATGTGTTCGAACGAAGTCCCAAACTCCTTCTTCAGTGCCGGCCTCCTGCTGGAACCGCTGCTCCAGTCCGCCGTTCGGTTTATAGCAGGAAATAACCAGGTCCTGTTTCACCGCGTTGGCGCTGGTTACCTGTTTGAACGAACCCTGCTGCTTGTCCAGGGTTCGCACATCGGCAATCACAAATCCCGCCACCTGCAGCGCCTCCTGGATCGCATTCCAGACGCTGTTCTTGGAATTATGAAACTCCACCGTCATCCATCGGCCCGGTTTGAGCACCCGGTAATATTCCCGAAAACACTCGGTCATCAGCTGCTGGTACTCCGGCAACCCTTTGCCCTGCACGCTGTTGACCACCGCTTCGGTTTTGTTGTTGGTGAAAACCTTGAGCCATGCCTCCCAGAGAAAATTGAGCTCGGAATACATTAGGTTGCCGCCGAAAGGGGGGTCGGTGAATATGTAGTCGTAAGAATGGCTCGACATCGCCGAACCGGAAGTATTTTCAGTCTGTATCGCTGATGCTTTTCTTCCTAGCGATAACAATTCCCTCTTTGCCAATCGATCCAGCTTGGCACTCAATATATATCCCGGAGATACCTCCACTTGTTGCGATCCAATATATAGAGTTCCGCTTAAATATTGATTAACTTGCGAATAATGCGTTGGCACATACCTTGACAATTTAGTGAAGCCTAAGCAAGCATATTGGATAAAAAAAAGGACTACCCCCCGCTCTCTCCCCTTGGTCCCTTTGGCCGCAGAATACAAAGCCCCCAGCACCCACAAATTCCGCTTGGTATAGAAATGATGCACATGGGTTATACCATTATCATCGTTTCTTCGAGACTCGTCGCCTTCCGGCATCCGGTCGGTCGGAAACCAGTAGGGGATTTCCGCCCGCTCAATCTGCTCGATCAAGGCCAGATCACCGGCGTCCGGCGTCTTTTCGAAGCGCTTTTTCCCGATGCTGTAATTGATCAGCACCGGCACCTGTTTGGCCTGGCGGATGGTTTGTTTGAGCGCGGAGTCATATTTGGTCACCCAGGCTCGTTCCATTCGGCGCTTAGTGAGCATCGCCGCACAATGGGGGCAGGGAAATTCTTCGTTGACCTTGCCCGCCTGCTTGTCCACCGCAGCTTCCCAAAAGACCACCTCCGCGAAGCAGTTGGGACAGACAAAAACATCCGACCAGACCGTATAGTTGATCCGGCCTGTGGTTTTGCCGTCGCTGTGCTCGGTTTCATACATCCAGCCGCATTCCGCTTCGACTTCGGCCAGGATGCGCCGGGCTTCCCGCTCAAAGGCCTCGATATCGACCGGGGTATTGTAGTTGTAAGCGATAAAGGTGGCCGCCGGGGAGAGATCATTGAGAATCGCCCGGCGCTCCCCCAGCCGGGAAAACGGCCGGCCGGTCTGGTCGAGAATGGTGCCGTCGGCAAGCACGGTATAGCCCAATGCTGTTACTGCCGCCTGGTCGCCGCAGAGCTGGGCGGCGACGCCGGTCATTCCGGTGCCGCAAAATCCGTCGAAGACCAGGTCTCCCGGTTCGGTGTAGTGGAGAATGTAGCGCATGATCGCTTTATGCGGCACTTTGGTATGGTAGGAGTGGGCGTTATAGATCGGGTCGTTCTTGCCCTCGCTGACGTCGGCGGCAAACGGCTCCCGACGGTAGGCATCGTTGGCTGGATCATAGGGCTTGCCATAATGCGCAATGAACTGCTCGAGAAAGGGATTGGGGCAGGCGGTGTAATAGGGTGGATCGGAAAGCGCCAGGATGTCTTCCTCCGAACCGAGGGGAAATCCCGCTATCGCCCGAAAGGCGGGGTCTGCCAGCTTTTCCCGAAGGAGCTCGCGGAAATACTCCCGCCGCTGCTCCTCGCTGTCGAAGGTCCTGCCCAGGCATTCAACCGGTTTCTGCTCGGAGCTACCTTCCTGTCCGTATGTAAATCGCTCTTGTTGCATCATTGCCTCCTCGCCTGGTCGCTTTGGAGTGGATTGAAGCCCGTTGTGTCTTCCTATGCACTATCGCTATCGCCTGAATATTGCGCCCAATTCTCTGCTCATTGCTTGCCACAAGCGTTTTTCCTCTTTATCACCCTTCCTCTATACACGCCCTATGCACGCGTGCATAGGGCTCTATACACATGTGCATAGGTGTTTTGAATAGCCTGCCCGTATTAGATCGGACCGGCACCGTTCCCAAGCGTGCAGCCTACTCCAATACGATTCTGACTTTGCCCGGTTCTTTGCCCTTGGTGAGCTGATCCAGGTATTCTTCAAACCGCTTTTTCATCTCGGCTGGGGTGACCGGCGAGCCACCGGCCAGTAATGCCGCCTTGATCTCATCCGTCTGGACCGGAACCTTGGTCAGCCCGGATAGCACTTCTTGGAGAGCCTGAAGGAAATCCTGGTCCAGTTCGGCCGGCAGCACCCGTTCCCGAATAAATGCTTCGACTAAAGTTCGCGCCCGAGGTTTGAGCAGGCTGACGTTTTCTTTGGTGGTAGGATCCGCCAGATTGGTGATCAAGGTTTGGGTCCAGTTGCTCAGGAGCTGATCAAGCTCCTCATCCAATTTGTTAAGAATCTCTGCCGCCACTAGCGATTTCTCCTGTGCCGGCTCGAAGCCGCAATGGGGGCATTTGGAGCTGCTCTTCAATTGCTGCTCGGTTAAGGCAAAGCAGGTTTTCAGCCCGCCCAGCCGATTTTGGAAGTCGGTCAACTGTTGACGGGGCATCAGGTCAATGGAGGAGAGGGCTCGCAACTGCCCGAGCCGGGGGTCCTGGGAGAGGTTCGCTTTGCGTTTGTCTTCGACCACCCCCAGCCGGGCTTTGCTGTGCATTTGCAGATAAGACTGAACATATGCCTTCTTCAATTCCGCCAGCAAGCGCAGGGTGTTCTGGCGAAATGCTGGAGTGCTGCGCACTGTCGGATCGCTGATCTGGGCCAGCACCTGGATCTGAGCGGCTTTTACTCGTTCTCTCCACTCGTGGCCGACCGGCAGGACTGCTTCGGCGGCGGAAAGGTAAGCGGCGGCGGCTCCGATCTCGGCGACCAACTCCTGCAGGGATTCGAGCCGCCGCAAGGTGCCGAGGCCTTCCGCGTGATTGGTTATCTCCGAGACATCGTATCGAAAGTTCTTGAGTTTGCCGGGGGTGGTAAAGGGCCGCAAAGACTCTAGGAAGCTCTTGGCAGCGTTCAGTTGCAGCTGATTCTGCTGAATCTCATCCTCGGTCAGCAGCGGGCGGCCCCAGAATGTAATCCCCTCCCGCAGTTGCTGCTCTCCAAGCAGCAACTGCCGCACCAGCCGTTCTATCGCCTTTTGCATTTCTTGCACCGGCTCCTCTTGCCCCTGGGTTATCAGCTGCGCCATCCCCGGGGTAAGCTCCAGCAGTTCGAAGAGGGCTTTGAGCGCCGGAAGATTCCATTCCTTCGGTCGTTTGATATGCTTGAATCCCGCCAGGGTCTTGAGCTCGGTCCCCGCCATTAGCGGCAGGTTGGCAGCGTCGAATTCCGTTCCCGGAATGACGAGCACCAGCTCTCCGGCATAGATCAATGCCGCCATCACCACTATTGCCCATTCCGGCTCCAGTCGCACCGTGGTTGGCAGCAAATACTCGACTCCATAGACCTCTTGGATCAGCTCGGAGCGATTGACCACTTGCCCGGCGCCTTTCTTCCGGGCAATATCCAGCACAGCTCGGGCATAGTTGGACGGGCTGGGGTCAATTCGGCTGCCCTCCAGCAATCCCAAGGCATCCAGCACCGCCAGCGCCTGCTTGCTTGGTTTTTGCCCGGCGATCACCCGGAGCGCCTCCGCAACCGCCTGATCCCGGTTTTCGCTGGTGATCAGCACCGAAAAGAACGGATAATCGGGCGCCTGCTCCTGAAACCAGGGTCCGAGACAGATGCCGGCAATGGCGTTGATCAGATCCCGGAAATTGATCCGTTCGGAGAAACCAATCCCGGCCAGATCGCGGATCGACTTGCTGCCCGCCCATTCCAGCAGCGGCCGGGTTTTCCCTTGATAGGTGACTTCATACGCTGCCGCCATATGCTCCCGCAGCCATTGACTCAACCGGCGAAGGTGCTCGTCGGCTTTGCTGCTATAGACCGCTTTGGTGTTGCCGGCAGTGGAAGCGAGTTCAACCGCGGCGGCAAAATTTCGAAGCGCAAGTTGAAACTCCTCATCGGTATTGACCAGCCGGAAAAAGACCTCGTCCGCCTTCCGCTCATTCTTATAGCGAGGCGGTTCGAACGGCTGCAGAAAGTAGAGATAGAAATCTCGGGGCGGCGCGGCCGTCGAGCGCTCATTGGGAGCGCCAAAAAAGAGGTAGCCCTGCCGGGAGGCTTTGCGCTCCTGCCATTCCAGTTCATGCTGCCAAATCTTATAGCCGGTGACATAGGTCTGATCCCTGCACTCCAGGACCTGCTTCAGCGCCTCGTAGTAATAACGGTCGAGCTGATCGGGACCCAAACTTTCCGCCCGTTTTTCGATCTGGGCGTCGAAATCGTCGCTCTTCTTGAGATCCAGATAATATTGGCGGTTGTCCCGATTGTAGGAAATGAACTGGCCGCTGACGGTTTTGATGATCTCCCGGAGAATAGTTTCGACTTGAGAGAGCAGGTCGTCCGCCGGATCTCCACCCATATCCTCGATCCCGGGCTGAAACAAGCAGATGCCATCCCGTAGCTCTTCGGCATTCGCACCAATCGGCGCATCGATGTCGCCGGTAGTCAATCGGTGGACCGAAAGCGCATGAATCAACCGCAACGCCGCCGGTTTGTAGGCCGGGCGGGTAAACGCCTGTTCGACCCGGGCCTCCAGCACCTGGCTGCAGTCAATAACCGCTCGGATGTCGGGAATCGTCCGAAAGGAAGGGTTTTCTATGAGGGTGAGCCAGTAACTGTCATAAGCGATCACCCCCGGGTAATCGGCCGGGACCTCTTGGTCCAGCCGTTTCTTCATTTCCAGCGACAATGTCTTCAGCACTTCCCGCTTCTCGACCGCGGAAATCTGCTCAAAGGTATCGATATAATCCGGGTGCACCGGGAACAGCCGAACAAACTCGTCCATGCGCTCACTCATCCGGCCGTAATACTTGGTGAACGGAGTCAGATACTCCCGGATTTTGAGCTGTTGTTCACCGGTCTTTTTCAACAGCCGCTCCGCCACCACGAATTTGACATCCTTGCGGGCGATCATGATTTGCTCGAAGCGGTCTTTGACCCGGCGGATGCTGTCGGCCACGAAAGCGAACCGGGGGCTGTCAAAGACCGCTTCCTGGACACCGGCCATGAACCGGAAGCGGAGATCTTTGCAGACCTCGCCGATCTCCCGAAGAAAGCTGAGATCCAGGATCAGTTCCTGATCTTTGCGGCTGCGCAAGTATTCGAGCAGCTCATCCACTACCAACAGCAGGCCCTGATCGGGAAAGCTCCGGTGAAACACCGCCATCAGGTCTTCAAACGCAGGCTTGTTACTGGCGATTTGATCGGCCGCCGGAAAGGAGAAATCGACTCCCAACACCCGCAGTCGTTCCTCTAATTCATTGACGATGATATCCCGCAGGGACATGGTGGTGGAGCCGATCTCGGTCCGCACCACCCGGAACCGTCCGGCGATCTGCCGGACGGCCGCCGCCACCCCGGGATGGTTGACACAATTGAGCAGCTCCTGATTTTCTGCCAGAGCGGAAAGCACCGACATCAGATGGGATTTACCAGTGCCATAATTGCCGACCACCAGCAGCCCCTTATTGTCCAGCGGGTGGTCAAACTGCAGCTGCGGGATGACCAGGCTGATCAACTTCTCCGCCATTTCCTCGGAGATGACATAGGTCTGGACCAGGTGTTGTGCCGCCGCTGTCTCGTCAGCGTGCCGCAATTGAATCACCGACTCGATCGCTTCGAACTGAATCAGGTCTCCGTATCTCATTCCTTCTCCCCCATCTGTATTGGTACGACCACCGGCTTAACGCTCGGGGGTGATTAGCTGCAAGTCTTGCGCCAAATAGCTGCGATGTTCCCGATGGTCCGGCACCGCATAGTACAGCCGCTGCCGCTCGACAATCCCGTTCCAGGCGGCGACGATCGTGGTATTGCGCGCCAAGCCCTGCAGCAGGCGCAGCGGGTCCTGCCGGAGCGAGCAATCGAAGAGCAGTTCCATATTGTCCAGCAAGACCACCTCTGCTCCCGTTTCCTCCACGATTTCGGCCAGCAGCCGGGCTGCCTGCAGTGGCTGCTGGCGTTCGCCCAGATCCAACAGCCGGCGGGATAATTCGAGATTGCCGTTGATCCGGGGAAATCCCGTTCGTCTTTCCACTTCCAACAGCGCCGCTGTCTTTCCCGCTCCGGCCGGTGCCACCAGCAGGATCAGGCGATGGTACTGGCCCTTGACTGTTTCGATCGCTTGTATGATTTGATCCGCCAGTTGATCCATGTTCACACCTTGCAATTCCCTAAACATGATCGGTTGCAAAAACATTCGAGCTGCGAGGCCGGTTTTCCTCTTCCAAATAAATGGCAGGGCAAATGTAGCCGACGGCTGAACTTGCTTTATTATAATGTATTCCATGATCGCGAGGGGTTTTACTATCCGGCCGCAAATTAAAAAGCCCGAGTGCAATGCTCGGGAGATACATCCTTTTCTTCTATGCTTTTCTCGATAAGCACGGTTCTTTCGTTAATTCTCTGCCGAATGCAAGGATATTACGGCGACTTCCCGAACTTGGCACATCGGTTTGTTCGCTTTTTCCATAGTTACCAATTCATCTGCTTCCGCCATCAGTGCCGCGCTGACATGCAATGCATCAATTGGAGTCAGGTCATACCTCATTGCCAGATCAATTGCTTGATTTGTCAGTTTGGGCGATGTCGGTACGTTTTCGGCAGCAGAAACAAACATCGTTTCCATAAATTCCACTTCTTCTTGTCGTTTCTGGAAATACGGCTTGGGCATCACCTCCAGCCGGAGATAATCACTCACAATAAGTTTCCGATCAGGATCATCGAGAATCGCCATTGCCCGTCGCGAAGCACTATCATCACCGCGAAAAGCTGCTATCAGAATATTTGCATCAATATATGTCCGCTTCATCGTTTGGCAACTCCCCGCGACGCCTTTTTACTTCTTCCAAGATCTCATCTTCATTCAAAAGCTTCATTCCTGCCGCAATAGCCCGGTTGCGCAACTCAGAAAGTTTTCTGCCCAAAGCGGTCCGAGCTATCGTTCTATTACTGATGCTCCATGCGACTACCTCGATCGTCTGATTGCTGTCCATTTCTTTTGAAATCGGCCTTCGATATATAATACCGGGCGAAACCGGTTCCCCTGGAATTTCATAAAAGCTCGGCCCACATCCGTAGTTGGACCAATATTCACGAACCGGAAGATATCCCATACCGTATCCCTGCTGATCTGAAAAACCCGTTTTCACGCATTCAGCTATGGCCATGCTCAATCACCCCTCGTAAACTGGTTCCATTTTGTTAATTGTATCGCGGCTCAATAATTCGAAAAAGATATTCTTTGCGGCCAAATGCCCCTCGTCTAGTAAATTGTTCATTTCCAGCCACGAATTATCCCCTTGTAAAAATGCGATGGTGTCAATGTCCAACAACACTCCACTGCGGCTTGACTGCTCATCCGGCAACACTACTTCGGCCGGGGATACGATTTGAATGATATGAACGAACTCCTTCGTTCGCATTTCGGTTCGAATCAAGACCGGCGATTCGTCATTAGCTTTATCCCCAACTCTTAACTCGACATTCAGAGAATCTAACTTCGGCGGCTGATTCGTCTCGATTAGATTAACGAACTTGAGAGAAAATCGTTCGAGTGATGTAATTAAGCCCGTTTCTTGAACTAGATTGACAAGCGCTCGAATATCAGCTGAAAAGGCGTCCCATCCCGGATACGGCCGACGGCAACTCAAGCCAAGCACATATTCGCCAATTTGAATGGCACGAGTGCCTCCATCGAGCCGTATCTTGGGGACGTAGCGGAGACTCGAATCGCGGTCTATAATCGCACTTGGAATATCTGCCGCCGGCAGTCTGCTAATTCCCGGATATCTTTGGTGCATTTCCTTGAATATGAGCCCCGGCAACAGTTCCGCAATTGAGGGATTGGTTTTTTTGAATCGGATCTCCCAAACTGCTTCAATTAGTGGTTCTTTTTTAAGAAGAATCGGAATCTTTTTCCCATCAGACTGATCATTCATCACATCCACCTCCGTTCGCCTGTTTTGATGCTCTAATTGCGTCTTGATTCGAAAAATTTTCCTTTATCCGTTCCCCGGAACTGGCTGGCGGAGGAGGTTGACAAACCGGGTGTACTCTTTGAGGAAGGCCAGCTCGATGCTGCCGGTGGGGCCGTTGCGGTGCTTGGCGATGATGATCTCGGCGACGTTGGGCCGATCGCTGTCGGGAA
>Ga0302252_1001486_pt1 | contig 13440 bp, 9 predicted proteins | sample AAG_RA_Leu_MG_FD_193511 | JGI IMG/M metagenome (GOLD analysis project Ga0302252, IMG submission 193511) | Enriched activated sludge microbial communities from anaerobic digester in WTTP, New Holstein, Wisconsin, United States - AAG_RA_Leu | ecosystem: Engineered > Bioreactor > Anaerobic >...
CGCTGCAAATGTTTCTGGATAAGAAGAAAATTGAGTCCTGCACCGCCCTGTTCTTGGGAGCAATAAGAGACGGCCGGGCTGTAACCGGCTCCAAGAGGCCGGAGATTCCTCCCCAGCCCAACTTTGAGGCCTATGAGAGTGCCTGGGAGGTCTTTGGAATGGCCACATTCTATCCCTCTTCCCAGGGGCACAGGCTGCACATTCACTCCGCTCTGGGCAGGGGAAAGCAGGCCCTGATAGGATGCATCCGGGAGAAGGCCAGGGTATATCTGCTTGTGGAGATGGTCTTGTTAGAGATCTGCGGCCTTGAGGCAGAGCGGGTCTGGGACGAAGATATGCAGCTATTCCTGCTCAAATTAAAGGACAGGCTCTGAGAGCTGCAGTCCGGCCTCAAGTCCAGCATCATCCTATAGGGATGCAGCCGGAAATATTCCCGCATTAGTTAAAGCAGTGGTCCTCGGATCTATCTCCAGGAAGAGCCCCTGGGAAGAGATCTGCTTTGGATAAATTTTTCGGCCATTTCGGCATCATTATTACTGATTGTTAGCCCTTCAAGGCTTGATCTATTTATATGATCGATCCGGGGAAGAGAGGCGTTCCGGAAGCACAATGAAGAAGCTGATCCGGTTTTCTGGCTCAAGCCATGGGAACAGAAATATGTCCTCTATTATTCTAATCCTCCTTCATTAATCTCAAATTTGGGCCATGCAGGGGTCACAAATTTTCTTTTGAAAATATGTCTATGGACTGTGGATAGCGTTCTGTACACATGTGTCCATTTCAAGTGTCTATTAATACTATGAAATGTTCTTTAGCTTTGAGGAATGTATATGAGACTTAGGGTAGTCAGCTCCAAGAATGAGATCTCAAATCTAAATCCCAACGAGAAGATGATTCATCTGGCATTTCGCGCCAGCAATGTGGACTTCCTCAGCCTGATGCAGAGGTGCCCCAGGTTGAGAATGATTCAGGTCCCTCCCTCCTACAAGAAGACCATGTCCAATGCCATGCAGGTATTCCTGGACATGCAGGGCGTTGAACTGCTGGAAGGGGATGTCTGGGGCCACAGAAAGGATCTGGACGAGTACTTCACCGTGGAAGATGCCACATTGGAGGAGATCCGGACCATGGCCTCCAGCGGCACCAGCATGGAGGATATCTCCGCCCAGCTTCAGAAGAAGGCCCGTCTGGGCCCGGACCTGATCAAGTACATCGCCAAGAGCAAGATCGTAGCTTGAACAGAGGCGAAGATCCAGGCTGAGCGACGGCCTGGCTCATATCTTTTTGTCTGGCTTTCTCTCTGTTAGGCTTGTTTTCTCTGTAGCAATTTGATTTGATGCACATTTCTGCAATTTTATAGAGAGAGAGCAGAAGCTGCGCCCGGCTGGCATACCGTTAAATTGATTAACCGATGGCTGCATTACCCTGACTATGTTTCAAAAAATTCTGGTTCCGACCGACTTTTCCAAACATTCGCAGCATGTTCTTGAATGCATCACTGAGCTGTCCAGCCAGAAGGATGTGGTTCTTCTCCACGTCATCCAGAGGTCTCCTCTGTCCCGCCCCTGGGATCCGGCCTCAGAGGTGGAAAAGGCCAATGAGATGATCGAGAAGCAGAAGCTGTACCTTCAGTCCCTCCGGTTCAATGTCAAGACCAGGGTGGAGACCATAATGGATGGCGATGCTGCGAAGATAATACAGAAGGTCGCAGACGAGGAGAATGCCACCCTTATCGCCATGGGCGCTCGGGGCAAGGGCAAGGTCAGCGGCCTCTTGCTCGGCAGCGTCTCCAAGAATGTGCTGCTTTACGGCCAGACCAACCTCCTGTTGATGAGATATAAGCTCCTGGAGGGAGAGAACCTGGGACGCTTCTGCCGCAGCCTCTTCACCAGGGTGATATGTCCGACGGACTTCTCCCAGCCCGCCAGAGAGGTGATAGATTTCGTCGGCAATATGAAGGGCGTGGGGGAGATTGGACTGCAGCATGTTGTAGCCAGCGGGGAGAGCGATGAGCAGATAGAAGCTGCTGTGCGGGATGCTGCTGGCAAGCTAAATGATATCGCCAAGGAGATCGAGAGGCCGGACCGAAAGGTCAGTGTCCACGTCCAGGTTGGCAATGCCCCGGAGGAGATCACCCGGCTGGCAGACAGAGAGGACGCCTCATTGATAGCCATGAGCTCTCATGGAAAAGGCTGGCTAAAGCAGATGACTGTGGGCAGCACAACCTATGAGACGGCCAGGATCTCCAACCGCCCCATTCTGGTGGTGAGAGCAGAGAAGAAAGCCTGAATCCTTTTTTTAGCCGTTTTATTTTTTAAGCCAATCCCACCTATAGGCATGACCATCTGATCCAATATTTAAGGCGGATGCCATTCAATGCTGCCATGTCCTAGCCAGCATGCATCTACCCGGGCGGATACTGACCTTCGTCTCCCGTTCCCTCATCCAGGTGAGGCGGCTTGATCAGATCCGGTACATTCAGGGCAGAGGCGGGCTGGGCCATGGATATGCAGGTCTTCCGCAGCTCCCTGATCATGGAGCCGATCCGCTCAAAGGAGAAGATTATCTCCGAAAACATCGCACTGTAGCTGCTCTTGGCCGCCAGCCGGATCAGATACAGCTTGTAATTCCAGTTCAGAATCAGCCTCAGCCGCTCGTCATTGGATCGCATCTTCTTATCGATATCATCCGGCATATCCGGAAATGTGGTCAGAAGATGATCCAGGTTCTCGGTACACGGTACGGCCATCTCCTGGATTCCGGCTAAAGACTCCAGGGACAGCTCAATCCTCTTCTCCTTCATGGTCTCGAATTTTTTGGCCATCGATACCATCTGCTTGGCCATCAAGCTCACCAGATCAGCAACCCTGGCCAGTATAGCCAGACGGCCGGCATATTCCACCGATATCTCTCGGTCCGAGAGAGATACTATGGTGGATATGATCTGAGAGTGCAGATAATCCACGTAATCCCTCGATTGCACAATTCTGGCGCAAAGGTCGACATTGCCGCCGGCTACTTGAAGTGTGCTCAAAAAGATATCTTTGGCCGTATAGAGCATATGAACGATCTCCTTTTCCACCAGCTCAGCAGCTTCAGAGATATCATCAGGCATCTTCTTGGAGATATGTCGGGTTATGAAGATTATCTCCCCATCCTTTTGGGGCAAGATATCCTGGATGAACCTGGAAAAGGGCTTTATCAGCAGCAAAAAGATGGCAGCGCAGGTGACATTGAATATCAAATGAGCATTGGCCACCTGCTGGGCCTCAGTCCCTCCTAGACTGTCGATCAGCCCGGAAAAGGAATCCAGAAACGGCAGAAATATCAGCACTCCTAGGAGATTGAAGAAGAACTGGGCCACTGCGGTGCGTCTCGCCGCCGCATTCATGCGCAGGGATATCACCAGCCCGGTTAGGGTGGTGCCGATATTGGCCCCCAGTATAATCGGTATGGCCTGGTTTGCGGTGATGAGATTGCTCTGGGCCATTACCACTACCAGTCCCGCTGTAACCGAACTGGACTGAAATATGTTGGTTACAATAAATCCGATAGCTATTGCTGTAAGGGCATTGTTGGTCATGGAGAAGAGAGAGAGCAGGCTCGGATTTCCCTGCAGGGGGGCAACTATGGATGAGATTAAATTGAGGCTGTAGAAGACCAGCCCGAAATAGAATATGGGCTTTCCCAGGGATTTATAAGGGCTGCGAATCAAGCTCATGACAAATCCCAGGATTAAAATTGCCGGAGCAAATGCAGTAAGCTTGAAGGCTACGAGCTGGGCGGTTAGGGTGGTGCCCACATTCGCCCCTATGATAAGACCCAGGGAGCCGAGGAAGGAGATGGCACCTGCATTGACCAATCCCACCACGATGATAGTAGTGGCCGTGCTGGACTGAATAATGGCAGTAACGGCGGCACCGGCCAGAGCGCCTCGAAGAGAGGTCTTTGTTGCCTTTTGAAGCACAGCTCTAAAGCTCTCTCCTGCTAAATGCCGCACCTCTTCTGAGAAATTCTCGATGCCGTAAAGAAACAAAATAACCGCCGGGATGACGGCAAAGAGCATCTCCAGTATCATCTTATTTCCAGTTCCCCAGAGATGGAGTTGTACGGCAGCAATCTGCTCCCAACACGCCAATTGATCCCGCTTTCAAGTATCATTTCCTTTCTTGGTTATGGTTTGGAAAATAAAAAGCTTGTCGTCTGAGATCTGAGGCGCCATGGAATCATCCGGCTCTTGCTGTTCCAGCAGGGACGGCTCAGCCTCCGGCCAGGATTACATTGAGGCTGATCAGGATATAGACCGCTAAGAGCATAATGCCTTCCAGACGGGTGATGATCCTGTCATTTATAGCCATCAATCCCAATAGCAGGATGTAGAATATCATAGCCAGCATTACCTGTGAGACCAATTGGTAATGGATGGAAAATTCACCCAGAAATGAGGCCGTGCCAGGAATGACCAGATTGTTAAATGCGATGGATCCAAATATATTTCCCATGGCGATATTAGCCAGGCCTCTCCTGGCTGCTACCAGGGAAGTGGCTATCTCCGGAATTGAGGTTCCCACAGCCAGAAGGAAGAAGGCGACCACCTCCTCTCCTATGCCTGTTGAAGCCGATATGGCCAGGAGGGAGGATACAATCAGATCCGAGCTGGCATAGACCAGAACTCCACCTGCCATTAGGAGCACAATGCTGAGGAGACGAAAAGGCTCGTCCCTCTCCGGCCCGGCATGGGATGGAGTGGAGATATTATTATAAATATGATTGTAGATATTATTATAGATATAAGCTAGATACAATCCCATCATCATCAATCCCTCAAGAGGGGATATCTTGATGTCGATCAAAGATGCAAAAAGAATCATTCCTGATCCGATCACAATGATTACATCATTATATACCGGAGTTCTGTATAGCGGCATGGGATAGAAAATGGCTACCAAGCCGATGGCCAGGCCTATATTGGCCAGGTTTGAGCCCAGCAAATTTCCCATCACTATTCCCGGATGCCCGCTCCCGGTCTGCATAGCTGTGATAGAGGAGGCAAGTTCCGGCAGAGAGGTACCGATGGCCACAATAGTCGCGCCTATTACAAATTCCGATATGCCTGCCGCTTTGGCAATGCTTGATGCGCCATCGGTCACAAACCTGGCTCCGTAATAAAGCCCGATTAAGCTCGCCAGGAATATTAAAAATTGATCAAATATCATATCACCAGCAAAGGCCCCCGGTCATTGATCAGGCCGGAAAAAAGATGAGAATATTTGTCTCTCAGTACATTGCGATCTTCGATCTCCTCAGAATGAGAACCGGCTTGTCCACGGAGTTGGCCACATCATAGGCTGTGCTCCCGATCCTGCCCTTCTTTATGGCTATGGCACCTTGAGAGCTCATGGCGATTAAGGATACATCCTCCTCCTCCGCCACAGTCCGGATCGTCTCCACCGGATGGCCGACCACTACCTTGGCCGTGACCTTCATGCCGCTCTTTTCCAGCTCCACGGCGATCTCATCAATCTTTTTCTTGGCCATGGCCTCATTCTCCTCTATCTCTTCATCCGTCTCGCCCGTTGAGACAACATTGAGCAATACCAGCTCTCCGATGCCCTTGATGTCCTTTAAGAATGACAGGGCAACCTCTGCCGGCTGAGAGAAGTCCGTGGGGAAGAGCACCCTGGAGAAGACCCTGGCGCAATGCTTTTCCATCTCGCCGCTCTCCAGCACCTTGTAGCGCATGATCAGCAGATGGGTATCCCCATATCTCAGTGAATTGCGAGAGACGCTTCCCAGAAGGACGCTCTGGATTCTGCTCTTTCCTCGAGCCCCCATGGCCACCAGTGACGCATTCTCCTCATCGGCCACCCTCTGCACAGCATTGGCTATCTCTCCTTCCAGGACCGAGACCGCCCTCACCTTGACCTCAATGCTCGGATCGGCGATCAATTTCTTCTCTTCCATCAGCCGGGCTTCAACCTCTTTCAGCTCAGCTACAGGATCCCAGACCCTGGTGATGACACTTCTGGATAACACACTGAGAAGAACCACCTGCTTTATGCCTGGAATCTCGCCTACGCATTCAATGACCTTTTTTGCATGCTTGGAAAAGTCCGTTGGGACCAGAACCTTTTCGAACATCTTCTCCTCCTAATTCATGGTAGTATCTAGGATATTTCTAGTTATCGAATATGAATATGCAGCATTATCTATCTCTGCCTTCAGATAAAAAATTAATAGACGTTGACCATCAGGTCGATAGCATTCGGAAAGCATTTTATTCAAATCCTGCCGAAGAGATCGACTTTATAGTCCTCTCCCTTCCTTTTCAGCTCATTTTTTACTGCCGCCTCCTGTGCCGGTAGATAGAACCTCCGGGCATACTCCTTGGCCATCCTGCGGGCGGAGAATTGGGGACCGGTCATCTTTATAGCTTCTTTCATTATGGAGATCCAGCCGTGTGATACGCCATCCTCATCCAGGTCGTAATAAAGGGGAACAATGTCCTTCTCCAAGAGCTCGTAGATCGCAGCCGCATCCTTTACATCCCTTTCCGGACCTTCTGCTCCCTGAACCGCCCAGCCGTTCTTGCCGTTGTAGCCCTCGATCCACCATCCGTCCAAGATGGAAAGCTGGGGCACGCCGTTTAATGTGGCCTTCATGCCGCTGGTGCCGCTGGCCTCCATAGGGGGCAGGGGATTGTTGACCCAGACATCCACCCCGTGCACCATGTACTGGGCTAATAGCTCATCATAGTCCTCAACAAAGGCGATCCGCCCCTCAAAGGACTGGTCCTTGGCGGCACTGAAGACCTGCTGCAGAAGCTGCTTTGACTGCTGGTCGTCCTGATGGGCCTTGCCGGCAAATATGATCTGAACCGGCCTCCAGCGATCGCTGACGATCCTGGACAGGCGGGATATATCCTGCAGGAGCAGGGTGGGCCGCTTATATGAGGCAAAGCGCCTGGCAAAGCCCAGGGTCAAAACGGCTGGATCCAGAAGCACTCCGGAGGCCATGATGTTGTTGGGATCGGAGCCCTGCCGCCGCCACTTTAATCGGGCTCTCTCTCTTATCTTGGCTATCAGCATCTCCTTCATGAAGCGGTGATGCTCCCATAAAATTCGGTCCGGAATCTCGTCCACCAGCTCCCAGATGGCAGGGGAATCGTGCTCCTCCAGCCAGGTCCGCCCCAGGTAGCGATTGAAAATCTCATCTCCCAGGCGCCTGTCGATCCAGGTAGGGACATGCACTCCATTGGTGATATGGCCAATGGGAATCTGATCCAGAGCAAGGTCAGGCCATATCTCCTTCCACATCTCCCGGCTGACCCAGCCATGCTTCGCGCTTACTGCATTGCGATAGGCGCTGCCCCGCAGGGCAAATGCAGTCATATTGAAGCCCTCCGGCCTGGCCGGGCTCATTCCCAGGCGGAAGAACTCATCTCTTGACAGATCCAGAGATGGCAGATAGGATCCGAAGTACTTGTCCATGAGCTGATACGAGAATACATCATGGCCCGCCGGCACCGGGGTGTGGGTGGTGAATACTGTGGTCTTATGGACCTGCTCGAAGGCCTCCTGGTAGCTCATGCCTTCTTCCACCCTCTGCCTGATCCTCTCCAGGATGGCAAAAGCGGGGTGGCCCTCGTTTAAATGAATGACGGAATAGTCCAGACCCAGATGGTGCAGGACCCTAGCTCCGCCGATTCCCAGGACTATCTCCTGGCGCAGGCGCTGCTCCAGGTCTCCGGTATAAAGCCGGTCCGATATCACCCGGTTCCAGGGATCATTGACCTCGCTGGAGGTGTCGATGAGGTAGAGCTTGATCTTTCCCACCATAACCTCCCAGACCTCGAGATAGATGGGCTGATCCATGATCGGAAATTTTACGCTGATGGGATTTCCTTGCTCGTCAGTCATCTTCCGAATCGGAGCATTCTCCCGATCCATAATCTCGCAGGCACCCACCTGCCAGCCATCGGAAGAGATCATCTGCCGCAGGTATCCCTGGGGATACATGAAGCCCACCGCAACCAGGGGTATGCTCAAATCACTGCACTCTTTTAGGAAGTCTCCCGCCAGAAATCCTAGCCCTCCGGCATAAAATGGAAGGGCATGATGCAGACCGTATTCAGCTGAGAAGTAGGCTATTCTGCACCTCTCCGGTGCGGTTACTGTTTCGCAGAACCAGCCCGCTTTTGGATTGATGTAGTTTTCAAAGCGTGCCATCACCGAGTGATAATGCCTCGTGAAATGGGGATTGGATGCTGCAGCCTGCAGATCCTCCTCACTCATTCGGTTGAGCATCTTAACCGGGTTGTGGTTGCTTAAAAACCAGCCCTGACGGTTGAGAAGCTTGAAGAGTTCCCGTCCCTCGGGATGCCAGCTCCACCAGAGGTTGTAGGCCAATTCCCTAAGCCCTGAAAGCTCCTCCGGCAGATGGGGAAACTTGTCTTTGATGCCTTTCATGAGTCTGTCAGCTCCGCGCCGCCCAATTTTTAGGACTCTTGGCTGATATAGCCTTCGATCTGATATTAATTAAGCTGAAGTCATTTTATTATTTCATATCTGTAGAAAAATTCAAATAACTTATTGATCTTCTTAGGAAATGTGAAATCGGATTGGTTCGGTTCGACTGAATGGAAGATATTGATATCGCTGCTCCTTATAACCAGCCCTCTTTCTGCCCTGGAGGGCGATGGAGATATAATTGAGGTAGATCATGTTGCAGATAACGATACGCCCAGCCAGCCGAATCAGTCCTTATCTCCGATCGATCCGCACTCCCCGAATCGACCGCCGCAGCAGCCTGTCATTGCAGATGGGCCCGTATCCATCCCACCCGACCTCTCCAGCAATTATGCCGCGTATGCCATAGATCAGGACGGCGATCCTCTGATCTACATCTTCCAATGGGGCGACGGAAACAGCTCAAAAGTGGGGCCGGTCGAATCCGGAATCCATGTCGCAGCCGGTCACATCTGGAGCCTGCCCGGCAGATATCAGGTGACGGTCAAGGCTGTGGACGCTAATAGCTCTTCACCCTGGTCTTCGCCTCTGGTGGTATCTGTCAACTCGCCTCCCGGCCAGCCCTCCCTACCCTCTGGCCGGAGTTCAGCCCTTCCGGAAGAAAATGCCTCATTCTCTACATCATCCGAAGATCCCGATGGAGATCAGTTGAGATACACATTTGACTGGGGAGATGACTCCTCCTCCCGCTCAGGCTGGACCGAGTCCGGGGCAGAGATGAGCATGGTCCACTGCTGGGAGAGGGCGGGAAGATATGAGATCCGGGCCAGAGCCGAGGATGAGAGAGGGGCGTCTTCGCCCTGGTCGGAGACAGCAGCCATAATCATAAACACCTTGCCCAGCCGGCCGGATCAGCTCTCCGGCCCGGTCTCGGGATATGCAATGGTCCCCTACCAATTTCGGACCTCGGCCATAGATGAGGATGGCGATCCTCTGAATTACACCTTCGATTGGGGAGATGGAACAACAGAGGCTATCGATCTTATCGACTCGGGCCTCAATGCCAGCTTGGATCATACCTGGACCCGCCCCGGAAGCTATCAGATCAAGGCTATGGCAGCTGACCGGATGGGTGGAGACTGGTCCGAGGAGAGGCACATCACCATAGCCTCAAATAGAGAGCCGGATTCGCCCAGAGACCTTTATGGATTGAGGTCCGGCTACACCGGAATTGTCTGCAACTTCTTTACCATGGCCAGGGACCCAGATGGAGATAAAGTGATGCATGTCCTGGACTGGGGAGATGGAACTGCAATAAAAACCGGCCTCGTCCTTTCCGGATCTCTGGAGAATGCATCGCATGTCTGGATGCGGCCCGGCGAATATCCGGTCCGGGTCCTTTCCGTAGATGAGAAGGGAGCGCCGTCCCTCTGGTCCGGGCCTTTTATGGTGGCGATAAATGCCAACGGCCCTCCGGTGCAGCCAGCCGTGCCATCCGGTCCTGCTGCCGGGCAATGCTTGATCTCCCACGTATATGCCACATCGGCGATAGATCCGGATGGGGATGCAGTGAAATATGTCTTCGACTGGGGAGATGGAACCACCTCCTGGACCGGTCTCGATTATTTGAGTTCTGGGGTGGAGAGTTCGGTATCTCACAAATGGATGAAGCCGGGAGTCTATCAGATAAAGGCAGCGGCACTGGACGATAAGGGCTTGATTTCAGATTGGTCTGGAGCACTAATGGTGAAGATGGAATAAAAGGGATCTATGGCCGAGATCTTATCTGAGATCTATATCTGATCCATCCATTAGATCATTGCTGGCTAAAGAAAAAAAAGGGCAGCGGATTGGAGCGATCCGCCACGATTCCGCCGGGACGGCCATGATCATATCCTTTGACCGGTTTCGATATTCACATTATTCTCCGCCTGGCTGTTATGCAAGCCTAAAGCTCGCTGATCTCCCAGATCTATCCGATCCAGGTTCCATCCCTCCGGGCAGCAAATGCAGCCTGCTGGGCAGACGGTATCGATCTCAGCGGTGGCATTATCGCTTCGTACTATGTTGCATGGGTCCAGTGACCAGACAGTTGCAATATTCAGTATCTTATGGCATAGATCGTCCTCGTCCACCAGATAAGCTCCTTCATACATCCAGACCTCGCCAGGATTGAGAAGACCATCGCTGTTATCATCTCCGGAAAGGCGGAGAAGGTCTGCAATCATATCGTCCTCAAGAGTCAACTGGGACAGATTCACATCTCCCGTGTTGGTCACATAGTAGGTATATGTTACAATATCCCCCGCTTCAACCTCCTCACCTTCTTTATCCGAGATCTTTGTCAAGCTGATTCCGGGATCATAGACGGTTTTCACCTCAACGATATTGCTGGTGGAATTCAGTGCTTCAGAGCAGGGTCCTAAAGCATTTACTGTGGCACTGTTGATGATATTGGAGCAGAGATCGCTCTCCTGCACTGTATAGCTGGCATTATAAGTCCAGGACTCACCCGGTGCCAGCTGGTTCTGGCCAATTGAAAGGGAGAGCAATGGGATCATGATCAAAAAAAATTTCCAGATATTCATGATCTCACTTCCCTATCGGTCCGAGCCGGTCGTCATCTATCTTCAGATCGCTCAGGTTGACATCACCAGTATTTGTGACCGTATAGGTGTAATTTATGACATCGCCTATCCCCGCCGAAGAGACATCTGCCCATTTATCGATCTTTATGGCGGCAGTGTAGTTTGTGGGAACGCTCCAGGCGGCGTTAACTTGCAGGGTTTTGTTGCACGGATCGGTGGCATTGGCCAGGGCCTCGTTGATGATGTTCTGGCAGAGATCGCTCTCGGTTACAATGTATCTGGCATAGAAAGTCCTGAATTCTCCTGGCATCAGAGATGGGATCTGCTCAATCAGGCCTAGCCTGTCGTCCGTGACGTTTACCAGATACAGCGTCTCGTTTCCTGTGTTCTCTACCACTATGGTGTAATTTATGGCCTGGTTTACCCGGACGGGACTGCTGGGCGAAGGTCCGAAGTCTGCCGTCTTGTTGATCTTCAGGCTCGATCCGCAACACTCCGAGTTCACAAAGTCCATGCCGCTGATATCGGAGCAGTTCAATGAGACCTGTCCCGGTGCAGAGACAGCGCTCCAGCCGTCTTTGGACTCCTCGCTCAGATTATAGACTCCGGGGGGCAGCCCGCAGAACTGGTAGTATCCGGTCTCATTGGTCAGAGCGCTTATTGCTCCTCCCTGGCTATTGGATAGGATTATAGTCCAGTTTGAAAGGTTGTATTCGCCGCAGGTATTCTTTTTATGGCCGCTGATGCAGAGCAAAGCCTGGTTGGTGAAGTTCTGATCTGTGAGGTTACTTCCACAGGGCACAGTCACATCCAACGATATCGGTCCGGACGAGATGTAGCCATCTTTAGTCTCTTCGGTCAGGGTGTAGCGTCCCGGCATGAGGTTGCAGAACTCATATTTGCCGTCTGAACCTGTTAGGTTGCTGGTTGTATAGCTGCTGTTGTTCAGAGTTATCAGCCAGTTTTCTATGCCCGCATTGGTGCAGTCATCAAGCTTGTAGCCGCTGATGCAGAGCAAAGCCTGGTTGGTGAAGTTCTGGTCTGTGAGGTTACTTCCACAGGGCAGATTCACATCCAACGATATCGGTCCGGACGAGATGTAGCCATCTTTAGTCTCTTCTGTCAGGGTGTAGCGTCCCGGAACGAGGTTGCAGAACTCGTATTTGCCGTCTGAACCGGTGAGACTGCTGGTTGTGTAGCTGCTGTTGTTCAGAGTTATCAGCCAGTTTTCTATGCCCGCATTGGTGCAGTCATCGAGCTTATAGCCGCTGATGCACAGAAGCTTCTGGTTGGTGAAGTTCTGATTGGTGATATTGCTGCAGTTGAGAACGATCTCTGGCGGAGCGATGACCTGCATCCAGCCTTGCTTGAGCTCCTCGTTCAAAGTATAGTTGCCCGGAGCCAGATTGCAGAATTCATATTTGCCGTCTATACCAGTGGTATCATTAGCGCTATAGCCGGTGCTGTTGCTGATGGTGATATTCCAGCTAGAGAGGGGACTGTCTCCGCAATTGTCTTTCTTGTAGCCGCTGATGCAATAGAGCTTCTTGTTGGTGAAATTGAGGTTGGATATGTTCTCTCCAATCAGATCCCTGGAGTAGCAGCCATCGGGATGGGTCTGGGTCCATCCATCCTGAGAGAGCTCGCAGACGGTGTAGGTGTCATTATTCTCCAGGCCGCAGATCCGCCAGAAGCCGCTGGCGTCTGTAGTTGCATTCCATAGCCGGGTTGCATTGCTGACGGTGATATTCCAGCCTGATAGGGGCAGGCCGGTGCAGCCGTCTTTCTTGAAGCCCGACAGGCAGCGTGCATCATCATAAGTATAGATGATGCTGGCATTAGACCAGGCTAGAGTTGTGATCAATGAATACCAGGATCCTCCGCCTATCACTCGCGAACTGGCCCTTGTATATGCTAGAAGTGGGAAGGTTCCGGTGCCCACGTAGTCGGTTGTATTGGCTGAATCGTCATAATAGACATATCCCCAGGTGTCATTGGCATCACTGCCATTGAAAGATGAAGTACCAAGAAAATCCCATACACCGTCATATGCAGTGACATTTATGCCGCCAGTCTCAGGTACCCTCAAATACACCTGCAAAGGAATGTGCTGCCCATTGATCATCACCGCATCCATATATGCATCAACGGCAAAATATGCATTTTGAACCGGTTTAGGGGCTCCGTTTTCAGCCGCACCATCAAGAGTGGCATTTAGCGTAGCAGCAAAATATACGGAGATAAGCTTCCCCATTGCCGGATCGAAATAGGGAAATGTAAAATTAGGCTCCTCGCTAAATTCTGTGGGTAAGGGGATAACCATTTATCATAACCCTCGATCAAATAAATCCCTGTGTCAATCTCTCAGGAAGAACTCTTCAGGA
>Ga0302252_1001492_pt1 | contig 13395 bp, 13 predicted proteins | sample AAG_RA_Leu_MG_FD_193511 | JGI IMG/M metagenome (GOLD analysis project Ga0302252, IMG submission 193511) | Enriched activated sludge microbial communities from anaerobic digester in WTTP, New Holstein, Wisconsin, United States - AAG_RA_Leu | ecosystem: Engineered > Bioreactor > Anaerobic >...
ATATTGGGCGATTTTGTCGAAAGATATGGTACTTTGGAGGCTCCAAATCTCTGGTAAATCGCATCTGGCGAATTGGGGTTGGTCGTACAGATTTGATGGAGCTACTTAAAAGTGGCGAAGTCAGGCTACATTAATGGCGGATCTCGATTTGGTGGTTTTCAATCCGAGTGGTGGATTCGTAACCAATTCTAACAGTTGGGATAACAATTTCGAGATTGTTGAGTTCACTGCATCAACCACAGGAAATTATAATATCCGTCTGGACAAATCCCGGTTTGACGGATCATCTGAACGTGTCGGGTTTGCGTACACAATATACTAAAAATCCGATGGCATTGAAATGGCAGAACAATTATGGAAGGGGTGATCAAGACATGAAAATTCAAAAAAAGCATATCATTCCTTCTCTTTTTATTCTTCTCGTTGTCGTTATCGGACTCTGGACCGGAATGAACATTAGTGACAACAAAATACCTGAACCAGATCCCGGTTACTGGAATACCACGGCAGCCACTATTACATCCGTTCAGACCCCCTTGTGCCATGGCTACCTGTATCCTGTCGAGACAGAAGGGTATGTATACCTTGGGGAAGGTTGTCTCAATATCACAGCCGGGGTTTCTTCCGGACAACTTATTTCCTGGTACAAAAATGGCAGAAATTCCGAGAAAGATAGACCGGATGAAAGTCGGATTGTCCAAGATGCACGGAATTTTTATGTAAACCCTGATGAGTTCGCGGGTTTTGAAGGGCCCTGGTACGTCGGAACAACGGACAAGGTGGCATTTATTGTCAACCGGGATACGAACGCACAGATGACGACTCCCGGCTCCTTTGAAGATTCCGGAAAGTTCGATACCGGCGTATTGGCAATCATAAACTCGACAAACCAAATCGATTACGCCCGGGTCTGGGTCATTCTGGAAGAACCCTCCGGATCAGAACGGGATCCCGGAACAAATCTCACACCGGAGGAGAAGGCCGTCTTTCGCGAACAACAACGGGCATATTACCTGAATTACACAAAGCCGGTTGTTGATTATGTCAGGGCCAAGGGATTTGTTGTGGATTATATCAGCCAGACATCACCGTCAATCGAAGTCCTTGCACCACCCCCTTTTATGGAAGAACTGTCACAACAGCCAAAAATCCAAAAAATTGTCGCTGCCAAGGCATCTCACCCGCTCATTAAAGAGATGCTGCAACGTCAACCTGATGAAACACTGAGACTGATGGTTTCTCTCACAAAACCCCCGGGAGTCACACGATGGCCAGGGTCATTAACTGAAGAGCAGATGGATGAATATTATTCGAAAAACAGAGTTTTATTCGAGAACCATACACGACCGCTCCTTGACCTGCTTGAAAAGGAGAATATCAGCATACAATATAACGACCCGTATCTCACAGGGGGATTCTGGGTGGAGATTCCGGTTCACCTGATTGAGGAGTTTAATGAAAGGTCGGACGTTGTTTATATGGAACGGGAAATCCCGGCATCTCTTATATGAATCATACCGCTCATCATCCTCTTCCTCGGCATCGTTGCAGACCCGGATGAGATGCACGCAATCTGGTATTGGATGCTGAACACGCTCGGTATCTTCGATCTCTCCGTGCTGACCGATGCTGAGCGGTTGAACTATGCCGAGAAGCGGCATTACTTCTGGTTCGGGGAGGTGGAGATGGCTGCGATGCTGGCCGGAACCTTTGCGGCCCCGGTCGGATTCTACATAGCGGGCCGGACTGACACGAGCTTGGCATTCATCGGCGCTGCGTTCCTGTTCCTGCCGCTGTTTGTGTTCCTGCCGAAGCTGATCCAACGGGCGATGAAGGCAGATACGGCTGCCGCGATCGAGGCGTTCGGGAAGAATGAGCAGGTGAAGAAAGTTTTCTGGACCTTCTTCATCGGGATGACCGGGCTGGTCCTGGCCCGGGTCGTGGACCCGGCAACAGCTCAGCAGATTGTCGGGTTGATTATGGGGATATGAGGCTGGCTGGGACTGGCAGACCCCGCTGTCTCATGACTCGCAAATACCGGGTGATTAATCACCCAACATTATTTTTTTTGGAGATTTTCGGTGTATTGTGATACCTTCAGTCTGTACTCCGAAAAAATCAATGTTGACATTTTTTGGGATCTTATGGAATCATGGAAAAAATGGAAGCTCTGAAAATGCTCCAGACAAAAAAGGTATAATTTTACTCTGTTACAATCCGGTCATAGAAGACTGCAGCAGCCACGGCGCCGATGACCGGCCCGAAGATATAGATCGGGAAGAATACCCAGAGATTCGAGCCGCCCAGCAGGAAGTCCATCACGTACGGCCCGAACGTGCGGGCCGGGTTGAGCGATGCACCGGAGATGTTGCCCGCCATCGTGATCATTCCTGCAACGGTCAGGCCGATGATGAGCCCGGCAAATCCCGGCGGGGCACGTTCGTCCACCGCCACGCCCATGATCACGAGCATCAGCACGAACGTTGCAATCGCCTCGACCAGGATTGCCTGCCCGTACCCGATCCCGGGGAAGGGTGCCGTTGCGCCGAGTCCGCCGATCGTAACCGCGTCCATCCCCACAGTCAGGAAGAAGAGGAGGCTCCCGATCGCAGCCCCGATGCATTGTGCAACGATGTAGGCAACCGCGTCACCGGCCGGGAACCGTTTCGTTGCGCAGAGGGCAATTGTTACGGCAGGATTGATATGGGCACCGGAGACCCGGCCAAGCGAATAAATAACGGCGGCAATCACGATGCCGAACGTGATCCCGATCGCGAACCAGTCCCCGAGCCCGCCAAGCTGGCCGATCCCGATGTTGAAGGGAGTTGCGGGTTTTGTGCCGGCAGCAATCATCAGCGTAATCGCTGCTGCCCCGGCCCCGAAGTACACAAGGAGAAATGTGCCGACGCCTTCAGCAATACTGCGCTTCGCAAGCGACGCCATCACTTCCCCTCCCCGTATGCCGCATTGCAGTCCGGGCAGAGCATCCGGGGCATCTTCTTTGGCAGCTTCCGGGAGGGGAGCGGGTACCCGCCCTCCCAGACATCGACCTCCTTCCGTATCGTATGCCTCATGCAGGTCCCCATGCCGCAGGCAACGCAGACTGCCACGGCATCGCTCTCTTTGCCCTCTTTTGCACATACGTAACATTTCATAATTTTCACCTCATCCCGGAACCGGGATCAGACCGCCTCCTTCCACTGGCAGGAGTAGTGCCGGAAATCCATCAGGGCCGCCGATGCACAGTCTTTGCAGATCCTCGCCGGGGCAGCTGCAACTTCCTTGTTCAGCGCGATGATGTTCGTCATCAGGGTAGCCGTGACCGGCTCGCTTGTCAGAAGGCACGGGTAGTCCGAGAGGCGCATCATGGCCGAGAACCGGACGGTCATGGCGCAGGCCGGGTACGCGTACCACTGCGGGTTGGCCATCACTTCATTCTTCAGGATGGGCGAGAGATCGACATCGAATCCCCCGACTTTCGGGACGATCGGCCCGGGTTCGCTGCTCTGCATCCGCCGGGCCTTGTCCACCATCTTCCAGCCACGGTAGATCATATCCATGAAATCGCAGTTGTGGAGTTCGATGGCCGCATTCCGCTTCGGGTAAAGCTGGACATAGTTATGGTAGCGCTTGGTCAGCATGTCCACGACCATGATCGCGTTGAACCCGTCGAGTTCGAGGATGTATTCCGCCGCACTGGCCGACGACCCGGTCGCAACCGACAATACCTCATTCGGGGATTTCATCTTCGGAGCCGCCGCTTTGAGCGTCTTGTCCATCACCTCGGTCACGGACTCGATGACGGCCATGATCACGTCGTCCTTGCACATGTTGTACGTGGACTGGGCGATGTGGTGGGCAATATCACCAACACAGTAGGCCGGCACGGTCACGATGTTGCCGTAATGGACTCCCTCGTCGAGCGAGGCTTTCACCGCCCCCTGCATCTTCGTCCGGTACTGCTTCATGTACTTCCGGCAGTCGAACGAGTTCTGGCCGACACTGTCCATCAGTTTCGCCTGGGCATCCACCGGCGTATCGTAGATGGACTGGATCATGGCGATCTCCTTTTTCACCGCATCGGCAAGGGTAGCCCCGCCCTCAATGGCATGGGCAAAGACATCCCCAATCCCGTACGAGGTGTTCATACCCCACGACTTTGAAGCGAGGATAGCCTGCTTGTGGGATACCGGGATGTCCGTGGTCTTGAGGATTTGGTTGACGATGTTGCTGCTGCTGCCCGGGATCAGGGCAAAGTCCACGACACAGGTCGGACCGTAGAAACCGGCGTATCTCCGGGCCGATTCCTTCCCGATCAGGGCCTCGGCTTTCCCGACGGCTTTGATGAATGTATCCACACTCTTCCGGAACTTCGGGTCCGCATCATAGAGCATTTCCATGATGACCGGGGTCTGGTAGTGCTCGACAAAGGGATCGTCCTCAGGCCGGATCATGGTCGTCAGGCTTTTTAAGATCGAATAATGGGCATTGACCGAATCGGTGTGCAGGGCAAAGACTGCCTTGCTCTGGTCCCCGATGGGTTTCATACCTTTCACGGCATCGACATAGACTTTCGTGTCATCGATGACGAACTTCTCCCCGCGTTTCTTCTTTACCTGGTTCACATCGGCGTGCTGGGCAGCCATCGCTTCCGTGATCATTTTTTTGATAACTTCCTGCATGGTGCTGCAACTCCCGGCACCGGGATCGTTCGGGGTGCCTGTAAGGCAACCTTTGGCATAACCCCTTATTAAATACATTTATGCAGATCATCCGGTCGGTGTTCGAAATGCAACCCGCCCTACCTCGTTACATTTTGAGATGTTCGAGCATCTGAAGAAGAAGCAGGGAAAAACAGATCCTCCGCCGGATACTACATCATAACCTGCTCCCGGAACAGGATCCTCTCCGAGGATTGAAAATAAGCCCTATACGGGCTCCTTTTTCCCCTCCTGTGCCCGGGCCGGTACCGGAAAACCCTGAAAAACCGTTCATTTCTCTTCCTGTCGAGAATATGCCCTATAATCGCTCTGTTTGCCAAAATACGGCAGAATTGCATGTCATTAAACGGCTGCCGGAGCCCTTTCTACAGGCCCTTTTTTTCAGTGTGTTTTAGTCCATCCGGACCTGAGATCGGCTGCCGGAACGCGATTATGAAGGTCGGTTTTTCCGACGTGCCGATTTTCCGCAGGAAATGAGGCAGGAGAAGAACGCCGTTCTTCGACGGGGATCTCAAAAAATGGGGAAAATCGGGAGAAATTATCGCAGGCTGTGATAAATGAGAATATCAGAGCAAGGATTTCAGCTTCTTCCGGAAGGACTCTCTCTTCTCATTCGTCAGCCGGTCAATGACATCGAGAAGATCGGCATCAAATGATTCTGCTTCTTTGATGAGGTCAACAACCTCGTCACGGACCGGGGCGGACGTGACATAGTATTGTTTGTCGATACGCTCCGTCTTTGCCGATTCAATTGCAGATTTGTCGATGCCAAAGACATCCTCAAGCAGGATGATCGCCGCTGTATGGTTCTCGCACTTGATACCGGTTGCGAAGAAAAGTGCCAGGACGGAATAATACATGCTGTAATAGGCCATCGACACGGATTCTTCGAACCGGTTGTTGTCCAGCAAGAGCCTCGCGGATGCAAGGAAGCTCTCCGACTTTCGGACATAGGCTGTTTTGATCTCGTCGCTGGGCGCGACCAGCTGGAGCGCCTTGTCTTTATGCAGTCTCTTCAAAAATGAGCGACTCATTTTCTCACGCTCCCGGCAGCGCAATGCGCTGCCTCTCACGTTTCAAAAAACCCTGTCTTGTCAAAATACACCTCCACGCCCTTGATGATGATGTGGTCCTTGATGATCTCACGGATGAGCAGGTTCTTGGTATCGAAGTCCCCGAGTTTGACGCTCAGCGATGAATGCCGCTGTTCGAGCTGTTTCTTTGAAGCGGTATTCAGCGTTTCGATGAAGAGGTCGATATCGCTGTCTTTTTTTGCGAGTCCTTTTGCATAGCTCCCGTAGAACAGGGCAAGCGGGATCTCCGGCATCTCCTGGACGGCCCGGATGATGCCCCGCAGGACCGGGTATCTGCTCACAGCCATCGACTGCTTATACATCTCGGCGATTATCGCAGCGTTTCTGCCTTCGATGCTTTTTTTCAGGGTGTAGACTTTGTTTTTCCCCTCCATCCGGAAATCCACGATATTGTCTTCGGTAAGATCGCGGAGTTTCCGGAGGACCGTGGCGTGGTTGCTGGCGAGCCGCTCGGCAATGGCCCGGGTATGGAGGTCCTCCCTGAGCAGCAACGCCACGATCTCATTGGTCAGATTTTGTTCCACATGGTTCATTTTTGAACCAATCAAATATAATCATTCTGGTCGAACCGCCTCCGGGCATTTGTCGGGAATCCTCCGTTATACCGGATAGTATCATGTCGGGATTCGTGGAATGCCTGGAGTCGGTCGCGGAGCGGTGCGAGCACGGCGCAGTCGTGCGAAGCGTGCGACGCGGGCGGCGATCTGCGGGGATTATCCTCCGGACCGCCCACCCAGGAGTCCCGCCCACCACGCCGAGGGCGGGAACCATCGTATCCACTTGACACGCAGACGCTCGGTCATGTTCACTCATCTGCGTTCCGTTCGCTTGCGCTCACTGCTCTCCGATTCGCTTCACATCACCTCCCTTGTTTTCCGGATTGTCCTATTGGTAGGATGACGCCCCTGGCTTGTCGCGCTGCTCCGGCGCCAGCGGCTGCAAAGGCCCGCTCCTCGCATCCGCTACGCGGAATGCTCGTCGCTGTTGATGTGGTGACTCACCAGTTGAAATAATTCCGGGCGGTGGATTTATCGGGTAATCCTCATCGAATAGATGCCCGATCCGAATTTCTGCTCCACGACTGATGTGTGCCTACTCGGCATATTTTTCGATACAATGCCCGAGGCAGCTTCCGAGCACAAGCGTCATCGCGCCGATCGGTACGAGACTTGCCGGTTCTTTCGCCCCGATGAGGATTGCACAGGGAAGAAGCACGAGGAACGATATGATAAGTCCCTTCAGCCATCCTCTCACCGGTAAATCCGTGGCCGCGATAAGGAGACCGGAGACTACCCACAACGAGAATGCCGAGAGATCGGCATCCCAGGAAAGGCCCATCATGATCATGGGAATGACATCGATGATTCCCGCGATTGCCCCGAAGAGCGTGCCTTTCAGAAGCGATCGCGTCCCACCAGTCCCGTTCATAGGTATCCGGTAATACTTCGGCTCTTATCTTATTTCCGGTTTTACAGGGAAAATGCGCTCCCTTTCTTCCCAATATCTGCCCTGGCCGGTATTGAAACAACCTGCCGGAATCCGTATACCATTATTGTTTTTTCCGGGGCCCTGATTTTTTATCTGGCCGCCACCCATATTCTCCTGAATCATGCCTCCCGATCAGGACACACCGGGTAAGATGTCCATCGGCGATCGCTCGCTCGTCTACTATCTCTCGCTGATCGGGTTTTTCGCAATCTTCTCGACAACCGTATCCAAAAATCCGGTACTCCCCCTTTTTGTTCAGGCAATGGGTGGAGGAGATACGGTTCTCGGCATCATTGCGGCGGTATCGCCCCTTGCAGGGATCCTCTTCTCATTCCCGGTCGGTGTATTGTCGGACCATATCGGGCGTCGCCGCCTGCTTGTGGCATCCGGTTTTGTCTTTCTTCTCGCCCCGTTGCTGTATCTTGTTGTCCCTGACCCGCTCTGGCTCGTGCCGGTCCGTTTTTTCCATGGCACGGCAACCGCAATCCTCGGGCCTGTCATCTCTGCAATCATCGCGGAACGGTTCCCCTCGACAAAGGCTGAAATGCTCGGCACCTATTCTTCTGCAACCCTTGTCGGGCGAACGATTGCACCGCTGATTGGCGGGATTATCATCACCACGTTTGCCTTCGCGCCGGGATTTCTCCCGTATCGTCTTGTGTATATCGCTGCCTTTCTTGCAGCGATCCCGGTCCTGATTCTTATTATCATGTACCGCGAAGAGCAGCACGGTTCCCTGGAGGTTCCCGGATTCTCCGTTTTCCGGCAGAGTCTGGTTATCTTTGTCACGAACCGCCGGCTGAGGGCAACGGCACTGGCCGATATGGCGACCTACTTTGCCTATGGGGCGCTCGAAACGTTCCTTCCGGTCTATCTTGCAGCTCTCCGATTCGAGGCGTACCAGATCGGTCTGATCTTTGCAATCCAGGTGCTTATCATTGCCGTCACCAAACCCCTGTTCGGCAGGATTGCCGATCGCGTTGATAAACGCATCCAGATTGTCGGTGGGCTGCTTATCACCGGTGGGGCCGTTGCTGCAGTGCCGCTTGCGACGACCTTTGGAGGTTTCCTTGTTGTGAGCGCTCTTTTCGGGATTGGGCTCTCCCTTTCAACCGTGGCGACAAGTGCTTATGTTGCCGATGTGGCAAGAAAGGAACAGATTGGATCGTCGATGGGGGCGCTTTCCTCCATCATGGATATCGGGCAGTCGTCCGGTCCGCTGGTCACCGGGCTGGTCATTACCGTTGCCGGGTATGCAACCGGCTTTTTGGCCGGTTGTATTCTCTCCCTTGTGATAACCGGTATTTTTATTCTGTCCGCGAGAGAGATGCACTGAGCACGAATGTGTCTTGTCGGGAAGAGGATCTGACCTTGACATTAAAGTGCTCAGGGAGGAAGCTAATAAACTGGAACTGAATCTTGACCGCTGCCTGACAAAGATGAGCATAGCAAAGATGCTGCCGGAAGCAATCCTGAAGAAATTGACAAAACACTGATCCGGCCGCTTCCTCAAAAAGAACCGCGGATCTTTTTCACCCATGGTCAGCGGTCAGAACACTTCAAGGAGACCCCGGCTCTTCCCGGTGATCGACCGGCCACCCTGCGGAGTGACGATAAATGTATTCTCGATGCCGACTAGCCCGACATCCGGTATCCCTTTCTTGGGCTCGATGGCAAACACCATTCCCTCTTCAAGCGGCTCGTCAAACCCTTCCGCAATGACCGGCGTTTCATCAACCCAGAGCCCGATCCCGTGCCCGAGGAACTTCACATGGTGTTCACCAAAACCCATGAAATTCTTAAGGAAGTCCGGTTCGAGGCCGGCCATGACCGTCCGGTAGATTTCCGAGGGTACCGCGCCCGGCTTCAGAAGGGCTGCCAGCTCGTCCTGGATATCCACACACCGGAAATGGGCCCCGATTGCGTGGTCCGGTATGGGCTGGCCGAACATGTACGTCAGGGTCTTGTCGGTCTGGTACCCCTTGTACCCGCTCCCAATATCGATAACGACAAGATCGCCGTTCCTGAGTTTCCGGTCCCTGCTGCCTATCTGCGGGATGGAGGGGTGCATACCAGAGACGCCGTCAGGGGTATCCACGCAGATGGGGCAGAGGGAGCTCGTGCCGAACCCGATTGCGCCGAGCACCATCTCGTTGAATCCCCCGAAGCGGATGATTCCCTGGTGGCCCTCTTTTACCATCAGCGAGTACAGGTCACAGCCAAAAGAGACCTCATCGATCCCCTCTGTAAGCATGCCGGGCACGAGGTCTTCGAGTACCCGGCGATGGATCTTCCCGGCATGCTCCATCAGGGACAACTCATACCTGCTCTTCACCGCTCTGACCGCTGAGACCTGTTCGTCCACCGATCGCACATCGGTGAACGGCAGATACTTTCGCATCCGCTGGAGCTGGGAGATGGACACAAGGTCTGTTTCGAGGTATACGGTTGATGGGAGACGACTCATGCCCGCTGCCACGTCCCAATAACTCTTCATTCTCCGAAGATCCGGGAAGAGCGATTCATCAGTTGCCCGCTCGAAGCTCCGCCGCACCCAGAAGACCGCATCACTGCCCTGTGGGATCAACAGGAGGCCGTCCTGCATGGTGCCTGTGAAGTAGTAGAGAGGGACCTTGCCGGTGAGGGCAGCCAGCTCCCAGCCGGGCCGAATTCTGTCCATGCGGGCCCGGAAGCGGTTCATACGGGCAGTCAGTTCCGTGAGCGGAACCATCATACAGAGTAAAATGGGACTGATGAATTATTATAATGATACAGCAGTTTCAAAAAGAGGATGCAGTGAAGGAGAGTACTCGCATTCAGGGAAGGGGTCAGCCAGAAGATCGCTCCTGCTCCCACCGCTCCGGCACCTCACCCTCTTCGACAAAGATCCACCTGTGCTTTCCAACGCAGATCTTTGTATCCACCTTCGACAGGGCAGAGCCGGACTCGTTGTCCAGCATCCCGCAGATCGTGACCGTGGAGACGATCCCCACCATCTGGAGTGGTTTTCGGCAACTGAATACCATACATTCGGGATGCCAGAAGTGTATTTTACGCATCCCGCATCCCCCTGTAGGCATAAATGGATTTACGACTCTTTTACCCGTTTGGCAAGGCCGACTGCATCCTGAAGGGCTGCAGCCACATCGCGCGGAGCTGCAGCATCACCGATCATGAAGGTCTCCGGCACCTTATCTTTTATGACTTTGAACAGTTCCCGTTGCGGTGATTTTAAACCGGTGACCACCACAGCATCAATGCCGGTTACCTCCTCGGGAGCGCCAAGATAGATGTTGAGGAGCGTTGCCGTACCATCACGAACGCCTGTCAGGACACTCATGGGGTGAAGCACGAGGGTCCCTCTGCCTTTGCTGCCGGCCAGCCGTTTGAAATTGTCCAGCCATATCGGGACCGTGACATTCTGGCCGTTAAAGAAAGCCGGTGCGACCCAGTGAACGGTTTTCCCGTCCTTCACGAAAAGTTCCGCTATTCCGAAACCTTCTGCGGCCGAATCATTGTCCATGACAAGCAGACTGTTCCCTTTCACGGTACCATTTATGGCGTCAAGCGTGTGATACGAGCCGGGAGCAGCCGTCATCGGTATCGATCCTGTCGCTATAATAACCCTGTCCGGATGCTCCCTCAGCACGGTATCCACGGTAGCGTCGGTGTTCAGCCGGATGTCGACATTATTGAGTCTGTTGAGTATATGGGTCAGATACCGGCTGACGCCAGACACGCCCTGCCTCCCGGGCAAACGGCTCTCCCAGCGGACTCTTCCGCCCAGCTCCCCATCTTTTTCAAACAGGACGACCGTATGGCCCCTCCGGGCAAATATTTCGGCGGCTTTCATGCCGGCAGGCCCGCCGCCAACAACGACTATCTTTTGGGGAGATGTGACTTTTTTGTACAGAAGATCTTCACGGTATTCTTCTTCATACCCCGAAGCCGGGTTCTGGACACAGGTTATCGGGAGATTTTGCAGCAATCTTCCCATGCATTTCTGGTTGCACCCTATGCACTCCACGATCTCGTCCGGCTTCCCCGCCCGGGCCTTTCTGGCCCAATAGGGATCTGCAATAAGGGCCCGGGCCATACCGACCATGTCGATAACGCCGTTTTCCAGTGCGCGTTCAGCGGTGGCCGGCCAGAGAATCCGGCCATTGCCGATCAGGATTTTTTTACCGATGACCTTCTTTATTTTCGCGGCATCCTCCAGGAGAAATCCTTCGGGCACATTCATCGATGGTACGAGCATATCGATACTCTCCCATGCCCCGGTATCCGTGCTGATATAGTCGGCAACATCCGCGAACAGTTTTGCATACTCCACGGCACCACTGACTCCATAATCGCCGGGGAGATACCGGTTTATGTCAAACCTTACACCCAGCGGCATTTTACCGATGCGTTTTCTTACGGCGTTGAGAATTTCTACAATTATTCTGGCCCGGTTTTCAATGCTGCCCCCGTACTGGTCCGTACGGTGGTTTTTCAGAAGAGAGAGATACTGCCCGAGGATCCCGTCATGAGCGACCTTGATCTCGATGCCATCGAACCCGGCTTCCAGCAGCATTCCGGCACACGACGCGAACGATGCTACCAGTTCTTCAATCTCAGGAGCGGTCATCTCCTCAGGTATCTCGCCCACCGTCATATCCGGTATGGGAGAGGGGGCCCACGTCGGCCGAAATGTTTCGGAACTTTTTGTCTGGTTCCCCATGTGGGTGAGTTGAACGAACATCTTCGCGCCATAAGAGTGGACGGCATCGACAATCTTGTTAAATTTTGGAATGTTGTTTCTGTCATATCCGATTCCAAGACCTGGATATAAACCCGTCGGGTGGACAACGAGACTTGGCAGGATGATGAGACCCACTCCGCCTTGAGCCCGTTCTTCATAATAATATCTTTCACGTTCCGTCGGGGCATATCTCTGGTCCACGTAGCCGGTAGAATGGGGCAGGAATACCACCCTGTTTTTAATCTCGACGCCTTGTATATTCACGGGTGTGAACAATTTTTGAAAATTCACGGTGTCATCCATAGTTTTGCCTGCCTGCTGTTGCTTGTTAGTATCCCGATTGATAATACGTAATATAAAATTTTCGGCTGGTATGAAAAACTGTGAAATCCCGAATTATGTTTACACATAAAACCACTCCTTCACATAACCAAGGATTCGTTCGGGTGGCAATCGGTACCAGAATGCATGGTACGGTTCATCATAATCAAGACTGGAATGCGGTTTGACCTCATTATGCCAGACGATAATCTTGTCAATTGACCCAAATCTCGGAAGACGCCGTTCTACTTCCCCAAAAAACCGCTCAATCTTACCGTTTGTCTGGGGATGCTTGATTCTGGCAATGATGTGTTTGATCCCGTAAGAATCGAGGAATTCCTTGAAAATATGGGATGCGTTGTCTCTATCTCGCGCAGAAACGAATTGTGTTCCATGATCAGTCAGGATCTCCCGGGGGATCCCATACTGTGCAAAACCCATCCGAAGAACGAGGAGGGTATTCTCGGTGGTAGGAGAATCGAAGATGCCATAACAAGTGATCAATCTCGATGAATCGTCCATGAATGCAATGAGCCATTTCACCTGGCAGTCTATCGTGACCTGTTTCCAATCTCCCTGCCAGAGAGACATGGAGTGCTCCCGCTCAAACCGAACCCATTTCCTTTGCTTCCTCTTCCTGACGTTCACATCGATACACCCGGAGTCAAGCAGGACCTGGTAGATGGTGTTATGTGGGATATGTATCCCATGTACTTCTTCTATCTTCTTTTCAAGTAGAACTGGCCCCACCAAGTGTGCATGGAAAATCGCGAGAATGAAAATACGGGTCTCTTCGGCTATTTCTTTTCGTCTCCTGCCCGGTTTTTGAAGGATGGGATGTGTTCCCGAATTCTTGTATTCTTTGATGAGTTTATAGACCCATTGTCTGGTTATCCCAAAATAATTCGCGATTTCTGGAATTGGTTTTCCTTTCTTCCACTGTTTGATGATCCGTTCAATATCCCTGTTGGATAACTTCTGCACACTTTCGTTTGTGTCGGGTGTAAAGTTATTTCGGGATACTACA
>Ga0302252_1001493_pt1 | contig 13393 bp, 6 predicted proteins | sample AAG_RA_Leu_MG_FD_193511 | JGI IMG/M metagenome (GOLD analysis project Ga0302252, IMG submission 193511) | Enriched activated sludge microbial communities from anaerobic digester in WTTP, New Holstein, Wisconsin, United States - AAG_RA_Leu | ecosystem: Engineered > Bioreactor > Anaerobic >...
TCTCGAATACCCTGTGAAAGAAGCTGCCTGTCCTGGAGCCGCCTGGGAACGTGAAAAGCACATGTTCTGACCAGTCCTCCCCATCCCCTGGCGCCTCCGCCCCGGCAGAGATGTCATCGTAGTCTGCGGCTGGCGCCTCTCTGCTCTGCCTCATTATTCCCGTGAAGCTGGATATCACGTAGCTCCGCTCCGGCTTGACGCCGGCAGGCAGATCCGCGATGAGCGGCGGAAGCGCGGGGACACTCCCGGCATAAGGCTCTGCCTTCACTTTATCGGGAATGTCAGAATAGGATTTCACAATGCACTCGACTGCGCCGGTGCTGTCCGCAGCCCTTCCTGAACCGGAGCTCTTCGCTTCGTCGAGAAGCGATTTCAGCTGCCTGTTGTTTTCCAGCAGGTACTTCATGGCTGCGAGCTTCGTGTTATAAAGATCGCCGCTGAAAAGGAAGCACTTGTGGCGCGCCCTCGTGACAGCCACGTAAAGGAGGCGCATGTTTTCAGCGAGCTCCTCCTTCTCACCCTGGTCCTTTCCAGGCTCATTCTTTCTTGATTCATCGAGTGCCTTGAGGAACAGGCAGGTATCAAAGCCCGTACCTGCGCTCTTCCTGTGATGCTTGTAATATCCGTCCCTGCCTATTTCCACTTTGCCCCAGAGATAGGGAACGAAAACGATAGAGAATTCGAGACCTTTGCTCCTGTGGATCGTGAGTATCTTTACTGCGTTTTCGTCGCTTTCGAGCCTGAGGAGGACGCTGTCCGAAGAAGAAATGGAGCTTTCGCCGCCATTCTGCATCTGCTTCTCGAGCCATCGAATTATGCCGTCTGGAGACAGCTTTTTCCTGTGGGCGTATTGCTGCGTGAGCTCGACGCAGTGCATCAGGTTTGTGGCCCTCCGCTCGCCGTCGTCCAGTTCGAGCAGACTGTGCAGAATCCCCCTGCCGCCTTTTCCTCCGTAGAGCAGCGGAGTCAGCATGGTTATGAAGTTTCTGCGCTTCCATCCTTCAAGGCAGCCGGAGAGAAGGTCCGTATATCCGTCGAGCATCCCTGAGCTTTCCGACGCTCTGTCAATCCACTTGTAGTCCTTTCCGAAAAAGGGCGTCATCAGGAGCTGCTTTACCAGATTGTCGTTGCCCGGCTCCATAATCGACTTCAACAGAAGGACCAGATCGCCGCACTCCATTGAATTAAAGACGCTGTCCGTGGAATAGATCACCGCCGGTATTCCTGATGCTGACAGAGTCGCCTTCAGCAGAGACGCCTCTCTGTTTGTTCTGACGAGCAGCGCGAAATCGCTGCATCGCACTGGCCTGGAGCCTATTCTGCCATTTTCGAGAAGTCTTCTGATCTCGTCTGCGATGAACGTGGCAATCCGCTTCCTCGCATATGAAGCTTCAATCAGATTGCGTGACTTTCCAGTCAGGACGTATTCGTGTTCTTCTCTGATCCCGTTCGCGCTCAGATATACAAAGCTGAGCGGAGCGTCCTCCCCGCCGCCTGTCGAGAGGGACTCTCCGCTTTTTTTCGCGCCGGGATACCTGGCATCAGGATAATCGATTCCGTCCAGGACAAAGAATCGATCCGAAGAAAAAAGGAAGTTGAATCCGTCGATCAGGCGCTTTTCAGAGCGCCAGTTCTCCTCCAGAGCAGCCAGCACTGTGAGTCCGCTGCCGGACTGTGAGTCTTTTGCAGCGATGTAGGAGAAGATATCAGCTCCTCTGAATGAGTAGATTGACTGCTTGGGATCGCCTATCAGATATGCTGCAGTGCCGCTCCCTTTAAAGAAAAGCTCCCTGAATATCCTGTACTGGATCGGATCGGTATCCTGGAACTCATCGATGAGCACGGCTCCGTACTTCTCTCCAAGATAGTCGATGAGCCTCTGCCGCGAGACTCCCTTGACGGCTTCCCAGAGCCTGATCAGCATGTCATTGAACGTTATGAGGTTCTTTCTCCTTTTGCGGTGAGCCGCCAGCTCTGCGAAGTAAGGCAGAAGCCTCTTTACGAGGGCGCGCGCGAGATTCCGCATGTCACTCTCGGCCAGAACCGGCAGCGCCGAGCCGCAGGGCTCGCCGTCGTTCAGCATACCGTCAATGAAGGCCTCGACAGCGGGACATGCCGCATTGTCGAAGCAAGGCTCTATCACGAGGCCTGGGTCTGCGAGATACGAGCAGGCGACTTTATAGAGCATTCCGTTGGGAATGAAGGAGATCTCCCCGGCAAGGAGCAATGCCAGCTCCTTTGCCGGCATGCGGATGAGATGACTTCTTATGAAGTCATAGTACACTTCCTGCAGTATATCATCTGTATTTATAAGGATGTTTGACTCATAGAGCGATCCGGTCTCGAAAGCCTGCTCGAGCAGCACTTTCCGGCAGAAGCCGTGAATGGTTGATATTGCAGCCTCGTCTATGTTCCTGAGCGCACCGATCAGCCTTTGCCTCCCTGGGCCGGCGCTCTTCCTGCAGTCCTCAAGGAGGCGGCTGCGCACTCTCGCCCTCAGCTCTCCGGTAGCTGCTTCAGTGAATGTTACAACGAGAATGTCGCCTATTCCGCAGTCTTTAACGCTTACGAGGTCCGAGACTATCTCGGTGATCCTGAAGGTCTTCCCTGTGCCGGCGCTCGCGTCGATCAGGCGGCAGCCTTTGCTTGTTGTCTCTGGCAGGCTCATTGCACAGCTCCTGTGAATCATTTGCAAGGCATTATGCTGTATGCTCTCTCTGCATAGCGGACAAATGCATGCTGGAGAACTCCTCTGAAAATATCACAATCAGCGAAAAACAGGCTGAAGTGACTGTCATTCCGCTCGTTCCACTCTTCCTGGTAATTTCCCGCCCAGACCGCCTGGGCCTTCTTAAGCTCCCCGCTGCCTCTCTCCCTGATATAAGTCATGGAGCTTCTCGGGAAGAGAGGGACAGGCCTCTCCAATCCCTCCCTGTATATATTCAGCAGCTCTTCCATTACCTTTCCCGGATTATCCACATCAGGAATGTTTATCAGCTCGGCCTCGCCTTCATTCTTTTCGTTTCTCCTGACCAGGCAGGTGTTAGGAAACTCACTTTCCCTGCCCGCTGTACGGACGATCAGATGCCTGATGAGAAGGCCGAGGTAATACTTTTCGAAGCTCTTCGAGTACCGGAGTGAAAGCGTTCCGAACCCCCTGTAGAGGCCCATGACTGCTCCGGTCAGATGAACGCCTGCAATATCGAGGCCTCCGACATCGAGAGTCTCTGCGCGGAGAGCGTCAGGGAATCCCTCCATGCAACCGGACAGCATCTTCTGGGCGGACTCGAAGAATTTGTCGACATCTCTGCAAATCCGCTTGAATTCCACTACTCCCAGATTTCCCGGAGGAAGTCGGTGCTCCCCCTTCAGGATATGATAATACTCTTCCGCGTCTTTCCCGCTCATCTTTCTTGATATCAGCTCCGTGGCGATCTGATATCCGAGCAGGCTGTCCACTGCGAACGTCTCCCTGTCGGGCCCCTGAGCCTGCACCTCGGCGAGTCTGATGCCGAGCCTCCGGCGGGCGAAGTACCTGCAGGGGTTCTGGAAAAAAGAGATCAGATCGTCGACAGTTATTGATAGAAGTTCAGCTGGCGGACTGCCGAGAGAAGGAAAGAGATGCTCATAGTCAGCGGCACTTCCCGAGGCGGAGCAGATTGCCGATGGATCCTCCCAGGACATCCCAGGAGGTTCAGCTCCCTTTCCATTTATGGCTTCGCCTGATGAAGTCTCTGCCGCGCCGCCGTTCCGCAGTCTCTCCAGATGCTCTGCCACCTCGAAATTCTCTTTCGCGCGGCCTCTCAGCTTCGAGCCTGTCCTGAAATACTCGGGGCTGAAAGCCTGGAGGCGGTGGACGAACGTGAGCCTGTCCAGGGCCTCCTTTCCCCAGCGCTCCTCGATATAATCGCAGAGCTCGCTCACAACCACAGATGGGGGAACAGGGCTGTTATCCCTTATGTCCTGCCCCCTCCAGCTTATGAAGAGATGTTCTCCTGCAGCTGCCAGCGCCTCCAGGAAAAGCTGCCTGTCCACTTCTCTGAGACGCCTGTCCCCTTTGCGCACACCGAGCGCCGAGCGCCCGCAGATGAGATCGAACGAGAGCTCCGTTTCTCTGCGGGGAAATGCATCCATATCCATTCCAATCATGCACAGCACCCTTGCCGGTATCCCCTTGAGCGGCAGCATATCGGAGAAGGTTACTGCGCCGGTCAGGAAGCGGGAGCCTGGCATCCTGGATTTCATAAGATCGCGCAGGAACTGGCAGATAATCTCGAACGGGACTTTTTCATCGAATCCTGACAGCGCCTGGAGAGAATCATCTCCACCGAGACATTCGAGAAGCTCAGACAGCTCCTTCATTTCAGGGCCGTAACGGCAGGGATCGCCCAGGAAAGCCCCGGCGGTGCGGCTCAGGCAGGAAGCCCATTCATCGAGGCTCTTCGAAGTAGAGAACTCCTGTAATGCCGAGACGAGCGCCTCATAAAAGTCCAGAAACCGGCCGAGCGTGCCTGTCTGCGAGCCTTCCACCTCGCCATATGGCAGAATCTCCGATTCACCGGGGGAGCCTGGATAATAGACAGGAAGCGGACACCCCAGCAGAATCCGCTCGATGCCTCTGTTCCAGGTGTTATCTTCGTAATCAGGAATTCCAGGTACTCCTGGAGGGAAGTCCAGCCTGCTCCGGTACTGCCCGTCTATCCCCCACCGGATCTGCGTATCTTCAACCCATTTTTCGATCAGGCGCAGATCCTGATCAGTGATGCCGAACTTCCCGCGAATCAGATCGTTTCCCAGCAGTGACAGAACCTTTGAAGCCTCAAAGCGCTCGAAATACATCGAGAGAATCTCATTGAAGGCTGTGACGGCCGGCGCTTCTCCCAGCAGCGCGGAAGGCGCCATATGGTATTCAATACCCGAGCCTTCGAAGACCGAATCTATATAAGGCGCATATTCATCTATCGAGGGGCTCATCACCAGGACATCGCCTGTTTTCAGCCCTTTCTGCAGAGAGAAGAGGCTGACGAGATAGTCTCTCAGCGCCTGAATCTCCCTCAGCGGGCTGTGGCACGAGTGGATCTCCACGGAGCGGTCTCCTTGCTGTGCCTTATATCCGGCCTTTGCACTGTTCGAGGCCGGAACTTCCGCAGAGCCGTTTCCTCCTTCATTCTCCAGAATCTCGCGCTGGATGGCTGAAAGCACTGTAGTTCCGGTGACATTGTCGAAACAATCGACAAAGTCGCGGCTCCGGTCTTCGAGGAGCAGCTCTGTGAAATCTTTCCCCGCCTTTCCCAGAGAGGCCAGAAGGGGGTTTTCAGGAGCGCCGGCTTTGAAGGAGGGAGCGGATTGATCTATCAGCACACGGGATGCAAGAGGGATGAAGATATCGACTTCCATCCTCTTGGAGAGCGCTTTAATAACCCTGATGTGGAGGGGAGGCATGAATGTGATCCCGAAGATGAAGAGCCTGGCAGGAAGCCTCGCTCCGAGAGGCTCAGGCGATCTCAGCCTTTCCAGCACCTCGTCTATCTCGAGAGCCGGATGCCCGCTTTCGGCGACAAGCTCTTTCCACAGCATCATCTGCCATGTCTCATCGCGCGCAGACCGGCTCCCGCCGGACAGGATCTTCCCACCCTGCCAGCTTTTCATCATGTCAGGCCGATAGACGATATACTGATCGAAGAGATGGGCTATCTTCCCCGAGATCTGATAGCGCTTGATCCCGCCTGCGGCAGGATCGTCGAGATAGTTCTTCAGATCGCTGAACTCAGGCTGGTCCAGGAAGGCCGGGAGCGCCTTCATTATCTTCCAGGTCAGCGTGTCGAGCGAGAACTCCTCAGGCCTGAAGCGCTTTCTTTTCACGGTGGAAAAGACCATGTTCAGCACATCGTTCGGATAGAGGAACCGGTAATTGGCGCAGATCCCCAGCCGGTCTGCAATCGATAGCGACAGCAGCTTTTCCATCGCAGGAGTCTGCACGGCAATGACTTCTCTTGCAAAGGGATCGTCAGAAAGAGGCGTTTCGAGAAGCTCCGCAAGCTTCGTGAGGAGCTTTTCCAGCCTGTTTCCGGCAAATATTCTGAGGCCTGCCGTCATGTCCGTTCCTTTCAACTCAAAGCATTCGTGCAGAGCGGCTGATACTGCAGCCGGTGCTGTACTGTAGAAATTGGCTCAAATAAAAGAGATTCCTGCGAAGCAGCAGCGTGTTGCAGCACGATCCGCCAGATGGCGCCTTCCAGCGAAGAGAAAAAGGAGCCTCGAAAAAGGCTCCTCATCATACCATCCCGGCGCTGAGAGCGGCTCGGTTCAGCCTGTTATTGAGCCGTTTACCGCTCCGGCGCCTGCATTCTCCGCCTGCCGCTCGTCCTTGAAGATTATGTTGTGACTGATGTACACTGACAGAAACAGCATCGCGAACGGAAAGATCGCCGCTGTCACGAGGATGGGCCAATGGCTCAGTATCCCTGTCTCATAGGCCTTCAGGAAAACGAAGAACGATCCCAGCGGGTTGCAGAGACAGGCTGTTACAACGCCTGGTGAGTAGACCCTTGTCTGCAGTGTGGGCTTTGCGTGGTAATATGTATTCCACAGAAAACCGACGCAGCCGCCCACCGCCGCCGCCTGCAGAAACCAGTTGTCAGGCGCAACGAAGTTGAGAAGCAGAGTCGTGATTAAAGAAAACCCGAACATTATCGCGTTCTCTCCATCCAGCTTTTTAAGCGTGTAATGGAGCCCCTTCGTCGGCGCATATCTGTTTATCCAGTCAGACAGCAGCAGGCGCTCCTCCCAATAGTGAACTACATAAAGAATGACGCCTATCCACGCGACCTGAGGGAATGTCAGGCTGTTCCAGAACTTATGCAGGGCCAGCTCCGGACTTATATCGGGATTTCCGGCAGCCAGGGCGAGTGATGACACTAAGAAACCGCTGAGCCATATTGACATTTGATCCTCCCTGCAGCGGCGATGAGCCGCCTGTTTGATTTTGAGCAGTCAATCAGATAGTCGGCAATATATCGCTTAATGTCGCCAGTCTGCGGTATGCGCCAGAGTATTTGCGGCTATATAGCCGTTCAGAATGCATCCGAAGAAACCGCCTGATAGAGCTCCGGTCCAGGCGTTGGACAGGTACAGGCCCTTCACCGTTGACTGCATGTCTACTCCGCCGACACCCATCCCGACTCTCTCCGGCGTATATGCAAATCCGTTGTATGCGCCATCAGGATTGGCCGTATACCTCTGCATCGTCACAGGCGTGGAGGCCTCGACCAGCTCGATATGGCTCCTGAATCCAGGGACGCGCATCTCCATAGCGGCGAGCATCTCTTCAGTGACCTCTGCCTTCCTCTTTCTGTATTCCTCTTCTGAAAGGCCTCTCCACCCATTCATGAAATCGCCTCTCGAGATCGACATCGCTGTTTTTCCAGGAGGGGCGAGATCGCTGTCCAGAGCGCTGTGATCGATATATCCGTCAATTCCGTGCTCTTCGCCTGACGCCTTTCTGCGGAAAACCTCGTTGAAATCTATATCCTCACTGTCCAGGTATGTAACGGAGTGTGCGTCTTCGCCTGTCAGCTCTGAGAGCCTGCAGTCGAGCCCTACATATACTGCAGTCAATGACATTGATTTCTCCATCTTTTCCATGCCTTCCATCAGCGATGAGGGAACCAGGCCGTTCTTCAGCATCTTTCCGTATGTGTCAAAAGGATTGGCGTTCGATATGATGACAGGAGCGATGAAGCGGTGGCGCTCGCCTGCCCCGTCTTTCCTTACCGTCCTGGATATCACACTTACGGCTCTGCCGTTCTCGACTTCAATCTCTTCGACGTGCTGGCGAAGCAGGACCTTTCCTCCCAGCTCCTCTAGCCTCTCGACGAGAGCGTTTGAAAGGGCCTGCGACGTTCCCTTGATATAATACATGCCTGATCTCAAAAAGGCTCCCCAGCCGGTGAGATACAGTATCGTCGAGATCCTGTCGAGTGGCAAGCCGTAATACCCCCACTGTATAGAGATGAGCTGCTTCAGAAACGGGCTCTTCACAGTATTATCCAGGAACTCTCCAAGCGTCGTGCCGGAATATTCATAGATCGAAGGGGCGGTTACCCGGCAGAGCAGATTGAAAACAGGCTTCGGGAGCATCGTGTAGTGTGTCACCCTTCCCAGCTCTGCATTGAAGGTGTCAATCATTTCATCCACCTTGTCTATTCCTGCAGTTTCTTCAGGAAATAGCTTCTTCAGCCTGTCGAGATAGTCTGCCCTCATCGGAAGGTCTCCCCTGGGTGTTTTTACGAGGATTGACTCCCTCATGGGGATGGGAGTTATCTTATTCATGACTCCCATCTCTGTGAGAAGCCTGTTGATAATAGCTCCTTCGCCAAGGGCCGGAGTGCAGTGCAGGCTGGCTTCAAAGGTGAACCCTTTCCGCCTGAAGCTCGTGGCGCACCCGCCCGGAATATAATGCTGCTCAAGGACGAGCACCTTCCTGCCCCGGCAGGCCAGTCCGACTGCGGCAGTCATGCCTCCGAGCCCTGAGCCGATTACTACGGCATCCCACTTCGTCTTGAGGATCTCTGCGGTTACCTCATCCCTTTTTACTTGTTCCATCTCCGGTTCACCTCCGATAATTGATCGATCGTTCGATCTATTTCAGTATAACATGAAAAGCCGGCAAAGTCAACCTCTGAAATAACGTCATAAGCAGCCGGGAAGTCGAGTGATCAAGTGGCCAAGGGGCAACCAGAGCCGAACATTGGCAGCCAATCTTGTCTTGAGGCTCACTTTTCTGCTAAAATGGATAAAACTGTTTCATGCGCATGCTTAATACTTCCACATCAAAAGGAGCCTCGAACATGCATAAGACAATCGACGCGTATCTGAAGAAGGCGCTCCCTGCCGCAGCCGTCCTCGCGACCCTGCTCGCTTTGTGCCTTGTGCTCTGCCGGGCTGGCATCGCCGAGACGCCGGACAAGGGAGACCATACCGGGACATTCTGCCAGAAGGATCCGGAGGCTGGATTCGAAAACGACGGTAACAACTACTGCGCCCCCACTTCCATTGTCAACGGGCTTTTCTATCTCGCCACCGCGAGAGGCATGAAGGACCTCCTCCCAGGCACCGATCACGATTCGCTCGTCGCCGCAATCAAGGAGATGGCCGAAGAGATGGATACCGATCCAGATATAGGCACGAATCCCAGCAAGATCATAATCGGTCTCGGGAGCTATCTGGGAACCAGAGGCTACTCTCTTTCAAAGATGGAGGTTGCCGGATGGCGCAGGCTGGACAGCGAGCACAAGAAGTACCTCGTGTCCGAGAAGCCTGAGATGAATTGGATACAGAACTCCATAAACAATCCGGACACGATAGTGATATTCAACAACGGCTGGTACCGCGACGGAGACGACGGCGGGTACATCAGAAAAGGCGGCCATTTCACGATAGCAGTCGGCGCAGGCTCAGACGGCGAGTTCCATGTACATAACCCTGCGCTCGAGCCTTCCGAGCAGAAAACCGAAACAACTGTCAATCTGTCACCTCTCGGCAGCGATGTCGTGGCAGACGCCAGGTCGAACGGCGTGGAAGAATTGCATCTTGGAGGCTATTACAGGATGGAAGGCCCGGGCCTGCCTCACACAAAAGAAAAGGCCGCGTTCGCGGCGCTCGATTTCGTGCTGGCCTTCAAAGTCAATAAGTAGGCTCCGGAATCTGTTGCTGCAATTCAGTCTGCAGGCTTTCGCTGCCGCTGCTGTCTCCGCTCTCCTCCTCTGTCTGTCGGCCTTTCCTGAATGAGACTGCGGCGATGATGACGCATATGACCATCAGCGCTCCGGCCAGGTAATATGCGCCTGAGTAACTGTAAGTCACTGCCATCTTCAGGTGGGCCAATACACCCTGCCAGTCTGTCGAGATCATCGACGCCTTTGACTGCTGCACTTCTGGAGACTGGGATAGAAGGCCCTGGAGCAGCGCAGCCTTGTCAGGAGACGCCCCGAAGACACTCAGGAGGCCTTCCAGCTTCACTGTCTGCAGAGCGCTGACCATGGCGCCACAGACTGCTATTCCTATGGTAGCGCCTATCTGCCTGGCGTTTTCGATCACCCCGGCTGCCTGCCCCCTGTATGCCGCTGCAATTCTGTTCATCGCATCAGTGTAGGCGGCGGGCATCAGCAGGCCGATTCCTATACCGACTGCCGCAAGTCCGGGAAGAAGCCAGAAAATGTTCTGCGTCGGGAGAAGCGCGGCCTGCCACAGGTAGCCGAAGGCCGCGCAGGCGAGTCCCGCGAGGGCCGGAAGCCTGACGCCCGTCCTGTCGAAGAGGCGGCCGCTCCACTGCACCGAGATCGTTATCAGGATCAGCGTCACCAGCGACCATCCTCCGGCCACTGTCGGGCTGAATGAAAGGATCTGCTGCAGGTAGAGGGCGCCGAACATCCCCTGGCCTATGCAGGCGAACTGGAGAAGTCCCAGTATGGCCACGTTCGCATTGAAGTTCCTGTTGGAGAGCAGCCGGAAGTTGATAAGCGGCTCTTCTGTCCTGCGCTCCAGAAGAACGAAGACTACAAACGCGACGACGCCTCCTCCGAGCATTGCGACAGTGAGACTAGAGCCCCATCCCCAGCCTCCTCCCTGCTGCAGGGAGAGCACTATCGAGGTCATCGATATCATCAGCAGAGCCAGGCCCGGGAAATCCACCCGCTGCCCCTTGATTATCTCGTCAGAAGGGCGATGGAAGAACATTATCGCCGGCACGATTATCGCAATCGGCACGGTCAGGAAATAAGCCAGTCTCCAGCTGCAGAAGTCCGTCACCATTCCGCCTGCGACGGTGCCGATCATCATCATCGTCATAGCGCCGCTGTTGTAATATGCCATGGCCTTGCCTCGCTCTTCCAGCTGAAATGTCGAGATGACTATCGCAATCGATGCCGTTACGAGAAACGCGGCACCAATCCCCTGGAACGCCCTTGCCGTTATCAGCATCACCGCGCTCTGTGCCAGCCCGCTGCAGGCAGAGGAGACGGCAAATACGAAGACGCCGAACAGCAGCGTCTTTTTCCTTCCGAGGATGTCGCTGAGGCGCCCGCTCACTGCAGCCATTACTGTGAATGTCAGCAGATAAGCGTTTATGACCCAGAAGAGGGCGTTGTTCTGCAGTCCGAGCTCTCTCTGGATCCTCGGGAGCGATATGGGGGCTATGCTCTGATCGACAGAGATCATGGCCAGAGCAAGCGTCATTGCAGCCAGTATCCACCACTTCCGGTTCCTGTCCGTTCCAGGCTGCACTGCGCTGGCAGATTCAACCCGTGGCTGTCCGGCATCTGCCGTATCCCGCCCTGAAGATATCTGATCCGCCTGCGCGGGGTTCATCTTTTCCTCTTTGACACAATCCATCTTCCGCCCTCCGCTGTTCTTCAGTCTTTTCGCAGCATTCTCTCTATCCTGTGATGAGTCAGGCTTTCACTCACCGTTGAAGATCTCCGCCAGGATCCGTCCGTACCTGCCCAGATCGAGCCTGTTGACAGCGATCACTTCGCTGACAATCTCCCGAGGTATGTTGTGATCTCCCCGGTAGAGCGCGGACAGCGCCCCGGCGAGAGCCGCTATGGTGTCCGTATCGCCTCCGACAGAAGCGCCAGTCCTTATGGCCAGCCACACGTCGTCGCCTGCAAAGGCGAACACGGACAGCGCCGCAGGAACTGTCTCATTGGCCTCCATGGTTGTGCCGATTACTTCGTAGATAAACGACATTACCTCTTCAGGCGATTCAATGCCCTGAAGAAGGCTGTATGCGCTTGTAAACCTTCTACCGGAGAGCGCGCCGACATACTCATCGTTCGAAATGGACCGCCCTGCAATCGAACCGTCTTCGACAGCCTTCAGAATCCCTTCGAAGGAGGCTCCCGAGGCGGCTGCATGGAGCGCATAGCCCATTGCCATTGCCGATTCAACAGCCGTGTTCGTATTGTGAGTCGGAACGGTGCAGTCCAGGATGGCCTGCCTGAGCCCCTCGTAATCGCCTTTCCTGACGAAGAGCGACGGAGCCGGCACGCGCATTGGGCCGCCGCAGGTGGTTCCCCCCTTCCCTGCCTCTTCAGGATCTCCACCCTTCTCAATCTTCTCGAGCGCGGCTCTGCTGCTGGGCCCGATATAGCCCTTCTCCACGGCCCCGGTCTCCCTCATCCAGTGGAGAAGCGCTTCCACAGTGGCCTGGACCGTCACTTTTCCGGCGCTGTGATATGAATCGATGAGGTAGAGAACCTGCTCCGTGTCGTCTGTGACGGCTCCCCGGGGCAGAGGCCTCCTGAGAGGCGATACGGAAGGATCGAGAAGCCTGTCCACGAGCCCGAAATCCCTTCTGATCCGGCCCCTGGTCATGAACTCTGTTGGCATGCCCATCGCGTCGCCTGTCGCAAAGGCCTCGAGCGCTCTGGTGAATCTCGACTGCTGATCCATCTCTCTCCCTCATTCTTCTTCAGACATTATGAAATATGGGTAAAAGCTATTCAGGCAGCTCCCAGATTGGCGCCGTACCTCGTTATCACCCTGGAGGCGAGCTGCTGCCCTGCCCGCACTGCCTTCTCCAGGTCCCCGGATGCCAGGTATTCCTGTATGAAGCCGCCTGCAAAGGCATCGCCGGCGCCTGTCGTATCGATTATACCGCCCGTGACGGGCTCGACAGGTATGGAGAACTTCTCTCCGCCGCTGTAAACCTCGACAGCTTCCGCTCCTCTAGTCACTATGACCGCCCTGCTGAGCGAATCGAATCCGTCGCCTGTCGCATCCGCCTCCGGAGCCGACAGTATCGTTATATCAGCAGCCGCAGCGACTCTCCTTATCTGCTCCGCCCCGAAATAAAGGCCGCACCCTCCCGGTACATAGACCTTCAGCGCTCTGCCGAAATGATGCAGAAACTGCAGCGCCCTCTCAGGAAAGGCGTCGGCGACGCACAGCGCGTCCGCCCTGACTGATTCATCGGCAGATTTATCGTACAGGGCATTTCCCCCGAAGGAGATTATCCTTCTCTTCCCTTCCTTCGTCACGATTATCAGGGTCTCAGCGCTGCTCCCCTCCCTCATGTCGGCGTGCACGATTACAGAGTTCTTCTCCATCCCGGATACAAGCGTCAACCCGGAGGCATCGTCTCCGATGCCGCAGAAGAGATGGGTATCGAGCCCCGATACTGCAAGGTTGACTGCAATATTCGCTCCGCTGCCTCCGGTGAAGAGCATGCGCCTTTCTGCAAAAACCATGGAGTCCTCCTCCGGGAACTCGCTTACCACCACATAGCGGTCCAGGGAGAGGGCTCCGAGCACTACTGCATTCATCAGGATCTCCTTATCGGACCTGCCGCTTATCTCGGTCTTGTGCAGGGCCATGTGAGATACTTTCCATA
>Ga0302252_1001495_pt1 | contig 13372 bp, 12 predicted proteins | sample AAG_RA_Leu_MG_FD_193511 | JGI IMG/M metagenome (GOLD analysis project Ga0302252, IMG submission 193511) | Enriched activated sludge microbial communities from anaerobic digester in WTTP, New Holstein, Wisconsin, United States - AAG_RA_Leu | ecosystem: Engineered > Bioreactor > Anaerobic >...
ATGAAGTCCCGTACAAAACTCAGCTTGACAAAAAATCCTTACTTTCATACAAGGAAATGAATTACCTTTTCAGGAGAGGAAACGCCGTGAGTATAGATACCGAAAAGCTTCAGTCTCTCAGTTTTGAAGCGGCTTTACAGCATCTGGAGAGTATCGTGGAAAAGCTTTCCAATGCCGAAGCCAATCTGGATGAGCTGCTACAGATGTATGAAGACGGCATTGCCTATTTGAATCACTGTCAAAGCCGTCTGGCAGATGCAGAAGCCAAAATAAAGGTGCTTAGCAACCAGCTTCCCGGTGCCAAATCCACGGAGGAAAACAATGGATAGAAAAGTTCTGCTGAAAAAGGACATGAAAGAAAAACAGGAATTGGTAAATATCATTCTGGATCGCTTCCTGCCCCGCAAGGATGAATACCCCAAGGAAATTCATAAAGCCATACGTTACAGCGTTTTCGCCGGTGGCAAGAGGCTTCGTCCCTACCTTACCCTTTTGGCCTATGGCATGTATCAGCCCGTTGTGGAACCGATAACTCCCGTAGCCGCCGCTCTGGAAATGATCCACACCTACAGCCTGATTCACGACGATCTTCCCGATATTGACGACGATGAATACCGCAGAGGGAAAAAATCCTGCCACGCCGTATTCGGCGACGGTGTTGCTCTTTTAGCAGGAGACGCACTTTTGATCAGCGCTTTCGAGCTGGTTACCCTCGCTGAGATCGAGCCGAAACTACGGGTGCAGTTTATCCGCGAATTAGCCAAAGCAGCCGGTCTGAAGGGTCTGATCGCCGGACAAATGGTGGACATTATGTCCGAAGGCAAAAAAGTAGATAAATCAACCCTGAATTACATACATGAGAATAAAACCGGAGCTTTGATCAATCTTGCCCTGCGTTTTGGCGCTATGGCCGGCGGAGCACCAGAAAAAGAACTGGCCATGATAGAGGAATACGGAAGGTTGATCGGACTGGTTTTCCAGATCGTGGACGACCTTTTGGACGTGGAAGGAACTCAACAAGAGCTGGGCAAAAGCATCGGTAAAGACGCCAACGTGCAAAAAGCCACCTTCCCCTCGGTTTACGGAATAGCAGAATCGCGCGCCAAAGCAGCCGAACTAACTGAAAAAGCCAGACTGGTTATCGCTCCTTTGGGCGACAAAGCCATCCTGTTGGATACTTTGGCGGAATCGCTTTTAATCCGTAAATCATGAAGGTTTTCTTTAGCCTGCTCAGTCCAAAAGCCAGAGCACCGCAACGCATGAGCGAACACGCCTCTGGCTTTGACTTGTTTGCCGACCTGAGCGAAACCCTTATCCTGAAACCCCAGGACCGCATCGCCGTGCCCACCGGAATAGCAGTGCAGATTCCCCCCGGCTATGAAGGCCAGGTTCGCCCCCGCAGCGGTTTGGCATTGAAGCTTGGACTGGGAATAGTAAACAGCCCCGGAACCATAGATGCGGACTATCGCGGCGAGATAAAAGTAATCCTGATAAACCTGAGCCGGGAAGATATTGCCATCGAGCCCGGAATGCGCATAGCGCAGTTGATTTTTGCCCCTGTCTGGATACCGGAACTAGTCGTGGCGGACAGCCTGGAAGAAACCGTCCGGCAGAGCGGAGGCTTCGGACATACTGGCCACAAATGAGTATAGCTATGGATACGAGTAGTATAAAAAAAGAGATAGAACGCCTGAAGCATGAACGCCAGGCGCTGATTTTGGCACATAATTATCAGGCTGTGGAAATTCAAGAGCTGGCTGATTTCAGAGGCGATTCACTGCAATTGGCAATCCAGGCTGCCCAGGTCACCGCTCCTTTGATTGTGTTTTGCGGAGTGCGCTTTATGGCCGAAACCGCAGCAATTCTGAACCCCAGATCGAAGGTACTGCTGCCCGCAGCCGATGCAGGTTGCCCCATGGCAGACATGATCAGCGCCGAACAACTGATATCCTTCAAAAATCAGCATCCCGGTTCACCTGTGGTATGCTATGTGAATTCCACAGTGGACGTAAAGGCGGAAAGCGACATTTGTTGCACCTCATCCAATGCTGTAAAGGTGCTGCAAAGCTTGCCTGCAGACAAACCCATCCTTTTTGTGCCAGATCGTAATCTCGGTTCCTGGGCTGCCAAACAGAGCGGTCGGCAAGTTATCACCTGGAACGGATATTGCCCTACCCACCAATGGGGTTTCAGCCTGGAAGATATCAAAGCTCTCCGCACCCAATATCCGGGTTTTACCCTTTTGGCGCACCCCGAATGCGATCAGGCCATTGTGGAACAAGCCGACCTGGTAATGTCAACTGGCGGGATGATGAACTGGATGCAAAATGGCGATAAAGCCATAATAGCCACCGAAAACGGCCTAACAAACTATTTGAAACACCTCTATCCCGAAAAATCCATAGTTACCCTTTCTCCGAGAGCGGTTTGCCAGAATATGAAAAAAACCACTTTGGAAAACCTTTTACAGTCCCTTGTTGACCTGCAGCATGAAATAACAGTGGAACCCGGCATTGCTGAAAAGGCCAGAAAGAGCATCGATAGGATGTTGGAGCTATCGCGCTGAATGGATTTACCACACGAAAGCGGCATCTATAAATCTCTGCGATTGCCAAACGCAACGATCTTGCAGAGCCCCAAGGGCCAGGGAGTAAGCACTGCTACTGCTGCACTTTATGAGTACACATTGCTAAGGTTGCCCAGCAAACCTTTGCGGTTAATAGAAGCTGGTTCTGGAAGCGGAGTTCTGGCTATCATGCTAAAACAGGCCAATCCTGCCTGGGAGGTCTGCGGCCTGGAAATCCAATCGCACTTGTATGCCCTGGCCTGCGAAAATGCCGCCAAACTGGAGTTGGATGTGGATTTTATCCTGGAAGACTTGAGGCTTCATGTTTCCGCCCAGAAATATCATTGTATCGTAGCCAATCCACCTTGGCAGAAGCTCGATAGCGGAATCAGCAGTCCTTTCCCCGAACGTGCGATATCTCGCAGTGAGCTGTATTGCACTCTTCCCGACATGCTGCGGTTTTGCGATCGAAATCTGCTGTCTGGTGCTGCGGCTTTCTTGCTATATCCCGCCAGCCGCAAGAATGAGCTTATCAAGCTCCTGCCGGAAACCAGCCTGGAGCTTTCCGAATGTCGGAATGCCGACCGTTTATCATTAATCTATCATATTATAAAAGGATAGCCGAATGAAATCCCGTTTTATCTTGAATATCATAATGTTGATCGCCCTTTTTGCCGGGTGGTTGTATCTGGGCTATGATCACGGCTTGAGCCAGAAAGCCAAGCTGGAAGACCTTTCGCGCCTGCCTATCTATGCCTATGTAGCCGACAGCACCAAGGTCGGAACTATCATGAACGAGCTGAAGAACATTCCCGGGATCAGGAATCTGAAGCACGAAACAGGCTTTCAAGCTGCCGCAGAACTTATCACCGCTTACGGACTTCCCCTCAGCGAAGATATGATCGGCGACTATGGTTTCCCAGATGTGATCACCATCGATCTGGAACCGGCTTACCAATCATTAATCAGCAAACCTCTGATCCTGGACGCCCTGCGCCGGCATATCCCGGAAACGGATATCGACAGCCAGGCTAGCGCTTTCAATGACCTCAGTGAAGAGCTGGAGCTAATCCGCAACCGCATGCTCTGGTTCACGATTTTCGTCGCAATCCTGATTTTACTGATCTATGTTTTCGGCCGTCTTAGCTTTGAACTGCACGTGCTGTTAAACTATCAGGGCCGCCGTCACAGCGTTGTGGACAAGATCCGGCACCACGCCCAAGGCGTTCAGCATACCTGGACGATGTTGCTGCTGCCTCTGCCGGTATGCCTTTTGGGATATTTTGCCCTTGTCTACGCTTTGCCTTTGCCGCAATTGATTCCTTGGTGGTTTTTTGTGGCTCAGGCCGCGGCTGCACTTGCCGGAACCCTGATTACACATTTTATCTTGCATACCTTTGAACGGGAAGTGGTATATGCCGAACAGCCTGTGGAAGTTCTATCCAGCCCAGCATTACCTATGGAGTCGGAAGATGAAACACCAGATTCCTAATGCGCTTACCATTCTGCGTTTTCTTATGGTCCCGGCATTTTTGTTTTACCTGTTCGTGTCCTTGGATGCAAACAGAGTGCTTATTTCCCTGATTCTTTTTATGATCGCCAGTTTCACGGACTATCTCGACGGCATGCTGGCGCGCAAAATGAATGTGATTAGTGATTTTGGCAAGATTATGGACCCTCTTGCAGACAAGCTGCTGGTTTTATCTGCCTTGGCAGGGCTTTGTTGGTTACCGCCATTTCATTTTAGCAAGGCTATCTTCTTCATTGTCTTGGTCCGTGAACTGCTGATTACCATCTTGCGGGAGATTTTCCAACGCCGCGGAGTGATCGTAGCTGCAGATAAGCTTGGAAAGCTGAAAACCGTGATGCAAATGCTTGGTATCATCGGGGCTTTCGCAGCGTGGACCTATTTTGGTTCGCCCTCGGTAAAGCTGATATGGGGTTTTGAGCTATGGTTCTGGCTGGTAGCTGTAATAACCCTGGCCAGTGGCCTGAACTATACCTTAGTTCTTTTCAGGAGGAAATGAATCATGCGCAGAATAATCATCTTGGGGCTATTGGTTATGCCCCTGCTTTTTGGCTGTGGAAAATCAGCCCAGGAACAAGTTCGCTATACGCAGTTTGACGAAATTATAGACCACTCAAAACCATTGGCCATAGGTGACGACCGCGATGTACACGTCTTTTGCGACCCGGCCAATTGGAAAGCTCTGGAACCATTTATCCGCAGTGGGATTGAACGGGAAGTGCCGATTACATATCCGGAACGATACTTCAATCTTGTTTTAGCAGACGTTAAGCAAGCCAAAACTTACAATAAGTACAAAAATATCCTATACATAGGCGACCTGGAAAGCAATGCCCCTGTTTCGCAGTATATGCGCGGCGTCTTGGCTGAGGATTTTAAGAAGAGGGTTGAAGGTAGTGGTGGAGATTTGTTTATTACGAAAAACCACAATTCCAGGGACCAGATAATGCTCTTTCTGCTTGGTAAGGACGCTTTGTCGCTGAGTAAAATCGGCGCTTTGCAAGCCGATAACATCTTTGCCCTGCTGCTGAAGCGGTTTGCCGAGCGACAGGGCTATTACGCCTACCAACTGAAAGTGATTCCCGCTAAGTTTTTCGAGCCCTATCCCTTTAGTTTGCAGCTTCCGGAAAACTATACGCTCTACTCAAACGATGTGAAAGGACGCTTTCTCAGCTTTCTCTATCGCGCCAAGATGCAAAACCGCGAAATTCCCGATAAATACGTCTCGGTTTACCACGAACCCATGAACGAAAACAAGGTTGACCTAGCCTGGTTGGTCGCTAAACGCAAGGAACTGGGACAAAAATACTTTGAGGGTGATGAATTCGACGAAACCCTGATCCGGAAAGAGGCGGTTGGGTTCAAACAATATAATGCTTTCCGGCTGCTGGGAGCCTGGAAAAACATGAAACATATGATCGGTGGCGGATTTCAGAGCTACGCCTTTTGGGATGAGAAAACTAAAACCGCCTATTTAATAGACAACATTGTGTATTTCCCAGCCGGAGACAAACTGCCGATCCTGGTGGAACTATACGTTTTGAGCAATTCTCTTCAGATCAAATGACAGAACGCAAGCTGCTCAAGCGTCTTATTGCCCTGCCAAGCCTGATTCTGACTTTAATGCTGTTTTCCTGCGCTGCCCCGCAAAATGGGAAGCTTGGCTCTTTGCCAGATCCTTCCCGACCCAACCTGGCCAGCATATATTTCTATATGTCTGCCTCATATCTGCATTATAGCGGGGATTTTGCCTCAGCCGGTCAGCTCTACCAGAAAGCATTGGAACAGGACCCCCACAGTCCTCAAATCGCCAAGCAAATCCTGATAAACGCCGCTTACGCCTTTGTAAATGGCCAAATGGGACAGGAAGAAGTTTTAGCCATCTTCGCAGAGGCAAGACTAAGGCAAAGCTTCGATGCGGATTTATTGAACGCAGCTAACACTGTATATAGCAAAGCAAAAGACTCCGAAGGCCAGCTTTGGAGCATCAACGAGAGCATTGCCCGCTATCCCTCGGCCCGGGCCTATCTGCAAAAGTTTTACTTCAGCTATTCAAATGACGGCTCGATAGACCGGGAAGCCTTGAATAGCGCACAGAAACTCGCTTCCGGAAGCCACGACGACCTGGTTCTAACCGCCAGGATGACCACACTGGCCGATCCCTTGGAATCGTTGGCGATCTTGAAGAAAGCACTTAAACTGGACAAACGCAGCGACACCCAAAGACTGCTGGCAGAATTGTCCCTGCAATTTGGCAAACCCGAAGAAGTCGACAACCTCTTTTCCACATATTCCTATCCGGAAGATAAGGCCTTGATACTGCATCTTTTGCAATTGGCAAACAAGTTCGATCGCCTGCCTCAGATATTGGCTCTAGCGGACAACCTGATGGCGACGGAAGATCAAGCCCTGCTGGGTGAACTGGCCTTTGCTGCATACATGAAGGCCGACAGACAGATATTGAACAAGCTTTGGCAGTATCTGCAGACCCACAGCAATCCCCCTGAATCAGACTCGCAGATCGCAGTGTTTCTTCTGGCCGATGCGTTGAATGAAAATGACATTAAAAAGACAAAAACTCTCGCTGGCATTCTGTATGGAGTTCAGGATGCGGACGACGTTTTTCTTTACAATGCCCTGCGCCTTGGCTTCGCAGCCAGGGACGGGTCTGAAAAGGGCGACCTGAACCTGATACCTCAAGAACTGAATCCAGATCTGGAAGAAGCCTTGGGACAGCCCTTGCTGCAGTTTTTCCGCACCGCTGCCCAGTCCTTGCAAAAAGATGACCCCCGGCATCAGTCAGCTCGAATCGCCCTGAGTGAATTCTACGTTCTTTCAGACAAAGGATATGAGTCCGATTGGTCAGCTCTGCTGAGCGAATACCATAGACAGAACAGGGTAGATGAAAAGCTGGTACTTTTACGCAAGGCAATATCCCGCTTTCCAGATAATCCCCTGTTTCTGAATGATCTTGGCTATAGTCTGTTGGACTATCCCGATTCTCTGGCCGAGGCAGGACAGCTGATTTCCAGAGCAGTAGCTTTGGAGCCAGACAATCCTTACTACCTCGATAGCCTTGCTTGGTATCATTATCTGCGCCAGGATTATGCTTCTGCCCTGATTCACGTAGCCATCCCGGCCCAAATGGAAAATCCACCCGGCGAAATTGCCTATCACCTCGCTTTGATCTACAAGGCCAATCACGATCTGGCCAAAGCAGAAAGTTTTCTAAAAAAAGCTCTGGAAGACGATAGCTCACCTGAATATACTCAAAAGGCGAAAGCAGCCTTAGAACAGCTAAACTCGGCTCCCTGAGCCATTCTTTTTCAAGCTCCGCTAATTTTGCTTGACATGTTTAGCGTCGCTTACATTAATGGCGTCGGATCTGCTGTTTACTGCAAAGTGCAGATACACTGCAAATCCAAAGGAGCTTAAAACATGATTGGAGAACGGATCAAACAAGTTCGCAAGGCACTGCGCATCAAACAGATCGACATGGCCAAAGCTCTCAATCTGAATCCTTCCGCAATCTCACAAATGGAAAGCGGACGCACCAATCCTTCCTTGGAAACTATCAGCGAAATCGGCAAACACTATCAGGTTGACTTGCATTGGCTAATCACCGGGGCAGGACAGATGTTTAACAAACCCGAGCTTGCCTCCGTTCGCAGCAATGGCTGGGATAAATTCCAAAAAATGCTGAACGAACGCTTGGAAGAAATCGTTCAGGCCAGATTGGACATGTTGGACGCAGAATCTATTGATATCCCCGTCACCGGCGAAATTGCCGCCGGGGAACCGATGGAAAACACCGGCGAAACCGTAGAAGTGGTAACCGTTCGCCGCACCATGATCAACGGCGTGATCGACGACTATATCGCAATGAGAGTAAACGGCCGTAGCATGGAGCCAGATATTCGCAATCAGGATGTGGTGCTGATCCGGCAAAGCAGCGAATGGCGTAAACTGGCCGGCAAGATTTGTGCAGTGCGGATCGATGGCGAGATTACTCTGAAAAAGTTGATGCTTGATGATGAGAACAGGATGATCGTTTTGGTGCCTCTGAATGAGGATTTTCAGCCAATTCTGGTAAATCCGGAAAACCACCGTGACATCACATTGATCGGGTCTTTATTCTATCTCTTCAGAGTATTGCGTTAGCTTAGGCGGGGTTTTATGATAACAATATATATTCTGGTGTCTGTAGGATTGCTGCTTAGCTTTACAGGTCTTTTACTGCAGCTTTTCCGGCGTCCGGGACAGGGATCTGAAGACGCACTAAAAGAGCTGAAAGCGGCTTTTGAAAGCTTCGACCGCTATAGCCGGGATGAAATGAGCCGTTTGCGAAACGATTTGCTCTCCATAACCGCGGACAATCGCAAGGAGCTTGCTGAAGCCATAAAAAACCTTTCTGATTCCCTTACCGGGCAATCCAGCATCTTGCGCAGCGAACTCAGCAAGGCTAATACTGAGCTAAAACAGCAGCTAAACGGCGATGCCTCACAAAACCGCGAAGAACTGAAAAAATCCCTGAACGACCTTTCTGAAAGCCTTGTTCGCAAGCTGACTGACCTTAGCGCGACTCAGCAGCAGCAGTCCGATAACCTGCGAAAAACCCTGGAAACCCAGCTTGAAGGCATTCGCCAGAACAATGAGACCAAACTGGAGCAGATGCGCCTGACGGTTGACGAAAAGCTGCATACTACCTTGGAAAAACGCCTGGGAGAAAGCTTTCAGATCGTTAGCGACCGCTTGGAACTGGTGCATAAAAGCATGGGCGAGATGCAAACCCTGGCCAAGGGAGTGGGAAACTTGGAGAAGGTTCTCAGCAACGTAAAAAACCGCGGAGTTCTGGGCGAAATGCAGCTTGGCAACCTGCTGGAAGATCTGCTTTCTCCCAGCCAGTACGAAACTAACTTCAAGCCAAATAAACGCCGCAACGAAAGCGTGGAATACGCGATTCGGCTTCCTGGCCCGGATGAAGAAAAAGAAAACATATTCCTGCCACTGGATGCCAAATTTCCCATCGAAGACTATCAACGCCTTCTGGACGCCTATGACGCAGGAGATATCCCCAAGATTGAAGCCGAGCGTAAGAATTTGGCAGACCGGATTAAAAGCTGTGCACGAGATATCCGCGATAAATACCTCAATCCTCCAGTTACCACAGACTTTGGCCTGCTTTTCTTACCTTTCGAAGGCCTGTACGCCGAGGCTTTAAGGATCACCGGGCTCTTTGAAATCTTAATGCGTGAAAGCCGCGTGGTGATCTGTGGGCCCACCACAACTGCAGCCCTGATAAACAGCCTTCAGATCGGCTTTAAAACCCTGGCCATCCAGAAAAAAACAGCCGAAGTCTGGAAAATACTAAGCGCCATCAAACACGAGTTCGGAAAATTTGGCGATATGCTGGATAACACCCAGAAGAAGCTGCAAGAAGCCTCCAACAACATCGAAAAAGCCAGTTTCCGCAGCCGCCAGATCGAAAAGAAACTGAGCAAAGTTCAGGAACTTCCCGTTTCAGAATCTGCAGCCATGCTTGGCTTGGAAGACTTATCCAGCGAAAATGAGGTTTGAACCCAAAGCCTGAGATTTTCCTTGACTGCTATCCCCTGCTGATTTAATCTTGCAAACAGAATAAAATCCAGCAGGGAGGTTTAAAATGTTTCTAACCGGTTCGCAACTTAAGGAGGTTTTCCTAAAGGCCAAACGGATGCGTTTTGGCATTATTGCGTCCAACGTAGTTTTCGATTCTCAGATCAGAGCCATCATCCAGGGTTATGCCGCAGTGGGTTCTGATGGACTGCTGCAAATGAGCAGCGGCGCTTGCAAATATGCTGCGGGCGCGTCACAGGACATGTTTGCCGGTGCCAGGCTGATCTCCACAATGATCAAGACCTTTGCCGCCCAGTTTCCAAATAGCGGAATTGGCTTGCATATTGACCATGCCACTCCCAATTACTTTGATTTTATCAAGTTCTGCGTGGAAAACAACCTCGTTACTTCGGTGATGATCGACGCCAGCAAAGAAAATCTGGAAGAGAACATCCGAATCACCAAAGAGGTGGTGGACCTGGCACATAAGCATGGCATCATCGTGGAAGGCGAGATAGGCCACATCAAAGGCACCGAGGACGAGATAGTGTCTGAAACAGAGCTCTACACCAAGCCCGAGGAAGCGTTGGAATTCGTGCAGCGCACCAATGTAGATCTTTTTGCCGCGTCGGTTGGCACCAATCACGGCGTTTCCAAAGGTGAAAACATCGTGCTGCGCCTTGACCTCATCAAGGAAATCGACGAACTGCTGATCAAGCATGGCGTGGAACGCGGTCTGGTGCTGCATGGCGCTTCGGGGCTCACCGACGAGCAACAGCGGACAGCCGTGGCCAATGGTGTGGTGAAGATAAACAAAGACACCCATTATCAGATCGACATGGCTGCAGCTACTCAGGCCTACTGGGAAAAGGAAAAGTACGCCATCGTCTGCCCCGCGGAAATCGATCCCAAAGACTATGTGCCAAACAAGAGCAAGTTCGATCCCCGTAAATGGCTGATCAAAAGCGAAGAGGCAATGCAAAATACCGTGATGGGTTTCTGCAAGGTAACCGGCAGTGCCAATAACAGTATTCTATTGTAAAATGAGGAGATACATATTATGACTAATGTAGCGATTAATGGTTTCGGACGTATTGGACGTCTGGTGTTGCGCGTAATTCTAAGCGGCCATCCTGAACTGAATGTGGTGGCCATTAACGATCTAACCGATGCCAAAACCCTGGCTCATCTTTTTAAATACGACAGTGTGCACAAAATCTATCCAGCCGACATATCCTATGTGGACGATTTTTTAGTAGTAAACGGTAAGAAAATCAAGATATACGCCGAAAAGGAACCTGAAATACTGCCCTGGAAGGAACTGGGCGTAGAATTTGTAATCGAATCAACCGGTATCTTCACCTCAAAGGAAAAGGCATCCAAGCACCTCAAAGCCGGGGCAAAGAAGGTAATCCTTACCGCTCCCGCCAAGGACGAAGTGGACGCCACCATCGTTATGGGCGTGAACCACACTTCGCTAAAGCCAGAGCACGCCATTGTTTCCAATGCTTCCTGCACCACTAACTGCCTGGCTCCCGTAGCAAAGGTATTGCAAGATAAGTTTGGGATTGAAAACGGCCTGATGACCACCATTCACAGCTATACCAACGATCAACGCATCCTCGATCTGCCGCACAGCGACCTACGCCGCGCCAGATCTGCCGCCATGAGCATGATTCCCACCTCCACCGGAGCTGCCAAGGCAATCGGATTGGTGATCCCGGAACTCAAAGGCAAGCTGGACGGCGTAGCCATAAGGGTTCCCACCCCAGACGGCTCCCTGGTTGACCTTTGCGTTAACCTGGAAAAAGAAGTAACCAAAGAAGAGATAAACGCAGCCATGAAGGAAGCCGCCGAAACCTACCTGAAAGGCTATCTGATGTACTGCACAGATCCCATCGTTTCCATCGACATCGTAGGCAACGGCTATTCCTCAATCTTCGATTCGCTCATCACCTACGCCAAAGGCAAGCTGGTGAAAGTATTCAGCTGGTATGACAACGAATATGGCTATTCAAGCCGGGTTGTTGACTTGCTGGAATACATGCGTAAGCTGTAGCCAGCCTGTACTCCATGCATATATAGGGCAGGATTCGTTCCTGCCCTTTTTTTGTGTTTCCAGCGGACAATCTGACCGGATACATATCACATACATACCGGTTGATCATGTGGTATGATAGTGGTATGATTGCACCATTTCCCCTATCATTCTGTTTTCTAAAGTCTTCAGATCATCACAGCCCCATCATCCATATCCAGCGCAATTCGTAATGTTTTGAACATCTTGAGCTACACATTCGCCCTCCAGATCGGCCAGCAAAACGCACAAGCTTTGTTAACTATCAGATGCCCAAGGTTGATAACTTAATGTCTTCAGAAAGTAGTTGACACAGTAGAGCCACAATCTGAACTGGCGATAATAATGAATATTCCACCTTCAGGGAGAAATGAACTGATGAACCGAACTAAGTTTATCCAACTCGTCCTGCTCCTGCTTTTCTGCCTTTGCAGTCTAAGCGCAAGATCAAACCAGGACGCCAATCCAAATCTTTTGTTAAACGGGTCAAAGTGGTCAACCTCGCGTCCCCGTTATGCCAGCGATCTTATCAAGATCAAGCTGAGCGAGGAAGCCCACCGTCTGGCCAACCTGCCTACCGGTCTCTATGCGGAAGGCTTCAGTTTCAATATCAACGAGCTTGATCAGCTTTTTAGCGTTAATGGCGGCCAGAAGATTATCCGCGCTCATCGCAAGGTGAAAGACACAGCCTGGGAACAAGCCACCGGATTTGACCGCTGGTTTTTGATCAAGCTGGATGGCAGCACGAGCGTGGAAGAAGCGATCAAAAGCTTCCAGGCCAATCGCTATATCGAAGCAGCCATTCCTGAGTATTACGCCTATACAACAGCAATTCCCAACGACACCTATTATGCCAATAACTGGGGGCATAACAATACCGCCCAGCTTCCGGTTTACACCGGAGGCAGCCATTCTGGAGCCGGAGTAGGCACCATCGGCTACGATGCCGATATGCAGCTTGCCTGGGATCAATCCCAGGGCTATGGCTCAGCTACTACCATCATAGCCATTATCGACACTGGAGTTGATACCGCCCATCCCGATCTCAGACTGGTAGCCGGTTATGACTATGGCGACAACGATGCCAATCCGATGGATGATAGCGCTGATCCCGGCCATGGAACAGCCTGTTCCGGAGTTGCGGCGGGTCGTGCAAATAACGGGCTTGGAGTAACCGGTGTGGCTGGCGGGTGCAGCGTAATGCCGCTCAAAATAGCCAGTTCCGACGGTTCACTTGGCTTCACAGCCATTGAAAACGCTCTTACTCACACCGGAGATAACAACGTGGATGTAGCCAGTATGAGCTTTGGAGCTGAAGGCGGAATGGTCGAAGGGGATTCTCCCTCCACGGACACTGCCCTGGAATATGCCTACAGCCATGGAGTAACCCTACTTGCCGCAACGGCTAACAGCAATACCTCTGCCATTGCTTATCCCTCCAATCACAACAAAGTGATCAGCGTTGGAGCTTCCAGCCCGACCGGGCAACGCAAAAGCACAACCTCATCGGATGGAGAAAACTGGTGGGGTTCAAACTATGGAACCGCAGTTCAAGATGCCTCTCTGGCCGTTGATATCATGGCACCCACCATTCTTCCCGCCACAG
>Ga0302252_1001496_pt1 | contig 13366 bp, 17 predicted proteins | sample AAG_RA_Leu_MG_FD_193511 | JGI IMG/M metagenome (GOLD analysis project Ga0302252, IMG submission 193511) | Enriched activated sludge microbial communities from anaerobic digester in WTTP, New Holstein, Wisconsin, United States - AAG_RA_Leu | ecosystem: Engineered > Bioreactor > Anaerobic >...
AAATCCGCCTATCCAATGCGGCGATGGTGGAATTGGTAGACACGCTAGCTTGAGGTGCTAGTGCCGAGAGGCATGGAAGTTCAAGTCTTCTTCGCCGCAAAACCTTATGTTATAAGGTATTAGACCTACCCGAAGACGGGCGGTATATCACCAAAACTGGAAAAGTAACACTGAAAAGTGACACTCTTCCGGAAAGATGAGGTGAATATGCGCCCGTCTCGTCGTTTATACAGCCTTTTCAAGCGAAAAAACTCTGACGGATCCCAGACATGGTATGTACGGTATTGGGATAACACTCTTCATCGGTACTCAATTACAAAGTCGACAGGTGTTAAGGTCGAAGGTAAAAGAGAACGCAGGGTTGATGCCGATAAAGTCGCGCGAGATCTACTTCCAACAATACGTTTCTCGCCTTCTGATGCAGACAGTATGTTCGTTGATTATTGCGAGTCTTTCTGGTCCCCGAATAGTGCTTATGTTAAAGAAAAGGCGCTTCTTCAGAAGCGGCCGTTATCTTCCTACTACATAAAAATGTCGCATGATGATATCAGGCGGCATGTTCGTCCATACCCACAATTTAAGGGGCTACTCCTTCGTGATTTGAAATCCGGAATGATTAGAGACTGGATGTTGTGGGCAGCAGGTGAAGGTGTTGGTCCCCGACGAATTAATGCATGCCTTCAAGCAATGAGGATCCCATGGCGATACTTGATGGACAGGGAAGAAATAGACAGAGATCCCTTCTTGCGAATAAAGCCGGCTCATTTTGAAGTAAAAGAAAAGGGAGTGCTTACACCTGCTGAGGTGATGCGTCTCCTATCAATAGAGGTAGATGATCCCCGGGCTCAGCTTGCAATTTTTCTCGGGGCGTTATGTGGATTGAGGCGGGGAGAAGTTAGAGGGCTGCAATGGGAAGACGTAGATCAAGAAGGACAAGTTATACATGTGCGGCATAATTATATTGATGCCGATGGATTAAAAATGCCTAAGAGTGGAATCTCAAGAGATGTACCTATCCCTTCCAAAGTAAATGAGGTCTTTAATCGAGTACGTGCAAAATCGCCGTGGCGTAATCCTACCGATTATGTTGTGTTCCACGTAGATAAAAAGAATATTCCTGTAGGGGAGACATTTCTTCAAAACCGCTTAGAATCCATGCTCGAAGCTATCGGAATCCCCAATTCAATACGAATTGCCCGTAATATCACGTTCCATAGTCTTAGACATTCATTCGTAACTCTAGGTCGACTCTCTGGACTCTCGGATTTTGTAATTCAAGCCTTGGCGGGGCATAAGAGCTCTGCAATGATGGAACGATATAGCCATGCAGCCCAAGTGATAGATATGCAAGCTGCTAGAGAAAGGCTTGAGAAGGCTGTGAATTCTTAAAATTCGGATCGATGAATTTTATTGAATGAGATTGTACAGAGTGTACTAAAATATAAAAATATATCTTGACACTAACAGATGTGTAGTATATTTTGAATTTGAAGATGCGATATTGCGTATAAAAGGTGTGTATTTGTTGCCCTGTATCTAGGGAACTTTACATGCGTTATACGTACCATACGGCAGGCGTTGCCCTGTGATTGAACGCTACAGACCGGCACTTCGGCAGAAATGTCGTTGGACGATCGGCCACCTGGGCGGCATCCATCCGAATAATCCTCACATTAAACAGTGGGGAATTATCGGAGAATGCCGATGCAGGAATCTTCTAGACTATTCCTTTCCCGTACAGAAGCACGTATTCGTATTGGCGTGTCTCTTCCTACCCTAGAGCGCAGGATTAAAGACGGCACAATCCCGCATATCAAGCTAGGCAGCAGGGTATTGATACCTCTGGCGGCGCTTGATCGGCTTGTCGAATCGGCAATGTCTGAAAAAGGCATGTGATATGAACATGCCTACCGTATCCACGGATGCACTAATTATTACGCTTCTTCCGGAATTAGAGAAACTATGCCGGAATGCCCCATTGTTCGGATCTATTTCATTCCGCGCTGAGATCCATGATGGCGATGTAGGGCGGATCTCAATTGGCATCGAAACAAGTCGAAAAATAGCGCCCCGATCTTCTCGGTCAAAAGAAGATACTCGAGAAAGCTCGAGAGGGGGGAACTATAATGCTTGAAAAAAGCGAGGGCAGCTCAATTCGCCAACGGCGTGAGCTGCCCTCAAGAGCCAAAGATAAGATCCATCATCAAGATACTACCGGGGCGAATAAGCTACAAGATCAAAATTTAATTCCCAAATGGATCATTAAGAAATGCTCGAGAATAGTCACGGAGTTCATTTCTGATAATCCTTCAGCAACGAAAAGAACCGCCCTCGAGGAGCTCGTATTTCGCTCAGTTTCAATTCGCCGCGGCGAGCTGCTACTTTTCCCATCCCTCGCTAGGTTTGTCCCTTCAGAGCTTGCCAAGCTTATTTCTGAGGGAATTTCTAGTCCCCTATCCCCTCTGGAAAAGGCGCTACTCATAATTCTCGAGGAAGACTCGATTAATGCAGTAGTTGCGTTTTCAGATGGGAACAAGCCGTTCTCTGCTCAAATTGTGGAGGAGTATACCAGGCTAAAATGGGAAGCCCTGGGAGGGCTCATTGCGGCGGTGCAGCAATGAGAGACGACCTACTACAACAGATAACCCAGGAATCTGAACTCGAGGAAAAGATTCGAAAAGCTCGAGAGCTTTTTCCTTTTCATCGTGCCGGGGCACTTGAGCTACACGCCCCGGAATGGCTTGTATTCGGAGTACTCGAAAAGAATTCGCTAGGGATCCTCTACGGGGACACAGGCGCCGGAAAGTCTTTTATTGCAATTGATCTTGCTGCATCGATAGCATCGGGGCGTGAATGGTTCGGAAAGGCTGCTAGGCAAGGTGTCGTTATCTATCTACTAGGTGAAGGCCAGGCAGGCGTAGCCAGGCGAGTGAAAGCGTGGACCATCGCCCGAGGGGTATCTCTTGATAAGGCTCCTCTTTTCTTTTCGCTTCATCCAGCTAATCTCACCGATCCGGACTCGATCGCAATCGTATCACTTGCAGTCCAATCACTTGCCGATGAAGTAGGGGACCCTGTTCTGTTTATCATCGATACCTGGAGCCGATCGCTTGTTGGTGGAGACGAGAATTCCACGTCTGATACAACAACGGCGATTGCGCTCCTGGACCGCCTCAGATCTCCATATCGAGCCGCAGCACTTGTGGTCCATCATACAGGCCATTCGGATAAGTCTCGGATCCGGGGAAGCATCGCTCTCAAAGCCAGCGCCGACTTCGAATACCGCATCGACCGAAGCGACGAAGGGATACTTACCATGTCATGTACAAAGAGTAAGGATACCGCCCCGATTGATCCGATCTCTTTTACCCTTTCGAGTGTTGAACTTGGAATTAACGATGAGGAAGGAAACCCGGTCACTTCGGCAGTACTCACTTCCTCTGCCTCTCCTGAAGGTTCTTCGGGGCGTCTCGGCCGCCGGCAAAAAGAGTTTCTCGAGATCCTTCGCACGATGATGGCAGAGTATCAAAAGAACATCCTTGATTCTGGTAGAGATCCACGCGAAGCCAGGGTGTTGGAAAAAGCATGGCGAGATCGGTCCGTTAAAGACCATAACGATCGGCCTCGTTTTTATGAGGCGAAAAAAGCGTTAATCACGTCTGGTTTAATAATCCAGGATGGAGAGTATGTTTACCTTCCTTGACGCTTGTCGTACGTGTACAGCGGTGTTTGTACGGCTGTACGGTTGTACGGTTATATATATATATAACCGTACAAACCGTACAAAACGTACACGTACCCCTAAACCGTACAAACCGTACGCTATTCGTACACTATCCGTACAAACCGTACAGAATCCGTACAAATCCAGCTTTCAAGGCATAACTCAGGCTTTTATCAAGAACTCACAAGGGGGACACGATGGAAAATGCTGTCGTATCGGTGAATGAAAAGCTTCTGACCGACTATCTGCAGGCGTTCGGTCTCGCCACTGAATTAAGTGAAAAGGAGACGATGCAATTCTTACAGATCGCAAAAGCGTATTCTCTCAACCCGTTCAAACGCGAGATCTACTGCATCGCTTACGGGCAAGGCGAGAAGCGAAAATTATCCATCATCACAGGGTATGAAGTGTATTTGAAACGGGCTGAGCGCCTCGGGGCGCTGCGAGGTTGGAAAGCCTGGACCGAAGGGACCGTTCAAAGAAAGTCGATCGTGAAGGAGATCCCTACAAAGAATGGGGGCACTTGGAAGAAGACCATCACCATTGCCACTGGGGACCTCCGGGCAATCGTAGAGATTCACCGAGAAGGGTGGAAAGAACCGTTCCGACATGAAGTCTTCCTTGATGAGTATGCCCAGGAAAACGAGATGTGGGGATCAAAGCCCCGCACAATGTTGAAAAAAGTCGCCGTCGCTCAGGGCTTCCGGATGTGTTTCCCTGATGAGCTTGGAGGGATGCCTTATACCTCGGATGAGATGCCGGCAGGATCAGAGATTGCGAAACATGCAGGCGAACAGGAAACGACTCTTCCCGATGATGAAGCAGAAGCACGAACCGCCCCGGACCAGAATGAAGCAGAGGATAAAGAAGCGATCGTAAACCTCGCTAAGCAGCTGAACCTTACTGAAGATGAGCGTCGTACCTATTGGACGGAGTACCGCAAAGATCTCAAAGCAATACGAAAAGCCCTACAAAAGGAATTGGAAGTCCGGACAAGGGAATCCGGATCCTTCGATGAAGACCCGGACGAAGCAACAAGCTCCGAATCTCTTGAGGATCTCATCGCTCTCGAGGACAAGGAAACGACGAAGTGACTCACGATGTAGAGCTCCATCTTTGTAGATGCCTCTACACGTGTAAATCTATGGATTGGAGAACAGTATGAAATCAGAACAGAAGACCAATGCGCAGATGCTCGCCGAACTGAAAGTGAAGCATGGACAGTTAATGGGGCAGGCAAATGATCCAGCGACCCTCGCAACAGGGAAGCTTGCGGATATCTTGGATGAGATTCGCAAGACCGAAGCTGAGATCGAGTTCCGGGAGAAGCTGACGAAAAAAGAAAAGGAGCTTCAGGAAATACAGGGATTAGTCGATGCTAGCAACGCTGCTTCAGAGGAGGCAAAAGCCATCAAGGGGAAGGCGGCTGGCTTTGCTGCTGAAGCACTAAAACTCGGGAAGGATGTACTTGTCTTATACGACAAAGCAACAGACCTTGCAGCGAGAATGCGAGCTGCAAGCAACTACAAGGAAGATTCAGTCTTCTTGATTGATAATCTTTTTGGCCGTGTCATGAGATGGAAAGCCAATGATCGAGAAGAGATTCTCAAAGAGCTTGCCGATATCGAGAACTTCTTTGGGCATGAGACGGAGTATTGGGCACATACTTTATTGGAGAGAAGCGAAGCAAAACGCAGGGAGCTCGTATAATGAACATGGGAGAGAGCATTGTCCAGGCACTAAGGAGAGTACCGGCAGCATCGGAGTTTGGAAAAGCATTTCACAAGTGGAGAAAATCTCCGGACCCTGTTGCTCTGTCAATGCTCAAAATACGAGCACTGAGCGAGAAAGACGCGATCATCGTTGCAGTATTAAGTGCCGGCATCTTTCTGGATCTCAAGTATTCAGCCATCTTTAATAAGGTATTCGATGAACTCTCCATGCTATCCCCGGAGACTGTAAAAGCAGAGTTTCAGAAAGAGGAGATAGAGCTGAATCTAAAGCATGTTTCTGAACTCATATCTCCGAAATCCAATAGGCGTGTAGTGACAAGAAGCTTTACTTCGCCTTCGAACCGATCCAAGTATCGCTCACAGGTAGCAGGGGAGACTGTTGAATGTTTCCGATCCTTTCGAAGGTAGAGTAGGACATGCGCAGTGTATCATTGGCCGCCCAGAAGGGCGGCCTTGCTAGGGGAGGGGGGGGAGTCAAATCTATAGAGCCTTTCAACGTAGACCGCAGCGATTCCCCGTACTTCCACTCTGGCAAAATCCAACCCAAGGGGGTAGGCAATGGGTAGACCACGGATCCCTACTGCACTGAAGCTTGCAAAAGGCACCTTTCGGGAGGATAGAGCACCTAGAAATGAGCCGAATCCAAGAAAGCTAGAGTCTGTTCCGAATCCTCCTGGGCATCTGAATAAGTGGGCAAAGATGATGTGGAGGATAGTAGCCAAGTACCTGCTTGAGCATGGGATATTGACTGCATTGGATCTATATTCCCTTGAGATACTCTGCGAGCAGTATGGAATCTACCGTGAGCTAAAGGATGCAATGACTCATATAGAACAGCCAGGTGGGGAGCGTATCAAAGTCTCAGTGGCACAGTATATGAAAGGGAGAAACTCACAGACAATGCCAGAATATGCATGTATGCGCGGGGCGTTTGAGAGGTTTACGGCTCTACTTAGAGAGTTTGGATTGTCGCCAGCATCTAGAAATTGCTTGGATGTGACAGATAAATTATACAAAACCAGAAATCTTGTGAAAGATGTATTAGAAATTGATTGATCGTAGTCATCATGGTTTTATGATAGATATATTTGTTAGGGGTATGTAATTAATCTCACAAAAGCAATTCTATAGCTTTTTGTGATTGACTGATATCTTACTATTAAATAGTGTAGCTTTCTGAAATATTCAATTTTGCATAATTCGTTAAAACCATTTTTAGTTTTTATTCAACTATTTTCTTCGAATGATCTAACCAACACAATATATAGTGGATGTATAAATAGCAGTTTTTACTTATGTTTATGACGCAAAGATGGTATGAAATGATTAATGTACAATTAAGCGTTCTTATGCGAGAATGATTACTATGGAAGAAGATGCATCAGAAAATACTTATATTATAATGTATGAATATTATCATCGTCCCTTTCAATTATTTGGTAAAAATATATCTACTTTATGCTCAAGCCTTTTAAGGCCGCCGAAAATTCGATCTACATTTTGGAATATTGTACTTGAAGGAGAATATAATTATTTAGAAGCAAATGATTTACTGTATGCTTATTTAATAACGTTAAGGAATTTTATGAAAGATTCAATTTCTCAACATTCACTAGCGTATTGGTATCATATATATAGAAGAATTGCTCCTTTTGGGAATGGTTATATTAAGGATCCAGCAACGATAGCAATCACAAGAGAAATTATGGAAGCAGCATTTCAAAAGTATGGATTAAATCATTATTGTTCAGGTATTGCTGAATTTTCGGATATACATATAGATGAGGTACTTTCAGGACTCTTTTTAGATGATCATTTTAAAGATGAACGCGATCAATTACTCTCTTCTCCTCATCAAATAGTTTTAAAGAATTTTAATCAGTACGATTTGTTTAATGTTTATTCAATTGAACATATTGCTCATGAAATTTGGAGAACAGGTGCTTTGCTTCGAATAATAGGAAAAGGAGCTAAATTATTAGTAACTCATGATGATCCATATATTACAGATACAAGAACTGATGACCTAAATGACTTAATAAAAATATTTGACCAAAGGCAGATAAATAAGTCAAACACAACAGCTGTCGGAGTATGGTATGAAGAATATTTTAAAGTAAAAGATTTATTATTATTTCCACAATATAATTTTAATCATATTCATAAAAATGTAGTATCTAAATTATTCAAAGCTTTATTAGATATGGAAATATCAAAAGACTTTGCTGCTAATTTTGATTGGTTTTCATTCGATTTAAGGGCCTATTATAATAATCATAAACAATTATCATCTCAATTTTATAAAAAATATAATGTATCGCTTGAAGCAGTCCTTTTAGTTTTAGGAGCGATCTCCTTAAAGATTCTCGCTGAAATTATATCAAATAGCCAAGATGCTATAATGCATGCATATCAAAGAGCCTACTCTACACTAGTTAAATATAAATCAATAATACAGACGGTGAAAAAACATAAGAAAAAAGTAGAAAATATTATGGGAATTACATCGGTAGATGAGCAGGAATATCTTAAAGCTATAGATTTTTGGACACTTAATGAAAGAAAGAAGCAAGATATAGATCTCGTTTATCCAGGTCCTCACTATATATTTTTATTAGTTAAAGATAATTTTTATTTCATTGACTATGCATGGATTTATAGAAGGTTGTACGACTTGTTTCAAGGTATCGATATGAAAGGACAATATTATAAAGCAAAATTACTTGAAAATTCATTTAGAGAGTTAAATGCATATCTTCCAACAAACCCATGCAGAGGTAACGATGGCACATCAAAACAAATCGACTATTCAATTAAAATTAGAAATATCTTATTAGTAATAGAATGTAAAGCAGTTGCGAAATCAATTGGTTTTGAAAGAGGATCAATTAATGCAATAAATTATAGAAAAGAAAAAGTTGTGATAAGATCAATTAAGGAAGCAGAGGAAAAATGTAAATGGTTAATTAATCATAAGATTGGAAAAAATTATGACATTACTAGTATAGATTATCTTTTGCCAATTGGGGTAAGCACATTTCCAGAATATATTCATACTAAAGATAATTGGTTTTGGATTACTAAAAATATTCCACGAGTATTAACTCCTGATGAATTGAAAGATTTAATAAAAAGCAATTTCGACTTTTTAAATTCAGAAAATTTGATTCCAAATGTATAGTATAAATTTTGCTTTTAAAAAGCATACAATTGCTATAACTTAACGAATATTTAATAACCAATATAAATGTTAAATTGAAAAATCGATAATTAAAATAAAATCTCGTCTTGATCATAATTTCATAATAACTGCAAGCAGAAAAGATTCTATTCCAAGGTAATAGTATTATTTTGATTTTCCAATTTATCTTCTAACATATTTAAATATTTTTCTAGTCTTTTGGTTCTTGGAATATTTATATTAAAATCGTTTTTATTTTTAGGCAAATATTTTTTCACAATTAAATCATTTAGACTTAAGTTTATTCTTATAACTTTGTCTTTAAAATGCAAAATACTTTCATTTCCTTTTGTATTATTAACAGGATAATATCTTGCAACAGGATTAAAAAATAGCTCCTTCTTGTTTTTAAATCTTATCATAATTCGTAGAATTTCACCTTCTGAAACTTTATCTGAAAAATACAAATTTTCACTACTATTTAAATACTGCAAGCCATTAATATTTTTTACAACATTAATATCAGTAATTTGTATAAACTTTTTAAATATATATTTTGGTTTATAAACATTTTTATCATATAGTAGAATGTAATAGTAAGGAGATATTGGTAAAAAAAGTTGAAGACCTTTTGAAATATATCCAGTCCCTCCGGGGGGATAGTTATTAAATTCCATATACATATTATATTTTACAACCGGATTATCAGAGATTATAAATTCACGGTTTGTTTTATTAACTAAAATAATGTAATCTAGATCAAATAATAAATGAACATATTTCATAGAATCTGCAATTAAATATTGCGAAACACCATTAAAATGAATATCATTACTATTAAATACAAAATTCTTATATTTTGGATGAATCTCAGAAAACGTTCTTATCATTTCCAAATACTTTTTTTCAAAATCATCTTTTGCATATATGGTTCTATTCATTTGAATAGAAATGTAAATTATTAATAATTGGTATAACTTCTTTGATAGTCTTAGATTACCATTACGACTAATAATTTTATTGAATATTACACTTGTTAGCCTTTCAATATTACTTAAGGCAATCTCCATATTTTCTTTTTTACCATATAGATAATCTTCATATGCTTGATTTTTTAATTGAGCTCTAGAAATATGTTTTTTTGATAATAAATTATACAAACAAATATTTTTTTGATTATTGAATCCAAAGTATTTTAAATGAAACTTTGGTACATAATGATGTTTCTTATGACTAGGCAAAGAATATCACTTCCTTTTTTATTATAAATAATATGTGCATTTAAAAATGATTATTTAGTTAATATTTAATCTGCGATAATAAACTGAGATTGCTAAACCATAAAACATTATATTTTCCCTTCTTTGACTAACCTCCAATATTGGTGTCCAAGGGTTGTTAACTTACAGGATTTAGAATTTATTGCAGCATAATACATATGCTCTTCGCCAATTGGAATAACTAAACCGACTCTTTCAAATTTCTGTAAATCTTTTAGTATTTTTACATTTTCTTCTTTTGAAATAGACTCGGTATATTCAAAACTTGGATCAAGTTTTAGCTCATAAAAAGGAGATTCAAAGTAAGCACAAATATTTCTAAGAGTATCAATAGGTATTGGAGGAGTTACTTCTCTAAGTGCAGTAAATCTAGATACGTTTGTCTTAAATATAGGCCGTTGGCCCCATTCTCCGAGAGCCTGATCTACAAAAGCATAAATGCTACCTGTAGTAACTCTACCTAATAAATCCGATGAACCACCATACAGAGCTTCTACTACTAGAGAAGTAAATAATCCTTTGCCATCAATTTCTACAGATGTTTCATTACCTCTTGATGAAGTCAAGATAGTTAGACCTTCAGTTAATAAAGATAAATCGCCGGTGATAGAGGGTGATCCAAAACCACCTGAATAACAACAATCTAATAAGATTATTCTATCCCTAGCCTTTGAATGATTTGCAATATCCAGTATATCATTCATCGAGATGCCTTCATCATATTTTTTAAAATCTGAAGTAACAATATAACCACCTGTATTCTTTACCAAACCATGTCCAGAAAAATATAGCAATGCAATATCGCTATCCCCATGGAAAAGGTCTTCTATATTTTGCCGAAGAATAGAGCGAGTTATAGAGTCTTTGGGTGAAGTGAGAAGCTTTACTTCAAAATTCAAAGAACCATTGCCATTTCTAGATAAAACAGTTGCAATGGCATTTGCATCATTTACACATCCTGACAATGGACTACTTATATAGTCATCAATGCCGACGATTAAAGCTTTTCTCAAGGCTATACCCTATAAGGAAGATATGAATGAATTAATATTATCCCATGTCCAATTTACAACACGCACACCTGCAAGATCGGCTGGAAGTGTAGAGGGTTTGTCATCTGAATATCCCCATATCCCCCGGCAGGGAATATCTTCGTCCTTAGCACATTTTACTTCCCATAGCTGTCCTGCTGCATTTTTTGTATTTCGTGTAACAATGATAAGCATCCCGTCACACCCTTTTATCTTTGTTCTGCAATTAGTTTTCCATGAAGAATCCCAGGGCTGTTTAACTGACATGTCTACAAATTCAAAAGGGGAGTGCTCATTTCTAGCTTGGCCAACTATAAAGTCACGCAGTTTTGAGTCTTCCATTGCAAAGCTAATAAATACTCTTTTTGCCATAATTTACCTCTTTACAAGTTTTATTTATCGTAAAACCTAAATTGAGGTTATGTCAATAAAAAGTTAGTTGACTTGATCTACAAATAGAATGATGCTGTTTACTAATTATGGCAGTGTATTAAGTGAGTAAATAATCAGGTAGATCCCCTTCTACCAATGTTAAAGCAAATTAAAGTTCTTCTTTGTGGGGAGGTCGACCTTCAGAACGAGCAATAGCAGCTGTTTCAAGAGCTGCTTCCGGATACACTGCAGTGATTCCGGCATAGGATAGAGGTTTTATCCCTGCTCGCCGAAGCCTCATCTTCACACAGTATGTTGTCAGGTTAAGCCGCTCTGCCATCTCTCTAATGGTAAGTCCATGCATACACTGAATATCGCATATACCGTAAAAAACATCAATATCTGTATCGATACTGATATAATATTGCTTGACATAACTGTAACAGAAGCGATACAGTAAAATTGCAGAAGGATGAGATATCCAAACTGCGTACAGGAGGAGAGCATGGAAGCAACAATTCAGAATCCTAAAGGTTTAATCTGGAAAGCCGATGCGGAGGAAGTTCGCTTCATGGCAAACAGAAAGCTTGAATACTTGGGTAGAATTCTGGAAAGCCTTAGTATTTCAGCTAATGAAATCCCTGCGGATCCTATTGTACTTGATGAACTTACGCTTATGGCGTTTGAAGTAAAGCAAAGGTTGGATGATTTTATGCAAAAAATAGATTGTGCTTTAGCCTCTGGACCGATAGGATACGAACCTCTTGTATTAGAACTTGATGAAGCTGGAGATACAACCAGTAAGGATTAATAGCTCCCAGTAAGACTGAATCCTGTTTTAACTACAAAATTTCGCAACAAGATGAGACTAAATGAAAGATAAACTGGCTATAACTATGGAAGCTGAAGCCCAGAATCCGATGATCCCAAGCATTGCCTTGAAACTTCCCCAGCTCGAGATCATTGAGAATCTTCTTAAGGCTGCACTGGATGGAACGGGGCAGCGTTTATACACACTTCAACAAGCACATGCACGCAAATATGGAGTCCTCCCCGGCGGAGTATCATATAGTACGATTGGTAACTATCTCGCTATGCAGCCTCGCGGAGGCATTCCCGATGGCTGGTGCTCGGGCAGGAAGGTATGGAAAGCTGATACGGTTGAAGAATGGTGCACTGTGGATGATCAAAAATTAGAGGAATATTTAGCTTGCTATGCCCCACATGTAGGGGGCCCCACGAGGATAAAAGCTGCTAATAAAAGGAATTTATGTAGATATCCAAGTAATGAACTTGATGAATATCTTTGATCGCTCCTTATTAGATCTCTAGTAAAGGTATTTCTCTCCGATCGAAACCACTTTTAAGGTGAAAACAGAAGAGCGCTAAAATTTCTATTAGATGAAGGTGTTAAAAAGTGAAATACAGAGTAATACGAATTCCTGAGAATTTTCCTGATGAACTCAAGGGAATGGCACGAGCGGCAAATTTGGATGAAAGTCTTGCAGAGTTGATTGCTATAAAATTATGGGAAGCCGGGAAAGACGAATATGAGCCGGTAAATGAGGTTGTAAAAAGTGATACAGAAAGTGATACTTTTCGTAAAAGTAACACTAAAAGTGACACTTTTTGAACTTGCCTGAAAGAGGATGCGATGATATATTGTGAAATATGACGAAATAACAAAGCTCGATAATATAATAAAATAAGTGTCCTGCTTTGTTGTTCCATGCGTTAGGTTGATATGCCGAGACATGGCTAATGAGCGCGTTGAGGTGCTAGTGCCGAGAGGCATGGAAGTTCAAGTCTTCTTCGCCGCAACGCGTGGGCCGGCATGAAATATGCCGAAATCGGAACGGGCTGAAAAGATCAGGAACGGATCGTGGCGGGCCAAGGCGCCCGTGTTTTCATCGCTCCTGATTTTTGAGAGCCCGTTTTTCGTTTCTGGACATATCTTTACCGCTGCATTCCCCGGGCGTTCCTCGGCGAAGGTCGATGTTTCGCCGGGCCTCCTGGATAGCCGGGCTGAAAACCTGTACTCTATA
>Ga0302252_1001497_pt1 | contig 13360 bp, 17 predicted proteins | sample AAG_RA_Leu_MG_FD_193511 | JGI IMG/M metagenome (GOLD analysis project Ga0302252, IMG submission 193511) | Enriched activated sludge microbial communities from anaerobic digester in WTTP, New Holstein, Wisconsin, United States - AAG_RA_Leu | ecosystem: Engineered > Bioreactor > Anaerobic >...
ATTTAAAATACGATTAACGCTTCACCTCCTTCTCCGTTTTTCCTCTATGGTTATTGTCTTCCTGCTTGTTAACAAATTCACTTATTATTTTCAGCAGAATAAAGGGGCTTTGTCAAGAGATTTAGTGAACTGAAAGAACAATCGAACCATATGCGAGATACTGGATGCTGGATGCTTGTTTAAATCAACGACTAACAACGAACAGCTGTCGACCAGCATCGAGTATCAAGTATCGAGCATCCATGGACTACTGTTCATTTGCTGTTCGCTTGTTGCAATGCTTTGCATGTTGCCAGGAAATTTATGATCTCGCGGCAGCCTTCCAGCCCTTCATGTATGTTCGCCACCGAGATCCTTTCATCAATGCCATGCATCCTGAAAAGCTCATCGTTCGGCAGCGTGATCGGGAAGAACCCGTATGCGGGGATACCGAGGTTCCTGAAATACCTCATGTCTGTCGCGCCTGTCGTGAGGAACGGCAGCACGGGCACCGGCCCCCTCAATTCATTCATCACCCTCCGTATGCCCCCGAAATACTGCGTGTTGTATCCCGACTGCAGGGCCCTGCTCACATCGCTGCCGATAGGGAAAAGCTCTACTTCGCTCCCGCACAGCCGCCTGACCTTTTTAAAAAAATTATCATGGCTCTCGGTCGGGAGCAGCCTTGCATCGAAATATGCCGTGGATTCCCCCGGTATCACGTTCACCTTCTCGCCGCCTTTCAGGACCGTCAGCGTAACCGTGTTGCGAAGCAGCGCGTTGTAGACCTGGTTGCCCTCTACAAAATCCCTGAAATGTTTGTTCTTCAGCGATTCCCTCAAGGACGAGAACGAAAACCCCTTCCCCCGCTTGCCCCGCAGGACAGCGTTCAGATATGTGCTCACAATGCTTGTGGGCTTAAGCGGCCAGCGATAAGAAAGTATTGCCTGGGATGCCCTGACGACCTTTTCGTTGGCGTTGTCCCTGTGCGGCATCGATCCGTGGCCGCCTGTGCCTCTGGCCTGGATCCTGAACTGGCCCAGCTTCTTTTCTGCTACCGACACCTGCGCGTGCACAAGGCCGTTCTCTTCGACAATAGATCCTCCTTCGCTTAAAACGAACGAGGCGTGTTTCAGGTCAGGGACGTTGCGGAGCATGAACTCAACGCCGTTCTGGCCCCCGACCTCTTCGTCGCAGGTAGCCAGAAAGATCACGTCCTGCGCAGGCTCTATCCCTGCTTTATAAAGGTCCATGAACGCGAGCAGCTGGCATATGGTCTGCGCCTTCATATCGATGGCGCCCCTGCCATAAATGAAGCCGCCCTTCAGCTCCCCGCCAAAGGGGTCCACCGTCCACTCTTCGCGCTTGGCCGGGACAACGTCGATGTGGCTCAAAATGACAACCGGCCTCCCCTTGTTTTTGCCTTTTATCCTGGCAAGGATATTGGCCCGCTTCGGTACGGGGGAATAAATCTCTGTCTTTATCCCCTCCGCCCCAAGAACACCCTCAAGGAACAGAACGGCGCTTTCTTCGTTGCCCGGAGGATTCGATGTGTCAATGCGGATAAGCTCCTGGGTCAACTGAACTGCCTTATCTGCTTTAGTCATAGTCTAACCTGTTCTTCCCTTCCCTCTTTGCTTTGTAGAGGTTATTGTCGGCGATCTTAATGAGGTCATTGGCGATGTGGCCTTGCTGGTATAGGCCGATCCCGCCGCTGACCGTCAATTTTATCTGGTGGTCTTCGTAGATGAATGGCTCCTGTTCGACCCCGGTTCGCAAGCGCTCTCCCACAACATAAGCCCTTTCGAGGTCAGTCTCGGGAAGGATCACGAGAAACTCTTCCCCGCCGTACCGGCCGACGATATCAATGGTGCGCAACCTTTTTGTAAAGAGCTCGGCGACCTTTTGCAGAACAAAATCTCCCGCGAGGTGGCCGTATGTGTCGTTCACATCTTTAAAATTGTCCAGGTCGAAGAGCATCACGGAAAGGTCCGAATGGTACCTCTTTGCCCTTTCGATCTCTTCATTCAGTTTGTTAATGATATATGTATGGTTGTAAATTCCCGTCAGGCCGTCGTGGATCGAAAGGGTTTTGATCTCCTGGAACAAACGTATCTTTTCGAGCGTGACCGATATGTGTGAACAAAACTTGCTGAATGTGGCCTCCTCCTGGGCCTGGAATGGTGTGCTCCGGAACAGCCCGGCAAACCCGTATACGGTGTTTGTCGTAGACAGTTCGACCATGAGCGACTGATAATCATCCTGGGCGCTGGTCAACTTTGCGTTAACGGCCCCCTGGGACATCCTTCTCAAAAGGATGTTCGTAATGACTTCGGCAAGCTTCCTGTTGCTTGAGACCTTTGGATAGATCTGGATATTCACCTCGTTCCCGTAGGTAAGAAGGGCGCCAAAATATTCGAAATTAAGAAAGCTCTTCAAAAGGGCGTAGGCGTTCTTGAGGACAAATGCAGAATCTTCAGCCTCCCCTATCATATGCTGCAGGCTCTTTAAAAAATCTATCTCCTGTATATTGATCTTTTCCAGCCTCTTCGTCTCTTCCACGCGCCTTGCGAGCTCGGTCGTCTTAAGGGATTCAATATAATGGTCCATCGCATTGTTCACTACGTGATAAACCTCTTCGAAGCTTTCAAAGGGCTTTGTCAGTATTGTGTAAGCGCCCTTCCGGAGGGATTCTACGCGCCTTTCGTCATTGGTGTACCCTGTCATCATGATAACGGGTATGTCTGGCTTGATATTCTTTATTCTCTGCAGGATCTCAACGCCTGAGATACCGGGCAGCATGATGTCGAGCAATACCGCCCGGGGCTCTTTTTCTTTGAGCTCCTTTTCAAGGTCCGGCGGGTCCTTAAATGGATAAACCTTCAGCCCGTAGTGCTCAAAATACTCTGTCAGGACTGTAAGCGTCGCCTTATCGTCATCAATAACAAAAAGCCTTTTCGTCTCGTCCATAAACAAAAAAGGGGGGTTAAAAAAACCCCCCTCTCTCCTATTTCTTTGTCTTCTTTTCCTTTTTCGGTGCTGCCTTTTTTCCTGTCTTTTTTGCGGCTCCGCACTTCGCCATAGGAACACCTCCTTTATGATTTTCAAACAATGTTATGTAAATCGGAGGTGTTTGTCAACCACTATATGGCAATAACCTCTTTTACTTCAGGTATCTCTTCTTTTAGCTGTTTCTCTACCCCCATCTTCAATGTCATCTTGCTCATCGGGCAGCTTCCGCATGCGCCCTGCAGCCTTACTTTAACAATGCCGTCCTGCACATCAATAAGCTCGATATCCCCGCCATCCCTCTGCAAAAAAGGCCTTACCTTCTCTATCGCCGCCCTAACCTTTTCTTTCATATGTACCTCCAATGTTTTCTACCCCGTGCCGAGGTTAATAAATATAAACATGATTCACCGATATGTAAATAGGATCATAAAGCAGACCGGAGATGCTGGATGCTCGATACTGGATGCTGGTTCAAACCAGTGACAAGCATCGAGTAACGAGGGACAAGGTTTTCGCTATTCGCTGCCTTTACTGTTCATCCTTTCCCGCTGTTCTGTATCTCTATCTTGATCTCCTTTGGCACTGCCTTCTGTGATTTCGGGATCTTTACCTTCAGCACCCCGTCCTTGTACGTCGCCTTTGCCTTATCTCCGAGCACTTCAGCCGGGAGCTGAACGATCCTCTGAAACGATCCATAAACCCTTTCAGACCTGTAGCAGTCTTCATTCCTGCAATCTTCCTCTGTCTTTCTCTCCCCTTTCAGCGTCAGCCTGTCTTCAACGATCGTTATCGAAACCTCTTTCGGATCGATCGCCGGGATATCGATGGTGACGATAACATCCTTTTTCGTCTCGTGTATATCGACCGCCGGCACCCATCCCCCTTCACGCAGAGAAGGAAAACCCGCTTTTTCAAAAAAATCCTCAAATATCCTGTCCATCTCTTCCCGCATTGAAGGAAACCTTGACTCCCACAAAGATTTCCATGGCGTTAAAGGCATAGCTCCACCTCCTGCTACTATTTTTGTTTGTTTTTTGCCCCTTTTCTTAAAGACCTCTTCCAAAAGCTTACCACACCTGACTGGTGAAAAGAAAACTGTACGAGCTCCCAACCCTCATCGCCCATTTTATTCAGCAGCCGCGACATATTATCCAGCTGCTCTGCTCCGACATCGTGCATTTCGCATTCGCCATCGGGCCTGCACGCATAGACAATGTTATTGCGCTGGTCAACGACAACGCCTTCTTTCTTCAGGTCCTCCATGGAAAATATCTTCAGAATATATTCGTATCTCATAGGCACCTTCCTGGTTTGTTTTATGTCGCTATGATATAATATTAATGCAAATTACCGGTTTTTTAAAGTAGCTATGGAATATACCCCTCTTTATATCGAATCATACTCCAGCGGCACGCTTCAAGAAAGGCTCGAAGAGCTCGAATCCCTGCTCAATCCCTGCACGCTGTGCCCAAGGCATTGCAAGGCCAACAGGCTGGTCGGAGACCTCGGATACTGCAAGGCGCCTTATGACCTCTTCGTTTCATCGGCCTCTCCTCATTTCGGAGAAGAGGCGCCCCTGGTCGGAGACAACGGCTCGGGAACAATATTCTTTACCCACTGCAGCCTCAGGTGCGTCTTCTGCCAGAACCACGATATCAGCATAGGCGGCGAGGGCGCCCCCTGCACGTACGGCAAGCTTGCGGCGCTGATGGTCGATCTCCAGGACCGCGGCTGCCACAATATTAATCTCGTAACCCCAACCCATTATGTTCCGCAGATCATAAAGGCCCTTTCAATTGCCATCGGGAAAGGCCTTTCCATACCCCTCGTTTACAATACGAGCGGCTACGACTCGATCGAAACGATCAGGCTCCTTGACGGCATCATCGACATCTATATGCCTGACATCAAGTTCCTCGACAGCGAGCTTTCACAGCGATTCTGCAAGGCGGGAGATTACCCTGAATCCGTCAGGGAGGCAGTCCGCGAGATGCAAAGGCAGGTTGGCGACCTTCGCATCGACGAACGCGGCATTGCGAAGAAGGGCCTGCTCGTTCGCCACCTCGTCATGCCGTCGTGCGGCGACGATACGAAAATGATCATGAGATTCATCAGGGATGAGGTCTCGCAGAATGCCTTTGTCAATATCATGGCACAATACCACCCGTGCCACAGGGCGGATGAATTTGAAGAGATCGCAGTCCGGACCTCTTTGAAAGAACACGCAGATGCGGTGGAGTATGCCCGGGGCATCGGGCTTTTGAGGGCGTCTACTTAGTTGCCAAGCTTCTTCACCAATATGTCATTTGCCTTTATGATCTCCTGGGCGTCTTTGCCGGTTATCTCCCAGCTATAACCCCCTTTTCCATCTTTCTTTAATTTTATCTTGATGTCGCCCTTCAGGGCCTTTTTTATTTCATCAAGCTCTTTTTGATAGCGCTCTTCGCTCCCCTGTTCACCGGCCCTTTTCTCTGCCTGCGTAAGCTCTACCCCTTTGCCGCAGGAAAAGAGAAAAAGGGCCACAAGGAGTATTGCAATAAATCTCATGACGTCATAATATAATTTCTTACAGGTCCTTTCAATAAAATTCCGGAGGGCATATGGGCATCCATTATGAACAGGCAGGGAAAGGGGAGAAGGTCATTTTCATTCACGGGGCAGGCGGGAGCACCAGGGCGTGGTACTTTCAAAACGACCGCCTCAAAAGGTCCATGGAGGTCCTGTGCGTCGACCTTCCCGGCCACGGTCAATCCCCGGGCGACGGGTGCGATTCTATCGGACAATACGGCGACGCCGTTTACAGCCTTCTCAACGAAAGGCCCCCGGACCGGTATTTCATCGCCGGGCATTCCATGGGCGGCGCGATCGCCATGACCTTTGCCCTCGCACACCCTGGCCTCGTGAAGGGCCTCATCCTCATCGGTACCGGCGCAAAGTTGGCCGTCCTGCCGTCTATACTGGAAGGGATACGGCAGGATAAAGCAAGAACGGTCAGGAATATCGTCGATATCGCCTTCTCCAAAAAGACTTCTCCTCAAATGAAGGATATGGCATTCGACGAAATGATGCTGTGCAGCGAAGAGGCCATCTTCAGGGATTTTTTTGCCTGCAACGGCTTTAACGTCATCGATAGGATCGCTGAGATCAAGGTTCCCGCCCTTATCATCTGCGGCAGAGACGACCTTCTGACGCCGCCGAAATATTCCGAGTTCTTACAGCGCTCCATTGCCGGTTCCAGGCTCAGCCTCATCGAGGGCGCCGGCCACATGGTCATGCTCGAAAAGCCGGACGAAGTAAACAGGGAGATAGAGAAATTTGTGGCAGAACATGAATAACCAATCACCAATAACCAAGCTCCAAATAATAACCAATATCCAATAACCAAACGGAACTGCCTTAAGGGTTTACGTTTGGATATTCGATCATTGATTATTGGATATTAATTTGGTTATTGATGTTTGGTTATTGGTGATTATGATGCACATATATAAGGATAGGATGCCATGTCCGGGATAAGCTCAGAAAAGGAAAAGATGCTCAGGGAGAAGATGGAGAGGTTCGGCATCAAAGAGGCCGACATCTTAGAGCGCTTTGTTCATTCGGGCGGCCCCGGCGGACAGAACGTCAACAAAACATCTACCTGCGTCTACCTGAAGCATGTCCCTACCGGCATCGAGGTGAAATGCCAGCGCGAGCGGTCCCAGGCAATGAACCGCTTTCTTGCCAGGCGCATCCTTATCAACAAGATCGAGAATCTCGTCCTTGGCAGGCAAAGCGAAGAGCGAAGGCAGATCGAGAAGATCAAACGTCAAAAAAGAAAACGTTCAAAAAGGGCGCAGGAAAAAACGCTTCGCCTGAAGCACCTTCAATCCGATAAGAAAAAATCCCGATCGGCGAAGCCGGATGCGTCGGAGTATTAAACCGGCTCATGGCAAGCCAGATGCTTGATGCTGGATGCTTGATACTGGTCAGATATGTTTCAAGGTGCGTGAGGTGGGGTCCTTGTTGAACCGTAATCGAGCAATAAGCATCGAGGATCAAGTATCTATGAGCGGTCTTGCTGCCCCAGCACTTTCCCTACGAGCCCCCGGTATCCCTGTGCGAAATCGTAGGCCCCCATGCGCTTCTTATTCTCCAGTTGGACCTCCCGGACTTTCAAGAGCCCTGCCGGCGTCTCTACGAAAAAACCTTCCTTTGTTATGCCCGCGACAACGCCCTGGCCTGTCCCCTTCCGGGTTATCTCTTCGGCCTCCGCATCGAACAACTTCATCATCCTGCCGTCAAGAAACGTATATGCGACAGGCCACATGACGAAGGCTTTGACCTGCCGTTCGATCTCTGCCGCGCTTTTTAACCAATCGATCCGGCCCATCTCCTTGGTGATGATAGGGGTATATGTTGCGTCTTCGTGCCTCTGTTCCGTGCCCTCGATCATCCCCTGCGCGTCTATACGATCAACGATCCCCGGGAGTATCTCGGCCACCCTTGCTGAAAGCCTGCCCGATAGGCCGGCCATGTTCTCTCCCTTTTTTACAGAGGCGCGCTCCTGGTATATGATCCTGCCCTCATCCATCTTCTCGTTCATGATGATGAGCGTAATGCCCGTTTCTTCGTCGCCGTTCAGGATAGCCCACTGCATGGGAGACGGCCCGCGGTACAAAGGAAGGAGCGAAGGATGGACGTTGACAGGCCCTACCGTAGGCAGATCCAGCGCCCACCTGGGGACGATCAGCCCAAAGGACGCAACGACAAAGAGATCAGGCTTGAAATCCCTGATCCCCTGAGCCTCTTCATCTTTAAAAGAATTTATCTCTATGAGCGGGAGGCGGAGATCCCGGGCAGCCTTTTTTACCTCGTTGTCATCGAGGAGGTATCCCCTGCCCTTGGGCTTGGACCTTTTTGTGACAACGCATGTGACGCGCTCGCAGATCGATCTCAGGGGAGGCACTGAAAAACCCGAGGACCCGAAAAAGACGATGTTCATTTATTGCCTTTTTGGTATTTTTTCTTAAAAAGGTTCTTCTTCACAGGGCTCAAGTGGTCAATGAAAAGGATTCCGTTCAGGTGGTCTATCTCGTGCTGTATGGCCCTCGCAAGCTGGCCTTCGCACTCGATCTCGATCGTTTCTCCTTCCAGGTTGACGCCGCGTGCGAGGACCTTCCTGGCCCTCTTCACGTACTCATAAAATTTCGGCACGCTTAAGCACCCTTCCTCGGCGGTCTCCTCAGAATCGCTCTCAACAATGACAGGGTTTATGAGGACGATGTGCCTGTTCTCCTGCTTGTTGAGGTGTTCGTCAAGGGTGATCAGCCTGATCGGCAGCCCGACCTGGTTGGCGGCAAGGCCCGCCCCGTTCGAAAGCTTCATGGTCTCTATCATATCCTCGGAAAGCCTGAGGATCTCTCCGGTTACGTTTTTAATAGGTTTGGCGACCTTCCGGAGCACCGGGTCGGGGATCGTCCTTATCTCAATGAACGCCATATAGTATTTTTAAAATATATTGGAAGGATAGTCAATGCTTGATAGCTCATAGTTCATGGCTCATAGTAAAATCAAGCACGAGATCCTAAGCACCAATCTCTAAACAATATCAAAATTCAAATATTGAATGCTCAAAACAGAAATCTTTCAATCGGATTTATGATTTTATCTTTCCATGAACTACCAGCTATGAACCATGGGCCGCTTTTATTATTCCGCGCTTCTGTACCAGGGAAAATGGGTGACCATCTTTTCTTCAATGTCCTCGATGATCAACGAGGCCATCTCCTGTTGATCTCTTGCCTGCTCCCAGCCGTCGGGGCTGTATTCTTCGCCGACGACGACCATGAAAAAATTCATGATCCTCGCTGGGCGCCATGTCATCATGGCGTTTATTGTCTCATCGACATCATGCTCTGCCGCAACATGCCCGTTGTCAATTGCCCAGCGGGCAAGCTGAACGCAGTGCAAAGAATCGTCCCGGACCTCTTCGCCCGACTTCTGGAGCATCCGCTTTGCCTTCTGGTTGACCGCCATCTTGTTTAAATGTTCTATGCCTTTCTTCATGTCCTCGCCTTCCAGGCTGCTATTTTTTACAACGGCAGGCGCGCGCAATCAAGAATATTTTCCTCCCGGGACTTCAAAAAACATTGACTCAGTAAACGGGGAAGTGGTATTGTTAACTATGTTTGGCCTTGGATTACCTGAACTTATCATTATCCTTGTCATTGTCATAATGATCTTTGGAGCAGGCAAACTCCCCGAGATCGGCGGCGCGATCGGAAAAGGCATCAAAAGCTTCAAGAAGGCATCCCACGAACCTGACGACAAAAAGAATCCTCCTTCTCAGGAAAACCTGGATAAGAACAAACCAGCCTGACAGCATACCGTGCAAAGCAGCGTCTTCATAGGCATCGGGTCCAATATCGGCGACAAGATCAGAAATTGCATCGACAGCATAAAGGCGATCGCCCATGACAAAAGGGCGCGCATACGGTCTGCGTCCTCGCTCTACCTCTCCTCCCCTGTTTCCGAGATAGCGCAGGAAGATTTTGTGAACTGTGCCGTATCGATCGACTGGGATGGCGCAGCCTCCGAACTGCTCCGCCTCCTCAACAGGATAGAGGCCGAAATGGGGAGAAGACGCGCCGTCAAAAACGGCCCCAGGGTCATTGACCTTGACATCCTCCTTTTCGGTGATGCCCTCATCGATGAGGCATCGCTCACCGTGCCCCACCCCGAGCTCCACAGGAGGAGGTTTGCAATTGTGCCATGCATCGAGATAGAACAGGATATCTTCCACCCTCTCTACAAAAGGCCTTTGAAGGACTTCCTCCCGCACATCGATGACAGTCAGAAAATAGCATTGTTAAAGGACAGGAAAGAGGTTCCTAATTTCAATTGACAAAGAACCTGTGCAGGGCTAAATTAAACCATAATACATAGCTGGCAGCTCATGACAAAACACGTGAGGCGTCAGGCGGAAGGCGTGAAGCGGTTTAACCCCTTACGACTTACGATTCACGACTTACGGGTTTATAATCTCGCTGAAGGCTGACCGCTGGTAGCAGAAACCAGCGGGATGAAGCGAACCCTAAAAAGGAGTTAGAACCATGCCGGAAGTTGACGAATCTGAAAAAGAAAAACAGTTTTACACGGACATCCCCGCAAAGAGCAAACCCTTCTTTCTGAAGGGCTGCAACTCGCTGGACTGGGGAATGAAGAACCGCCTGTCGAGGATATTCAATCCCAGGTCGGGCAAGACGGTCATGCTGGCCATTGACCACGGATATTTCCAGGGGCCGACCACCGGGCTCGAGCGCGTCGACGTCACCATCCTGCCGCTTTTGCAATACGCCGACACCCTTATGCTCACCCGCGGCATCCTCCGGACGATCGTCCCTCCGACTTACGACAAGGGCATAGTCCTTCGGGCGAGCGGCGGGCCAAGCATTCTCAACGAGCTCTCGAACGAGCAGATCGCAATAGACATAGACGAGGCCATACGCCTGAACGTCTCGGCCATGGCGGTCCAGGTTTTCATCGGCGGGCAGTTCGAGACGCAATCGGTTCACAACATGACGCGCCTCGTCGATTGGGGAAACCGCTACGGCATCCCTGTTCTCGGCGTAACAGCCGTAGGCAAGGAGATGGCAAGGGACGCAAAATATATGAGGCTCGCTTCGCGGATCATCGCGGAGCTCGGCGTCACTTACGTAAAGACCTACTACGTTCCGGAAGACTTCGACACGGTAGTGGCCTCCTGCCCTGTGCCCATTGTTATCGCGGGCGGGAAAAAGATGCCCGAGCTTGACGCGCTCGCTATGGCGTACAACGCCATTCAGGACGGAGCGTCGGGCGTCGACATGGGGCGCAACATCTTCCAGTCGGAATCGCCGGTCGCCATGATAAAGGCTATACGAAAGGTTGTCCATGACGGCGTAAAACCGAAGGAAGCCTACGATTTCTTCCTCACAGAAAAGAGCAAGGCAAGAAAAGGATAGCACCGTCATGCGAGTGGGGATGTACTACAGCAACAGCAAGGTCGAAGTGGAAGAGGCGCCGGTACCAGTAGTTGGCCCGCGGGATATCCTTGTCAAGGTGGTCGCAAGCGGCATATGCGGCAGCGACGTCCTTGAATGGTACCGCATCAAGAAGGCGCCGCTCGTTCTCGGTCACGAAGTAAGCGGCGAGATCGTCGAGGCCGGGGCGGAGATCGCAAAATTCAAAAAAGGCGACAGGGTTTTTACAACTCACCACGTCCCCTGCGATGAGTGCCACTTTTGCCTTACCGGCCACCAGACAGCGTGCGATGCTTTTCAGACAAAGAATAATTTTAACCCCGGAGGATTTTCGGAATATTTAAAAGTATCCGGGAAAAGCGTTGACACAGGGACGCTCCTTCTCCCCGATGAAATGTCCTATGAGGAAGGGTCGTTCGTTGAGCCTCTGGGAACAGTGGTAAGAGGGCTGAGGACAATCGGCCTGAAACCAGGCAATTCCCTCCTGGTGATCGGGTGCGGGATAGCGGGCCTGCTCATGATCAAGCTGGCGCGGGCGCTGGGCGCCGGCAGGATCATCGCGACGGACATCGACGGCTACAGGCTGGAAGCGGCGCAAAGGTTCGGCGCGGAAAAGGCAGTCCCTGCCAACGCTGATATACCGGATACGATCAAGGCCATAAACCACGGCCGGCTGGCCGACAGGGTGATAGTGTGCGCGGGCGCAATGCCTGCTGCGAAGCAGGCATTGCAGTCAGTGGGCCGGGGAGGGACTATCCTGTTCTTTGCAGTGCCCAACCCCGGGGATGCCATCGATATCGACCTGAACCCTTTCTGGAGGAACGACGTAAGCTTTAAGACCTGTTATGGAGCCGCCCCCCTTGACAATGTGCAGGCCATGGAGCTTATCAGGGCCGGGAATATCAACGTCAGCGGCATGATCACTCACAGGTTCAGCCTGCAGGATATTGCAAAAGGATTTAAGACCGCCTCCGATGGCAAAAACTGCCTTAAGGTAATCATCAAGCCGCATGGATAACGGCGTGCGGCGTATGAAAAGCATCTCTGAAAAGGCTCTCTTCAAACAGTTCTCGGAGTTCGGGAGGGATCTTTTCCTGCGGGGGTTGATCAGCTCGCACGCGGGGAACATGAGCGCGCGGAGCGGCGATAGGGTCTACATCACGGGAAGGGGCGCCATGCTGGGGCGGCTGGGCCGGACAGATATCATCAAGCTTGATATTGGTAAAGACGAGCAGGACATTGTGCGCAGGGCATCTTCAGAGGCGCCTGTCCACAGGGCTATCTACCGGGAGACCGATGCGCGGGCTATCGTACACGCCCACCCGCCGTATGCGACCCTTCTTTCGATGACAGAGGACAACCTCGTCCCCGTGGACTGGGAGGGATCGTATTTCTTCAAGAAGATACCGGTGTTAAACCCAAAGAAAAAAGGCGCGGCAAAAGGCCTCTCAGCCCTGATCAGCAGAAGCATGAAGGATCACAAGGCAATTCTTGTGCGGGGGCACGGAAGCTTTGCCCGCGGCGATACGCTTGAAGAAGCATATATGCTGACGAGCAGCCTCGAGGCGTCGGCATTTTTCATCTACCACCTGAAGAGGTGACGGCTGATTGAGTGTTGCCTGAACCGCTTATCCCTTTTCCTACCTTGCCGATAAAACATATATATGGAAGAAAATAACCAAAAGAACAGCAAAATCATCCTATTCAGGCCATAGCCGGATAATGCAGCGCATACTGTACATTGGTTTCATCTTTATTGCCCTTTGTTTGAGCATGCCCTTATGGGCTGCGGCTGCCGAGCCGCCTGAATATTTGAAGGCCAATCTCAACGCACAGGCCCACGCTGCAGATCCAACGGGCTGGGTGCTTCCGGGGCTAAAAACAATAACTGCCCCCGGAGACGGCAACACATGGCGGTCCTCCGATTCAAAGGTCATGGTAAGGGCATTCACGGATCCGCAGTATTACAACCTCTCGACAAAAAAATTTCAGGATCTCTATCCCGGCGCTTTGTGGGTGACAACAGGCAACGAATTGCCCGAGTGGTACCGCAATCCGGGGAACGGGGTCAATGCAGGCGATATAGCCCGAAAGACAGCTCAGCTGTTAGGCTTGCCGACCTCAAAGCAATACAACGCCGTGGTGGAGCTGTGGATAGACCCTGACAAGGTATTTCGCCCCACCCGCGATCCGAGCAGGGCTGCGCAGCCTACGGCCCTCCCGACCCAGGATTTCGCCGCAAAGCCTGCATATATGGCCGACAACGACTATGATAAATTCAAAACATGGTACATAGGCAATATTGCATCGAGCTATAACGACCCTGACCCAAACAATCAATATCCCTGGACGCAGCTTGGCTATAC
>Ga0302252_1001498_pt1 | contig 13340 bp, 16 predicted proteins | sample AAG_RA_Leu_MG_FD_193511 | JGI IMG/M metagenome (GOLD analysis project Ga0302252, IMG submission 193511) | Enriched activated sludge microbial communities from anaerobic digester in WTTP, New Holstein, Wisconsin, United States - AAG_RA_Leu | ecosystem: Engineered > Bioreactor > Anaerobic >...
GATACAATCCTAGGAAATGCGAATGGGACTACATTTCTAGAGATAAGCAAGAAGAACTTTAGGCCAATTAAAGCTTTAGTGCCTCCGCAAGAAGTGCTTAGGTTATTTGCTAATAAGGTAGAGGAGCTCTATGATATGATGGTGTGTAATCTCAGTCAGTCTCTCACAATTGTTATTATCCGCGATATGATGCTGCCCAGATTGTTATCAGGAGAAGTCAAACTAACGATTTGGAGAATGTTTATAGATTGAAGTGACAAGAGTGATAGTAATGGCAAAAAGAAGGATCTTCATCAGTTTCGACCACGATGATACGAATAAGGTAAATGGCTTTCTAGGTCTGCGTAACATCTTGGATAACTTCGAGTTCTACAATCATAAACTTGATATAGAGGTTCAGAGCAACAACGTTGATTACATCAAGCGGGTCATTAGGGAGAATTATATTAAACCTGCATCCGTCTGCGTAGTACTAATAGGAAATAACACATGGAGTAGTGAATGGGTAACCTGGGAAATTAAGGAATGCCTGCAACAAAGAATGGGAATCCTTGGAATCCGTTTGAAAGATACATACGGACAGGTCCCCGCTGTCGTCCCTCAAAGTCATGTAGGTGATTGGCAACCAGATAAGTTTTCGCAGTGGATAGAGTGGGCATATCAAAATAAAGAAAAATAATATAGAGAATATTTATGAGGTTCCATGGATATTAAAGATATCCTTCAAATTAGACTTACAGATCAGTTCGGGATAGATATTCAAATAGGTCCAGCATTCTGGCTAATTCTCGTTTTGATAGCGTTCGTCTCTTGGGTTGTAAGGAGATGGTTTCGCGGACAAACATGGGAACCTGTAGAAGTGAATATCTCAATGGGTAATATCGGACAAGTCACTATTCGCCCGAATCACGAAGTCGTACGCATCGCTCATCAAGGTTGGACAGAACTCATTACCCGCAAAGCTGGGTTAATGTTTGATGAAGAGAACGATGTTATTATCGAGATCTATAACTCCTGGTACGAACTATTTCGAGAATTTAGGAGCCTCATAAAATCTGTGCCTGCTGAAAAGATGCGTGAGTTTGAAGACGCAAAACAATTAGTGGATATTTTGATCCGGGCATTAAATGTGGGGTTGCGGCCACATCTTACTCAATGGCAAGCCAAGTTTCGACGATGGTACACAGCAGAATTGGAAAAGCATCCAGAAAAGAGCCCACAGCAAGTACAGAGATTGTATCCTGAATATGAGAATCTTGTGGATGATCTGAAGAATGTAAATCAGCAAATGGTAGAATTTGCTGAAGCTCTTCGTAGGATAGGACACGGATAATATATGTAAAATTTAATTTTGTAGGAGATATTTCTTATGAATAGCAAAAATGAAACTAGATCTTCAGGGAGTGGCATCTTTGATTTCTTCATCTCGTACAAAAGGCGTGATTCGGAGCTATTTGTAACTAAGCTTGCAGAGAAGTTAAGGGCAAGAAATTTAGACATCTGGCTTGATAATGACGAGATCCATCCTGGAGATTCGATATTTGAATCAATAGAGTCCGGCCTAAATTCTTCTATTGATGCCGTTGTCGTTTTAAGCGAGAACTACTATGTTGGTTGGTCTGCAAGAGAACGCAATGCAATATATAGTTTAATGATATCAAAAAAGCTCCGTGTTATTCCTATATGGTATAAATTAGGAGAGGAGGAAATATCATCTGCAACGCCGATGTTCATAGATATAAAGGCAATTCAGGTTCTTGGTGACTCTGATGCAGAAATCGCATCAGCATGTGATACTTTAACGCAGTCGTTCAGACCAGATCAGCGCCGTTCTCGCTTGTTCGAGATGTTCTTTCGATGTATTTCACAGAAATATCCAGAAGATTGGGATCTTAAGTTATTCCTTGCGGTATATGATAATAATATGGAGTCTTTAGAGGACGCTTTGAATAAAGGAGCTGATGTAAACATTACTGATGGCGCTTTATGGAATCGGTATAATAGAAAAGCACTTGATTGTGGTTGTTGGAATGAGTGGCGCAAATTATTTTTATATCTATCGGAAATCGGAATGATTGGCCATTAGTCTAGATAGATCAAGCACGAAATGGATGAATATATAGAGGAAGCGGTTCCCATTGGCTCTTAATGAATCCATTATAGAAGAAGCCACCCTCTCTTGGCTTTTCTCTCTTGGCTACACCCTTATCTTCGGCCCAGACATCGCCCCCGGCGAGCCTGCCGCCGAGCGCGAGTCCTTCCAGGAGGTTCTCCTCACTAGCCGCCTCCAGGATGCCCTTCGCCGCCTCAATCCAAGCATCCCATCCGATGCCCTGGAGGAAGCCCTCCGCAAAGTCTCCCGCTCGCAGTCGCCATCTCTTTTGGCTAACAACCGGGTCTTTCATAAAATGCTCACCGATGGAGTATCCGTAGAATACCAGCGCAAAGACGGCTCCATATCCGGGAACTACGCCCGCCTTGTGGATTTCGGGAATCCGGAGAACAACGAGTTCCTGGCCATAAACCAGTTCACAGTCATTGAAGGCCAACAAAACCGGCGGCCAGACATTGTTATTTTCGTAAATGGCCTGCCCCTGGCAGTTATAGAGCTGAAAAATCCAACCGATGAGAACGCCACCATCCAAACCGCTTTCCAGCAGCTTCAGACCTACAAGAACGACATACCATCACTTTTTACTTACAACGAGTTGCTGGTGATCTCTGACGGCCTGGAGGCCAGAGCCGGCACCCTCACCTCAGACTGGGCGCGGTTCATGCCCTGGAGGACCATAGACGGAAAAGAGATTGCGCCCAAGGGCAAGCCGGAGCTGGACGTGCTAATCAAGGGCATCTTTGAAAAAGCCCGCTTCCTCGACCTCATAAAGCACTTCATAGTCTTCGAAGCCGATGGCGAGAAGGTCGCCAAGAAGATGGCCGCCTACCACCAGTACCACGCCGTAAACAAAGCAGTAGAATGCACGGTGCTGGCTTGCAGCCCGCAAGGCGACCGGCGCGCTGGTGTGATCTGGCATACCCAAGGGTCAGGCAAAAGCCTATCCATGGCCTTCTACGCCGGCAAGATCATCGCCCATCCGGCCATGCAAAACCCCACCCTCGTTGTATTAAACGACAGAAACGACCTGGACGACCAGCTCTTCGACACCTTTGCCTCCTGCCAGGAGCTTCTCCGCCAAAAGCCAGTCCAGGCCGAGGACCGGGAGGACCTGAAGAACCTCCTCCAAGTCGCATCCGGCGGCGTTATCTTCACCACCATCCAGAAGTTCTCGCCCGAAGGCGACAAAGAAAAGTATCCCCTCCTCTCCGACCGCCGCAACATTGTATTCATCGCCGACGAGGCCCACCGCAGCCAGTACGGCTTCAAGGCCCACACTGTCAAGAGGAAGGAAGGGGCCTACATCGCCTATGGCTTCGCAAAGTACCTCCGTGATGCCCTGCCCAACGCCTCATTCATTGGCTTTACCGGGACGCCCATAGAGAAGACGGACGTAAACACCCCGGCAGTCTTCGGCAACTACATCGATATCTATGACATCCAGCGGGCGGTCGAAGATGGCGCTACTGTGCGCATCTACTACGAGGCCCGGCTGGCCAAGCTAGATCTATCGGAGGCCGAGCGGCCCAAGATCGACCCTGAGTTCGAGGAGGTCACAGAGGGCGAAGAGCAAGCCATCAAGGAGCGACTGAAGAGCAGATGGGCCAGGCTGGAGGCCGTGGCCGGCGCAGACAGGCGAGTCTCTCTCATCGCCGAAGATATCGTCCAGCATTTTGAGAAGCGTCAGGAGGCCCTGGAGGGCAAGGCCATGATCGTATGCATGAGCCGCCGCATCTGCGCCCAGATGTACGAGGCCATTGTCAATCTCCGGCCCGAGTGGCACGATCCAGACGATGAGAAGGGCGCAATAAAGGTAGTCATCACTGGCTCGGCCTCGGATAAAGAGAACCTTCAGCCCCATATCAGAAACAAGAAGAAGCGAAAGGACATGGCCGACCGCTTCAAGGACCCCAATGATCCCCTGAAGCTGGTCATAGTCAGGGATATGTGGCTCACCGGCTTTGATGCCCCATGCCTGCACACCATGTACATCGACAAATTCATGCAAGGCCACGGCCTGATGCAGGCCATCGCCCGGGTGAACCGGGTCTTCAGGGACAAGCCCGGCGGTCTGATCGTGGATTATCTGGGCATAGCCGAGAGCCTGAAGTACGCTTTAGCCGAATACACCGAAGGCGACCGGGGAGAGACTGGAGTCCCCGAAGAAGAAGTGGTCGTGATCATGCTGGAGAAGCACGAGATCGTCAAGGCCATGTTCCACGGCTTTGATACCTACAGATTCTTCCGGGGCACGCCTGAGCAGCGCCTGGCAGCTATTGCCGAGGCCATGGAGCACATCCTCTCCCTGGAGGACGGCAAGAACCGCTATATTCAGGCTGTCACCGAGCTTTCCAAGTCCTATGCCATCGTGGTAACCCATGAGAAGGCCCAGGAGATCCGGGAAGAGGTCGCCTTCTATCAGGCGGTCCGCTCCGGCCTTTCTAAAGCCACGTCGCCCGGCGGCAAGACCAAAGAGGATCTGGATGCAGCCATAAGGCAGATCGTCTCCCAGGCCATTGTGCCCAATGGCATCGTGGATATCTACAAAGCGGCAGGCATCAAGACCCCGGATATCTCCATTCTCTCCGAGGAGTTCCTGGAGGAGGTACGAGGTCTGCCTCACAGGAATCTAGCCCTGGAGCTTTTAAAGAAGCTGCTCCATGACGAGATCAAGACCATATCCCACAAGAATCTGGTTCAGTCCAGATCCTTTTCCAAGATGCTCGACCAATCGATCAACAAGCTGCGTATTCATACCATAGGAGCGGCCCAGGTAATCGAAGAACTCATCGAACTGGCCAAGGAGATGAAGCAGGCCCACAGGCGAGGAGAGAGCATCGGCCTGACGGAGGACGAGCTGGCCTTCTATGATGCCCTTGAGGTTAACGACAGCGCAGTAAAGGTGCTGGGAGATGAAACCCTGCAGAAGATCGCCAAAGAACTGGTTCTAGCCGTCCGGAAGAATGTGACCATCGATTGGACGGTTAAGGAGTCAGCTAGGGCAAAGCTGCGGGTGATAGTCAGGCGGCTGCTGCGAAAGTACGGCTATCCGCCAGATAAGCAGGAGAAGGCAACGCAGACGGTACTGGAGCAGGCGGAGCTGCTGTGCAAGGAGTGGGCGTGCTAAAGTGATGAGGGATAAACTCATGGATACCGGTTCAATGAATGGTAATCAACAAATGCCGATTGCCCGCCCCTTCTCCATTCGCATCTTTTGCCCGGATGGAAATCCGGTGGGCCTGCGCATAATATCTAAATCCAACTGGACCGGCTGCGGGTTAGTATGTCCAAGATCCATCTTGCCAGCGGTAAAAAGCCGCAAGGAATTCACTCAGCCCGGTGTCTACGTCCTTGTAGGCCCTCCGGAGGACGGTGAACTGCCCAAGATATATGTCGGCGAAGGAGACCCAGTAGGCCCAAGATTAGATCAGCATTACTCCAACAAAGAGTTTTGGACCTGGGCAGTCTTCTTTGTATCCACAGACAGCAGCTTGAATAAAGCTCACGTTCAACATTTAGAAGCCAGACTGCTTGACATGGCCAAACAGGCTAAGAGAGCTACTCTGGATAATGCGAATTATCCCCAAATGCCTGCTTTATCAGAAGCTGAGACGGCAGACGCTGAGAGTTTTCTGGCAGATATGCTAAGCATATTTCCTCTGTTGGGCCTAACGGTCTTCGAGAAGACCATGGTCATAAAAGGCAGCATCAAACATGAATTCAAGATCGAGGCGAAGGGGATAACTGCAAGAGGTCACGAGACTCCGGAGGGCTTCATAGTCCTTCAAGGATCTACGGCAGTCTGTGACGAGGTTCCCTCTATTCATCGGTATATAGCCGACCTAAGAAAAGAGCTTCAGTCACAAGGTGTCTTGGTCTCCAGAGGGGATTATCTGGAGTTTGCCCAGGATTATCTATTCAACTCGCCTTCAACGGCAGCAGGAGTCGTTCAAGGCAGATCTGCCAACGGTCGCATTGATTGGAAGGACAATTCTGGTAAGACACTGAAGGTTTTCCAAGAAGAAAAGATGAGGAACTCCAGCTAGGCAGTGGATTTTCCGCTCACCTCACCGCTCAGCCTCTCCGCCATCTCCCACTCCTCTCCCAGGTCGACCCCGATATCTATCCCCGGCTCGATCCTCTTGAAGCCGGCGTACATGATGCACAACAGCTCCAGGGCGGAGAAGGTCTTCCCTGGCAACGACCGCAGGACATGGGTCTCTTTGGGGTCGTTGATGTCCAGACCGTACTGCCCCTGCAAGCCGATCTCGAAGGCGACCTCCCGGACCTCATCCAGGGATTTCCCGGAAAACAGCCGCATGGCGTCCAGCAGATAGAAGACTGCATCCATCCTCGGCCCGCGAGCCTTTAGCTCCCTCACGGCGATCTCCCGTAGCCCGTTCCTGGCCAGGGCTCGCACTCCTCAGGGGCTGGCATATCCAGCACCATCTGAAAGTGCTTCTGGGCCTGCTCGATGTCTCCTATCTCCATATAGGCGAAGGCGAGGCCGTACACCGTCTGCGGGTCCTGAGGATTGATCTGATAGGACTGGCGCAGGTAGTAGAGAGCCCGCAGGCTGTCGCCCTCCCGTCCCAGTATGGCGCCCAGGTTCTTGAGGGCCACCGGATTCTTGGGATCGATGGCCAGGGCCCGGCTGATGAAAGCCTTGGCCTGGGCCAGGTCGCCCTTCTTCTGGTAGGCGATGCCCAGAGCCACGCAGGCGTTGGAGTGCTGGGGTGCAATCTGCAGGCTGCGGTTCAGCAGCTCTATGCCTTTGTCGAGCTGGCCGAGGTCCACATAGCAGAGGCCCAGGTTGTAAAGAAGATCGGGATTGTCGGGGTCCTGGCGCAGGAACTCTTCCAGGTAGATGCGAGCCTCGTCCAGCTGGCCGGCGGCGAGGAGCTTCAAAGCCAGGTCAAAGTGGTCCATCACGGTGGAGATGAGAAGGGCCAATATTAAAATGGTTGTCTTCTGCAGCGACCCGCTGCTAAAGCAGGGCATGCAGCCAGACTATGCCTCTCGAGGATCGAAGAGATTTATTCCTAGCTCCACCAGCTCCAAGGATCGAACTCATTATTTTCGAAGTCCTTTATCTCGGCGTGGCCAGCATCCACAAGCATTTTGTTGAAGTTTCTGCCCGGCACGCCATCCTCGCTGAGATAAGCCACGGCCACCCAACGATCATAGTGGTCTTTGCCGGTCTTATCGTCCAGGTCCAGGAAAATGTAGGTGCTCAGCAGCCAGGATCGAGTATAGGCAGAAGCATTCTTTCCAGATTCGGAGGCTTTAGAGCCTCTGGTTTCCGGGCAATCAATATCTTCAAGCCTGACTCTGATAAGGTCCTCAGAGAGCGAGCTGTCCTGGAACTGTACATCAAAGGTATCCCCATCTATGACTTTGGTGACTCTTCCCATGGCCTCATCTGGAGCGCCAGCAGCCAGGGCGATCAGGAGAAACAGGGGCAGCACGAAGATGGTTTTGGTCGGTTTCATAGCCATTAGGGCGGACTACACACTTTACATGGAACATATCCTTGATTTCTGGCATCTTGTGAGCTAGAGAACCAGATCTCATTCTCAGGTTTGATTTTTTCGGCCCATTTGCAGCTCGGATAATGGTATTTGTCTGATTTGATGGAGCCAATGAACACTTTTTCAGAAGCTGTAAATGTCGCTCCTTGCGCGTGATCTGAGCTTGGATGCTCTGAATCGACTACATCTCCTGCAAAGTTTATGTCGCCGTCATTTGCTGATATAGAGAAGGCCAAAGGCATCAGCAGAGCAAGGGCGAGTAGGAAATATGCTGTCTTCATGAAATCCCTCCATAATCATCTTTCAGGATGATAGGGTCTAACGAAAAAGTTTTCGGTCAAAAATTGCTAAAGTGAAACGGCGGCGGCGCACCCATGCGCAGCAAGCTGCGGGGCATCCTAGGCGCCGCCGCATGAAACCGGAACCAGGTTAAGCTGACCCAAGCCCAAGTTTAATGCGCATGCCCTTTATCCCAACCGCAGCAAGCTGCGGGGTATTACGTTTAAAAATAAACCCTGGTCTTGGTTTGTGTTTTCGACGCAGATTAAACGAGAATGATTTCAGGATTTTGCCCAGAGAAAATTTAAGGGCGAACATCACTTTCGCCCCGCCCCCTTGCCTCGCTCTGATATCCCCGAAGCACCCTGTTCTCCATCATGGAGATCGAACTGCTCCCGGCCGTCTCCCTCCTCCCCGAGACCTTCAACGTCCTGGTCGCCCCGGTGGAGCTGATGGCCGAGGCAATCAACAGCCACCCGGAATTGCAGCGCGATAAGATCCTCTTCATCAGCGGCAACTACTCCCGCATCCTCAGTCGGCTGAACCGCAACATCAACGAGCTGGACGTGCGCCGGGCCTTCACCTCCTTTCAGCTCATGACCATACTGGAGGAGAACCACCACAGCTTTCTGATCGTGGAGCACGATCCCCTGCTCTACGAGGACTCCCAGGAGATGGTGGGCTACCTGGCCCAGCACCTGCGGCAGACATCAAGAGAGGCCACGGTCCTGCTCTACGCCCCGGCACTGGACCCCCATCTGCAGGAGATGGCCGAGCTGGCCGACCGGGTGTTCTGCATCTACAGTGAGCAGGCTGCGGCGAAAGGCCGGGGGAAGGCTGAGGCGAGGACGACGGGAGAACAGAGGACTCTGGAGGCGTACTCGTGAGGTGGCCCTGGCAGCGGGCACAGGCCGGGCCAGTCGAGCCCAGGCGGTTGATCAGCAACAAGGCCCTGGAGCTGCAGGCAGCTATGGAGATCCTGGCAGAGGTATTCGGCACCCAACCCAAAGAGGTGGAAGAGATGATCCAGAGGCGGCTGCAGGAGAGGAGCTGGGACGATGAGACGGATGTCTGGCCGGAGAAGAGCGGGAAGAGGCTTTGGCCTGTGACGTTCCCAGTGAGGGAGTAGTCGGTGGGCCGAGGAGCTGCCGTGTGGCCTAAGATGCAAAAGAATTGATATCCTTAAAGATGCTATCCAATGAAATATGGCAGAAAATTCCCAAGAATCAAATGGCCTCAAAGAGGTCTCTGCTAAAGAAATATTAAACAAGATTAAAAACGGAGAACCAGTAGAATATGATGCAGTCATAATAAAAGGGAACTTAGACTCGAATGATTTTCATATAGGTCCAAACAATGAAGAAGAAACAATGGTTGAGCTGCGGGTCGAATCTTCCATAAAAATAGAGAATTCAAAAATACTAGGATTCGTAAGATTCCAAAGAATTGTGTTTCAAGGACCAATTTCATTTAAGAATAGCGAATTCGACGAAGTTGTTGATTTCAGCATGTCTGAGTTTAAAAGCAAGATAGGCTTTGAGAACGCCATATTCAATAGAGATGTATATTTTGGATATCCTCATCAAGGTGCAAAAATTTTAGATGAAATAGATTTTCGCGAAGCTTATTTTAGAGGTAATGCATTTTTTTATCATACATTTTTTAATAAAATATCTACATTCTATAAGGCAAATTTTTTGAAAGATATAAACTTCTATGGATCATGTTTTAAGGCTAGTGATTTTGGCAGCGCTAGATTTTTGGGAAATACTTCATTTGAAGATGTTTCTTTCGATAATTATACCAATTTTAGAGATTCAAAATTTGCTAATGATGTTTGTTTCAATAGATGCTCGTTCAATGGATCAGGAGATTTTAGCGAAATATCATTTGGAGGAATAGCTGACTTCAGTTGGTCAGAGTTTAATGGTTCAAACAAATTTGAAAAATATATAGATTACGATGAATGGGATGATTTTGTAAAATATTGTTGCACAGAATCGGATAAAAGTTCAACAAAGATAATTCTATTCAAAGGTTGTGTTTTTTTTGGCAGAGATACTTTTATCGGTGATGCTGCATTTAAAGGTGTTAAATTCAAAGGCCCGGTATCCTTCAAAGAATCTCAATTTAAAAGTGATGCAGATTTCTCCCGCGTACATTTTTATGATGAAAGCCGATTCGATGACTGCATTTTTAATAAAACAACTAAATTCATGAAAGTCGATTTTAAAAGAAATGCCCATTTTGAAGATGTTCAATTTTGTGCTAATAAGAATTGTGTGACAAATTTTATTGAGGCATCCTTCTGTGATCATGCAATATTTAGGAACGCTAATTTTGGATCTAATGCTGATTTCAGGGATGCGAGATTTATTGAGGGCCTCGATCTAACGCATTCAGAGCTTGAGCGAATTCAAATTGACTGGAAATCTATAAATAATTTAAATTGCGATAAAGCTATATATATAAAATTAATTAAAAATTTTAAAGATCAAGCAAGATTCGAGGAAGCAGATGAGTGCTACTACCAATTTCGACAAAGAAATCAAGATTTTAAGTGTTGGTATTATAAAAAAAATGCTTGGAAAATAAAATTTAATTGGTCTAAACTTCTGGATCATATCTCATGGATCACTTGCGGATACGGCGTTAGACCCTTCAATACAATTATTTTAAGTTTTTTCATAATAATTATTTTTTCTCTTGTTTATTTTTTAGGAATAGGCATTAAAGACCTTCAGTTTAAAGAGAATATACTTCAATCTTGGACATATTCATTTTATATTAGCTTAATTATTTTTTTAACTAATTCTAAAGGAATTAATTGGATCTCTGAACCATACAGTTTCGTAGGCATTGTGGAAGGAGTTGTTGGATGGCTGCTTATGGCGCTCTTCCTGGTAACATTTGGCAGAAAAATGATTAGATAAAGGCAGGGGGAGATGACGTTTATATTTTGGTGTGAGCGTAAATCCATCAAGTCCCTGTAGGTGGTTCTATGGCATTAAACTAAAAAAATTAAATAATATAATATACATTGAACATCTTTCCTGCAGTCCCATTTTTGTCAGATCTCGGGCTTATATCAACTTAGATCTACTTGCTTTTCTGCAATAATTTCAACCAAGACTCCTTGGTTAATATTATCATGAGGGCGAATTAATTTAATCACCCATCCCGTTTTGCGCAAGTCATCTCTTTTCTGTTCAGATCAAAGACGAATTGGAAGGCGTGAAAAAGCATGGTGATGCCCTCAAGGTCTTCGAGAGGCATGGCATCAGAGCATACAGCCAGGCGCTGGCCCTGCTGGGCTACAAGGTAAAATGGAGCGGGCTGGATCCAGATAACGCCGAAATTCTAAAGGCATAACTGACGAGATAAGGGGCCAAGGCTTCGGAATGTTGCCATTAAAACAGATAGCATCCTATCGCCGCAAAGACCAGACAGATAGTTAGTCCATCTCGATAGGAAGGTTCAAAACGCTATAAAATGCCCATTAGACCATACAAAAGAATTCCAACGAAAGCCCCACCTATTGCTCCTTCAATGGAAGCCATTAAATCTATTCCCACGAGAGCCTTGGTCCGAAAAGGATATTCTCATAGTGGTTAATGTTTTCCACTACGTCCAGCGTTTATCTACGAGGTCCGCAATGTGTTCAAGCCGTCTGTCTATGCTCTTAAGTAAACCGATAACCTCCTCTCTGTACTCGCGGTCTTCGTTCTCTTTCGTGCTTATTTTGCTGATAATATCATCCGTGTTTAACATACATTTACAGAGGATGTAAAGCAATATATCGATTTTGACCCGTCAAGTCGAAAATTGGGCACTTGGTGAAAGCAAGATAGAGCTGTGATAAGAGGACCCGGAAAAGAGAACCATATACCTTGAAGGGGGTAGCATAGGTGATCTCCAAGCCACTTGGATGTAGTGCAAAGTTGCTTATGAAGGCTGCGAATGGATGAACGGCCCAGAAGAAAAACGAACAAACTTGTGAGTATGGTCCGAACCGGGCTGCTCAGATATAGGATCTATATTGCTTGATGATTGCGGATGATCTCTTGAGGCCGGATGCAACCCGGCCAGTAATTCGCCCCCAAGCTAATTTCCAAAGGTAGAAATAAATGGTCTGATGATGAATCTGAGGTGATATTATGGATGACACATTTGACAGCACCTACATAATCAGGAAGAAGCAGTATCAAGAATTTATTACCGACGTAAGCAGATTGGCGCTAACTGCCTACACTATCCCTGCCTTCGTAAAGCCTGACCTGTATAGAAGTATAGACATCAAGGAAGATATTGCCATGGCAGTAGTTTGGAAGCCGGAAACAATGGTCAAAGAGATCAAGGAATTTGATCGGAGATGGTTCTTGGAGAAGTACTAAGCCGAGAAGTTCGGCTAGCTCTGGGACAATTACTGGTATTTCAAGCATGCTATAGCTGTCATGGAGATGGCAGACATGCCCAAATTGAAAGACTTCATGATAAGAGAATGACCTGACCTAAAGGGATCAGAGAAGGCCCGTCACAGTCTCCACGGGACCGTATCTTATGGATTCTCTCCAACCGCGGAGGTCGGATGGAGCGGAGCAGGCTTAGAAGGTGCGCGGGGATGAGACCCCCACACGCTGACCATGATGCCGGGATCTAGAGCCATTTAAGTGCAAAAGGTGTTCAATTAGTCCTGAAAACGTCAAAAAATTTTAATTTACATCCAGGTCTCAGTCTTCTTTTTGCTAATCCTGCTTATGTTTTATGAGGCCGTAGGCATTTCCTTTTCCAGGTATTAGATCCTCAGGAGGCTCAATAATTGGCAGATCAGGCTCGTCAGGCTCGTCAGGCTCGTTAGGCTCGTCACTTATCGGAACAATTGTGTTTTCATTTCCACCTGCATCGTTTCCTAGGATCACTATATAAGTTCCACCTATCAATTTTACATTGCTCAAATTTTGATTTTGCTCCTTGTAATAATATCCATCAACTACTAGCCTTCCCTGAATATCGTGTCCAACAACATTAAAGAGAAGATCCTTACCAATAAAATTTACTAGTTCGTTCTGCGGTTTGGCCGAAATCACCTGGATTATTCCAATAACATCTGTGATATTGGAACTTGAGATATTTATGTAGAAACTATTGGCATCCGTGGCATTCAAGACCATGCCAAATATGAAACTAGTATTAGCTCCTTGGACAATTGGTGCAATGAGCAGCAATAATAAAAGCAATTTCCTCAAGTTAGATCTCTCCTTTGATATCCAAATAAAAGTCCTTATGCATATAGTTTCGCATGAGAAACCATTATCCATACTGTTTAAGAAGCATGTCAGCCCAAATGCCAACTATCAACTTCCTGATCTTGTAGCCACTTCGTTGAAGGATGTCTATCATAATCCTAAGCAGTAAAT
>Ga0302252_1001499_pt1 | contig 13336 bp, 8 predicted proteins | sample AAG_RA_Leu_MG_FD_193511 | JGI IMG/M metagenome (GOLD analysis project Ga0302252, IMG submission 193511) | Enriched activated sludge microbial communities from anaerobic digester in WTTP, New Holstein, Wisconsin, United States - AAG_RA_Leu | ecosystem: Engineered > Bioreactor > Anaerobic >...
TGAATCAAGTATATTAAATGTCGTGCTTCTTATACTCTTTATATCCTGCACTTCGAGTAGATTCTGTATCACCGGTATATCTAAATTTATCGAAATGCTGTTTTTTATATCTTTTGAAATATTTGCTTTTTCCTCAGCACCAAGAGAATTTGGGTTGTATTCCTGCACTTTTTTAAAAAGTCTTTCCACTGCGCTATTTGTTTCAGATATACCCTGATAATCAAAATCAAAGACCGGCGGAACTTCTCTTGCCGCTTCTTCGCGACGGTTCTCTGTTTTTTCAGCATCAATACTTGTGTTATATGAAAAATCAAACGGTGCATAAACATTTTCAAGGGCAATATCCCCTTCGTTAAATTCCTTTTCGTATGATTGATATTTAAACGATAGAATAAGTGTTAATATTGATACAAAAATTAAAAAAAACAAAACAGGACTGCCAAACTTTACAATTTCATCTTTTCTGATGTTTTTGAAAATTTTTTGTGTCTTAAAAATTTTTTCTACCATGTTTTTGCTCGCTTTCAAAAACTTCATACGCTCTTATGATCTTATGAACAAGCTCGTGGCGTACCACGTCTTCCTTCGAAAAATAAACAAATTTTATCCCGTCTATATCCTTTAAAATATCTTTTACTTGAACCAATCCTGATACCTGATGATGGGGCAAGTCAATCTGGGTGATGTCGCCAGTAATAACAGTTTTTGAATCAAAACCTAATCGCGTTAAAAACATTTTCATTTGCTCAGGGGTGCTGTTTTGTGCTTCATCAAGAATAACAAACGCATCATTGAGAGTCCGACCGCGCATATATGCAAGCGGCACTGTTTCAATAATACCTTTTGCGACCAGTTCTTGAACTTTATCTATATCAATCATATCATAAAGTGCGTCATAAAGAGGTCGAAGATACGGCGCAACCTTTTCGCTAATTCCACCTGGAAGATATCCTAAATTTTCCCCTGCTTCGACAGCCGGCCTCGTCAACACGATTCTTGAAACTATTTGCTTCTTCAAGGCATTTACCGCCATAGCTACCGCTAAATAGGTCTTTCCTGTTCCTGCAGGCCCTATACCAAAAACAATATCGTATGTCTTGATTGCGTCTATATAGTCTTTTTGTCCCTTGGTTCTTGGAGTAACAAATTGACGTTTCGAAGGAACCAATATTTTGTTTAAGTATATACTATGTAAGTCTACTGCGCTGTCGTCAGAGATAGCCTTAAGAGCGTACCCAATATCGTTTTTGCGGATTACTCCGCCGCCGCGTATTGTAAGAAGTAGCTCTTCAAAAACTCTTTTTGCCTTATATACATTTTTTTCTTCACCTATTATTTTAAGCTCTTCTCCTCTGGCCACGATTGTTACCCCGAGCTCTGATTCGACTATTCTTAAGTGCTCATCATTCTTGCCAAACAATATTTTTGCTTCTTCATTATTATTGATTTTTATGATTTTTTCCATTTAGGTCCTTTTCTTACGTTTACTTAATGTCGCTTACAGCATTCATATCAGACATTTTTTCAGTATTGTTAGGTATCAAAAGTTTTTGACCGGGACGTATATGAGACGGATTTTTTATGTTTTCCTTATTTGCCGCATAAACAATTGTCCATTTCCTTGAATCCCCATACATCTGCTTCGCAATCTTCTCAAGCGTATCACTTTTTTTTACAACATAATAAATAATTGGCTCGACATTTTCATCGTCTTCTCCCGGCATACTTTGATCTTTTATAGAAATTTGTTCTGCCGTATTCAACTTTTTATTTTTTTCCGGGAAATAATAAACTTCGGAACCTGGTTTTTTAGGCTCTACTATTATATCGCATTTCTTAGGCATTGATAGTTCTATATCAACTGCTATTATCTTGCGAGGCGCAACAACTCTTGTCTCAATTTGTTCAGGAACAGGACCATTGATAACTCCTCTATTGCCTACCAGACTTTGATCTGCTCTTTCCTGAACTACTGTGTATGTTTTAAAGCATCCCGAAAAAAAAGGGATGCAAAAACAAACAAATAAAATTGTCGAATAAGAAAAATGTCTATAAGGTTTCATAACATCATAAAAGTTTTATGCCAATTTCTTTCAGTTGTTTTGCGTCAACGGTGCTGGGGGCTCCTGTTAATAAGCAAACTCCTTTTTGAGTTTTGGGAAATGCAATAACTTCTCTGATGCTATCGCTTCCTGTCAATATCGTCAAAAATCTATCTAATCCAAAGGCAATACCGCCGTGCGGCGGCGCTCCATACTTGAATGCATTAAGTAAAAATCCAAAACGCTTTTCCTGTTCTTCCTTATTAATCCCTATCGTATCGAATATTTTCTGCTGTAAACTAGAATCATTTATTCTTATGCTTCCGCTGGCAATTTCATTGCCATTGATAACCAAATCATAGGAACGTGAATGTATTTTATCCAAGTCCTTAGCATCAGTCATATCTAAGTATTTTATATCATCTTCTCGGGGTGCGGTAAAAGGGTGATGTTCGGATTCCCAGCGCTTTTCTTCATCATTGTATTTAAATAGCGGGAAATCTACAACCCACAAAAAATTATACTTGTCCTTTAAAGATTCTTTATCGATAAAAAAATCTCTTAAGCGTCCCATAACCTCAAATGCAATCTTTGGCATATCTGCGATAAAAACAATTAGATCCCCATTTTTTGCCCTGCATTCGTTTATTACATCGCTAACTTCTTTATCTGTAAAAAACTTTTTTACGGGAGAGCTTACCGCTCCGTCAATCAATTTTAAATATGTCAAACCCTTTGCACCAAAAGTTTTTGCAGTTTCTATAATATTATTGATTTCCTGATTGCTTGACGAAGCTCTTGCAGGAATAGCAAGAGCAAGAACCTTGCCTTTATTGTTAATGATATCTTTAAAAATTTTATACGAAGTCTCGGACAGCTTGCCGGATAAATCACTAATTTCAAGCGAAGAACGCAAATCCGGTTTATCTGTGCCATATTTTAAAATCGCCTCTTTGTAGGGTAATCTCTTAAACGGAATTTCAATATCAATATTTTTCATATCTTTCAGTATTTTCTTAAACAGTTTTTCCATCAGCTGAAAAATATCATTTTCATCAATAAAAGACATTTCTAAATCAAGCTGAGTAAATTCAGGCTGTCGGTCCTTACGTAAGTCCTCATCCCTAAAACATCTCGCGATCTGAAAATATCGGTCTAACCCTGAAACCATTAAAAGCTGTTTAAACAGCTGCGGCGATTGTGGAAGAGCATAAAAAGACCCCTCACTTAACCTTGCAGGAACAAGAAAATCCCTTGCTCCTTCAGGAGTGGATTTTGTAAGAATAGGCGTTTCGACTTCAACGAAATTATTTTCATCTAAAAAATCTCTGATGATTTTATTTAAGCGGTGCCTCATGCGCATATTTTTTTGCATCAAAGGTCTGCGCAAATCTAAAAACCTGTACTTCAGCCTTACTTCTTCCGAAATTGAAGAATCGTCGATTTCAAACGGAACCGGTTCGGACTTTCCGAGTATTTTTAATGAAACTGCCTGGACCTCTATTTCACCTGTTTTAATTTTTTTGTTTTCTGTACCGGCTGGCCTATTTTGGACGGTGCCCTCAACCAATATAGCGTCTTCTTTATTTATCGTTTCTGCTAGCTCGTGCATTTTTTTATCTAAAGAAGGATTAAAAACAATCTGTGTAATGCCGTCATAATCTCGTAAATCGACAAAAATAACGCCGCCGTGATCTCGTCTTGATGAAACCCAACCGCAAAGCTTTACAGTCAAATTCTTATCTGAAATTCTCAAGGAACCGCAAGTATGTGTTCTTAGCATATTTTTCCTATTCTTTAATTAACTTTTTAAGCTCTTTAGTGATAGCATTATAGGCCACTCTTTGCTCTTTACCCGAAGCCATGTCTTTTAATAAGACTTCTTCGTTTTTGCTCTCTTCTTCTCCTAAAATTACAACAAACGCTGCCTTCTTTTTGTCCGCCTGCCTCATTTGTGCTTTGAGAGATTTTTTCTCATCAAGTATAATCTGGGCATTTATTTCATTTTTTCGCAAATTCATAGCTATGTTAAACGCCTTGTCATAAAAAACAGATGCACTTGCAAGAACAAAAACTTCTTTCTTTTTAAAATCGACCGCAGTTAATTTTTTATTTTCTTTTTCAAGTGCGAGAAGCGTTCTTTCTACCCCCAAGGCAAAACCGCAACAACCCTTGTGATGGCCTCCAAACTTTTCCACCAGTTCATCATACCTTCCGCCTGCTGCAATAGCATTTTGGCTGCCAAGTCCAGTATGCACCAACTCAAAAATCGTGTGGGTATAATAATCAAGCCCTCTAACTAACAAATTATCTTCTTTATAATTGACACCCAATACTTCCAGATTACCTTTAATCTCTTTAAAACGCTGACTGCATTCGTCGCACAAAAGCTCTGGAATTTTTTGGCCGATTTTTTGTTTTATAATCGAAATACAGTTTTCATTTTTGCAGTCTAAAACCCTCAAGGGTGAGGTCTTAAGCCGCCTTTGACAGTCTTGGCATAACCCGGAAGCAAATACGGACGCTTTTTCTTTTATAAACTCTTCTATTTTAAGACGGTCGTTTTTACATCCTATATTGTTTATTTTCACAAAACAGTTTGTTAGTCCTAATGACAGAGCAAGGTTCCACAGTAAGTTTATAACTTCTATGTCTGCATATTTAGAATCTGTTCCTATAACTTCAATTCCGATCTGATGAAACTGCCGGCTCCTGCCTGCCTGCGGTTTTTCCCCTCTAAACATTGCACCTGTATAAAAAAACTTACAAAGGTTGTCCTGATTTGCCAAACCGCTCTGCAAATATGCCCTAACTACTGGGGCCGTGCCTTCGGGCCTCAGCACAAGAGGGTTTTTTTTATCATCTTCATCCCGTGCTTCCAGCTTATACATTTGTTTTTGCAGTATATCGCTCACCTCGCCTATGCTTCGCGCAAATAAACTTTCTCTTTCCACGAGAGGAGTTTTTATTTCACCATAACCATATCTCGAAAATAAATTTCTTGCCATTGCTTCAAGTGTGTTGTATTCACACAGTTCTTCGCTATAGATATCCTTCATGCCCTTTATTAGCTCTAAATTTTCAATTTTGCTCATAAATTACCTTTTTAAAAAACTTTAGACACAGTTGACCTTCTTTTTCATAACAAGACCTGGTTTAAATACAACTATTTTCTTATCGGGTATTTTTACTTTTTCGCCTGTCATAGGGTTTCTTCCTGTCCGGCCTTTTCTTGTTTTTACTTTGAAAACTCCAAAGTTCCGCAACTCAACGGTCTGCATTTTGGACAGTGCGACAACTATTGTATCAAGCGTCTTCTGAACAACAAGCTTAACATCAATTTGTTTAACATTTGCTTCTTCGGCAATTTTAATCACAATATCTCGCTTAGTCATTAATGCCTCCCGGTGTTACGTTTTTTAAATTTAAAAAATTCAAATATGTTTGTGTTTTTGTGGCCTGTTTTTTCCAAAATATCTAAATAATAATTTAAAGTCTGAAATGTCCTGCGCCATGTATCATTATTTTTTTTTAGTTCCTTATCCGACATAGATGAAAGGTTTTCGATATTCAGTATATCTATCACTGGTCCCGATTTTTCAATATCAATTTCTGATATTTTTTGCTTAACAAGTTCTTCTATTTCCTTATATTTTTTGCGCATTATATCACGGTTTTCAATAAATATTTTTGAGTCTTCAGCGCTAACATTTTGCTTCATAATTGCCCTGCGATAAATACGGTAAAATTTATCCCACAAAGCGATAAAAACCTTTGTTTGCGCAACCCCTGTTTGTTCCTTTTTAAAAATGTTCATACTTACAATTATTTCCCAATAATAGCGTTTTAAAATATTTGTAAATAGCTATAACAGCATATGTTATGATATGATAACATTCTTGCGTACGACTGTCAAGAATATACAAAAATATTCAAAAAAAACACAGTTTAAGTTATTTGAAACTAACTATTCCTTCACCCAACAGCTCTTCTATATCCTTAACAAGAGCATCCGAAGGCTGGATTCTGAAGGTATCCGATAGCACCATTCTTACAGACTGGTTTTTTTGGTTTGTAAAAATAAGACAAACCGGTATCTTCCCCGGATATTTACTGAGCACGTCTTTTAAAAGCTCGAGCATCTCTTTTTCCAGTCCGGCTGTGACTAAAGTTATTACTAAAACTTTTGTTAGTTTGTCTCTTGCTTCCTCCAAAGGAATAACTTCTTCGGCGACTATTTTTGGTGAATCTTCCTTCAGGCTAAGTCTTCCTTTTACAAAAATAATTTCGTCTTCTTTTAAAAACTGGCCAAATTTTGTAAAAACACTAGGAAATACAAGCACCTCACAAGCGCTCTCCAAATCTTCCAGGTTTAATATTGCCATTTTTTCGCCACTTTTTCTCGTTACGGTTTTCTTGATACTATTAATAATACCAGCGACAGTAATCTGTCTATTATCTTCCAATCCTGCCAATTGATTTATTGTATGCTTAACATACCCGGCGAGCGTATCCTTATACTTTGCAAGCGGATGCGCCGTGATATAGAACCCCAGCATTTCTTTTTCATAACCAAGCAACTGTCTCTCCGCCCATTCCGGAATATCTGGAACTTTTATTTCGGATGTCTTGAAATCATTTTGTTCATTGAAGTTTGAAAAAAAAGAGAGTTGGCCGGCATTACGATCTTTATGAACAATATCTGCCGATTCTATTGCCTGCTCTAACACAGCCATACCTTGTGCTCGCTTTAAACCAAACGAATCAAACGCTCCGCATTTAATCAAACTTTCTATCACTTTTCTATTAACTGTACGAGAATCTACCTTTTCGCAAAACTCAAAGAGATTTGTAAACTTTTTATTCGCTTCCCTTGCTTTTATTATCGACTCTACCGCAACAGTGCCAACATTTTTAACCGCTGATAAACCAAAACGTATGCTATTTTTATCAACTATAGTAAAATCGGAAAAACTTTCATTAACATCCGGCGGCAAAATTTTTATGCCCATACGTTCTGATTCGTTTATATAGGCAACAATTTTATCCGTGTCATCTTTTTCACTTGTCAAAAGCGCACACATAAACTCAACCGAAAAATTTGCCTTCAGATATGCTGTTCTGTATGAAATAACTGAATACGCTGCACTATGCGATTTGTTAAATCCATATCCTCCGAAGTATTCTATTTGGGCAAATATTTTTTCGGCAAGCATGGAACTAATTTTGTTTTTTGCGGCGCCGTCTATAAAACGCTTGCGCATATCAGCCATAACTTCCGGGTTCTTTTTGCTTATTGCACGTCTTAGCGTATCAGCCTCAGACATGCTGAAACCTCCCAAATCACTTGCGATTTTCATAACCTGTTCCTGGAAAACAATTACGCCATAAGTAGGTTTTAGAATATTTTCCAAAAGTTTATGGTCGTATTTTACTTCAATGTGACCATGCCGACCTTTAATAAAATTGTCAAGCAGCCCACTTCCTATTGGGCCCGGTCGAAATAACGCAAGCAAAGCAACTATATCTTCCAGTTTGTCTGGTTTTAGTTTTTTTAATAAATCTCTCATGCCGGAACTTTCAAGTTGGAATATGCCTATGCTTTCAGCATGGTTTAACAACTCGAATGTCTTTTTATCATCGAGAGCAATTTCATGCATTTTTAAATCTTTATTTTCATGCTGTTTAATTAAGCTGCAAGCTTGATCAATTACTGTAAGAGTTTTTAAACCTAAAATATCCATTTTAAGAAGGCCTATCTTTTCAAGAGAACCCATAGGGTAGCCTGTACAAATCTGACCTTCGGTCGGTTTATAAAGCGGCACGTATTCATTGAGCGGCTTATCTGCTATGACAACTCCCGCCGCATGGGTTGAAGCGTGTCTGGTTAGACCTTCTAATCGCAACGAAATATCTATCAGTTTTTTTATCTGCGGGTCATTTTCGTATTTATCACGGAGTTCCGATTCGGATTCCAAAGCTTCGGTAAGAGAAATATTTAATTCATTCGGTACGAGTTTTGCTATTTTATCAACATCACTGTAAGGGATTGCCATTACTCTTCCTACATCCCGTATTACACCCTTGGCCATCATTGTGCCAAATGTAATGATTTGAGCTACATTTTCTTTGCCATATTTTTGAACAACATAATTTATTACTTCAGGCCTTCTTTCATAGCAAAAATCTATATCAATATCAGGCAAGCTTATTCTGTCCGGATTAAGAAACCTCTCAAACAGTAAATCATATTTAAGTGGATCAATATCGGTTATTCCAAGAGCATAGCTTATAATGCTGCCTGCAGCACTACCTCTGCCGGGCCCTACGGGAATAGAGCTGGACTTTGCAAAATTTACTAAATCCCATACGATTAAAAAATAGCTAACATATCCACTATTATGGATAATGTTAAACTCTTTCTCGAAACGTTCTTTTATAACATTATCAACACTTGCATAACGCTTTTGTAAGCCAATCTCACAGAGTTCTCGTAAATAGTCAGCCCTTGTCTTTCCTTCGGGAGACATAAATTGCGGCAAATATGTTTTTGAAAAGTCAATTTCTAGATTGCATTTATTTGCGATCTCTATTGTATTTTTGATCGCTTCAGGTATTTCTTTGAAGGCCTCCTGCATTTCTTCTGCTGACTTCAGATAGAATTCATTAGTACTCATTCTAAGCCGATTTTGCTCAGAAAGCGTTGTCTGTGTCTGTATACATAAAAGTGCATCGTGTGCCTCAGCATCTTCTCTTTCAAGATAATGCACATCATTAGTTGCAACCAACCCCACATCGAACTGCTTCGAATATTCAACTAATTTTTTGTTAATATTTTTTTGCTCTGGAATCTTATTGTCCTGAAGTTCAAAATACAAATTTTCTTTTCCGAAAATATCAATATATTCGGATATAGCGCGTTCAGCCTGCGTAATATTTCCTTCCCTAATATAATACGGCGCCTCTCCCTTGAGACAGCTTGTCATAGCGATTAAGCCTTGGCTGTATTTTGATAGAATTTCTTTATCAATTCGCGGACGATAATAAAATCCTTCTAAATAGCCAATTGAAACAAGCTTGATAAGATTCTTGTAACCTACTTCATCTTTTGCAAGCAAAACTATATGAAACGGGCCTTTTTGCGAACCATTTACTGATTTATCTAATCTGTTTTTTTCTGCAATATACATTTCGCAGCCGATAATAGGCTTTATACCATTTTTTATAGCAAGTGAATAAAATTCTATCGCGCCAAACATATTGCCGTGATCGGTCATGGCAACAGCCGGCATTTTTAGTTTTGAGACTTTATCGAACAGTTTATCTAACCGACAGGCACCGTCTAGAAGGCTATATTGAGTGTGCAAGTGGAGGTGGACAAAATTTTCAAATCTTGAAGGCATAATTTAGAGGTTTAATATTCCGATTAATTTATTAGAAGCATTTGAGAAATTAACAAATTACAATTTACAAACAAGAGGCTAATTACTTAAATCCGAAATTCTAATATCTAAATTCTAAACAAATTCAAAATCCAAATTTTCTAATGTTCGAAACACGAGTTTAGGACATTTGAATTTCGAGCATTCGATATTGTTTCGTATTTCGTGCTTCGATATTCGAATTTCCATTTTCTGTGAATTTTCTCAAAGAAAAAAATTCATCCCGAGTCCCAAAATTTCAAGACAAGGAATCTTCAATTCTCCGTCTTCTTAACTATAAACTTCAGAACAATAGAGCAATTGAACAATAGAACACAAATTTAACCAAATATTGCAAAAAACTATAAACTATCAACTATAAACTACCTTCCCATCCCTATTTTCTGAGCTACCTGGAACACTTTACCTTCTGTTTGTATAGAGGGGGCAATAATTATATCTGTAAGCTGCATTTCTTTTATATTGCGCGCACCAACATTTCCCATGCTTGTCATAAGAGCGCCTACTAAATTTTGTGTGCCGTCATCTAAGCGGGCTGGTCCAAACAGTATTTCTTTTAAAGTTCCTGTAGTTCCAACTTTTATTCTTGTGCCTCTTGGTAAATTCGGATGCGGTGTCGCCATTCCCCAGTGATATCCTCTGCCCGGAGCTTCCTCTGCTCTTGCAAATGCTGAACCGATCATAACAGCATCAGCACCACATGCGAAAGCTTTGCATATCTCTCCGCCTATTGACATCCCGCCATCTGTTATTATCGGAATATACTTACCGGTTTTTTTGTAGTAAAAATCTCTTGCAGCAGCACAATCGCATGTCGCTGTTACCTGCGGAACGCCAATACCTAAAACTCCTCTTGTGGTACAAGCGGCACCAGGCCCTATGCCAACCAAAATACCGCTACACCCAGTATCCATAAGCTCAAGTGTTACCTCGTAACCAACACAGTTCCCAATTATAACTGGTATATTCATTTTTTTACAAAATTGATAAAAATCTAAGGTCTTATATTCACTTGAAATATGTTTTACAGTAGTAACTGTCGCCTGAACAACAAATATATCACAGCCTGCTTCCTCGGCAATGGCTCCGAATCTTTCTGCTCTTTGCGGAATAGTGCTCACAGCAACGGGAACCTTGGCCTTTTTTATTTCTTCAATTCTTTTTGATATTAGTTTCTCTTTTATAGGCTCAGTGTAAATTGACTGCACAAGTTCGGTAGCTTCGTTTGGTGTGGCTTTTGCAATTTTATCAAGAACTTCACTCGGATTTTCATAGCGGGTCTGCACGCCTTCTAAGTTTAAAACTGCGAGGCCACCAGACTTGCCCATCTCAATTGCAAAACGCACATCTACAACGCCATCCATTGCAGCAGCAATTATTGGCATTCCAAATTTCATACCTGCCAACTCCCAGCTTATGTCAACTTCGTTGGGATTAATTGTTGCTCTGCCGGGAACCAGCGCTATTTCATCAAAACCATAGCTTCTTCTTGCCTTGCGGTTTCTTCCTATCCACATTCCCATTTAGAACTCCTTTTCAATAATATATAAACGTTTCCTAATATTTGTTTGGGGTAATTTATCACATCTTGGAAGGAAATGCAATAGTAAATTAGTTTATGGATTATAGTTTATAGTTTGACTTTATCAGTACCCTATTTAGTTTAGAGATTATAGTTTATGGTTTGACTTTACTAGTACCGCATAGCAAGTTGTACATAGAGATTGGTATGGATGATATACTCTATAAACCATAAACTCTAAACTATAAACTAATTTACGCCGACTCGTACATCTGCTTCAGAGCCTCAATATAGTTTTGAACATCGTTCCAGTTTTGCGGACAGGCAGAAGGAACATCAATAACAAATGCACGTCTTGAACATAACACTATAAATTCATCAATATCGGAAGCTGTCCTAAGAGCATCTAACAACGGCTCAATTATGCTGCTTGTAACTATTCTGTTGGTTTGTTCGGTAAAACTTAGATTTTGAGCGCTAAGTATAATTCTTGCCAAATCTTCCTTCTGCGCTTCTATATCTTCTCCTCTCTGTTTCCGCATAATTAAATCATGAAGCTTGCTAGAAAGCGTTATAAATCCTAACGGAGTAATTGCACATAAGCTTCCCTTGGGTATATTTAATTCAAAAACCATAGCTTGTTTTTTTAACGCTTCAAAATTAGCTTGCTCTTTTTCACAAACAGTTTTTTCCACATAAAAAAACGTATTTTGACTATTTCGGCCCAGCCTTCCTAAAATTGCCAGTGCTTCTTCTGCACTTGAAACATAAATAATTTTGCTACATCGGCCTTGCGAAAATAACCTTTCCGCTGCTACCCCGGCTTCAAACTGCATTTTCCGTTTCATTTGCATTGCTTTGTCATGATCGAACCCTTCGATTTTTTCAAGTCGCGATATATCATCTAAAACTACAACAGATACTATACCGTCTTCGTTTTCACGATGTATACGCGTTCTGTCGCGTAGGGTTAAAAGTTCTTTGGTTGAATTTGCAAGCGAAGCTGCTATAAAAGACTGGTCTTCGCCTTTCGTTTCTTCTGCCTTAATCGCAAAATCAAAATCGGATTGGATTTCTTGTTGGATAGTTTCAAATTCAGGCTCAGAATCAATATATTCTAGTGCAGCATTAAAGGCCCTCTCGCTTTCTTCTATCTGCAAAATTACTTCTTCGCCTAAAACATCTCTTGCAAGCTCAAAAGGAATTTCAAATGGCATAGCATTCTGCAACTCTTCTCTTGCCACCGTTTCTTCAACACCAAAGAAGCCTGCCAGATCAAATGAAACAAAATAAATTTTTTTCGTGCCGTCTGCTAAAGTACGCATTATAAAACCGCAGTTCTTATCATTTAAGGAATCCGCTATAAAGCCCAGCGGATGATGTAATTTGGCCTCCTCTGTAACTAAAGAATAAAACTGTTCAATGGCTTGCTGATTTTGTTGATTTCTTCGCTCGCTAATAATTGCTCTGGCTTCTTCTAATGTCAAAACTCTTTCAGAAACATACAATGGAAGTCCTGGCATTTCAACAGTTCTTGCGCTAAGATTTCCATGGGGTGAATTTTTTTCTATAAAACTGTGGGCCAATGCTTCGGATCTGCCCCTAGGCATTAAATTAAACAAATAATGCTGCCACTCCCCTTTGTATATCCTAAGAACAACTCCATTAGCTAAAAATGCTCTTTTTTCAGAATTATCTCTTCCTCCCAATGGTTCTACTTCTGCAGAAATAAATGGCGCTATAATTTTAATAAGATCCATACCGCTAGGCTCACCTATATCAAATGTGGCTTCAGGATGGGTTTTAACAAAATCTGACATATTTTGCAAATTGGACACAAGAACATTAAGATCATGGCCCATGGATATGGCTCTTTCAAATAATTGATTTATATCAGGCATTTTCTCGCCAACATCATAAGAATATGGCGGCAAACCTTTTATAATAAACTCTGCCTCTTTCTTGAGAGCTTCCTGGTGGTAAGCTGTAGCGAGTCTTGCTATCTCTTGTTGGCGGGATAAAATAGTAGCTGGATCTGCGGTAAAATCACCTGTTCCATTGCTCCAGTCTCTTATTCTATGGCCCAGTTGGTTTTGTTGTATTTGGTCTCTTGTGGCGATATTACGCTCTATTGCGAACTTAGCCCAGAGCTTCAGTTCGGTTATTTCGTGAATTGCTTTTGCTTCTGTTTTGGCATATACAGCATATTGGCCTCTTCCTGCATGGCTTGCCTGGAATCGGTCATCTACAATGACAAGAATATAATTCTTCGAATATTCGTCATATTCAAGCTTAAGATAGCCATGGGATGTTTTTATGACTTTATTGGG
>Ga0302252_1001502_pt1 | contig 13306 bp, 9 predicted proteins | sample AAG_RA_Leu_MG_FD_193511 | JGI IMG/M metagenome (GOLD analysis project Ga0302252, IMG submission 193511) | Enriched activated sludge microbial communities from anaerobic digester in WTTP, New Holstein, Wisconsin, United States - AAG_RA_Leu | ecosystem: Engineered > Bioreactor > Anaerobic >...
TAAGAGGAGTGCCAGAGGTGACGGTCATCTCATCGTCGTTGTCTATCAGGATCTTGAGAAGCTGCTCGTCGGCGAGAACATTCTCATCGTCGGACTCCTCAAAGAGGACGTCATCGGTGCTGTCAGGGGTGTCGATATATCCGGCAAAGTATTTCTCGGCCAGGAAGCCTATGACATTGTAATCGCCCCAGGCATCGAAGTCGAAGTTATCCGCCTGAGCCTTGGTGTTGTAGACAACGCCATCTGGCTCAAGGAGCTTTCTGTCGGTAACAGTTGCAACCAACTCTTCGGTCTTGATGTTGTCATCAATGTCGTAGTAGAATCCGGCGAAATCATCAGCGGTCCAGGTGGCGGTTTCGGTTGCTACATTGCCCCTTATCTCGTAGGTGCCAGGCTCAGTAATCTCTTTGTAGATGTAGTATCTGAGCACATCGCCCTCATCTGAGGATGGATCAGCGGTCTTGATGCGGACGCCCTCCATCAAAGAGATATCCTTGTCGTTGCTGAGGGTTATGTCGTTGTCCTCGTTGTTCATCATGATGCTGTCAGCGGTGACAGTCTGGATGGTCATCTTGTCGTACTCGGTGTTCTCGGATACATCGGTTGCTGTATCGGAGAGCTGCCAGAGTCCGTCAATGGTGGCCAGGTCCTGGTCCGCGCCGCGGAAGGCATTCTTGAAGTGAGCTGCTACAACGACTACGTCCTTGGAGTCTCCGATATCCATCTTGTAGTAGTAGGTCTTATCCTTCATGCTGGCGCCATCCTTGGATGGGGATATGACCTTGCTGTCTACTATGGCGCCGTCCTTGGACAGCTCCAGGAAGACCTTGTTGCCGTCGATATCAATGGACTTGATTCCCAGCTCGTAGCCCTCTTCCAGCTTGAGGGGCGTGCCGGAGGTGACGGTCATCTCATCGTCGTTGTCTATCAGGATCTTGAGAAGCTGCTCGTCGGCGAGAACATTCTCGTCGTCGGACTCCTCAAAGAGTACATCGTCGGAGCCCTCGGCATCAACGTAGCCGGCGAAGTACTTCTCGGCCATGAATCCGATTACCAGGAAGTCTCCCCAGGCATCGAAGTCGAAGTTGTCCTGCATAGCCGTGGTTTCATAAACCACGCCATCGGGCTCCAGGAGCTTCCTATCGGTTACTGTTGTGGTCAACGTCTCAGTCTTGATGTTATCATCGATATCATAGTAGAAGCCGGCAAAGTCTTCCGCATTCCAGCTGTCACTACCAGTGGCAACATGGCCGCGGACTTCGACTGAGTCGACTGCTCCTACTACCATCGCTGTTGCCAGCAACAGCATCATCGATGTAAATGTAATTGCAGCCAATTTCTTCATCTTTTAACCTCCTATTTTCCCTATACGATCACTTCAGCAGCATACAGTCTGAGTATTCTTAAAACTATTGCCTGAATAAAGTCTTCGATCGCCATGCAACATGCCGTGGCACTTCATTTCCACCTCTGCCATATCGGCCTGGCTTTTCTCCGACATATGTATAGCTACGTCACCCTCCTCAAATCCCATAAGGGATTATAGGGTAGTGATAGAGTATTTCCCTATTATATCTTTTTTGGTCCTCTACCGGCAGCCGGGTGCTGTTCTTCCCATTTTGGAAGTCACATGCGACCAAAGAGCTTTACTAGGCTCAAATCACGCATTCATTATCAGCTATTTAAAGGCTATTGTTGCTGATAGAAGGATGGCTGGAGCCAGGGCATGACAGCATCCTGGGAGGAAAACCGTTTTTTGGGAATAAAGCATATCATAAAGGTATGTCAAAGACCGCCTTGATCTATCATCCCATCTATCTTCTGCACGATACTGGTGGCCATCCCGATAAAAAGGAGCGCCTAACTGCCATCCTGGATAAAATCAAATCGGAAGATATCGACTGCGATCTCAAATCCCCGGAGGCTGCCACAGTGGACCAGATCGCCTCAGTGCACGGCAGGAGATATATCGACCAGGTACAGGCCATCTGCCAGAGCGGCGGGGGCTATCTGGATATGGACACCATCCTATCCCCCCGATCCTATGAGGCAGCACTGATGGCGGCGGGCGGGACCATGGCCGCCGTAGATGCCGTCCTGGCGGAGCACGAAAGCTCCTTTGCCCTGGTCCGGCCTCCGGGGCACCACGCCAAGGTCAATCGAGGCATGGGATTTTGTATCTTCAACAATGTGGCCATAGCAGCAAAGCATGCTCAGGCCAGGGGGCTGAAAAAGGTGCTCATAGTGGACTGGGACGTCCATCACGGCAATGGAACCAATGATATATTCTATTCCGATCCCACTGTATTATATTTCTCCACCCACCAGTATCCCCACTATCCAGGCACAGGAAGGGCCGATGAGGTGGGCGAGGATGATGGGGAGGGCACCACGGTCAATGTTCCCCTGCCCACAGGAACGGGAGACCAGGGCTATCTCATGGCCTACCGGGAGATCTTAAGGCCCATTGCCCGGGAGTTCCGGCCGGACATAATCCTGGTCTCGGCGGGCCAGGATCCCCATCAGGATGATCCTCTGGGAGGCATGCGCCTGACGGCGCAGGGCTTCGGAGCCATAGCCGGCCAGGTTATGGAGATCGCCAGGGAGTGCTGCCAAGGCAGAGTGGCAGCCAGCCTGGAGGGCGGCTACAACCTGGAGGCTTCCGCTGAGGCCATCGTCTCCGAGATCAGGGCTTTTGGCGGAGATGCACCCGAAATTAAGGGTAACGACAGCAGCGTAGCACGCAGAATCGATGAAGTGAAAAGGATTCAGGGCAGGTACTGGAAGAGCCTGGGTTGAAGATGGCCTTCATGCTATGCGGTATCTGGCCCTGAAGTGCTGCGCCAGAAAGACGCGATAGCCTTCATCCTTTACGGCCAAGAGCTCCCGGCCGGCATATATCTTGTAGCCGCATCGAATGGATGCCGAGAGATGCCGGCCCAGGGATAGGCGGGGCAGCTCTGCCGCCAGCAGATCGACAGCCCGGAAATGACTTCTCTTCTCTTCCACCATCACTCTGCCATCTTTGATGTAAGGGCCGGAGAGGATATTGGGGTGAGCGGCCAAAAAACGGGTGATGTGATCGGCCTGCCAGACCGGCGGACCCTCTCGCCGGCAGGCTCGAGAGAGCTGCCAGACCTCCATCTCCAGGAGCAGAGCGGCTCGATCTGCATATGATGTGACATCGCTGCGCAGAATGGTGTAGCCCTTGCGCTCCAGCAGGGACCTAACTGAGCTTTCCGCCTTGCGAAGCTGAGGATAGAGGACATCCTCCACCACATCGGGAGCGGCAAACTCGATCAGCAGAGGCAGAGCTCCCCGCGCCTCCAATATGGCCTCAATCTCCCGGTCGGATAGGGGGGCCGGCGGATTGGCAAAGAAGAAGTCCGGATCAGGGCTGGCCATGAAGGAGCGGGCCGCGACGGCGAACTGGAGCATCTTGTCCATTGTCAGTGCGGCAGCTACATTTCGACCCGGGTCCACCGGATCGACCATGACCAACGGATCGTCCTGCTCTACCCTGCCCTGGCCCTCCAGGTCCAGTCGCAGTCCCGGCTTCCAGAGGGATGCCGCCTCTATCACCGCCGCAAATGAGCCATAGCAGAGCACCAGCAGCTCGGCCAGGTAGCCGGAAAAGCCGCCCACCTTCAGCTCCGAGCCGTAGACCCCGCTACCCTTCAGGAACTGCTTGAGCAAAAGGACCTCATCCTCAAGGCCTGATATTCTCTGGCCCACATACCGGTTATGAAAGGGTGTCCTGTCCACGGCAGACCTCAGGTGGGCCGCATCATCGACCAGATAGCATGGAACCAGATCGACCTCAAAGCCGTCTATCCTGGCCTGGACATAGGGGTGCTCGGCATACTTCTCCCGATGATCGGGAGATATCCGCCTGGCCAGATTCAGCGCCTTTTCCAGATCATCCTCCACCCCAACGCCTAAAAAAACGTCCAGATCGTGATCCCCGGCCAGCCAGGTGCCCCTCGCAGCTGAGCCCACCAGCATGGCCTTGAGATTAAGGCCGCACTCCTCTGCCAGACTCTCGATGCGGGAGATGAGAGCAGCAGAGACCTCTTGAAGTCTCTTTCTCTCCAAGGGGCCGGGTTTGATCCTCTCCAGCACCGCCTCCCTGATCTCAGAGAGGAAATGCTGCCAGGTTTTCGTAGATCGGCCCTCCCCGGGTTAGAGTGCTCTTCTTGAGATAAAATCGGTCCACGGTGAAGCCTCCCAGGTCCAGGTCGGAGAAGTCAGCCATCCTGGCCTGAATCTGACGGCTGATCTGTACATCGGGGCGGCCCACCCGGCCCAGAGTGACATGAGGAGAAAAGCCCCGCTTTTCGGGGGGAAAACCCAGGGGCGCCAAAGCCTTCTCTATTCCCTGGTGCAGCTTTGAAAAGTCGCCCTCCAAACCCAGCCAGAGCACCCGAACGCTCCGGCCGGGGAAGGCACCTATTCCCTTGACCTGAACCGGAAAGGGCGCTGCTTTGACCTCACCTAGGGCAGCAGCCAAGGCATTCAAATCCTTTTCCGGCACATCTCCCAGGAACTTGAGGGTGATATGCACCAGATCCGGCCGGACCAGGCGCAGTCCCTCCGTCGCGATGCGGCTGTGTAAGAGTCCTATCTCCTGGCGAATGGATGCAGGAAGCTCCACCGCCACAAAGCTTCTGATTCCGTTCATCGCAGAACACTGCCCTTGCTGGCAGATGTGACCGAGTTTCTGTAGCGGGCCAGGATCCCGCTGATTATCTTGGGCTCCGGCGGCCTCCAGGCCTTCTTTCTCTGCTCCAGTACGGCCGGATCGACCAGAAGATCCACCTTTCTGGCCGGGATATCAATGGAGACGACATCCCCATCAGCAACCAGGGCGATGGGCCCGCCCACCGCTGCCTCCGGCGAGACATGCCCGATGCAAGGGCCGCGGGTGCCCCCGCTGAAGCGCCCGTCGGTGATCAGAGCCACGGACTCGGAGAGGCCCGCCCCGGCTATGGCCGAGGTGGGGGCCAGGGTCTCCCTCATTCCCGGACCTCCTTTGGGCCCCTCGTATCTTATTATCACCACATCGCCGGCCTTCACCCCGCCGCTTACAATGCCGGCCATGGACTCCTCCTCCGAGTCATAGACTTTGGCCGGGCCGGTATGCTTCATCATTGCCGCAGATACGGCGGTCTGCTTGACCACCGCACCCTCCGGAGCCAGGCTGCCGTGCAGTATGGCTATCCCCCCCTGGCCATGAACCGGGCTCTCCAGCAGTGATATGACCGACTGGTTGGCCAGGGGATTGACCGGCCGGAAGGCCTGCAGGTTCTCGCCCAGTGTCTTGCCTGTAACAGTTAGGGCATCCAACGCGAGCTTGGAGGAGAGGCGGCTCATCACGGCTTGAATTCCTCCCGCCCGGTCCAGGTCCAGGATGTGGTGCGGTCCACCAGGCCGGAGGTTGACCAGATGAGGCGTCTCCCGGCTGAGCTGGTCGAAGCGATCCAGGTCGAGGTCGATGCCGAACTCTGCAGCTATGGCCGGGATATGAAGGACGGTATTGGTGGACCCACCTATGGCCATGTCCACCCGGATGGCGTTATCAATAGAAGCCTTTGTCACTATCTGCCGGGCGGTGATATTCTTCTCCACCAGCTCCATGATCTTCATGCCGGAGAGCTTGCCCAGACGGATCTTTCGCGCATCCACGGCATGAGCGGTGGCGCAGCCGGGAAGGCTCAATCCCATGGCCTCGGTGAGGCAGGCCATGGTGTTGGCGGTGAAGAGGCCGGCGCAGGAGCCCGCACCGGGACAGGCCATCTCCTCCAGGTCGGCCAGAGCCTCGCCTCCCGCCTGCCAGCCCTCGAAGACATTGATAAGGTCCAGATCCTTGTCGCAGGCGAATCCCGGCATCATAGGCCCGCCGGTGACCACGACAGTGGGCAGGTTGAGCCTTCCCGCCGCCATGATGTGTCCTGGGACGATCTTGTCGCAGGAGGGTATCAGCACCAGTCCGTCCAGCTGATGGGCCTCGGCCATGATCTCTATGGAGTCCTCGATCAGTTCGCGACTGGGCAGAGAGTACCTCATCCCTCCATGCCCCATAGCCACGCCGTCGCAGACGCCGATGGTCTGGAACTCGAAGGGAACTCCTCCCGCGGAGCGTATGCCCGCTTTGACCGCCTGGCCCAGCTTGTCCAGGTGGATGTGTCCAGGGATAAACTCATTAAAAGAGTTGACAACTCCTATGAAGGGCCGTCGGAGCTCTTCATCGCATAGGCCGGTGGCCTTTAAAAGAGCTCTGTGCGGCGCCCTCTCTTTGCCTTTTTTGGTGACATCGCTCCTCATCAAAGAACCTCAGAGGGAATCAATGTCCATTTTCCGTTTAAGTAGTTGGTGATCTCATTTCCGCTCCGGCTCTTCAGCTAGCAGATATTGAGCTAGCAGATATTAAATATCACTAGGGCACTAGCCTGCCTGAGGTGGAAAATCCTTGGATGCTTATTCGCTGTTCCTGATATTCCTCGCCTTTTACATCGCGGTCATGCTGAGCATAGGACTGTACTTCTCTCGCAGCCAGAGATCGGTTACCGACTTCTGGCTGGCGGGCAGAGAGCTCGGTCCCCTGATCATAGGATTCTCGGCGGCATCGTCATGGACCACGGCAAGCGCACTGCTTTTAGCTACGGGCCTGTTTCTGCTCATAGGGGTGGGCTCGATCTGGATCTGGGTTTTTCCCAATATCGCCGGGCTGATGATCATAGCCCTGATCTCAAAAAGGATCAAGAATATCCCCGCTCTCACCCAGCCCGAGCTTATGGAGATCAGATATGATCCCATGATCAGAGCCCCGGTGGCCCTGGCCGTGACCATCATGATGATACTCTTCTCGGTTACGGATTTCATAGGATTCAAGCTGGTCCTGGGGACATTCTTCGGCATAGATCCCTTCTTCGCCGTGGCGATCATGGCCGTGTCCGTGGCCCTTTATGTGGGCGTAGGGGGCTTTCGGGCTGTGGTCTGGACCGATATCCTTCAGTATATCCTCCTGGCGGGACTGGCGATTTATGTGGCCACGCTGACCGTGGATCTCACCGCTGCCAGGGACATCTCCATAATCACCGCCTCCACCACTCTGGGAGAGGATTGGTGGAACCCCTTCCTGCTGGGCGGCCTGATGGGAGCCCTCATATTTCTGCTGGCCCTTCTGCCCGGCTGGGTGGCGGAGCAGGATCCCTGGCAGAAGGTCTGGGCCGCTCGCGACGAGAGAGCGGCCAGGAGGGGGCTCTTCCTGGGGGGAAGCCTCCTGGCTCTGGTCTATCTCTGCTGTTTTATAACCGCCATCGGCCTGTCTGTGCTCTATCCCCGCCCGGCAGGAGAGGTGGAGGCGGAGATGCTCTATCTGCGGATCATTAGCGACAATGTCTCACCGCTGATCCTGGCCCTGCTGTCCATAGGCTTTGCCGCGGCATCCATGTCCTGCACCGATACCTTCGCCACCTCGGCTGCCTCCTGCATCTCCCGTGACCTGGTTCAGAGGCATCTGTGGCCGGCCGCCACAATGAAGCAGATGATCGCAGTCAACCGGATTTTAGTGGTGATCATGATCGCCATATCGGCGGCGATCGCCCTTAACGCCACCAGCATCGTCGATGCGGTGATCATAGCCACAGTCATAGGCACCACATCCTACTTCTTCCCCATCATCGGAGGACTTTACTGGAAAAGAGCCACCCGCTGGGGGGCCATGGCCGCGCTGATCGTAGGGGGAGGGACACAGATCCTGCTGATCTCCTACGAGCAGTTCTGGCTGAGGCAGCCTCTGGACAGCATCTCCCCCTATCTCACCGAGCACGGGGTGCTGGTGGGGCTGTCCCTTTCCGCCCTCTTCTTCGTGGGGGTGTCCCTGGCCACCAGACCGGAATCGGATCTCAAGCTGGCTGCCTTCTTCCCCGATATTGCCGAGAGGGTGTTTGATCGCATTCTTCCCCAGGCGGACCGAAGTGGCTCCAGCTATCTGGCCGTCTCATCGCGCATAGAGGAGAAGACGGCAGGAGAGAGATCCCATCTCAACCTGGCCATAGAGCACTCCCCGGCTCAGCAGGGCGAGGATGGAGGTCTGCCCTGGGAGACACTGGTAAAGGATCTCAAGGAGAGATATCCACTCTGGTTTACGCCTACGGGAAGCCATATCGTCTACCGCCTCTCCCAGGCGGATATGCTCTCCTGCGTCAAGATGGTGCGGGGCGATGATAGCCATATATGGCTGTCCGCCGAGCCCAGGCGGGAGCAGGAGGAGAGGCTAAAGGATGAGATGTTCCTGGCCTACGGGGAGATCGATGCTGTCCTGGGGGCACTGGGAATGAGGGCCCGTCCGGGATGAGCCAGGATATTGATCTCGCTGTTGTGGGAGCGGGGCCGGCAGGAAGCAGCGCCGCCGAGGCCGCCGCTCTGGCGGGGCTATCCGTCTGGCTCGCGGACAAGAAGAGCGAGATAGGCAGTCCGGTGCAGTGCGGCGGATTTCTGCCCGAGGCAGGGGAGCTGAAAAAGCTACTGCCCTCGGCTGAGCTGCCCCGGTCCCTGGTGGATCTGCCCGAACGCATCGTCCTCTGCCGAACCAGCTTGCAGAGGATCTATTCGCCCTCCGGAAGCTTCAAGCAGTTTCCCGTGGCCGGCCGGGTCATCGACCGGCGGGCCTTCGATCGCTATCTGGCCCATCGCGCTGCAATTGCAGGGGCCAGGCTCCTCCCCGCCACCCGGGCCAGGCTGATCGAAGGCAAGCTGCAGCTTTTTGGGCGCTTCGGCGGAGCCGTACGGCCACGGCTGATAATAGGAGCGGACGGCCCCCATTCCATGATATCCAGAGCTATGGGAAATCCGGTGCAAGAGACGGGCATCTGCCTGGAATATGAGATGGTGGATGTGAATATAGATCCCAATGCCGCAGAGATGTTCTTCTCGGCCCGCTTTGCTCCAGGAGGCTATGCCTGGATCATCCCTCTTGGCAGCGACTCGGCCAATGTGGGAGTGGGCGTCAGGGCCTCCTACCTATCCGGGCAGCGTCTGCCCCAGATCCTGGACCGGTTCATCGCCGAGCATCCCCTGGCCAGGGAAAAGCTGGCCGGGGGCGAGGCTGTGGCGGTGATGAGAGGAGCGGTGCCGGCGGGAGGAAGACCTCCCGCCATCCTTAAGGAGAATATGCTATTGGCCGGGGATGCAGCAGGACAGGTCATGGCCACCAGCGGGGGGGGCATACCCCTTGCCGTCCTCGGGGGCAGGATTGCAGGTGAGGCAGCAGCAGGCTATCTGCGAGAAGAGGTGCCCCTGGAGAGCTATCCATCGCGCATAGATCGGGAGTTCGGAATACAGCTCGACCGTTCGGTTCAGATCAGAAAGATGGTGGACCTGGCCATGAAAAGCGACAGGCTCATGAACTCCCTATTTTCCGCCCTAAGCCCCGCCCAGATGAAATCAGTTATGAGAGCCCAGATTCCTGAGATATTCCTCTCTCGCGCATGGACCGGAGAGGAGCGGGACCGGCAGAGCTGACGGAAAAAAATTCCCCAAGGCGATATCCCATCCTGGATTTGCGGCAATGAGGTGGAAATAGGCGCCCTCCCTCGGTGCCGGGAAAAAGATAAGTCCGACCCTGAAAAGGTCGAAAAGAGTCTGGGGGAGACGGCTCTCCGCCAGCTATTTTTATTCCTTTTCTTCCTTGGGGGCCTTGCCCAGCAGCTCTTCTACGGACTTGGCTCCGGACTCGATCACCTTGACATTTATCTGGCCCACATCAGAAGATATATCCCGGCCATGAATGCTCTTCCGCTTTTTCTTTCCCTCTGCGGCAGGATGATAGCCCACTCCTTTGGAGACCAGTATCTTTCTGCGCTTGGAGCCGGGGAGATCGGCCCGCATGGGGAAACCCTCGCGATCGCTGCCCCCGGTAACCTGAACCGAGTATCCAGGCATTCCCAGAACATCGCCCTCAATTTTGTCGCCTATCTTTTTCCCCAAGAGCTTGCCTGCTCCTGGATCCTTAAGCTCTACCTGATACGCCTTGCCGCTCGTGGGATCTGAGACTACAACTCGAAAATCCATCATTATTCCTCATCAAAGTGAATGTGACTTTCTGTCTTGAGATCGATGCCCTATAAAACCTTAATCATCTCAGATCGCAGGTTGCAGCATAGTCTATAAGAATGGATATAGGTGCTGTCCTGACGCCCGCTCCGATCTCTTCCGCAGCCACGACCCCATTTACTCCGGCATAAAAGGCTATGCCGATCTTGCCCGGTCCCACCGGACAGCCCAACAGGGGCTCGGACTCTTGGCCGATCTTTACCAGGCCGGCAAAGCCCGCGGCTCGAAACTCATCCAGGAGCTTCCTGACCCGCTCTTCGGCTCCTGACGGCACCTCTCTTACATTAGCCAGGACCGTTCCGCTGCCACTGGATATGGCAGCGGAGATGCTGGTGGCCCTGCGCCTCATAAATACCTGGATCGGATCCAAAGATGAGCCGGCATAGGCTATGAGGTCGATGAAGCCTATGGTCTGACCGTCCCTTACCTGGGCCAGCCCCGCAAAGCTGGTCAGCACGGGAATGCCCTTTTTCAGTAGCATGCCGTCCAGGGTGATGCTACAGATGGTGGCTATGCCCAAGGACCCGGCCGGGACCTCTATGCCTCCCAGGCTCTCTCCCTCCCTCAATAAGATCCCCCTCCGGCTTATTGTGTAACCGGCATCATAAGCCCGCTTCATCATATCCAGGATCTTGTCTTCATCAGCCTCATGAACCAGGCTGGTATTGGCAATCACATCTCCCCGCCCGGTCTGGGGATCGAAGCTGGTGCAAAACATGTACTCCTCGATCCTGGTGTTCACAAAGCCGATCCTATCGCCCACCAATGCGCACCCCAGCTCCCTTGACCCGAGAGGCGTGAGCACCCGGCCGCTGTAGCCCTCCTTCCTGGTGAAACCAAGCCCGTCCAGGATCTTGAGATTGTAGCGCACCGCCCTCTCACCCAGGTCGTAGCCCCTGCTGCTCAAAGAGTCGGAGATTGCCCTGGCCCCCACAGGAGAGCCTGCGCTCTCTATGACCCTCAGAATCTCAATCAGCCTCCTCTGGCTGACATGCTCGCGGGTGAGAAGCTTCATCTCCTGAAATCCTCCGGGAAAGGCCATATATATGTTATGCGGACACATCTTGCCGAGGCTCCTGGCCCGGCCAGCTTCAAACCCGTCGGCCGGGAGCAAAATGGATCCGAGAAGCAGAAAACTATTCAATCAGTCCCGTGGGGTAGAGGTCAATCCTGAGGGCCTTTGGAGCCCGCGACGGCGGTTCGAATCCGCCCGGGACTATGCCGCTGTATCCCTCCGCTAACAATATTCCTCTGCATGAAGGCCATCGGAAATGTAGATATATCCGAGCCGATCATGGGGGGAGGGCCGGTCGCTTTCCTGCCCGGCATCAATGTCGCTCCGGTAGTGTAGTCCGGCCAATCATTTCGGCCTTTCGAGCCGAAGACTCGGGTTCAAATCCCGGCCGGAGCATCTCTCTTCTAAATCCATGCCTCTTTTCCGCTTCAGGGGCGGCATGATCCCGGCGCGAATGCCTCGTGAGTCGGGCGCATGCAAAAATTTGACGTTCCTGGGATTGATAGCATCGATTGATATCGATTAATCCCAAAACTTTCGTTATATTTATATTCAAGGGAAGAGAATATCAAGGTACTGCCTGAGCAAAATACTCAAATATTAGTCGAGATCCATGAGGTTCAGGTACTCCACCAGATGAAGATTCAATGGCCCGGCTTTTTGGGTCGGGCAGGGATTGATTGTGGGATCTTTGTTGGGTGGTGCCAAGGATCTGAGCCGTTGAGGATGGCTCGTTATCCTTTGCATCAATGGTAACCTAAGGAGGTGGGAAAGAAATGAGAAAGATGATAGCAGTTTTGGTTATTATCGCCATGGCCGTAGTAGGCATGGCCGGTGCAGCCAACTACATGTACGAAAAGGCATCGGTCAAGGGCGTAGGATACAAGAACGTAGAGATGATCATTTCCACCCAGACTGGCTTTGAGGGCCAGAAGCTGGTAGAGAAAGAGTCCGGCTCCGGTAACGTCATCACCGAGAGGACCGAGCTCGAGGCCGAGAGGCAGCTGCAGAGAGGCGGACTCCCGATCGGAACATATTGGGTAGATACAACTCCGGACAATACAACCGATAATGTAGGCTATTGGCATGAGACCATCTGCGCCTTCCCGACTGGCACAATGTGCCCCATGGATTACATCAACTTCACCAAGGAAGCTGAGTTCGAGTACATGCCCGTCTCTTACCAAACCGGCACATACGACCAGAAGTGGGTGGAGAAGCTGTGCGTCCAGAACTACAGGATCGGCGCTGTGCTGACTGAGATGTACACCCATGCCGAGCACCTGCAGAAGACCACCGAGGTCAAGACCAGAGGATATGGCCTTGTTGCAAATAATTCCCCAACATACGGATATGGCTCCGCTAACGGCTGCCCAGCCTGCTGCACCGGTGTGCTCGAGGCTAACCTGAACAGCAATGTTATTGGCGTGGCCCACATTGGATGGCTCTCCCGCGACCCACAGGCGGACCCACAGCTCAAGGGACGCCATGCTGAGTACGGCAGATCTGTAGAGGACCTCACTGGTGTCTTCTCCATCGAGAAGTTCATCCAGCTCTGGGGCAACTCAACATGCGGCGCAATCAGCGTTGACTGGCTGCCCTGCGTGTAAATAAAGCAAAACTTTAAAGCATTGGAATCAGGCTCCGGGTCTGTTGAGGCCCGGAGTCCTATTTTCTTTTCACTCTCTTGATAATGACGCAGGCATTGAGCCATTCTAGGCATCATGCAGTTCCGATCGCTAAAACACAAAAATCAGGCGCAAGAAGTGGCTCCTAATCCTGATAAATATACTCTATTCTGCTCGATAAGTTTATATGCCATAAATCCAATGAGAAGCCTTGTGCCTGAAAATCACACTCAATGGTCTAATTGGATTCATGGGATCAGGCTCCTCACACCGGATCGGGCGTCTTTTGTCTCTCTGGCAAGATGCCTTAATGCAAAACTGGAAGGAATGGTTTCATCTCTTATGAGGGGGCGGTTCCTTGCTTTTAGTCCAGAGTTTTGCCATCCCGCCGGGGTGATGTACTGAGGGATCATTTGTTGCTGCCTGAATGCAGCCTTCGATCCTCATGTAAAGGAGGTGGGAAAGAAATGAGAAAGATGATAGCAGTTTTGGTTATTATCGCCATGGCCGTAGTAGGCATGGCCGGTGCAGCCAACTACATGTACGA
>Ga0302252_1001504_pt1 | contig 13288 bp, 13 predicted proteins | sample AAG_RA_Leu_MG_FD_193511 | JGI IMG/M metagenome (GOLD analysis project Ga0302252, IMG submission 193511) | Enriched activated sludge microbial communities from anaerobic digester in WTTP, New Holstein, Wisconsin, United States - AAG_RA_Leu | ecosystem: Engineered > Bioreactor > Anaerobic >...
CTTTGATCGTTTTCAGGTCTTCCGCCGGGATGAGAGAAAGCTCCCCGTATGCTTCGCAGATCAGGACCTCTATGTCGAGCCATTTGCTGAACCTGTTCTCGTCGGTCCACACCTTTGCCATTCTTTGCAATGTATACCGCTCAATCATGTCCCTATCTTACCCGATATGTATGGTGTTGTCAACGCCGCACCGATGTCGCTTCGCTTCTCCCGGACCATGCCCTGTCAGCCAGGCTGAACGAGGAACCTTTTGAAGATTTCCGGTATCATAGTGTGGGTTTTTTTGGAATTGATCGATGCCCACTCCGCCTTTAATCCTTCCACGAGCGGCTCGTCCCTGTCGTTGAGGATGGACGATTCTCCAAGCTCGTTGTCTGCTGAATCATAGTCCGTTGCGGGAATGACCCTGTATCGTTTTTTTTCCGCGTCTATCTCGATGAGGCAGAGGGTATAGCGGTACTGCTGGTAGCCTTTGACCGGAAACCCCGCCTCTTTTCTCTGATCTTTATATCTTTTTGCCGCCTCTTTCTTTTTAAATGTCAGAGAGGCCCAAACGGCGAACTTCGGGGGGAGCTGCCGGTAGCACTCCATCGAGGCAAAGATGCCGTCCTCGCCGCCTTCCGTATCGATGACCTTGTCAAGGTCGCAGTATGAGGCTATCTCCCCGTCCTCGTAGATAAGCTTCCAGTTCCACATGATATGCTCCTTTGTTTATGTGCAGTCCCAGACAGAGACCATTTGAAACCGGCTCACATGGATGCACCGAATAATGTCAATAACGATAAGCGCCGTTGAAGGAGAGTAGATAAACTCTTCCAGGTCAGGGTGTTTCTTTGTGAACATCGCTGCCAGCCCATCCCACATCCTTCCCTTCTTCACGGGGCTTCCATTGCCGATGATTGTTACGGCCTCCGTCTCCATGAGGCCCTTTTTCTTCCGCGAGCGGCTGTCAACGAGGAGGGCTGCGTTCCCGGAGCTTACAATATTTTTGTATTTGCGTGTACCCCTTGGCGTTGCGAAGATGACCTGTTTTAGATCCGGCGTGAGGGCAAAGGAGACAAGGGATGCATAGGGCATTCCTTGATCATCGGTTGCGAGGACGGCAAAGTCTTCCGTCCTGTCGAGCTCCCGCAGCCTGTCCGGAACCGACACGGAGCCCTTTTTTGTCGTGCTTGGTATGGTCTCTTTCTGTTTCATTGTTTTCTCTCCGGCGTAACGATCAACCCTTTTCTTTCTTCATAGCGCTGACGTTCTCAATATAGCGCCTGATGTCGAATTTTGATCTGCATCCATTATAGCTCATGTACCTGATTTTGCCAAAAATATTCCGCTCGCCCCACGCCCTGTCGTGTACGCCCCCTATGCTCCAGGCGATGCCGGCGTATCCGTTCGGGTCCCTCCCGTCGAGCTCGTAGCGGTTGTTCAAATATATTGCCGTCTCCATCGCCTCTTCGGGAGACACTGACCATTCGAGGATCTTCTTTGCCCAGTACATCCGCATATAACCGTGCATCTTCCCCCTTGTAACCATTTCCATCTGGGCGGCGTTCCATAGGTCGTCGTGGGTCCTGCCCTCTTCAAATTCTCCCACGCTGTACCTGTAGGCCCTTTTGTCCTGCCTGTGGTTGTCGAGCGTTGTCTTTGCCCACCCGGGAAATCCCTCAAAGCTGTCATAGCAGGGATTGTAAAAACAAAAATTGTCAGAGAGCTCCCGCCGGACGATCAACTCTTCGAGGAAAGACGACCGCATCGGGACATCAGGAACTTTCTTTATCACTTCGAGGGCTGTGCGCTGAGCCGATAAGTGGCCGAAGTGGAGGTATGGGGAGAGGTTGGACTGGCAATCTTTCGACGGGTCGTTTCTGCCGGCATCATAGGCGCCTATCTTTTTCTCAATAAAGCGCCTGAGCGCCTTCCCGGCAGCCTTTTCTCCGGGCATGATCCAATCCACAGCCTTTACGGTCCGGCCGGCACGCGGTGCGCCGGAGAGTTTTTTCCAGTCCGTTCCTATCTGCGATGCTCCCTGCTGCCAGGGGTGTATCTTTGGTCCTGGCAGATCTTCCAGGAACTCGGGGAGAAGCCTCTGTATCTTTTTCCGTATCGTATAGGCGCCGAATTCCTGTTTAGGCGAGGCTGTCCGGCAGGGAACGATATTGTGGGAGTCTACTTCGTAGAAGGGGATGCCGATCTTTCCGGCGATCAGCTCTTTCCATTGCCGCTTGATGCGAAGAGGATCGAAATCTGTCACAAGACAGGCTACGCGATTCGTTGCGACAAAGCGGGGGATGGCGCTCCCCGGTTCTCCCGCTATGGCAAAGAAAGGGATTTTCAGCGCACCCAGCCTTTGTTCCACCTCCTTCAGGCCCATGATCATAAAGTCATAATGCCTTGCCGTTGCCTCCAGGAATTGCGGCGCGAGGCAGAAGACGACAGCAAGCGGGGACCTTCTTTCCATGGCGAGGTCCTGCGCAAAGATAAGGGCCCAGTTGTCGTCCACCCGCTGGTCGCGGCTCATCCAGTAAGCCACGGCCCCCGGCATCTCCTTGCCCTCTTTGAGCGCCCTTACCCTCTCGTGCCTCACGGATGTTCCCTTCGGTATCATGGGATGATTTATACTATCACCATGCCTGAAACTTTGCTATACTTATCAAATCCGCTTGAAGAGATCCTGCTGCCGGCAGGGGGGTAATTGATAACGATACCATGAAGGAGGGGAACATGAAGCTCAGCGAGTATTTCGAGAATGCAACAGGACGCGGCGTGCTTGCGACATCTGATGCTGACGGCAAGGTCGATGTGGCGGTCTATTCGCGGCCCCATTTCATCGATGAGGAGACCATTGCCTACATCATGACCGACAAACTGACCCACAAAAACCTCCGGTCAAATCCCTATGCTGCGTATCTTTTCATGGAGTCGGGAGAAAAATTCGTCGGCAAGCGGCTCTACCTCGCGAGGATCAAGGAAGAGTCAGACCCCGAGAAGATCAACGCGATCAGGTGGAGAAAAAGCTATGCCGTGCCCGAAGACCAGAAGAATGAGAAACGGTTTCTCGTTTATTTCAAGATCGAGAAGGTGCTGCCCCTCATCGGGGACAAGGAGTAGTCCACGGCAGAAAACCGGCTCATGGCTGACAGCTCATAGCTGATGGCAAAAACGAACCGGGTTATTGCTGTTGCCATAAGTCATGAACTATGAGCTGAGCCTCTGCTTATTTACCTGTATTTTTTCGCTGCCCTGAACTCCGGCTCATCGAGGGACCCGTTCCCGTCCTTGTCGTATTCCCTGAATTGCTGCAATGTCAGGTCGGGAAATATAACGGTCAATTCCACTGCAGACACCTTGCCGTCCTTGTTGTTGTCGACATCCCTGAACTCTGAAGACCTCGGCCTGTCCCTCAGCCTGACAGGTTTTGCCCCGATGGCGGCAGTTTTCTGCGGTTTTTTCGCCTCTTTTTTTATAGGCGGTTTCTTTGGCTGTGCGGGGGCTGCCGGCAAAGCCTTCTTTTGTTCCGGTGGCCGTTCCTTCGCAGGCCTGGCATGAGCGGTTTTCGTTTGTGCCGGCGCAGGGGGGAGGCCTTTTCTGATCTGCAGCCCATCTCTCGTATAGGAGACGGTCACCATATCTCCTTTCCTGATCTCGTCGATATCTGCATACCCGATAAGAGAAGGGTTGACCATATCGAAGGCTATGGTCTTTCCCTTTCCCTTCAGGGTGATGTTCTTAGCGGCCCTGTCAATGCGCACGACAGAGCCGGTGACATCGACGGCTGATCGGGTTTTTACGCGGATAAGGTAGCGCTCTTTCGGCGTCGCGGAAGATTTGCCCGCAGCATCGGATACCACCTTAAGCCCCTGCTGAGGCATTGAGGGCTTTTCCTCGGCTTTGGCGAATGAAGCGGCCATTATGCTTACCGCGCCTAAAAGCCCTACGATCAGGATCTTTCTCATATCAGCAATGTGATGTTTTAACCATGTCTCTGCGACAAGTCAAGACTTTCATGGCTATCCATGAGATTATATACTTGATTTTTTTAGCTCCAGACCGTAACATTCTTTGTTTGCTGCTACATTCTCCGGGCACATTATGCTGATAGAAAAATTTATCGCCCATATCGCGCGGAAAAAGAACGCCGCATACCTCCAGTTCTCTCCGCGCGTATCGCATACCATACCGCGCAAGCGCAGCGATACGCCTCTTTTGCTCTACGTCCACGTCCCTTTCTGCGAGGAGCTCTGTCCTTACTGTTCATTTAACCGGGTTGTATTCGATGAGGCGCTAGCGAGGCCGTATTTTGAGGCGCTGAGAAAAGAGGTCCTCATGTACAAGGACCTGGGCTACGATTTCGGCGCCCTCTATGTCGGCGGCGGCACCCCTACCATCCTCATCGACGAGCTTGCAAACACCGTAGAGCTGATAAAGAAGACCTACCGGATCATGGAGGTATCCGTTGAGACGAACCCGAACCACCTGACGGATGCAAACATCGGCATCCTGAAAGAGATAGGCGTGAACAGGCTATCGGTGGGAGTGCAGACCTTTGACGACGGGCTTCTGAAGACCATCGGGCGTTATCATAAATACGGCAGCGGCGAAGAGATAGCTGAACGTCTTCGGTCAACACAGGGAAAGTTCAACACCCTCAACGCCGACATGATCTTCAATTTTCCGACCCAGACCATGGCTATCCTCGAAGAGGACCTCTCGCGGCTTACTGGCCTGAAGGTCGACCAGATCACCTATTACCCCCTTATGGTCTCAGATTATACAAAGGGCGTGATGAGCGAAAAGGTGGGCGCCGTGAAGTATGGGCGGGGCAGGGAGTTCTACATGAGGATCACGGACAGGCTCGCTTCGCTCTATGATCCGACAACGGCATGGTGCTTCTCAAGGGCGGACGGAATGATCGACGAATACGTGGTCAATTACGAAGAGTACGCCGGCCTCGGAAGCGGCTCTATCGGCTACATCGGCGGAAACGTCTATGCAAACACCTTTGACATCGTCGATTATGTCAGGCGCATCGGAAGAGGCGAGTTTCCCGTTGTCGCAAAGCGGGAATGTTCTATAAAAGAACGCCTTCTCTATGATTTTCTCATGAAGCTTTTTGGCCTCCATCTTGATCTTACCGAGCTCGGCAGGAAATACGGCGAAGAAGCTGACGAATACCTGCGCTGGGAGATCGCCTTTTTCAAGGCCGTGGGAGGGCTGGAACAACGCGAACACATACTTTCCCTCACGAAAAAGGGCCAGTACTACTGGGTCATCATGATGAGGGAGTTCTTCATCGGCGTCAACAACTTCCGGGACTACTGCCGCGAGATCGCGCAGCTTTCCTCACATTCGCATTGACAATAGGGGCGGTAATTAATACATTTAATGTTACGGAAGTGCCGAGGCGCCTGGTGGGTCTCCTGGTCTTCAAAACCAGTGTACCGGTGACGAGCTGGTAGGTGGGTTCGATTCCCATGCACTTCCGCCAATTATTCAGCTTACAGCGGTCAGCAGCCAGCCGTCAGCCAGGAACATCATTTACCCCTAGACTGCCCAGTTGATCTCGTTTGCTTCATCTCAACGTTTAACGTGTTTCGCCTTAAAGAGAAAAACTCTTGACAAGAATTCAAGTTTTTTTTACAATTATGAATACAGTATACAGCATGCAGTATTCAGTCGACAGCATACAGAAATTCTGATTAGACGAGGAGAAAATTTTATCAAAATAGCTATAAAGCGAGGAAAACTGAAATCAAGGAGAAGGCTCGTTGTAACGTAACTTGTGACGTGCTTATGTGTAAGCCGTTCCCTACAAGAGAACTATCGTGGTTCTTTTCTCAGAAAACGGGAACTACACTTTAATAAAAGTTATTGTTAGAAAAAGAGTCATTATAGTGAAAAATGGTTAACTAACGAGAAGTCAGGAGTATGGAGGTTATTGGTTGTTAAGGAGGTTTAGATGAAAGAAATTAGATTACACGGTCTCGGAGGCCAGGGTGCAGTGATAGCCTCCGATATTATGGCGATTGCCTTGGCACAGGAAGGCAAGGAGGTGGCTTCTTTTCCTTCCTTTGGTGCAGAGAGGCGGGGTTCGCCAGTATCTGCTTTTGTTCGTTTTGATGAAAAGCCTATACGCGAAAAATGTCTAATCTACACCCCAGATTGCCTGATGATTTTAGATGTTTCCCAAATAAAAGTAGATACCACGTTCGCTGGGGCCAAACCAGGATGTGCCTTGATAGTTAATACTTATTCAGATATGACTGGGTTTTCGCGTCCCAACATAGATCTTATCGGGACAATAGACGCCACGGGTATTGCCAAGGAAGAGTTGGGCAGACCAATCGTCAATACCTGTATGGTAGGAGCTTTTGCCGGAGTTACGCGTTGGGTGAGCCTAGAATCTATAATAGTTGGGCTCAAGGAAGTTTTTACCGGGAAACTCTTGGAAAAGAATATTAAGGTTGCCCAAAGAGGATTTAACGAGGTTCTGGTGACCAAGGTGCGCTAGAAAGAATTATACAGGAGGCAGAAGTGGTACACTTCAAAAGTAAATATGAAATACCAATAGGACATTCAGAAAAGGTTTTAATACAAAATGTAACTGGTATGCGAACAGCGAGACCTATGGTTCGAAAAGACAAATGCGCTCAATGCGGGTGGTGCTATCTCTTCTGCCCGACGGGATGCATTACAATCAACGGCGCTGCTTACTTTGAGGCTAACTTAGAGTACTGCAAGGGGTGCGGTATATGCGCGAGAGAATGCCCAACAAATGCAATAATAATGATAGAGGAAGACGAAAAATGATTGATCAAACATTATCTAAAAGACAAAAGATAGTTTGTACCGGTAACAAAGCTGCAGCATATGGGGTCCGGCTTTCCCGTCCTGACGTGATCGGTTTCTATCCAATTACCCCCCAGACCCCCCTTCTGGAAGCTTTGTATGAATGGCGGAGCGCCGGCCTGCTTGATTCAGACTTTGTCGAGGTAGAAGGAGAAGTTTCAGCCATGGCCGTGGTGAGCGGAGCATCTGCGGCGGGGGCGCGTACCTTTACTGCAACTTGCGGTGCCGGACTATCCTTTATGTTTGACAGTTATATCTGGCCCCCGGCGCTGCGACTTCCCGTGGTGATGGCCAACGTCAATCGCGAGGCTAGTCCTCCAGTTCAAGTCTCATCTGGTAATTCCGATACAATGTTGGTTAAAGACGGGGGATGGATACAAATTCACGTTGAGGAGTGTCAAGAGATCCTTGATACGATGATCATGGCCTACAGGCTGGCAGAAGACCCCGAGATTCTTCTTCCCGTTCAAGTCTCCTATGATGGTTTTATCCTCTCTCATCTATCTCAGTACATAGAAATCCCGAGCCAGAACGATGTAGACCAATTTCTTGCACCTGTGAGAAATGTTGATCGGCCAAAGCTGGATCCTGATGTGGGTAACACCTTCGCCAGTTGGGTACGAGGGAACCTTCTTGTCGAGTTTTACTATAAGCATTTGGCTGCCATGGAACGGGTAAAGAAGAAAGTTTACGAGGTAGAAGAGGAGTTCTTCAAGATATTTGGAAGAAGATATGGGGGAATGATTGAGGAATATCGAACAGATGACGCTGAAATTGTCTTGGTTAGCTTTGGAAGTGAGATCGGCACTATGCGAGTTGCCATTGACAGGAAGCGCGAGCAAGGAATGAAGATTGGGCTTATAAAAGTTCGGGTTTTTAGGCCTTTTCCGGTGGAGCAGATCGTCAAGGCACTGAGCGGGAAAAAGGCGATCGGAGTACTTGAGAAGAATCTGTGTTGGGGTTGGAACTCCGGGCACCTCTTGATGGAGATTAAAACGGCCTTGAGTGAGATCAACACCACTATCCCAATGGCAAACTTTTTTGATGGAATGGGTGGTATTGATGTGACGCTGGAGAGCGTAGAGCGGAGCGCAGACATCACTTGGCAGGCTGCCCAGGGCAAACCCTTCGAAAAGCTAACGTGGATACCTTTAGAGTAGGAGGGGACGAGAAATGACAAATAGAAAACACTTGATAATCGGTTGCAGCGCCGCAGGCCTTAGCGCCCTGAAAAGCATTAGGGACTTAGCCCCAGAAGATGAGATTCATATGGTTACCAGAGAGGCGACCTTGCCCTACTCGCCAGCAGTGCTCCCGTATCTTATTTCTGGAAAAATGACTGAAGGCAACCTGTGGTTAAGGAACAATGATTATTTTACCCAGATGAAAACCTCCCTGTCCTTGCGAAAAGAGGTGGCCAGAGTGCTTCCTGAAGAGAAGAAGATCGTATATCAAGAGGGCGATGCGGAAAAGTTCGATACGCTTTTGATTGGCGTGGGTGCTGAGCCCGTCAACCTTCCTATAAAAGGCTTGACGGACAGCATTATGAATTTCCATACCTTTGGGGACTGCAAAAGGCTGACCCAACTCCTTGGAAACAGTAATGAAAAAGAGGTAATCATTTATGGAGGCGGTCTGGTTGCCGTAGAGCTGGCGATGAGCTTGCTGGAGAGGGGAAATCCCGTGTCGATTGTTGTGAGAAGCAGGCTCCTTCGGGTCTATTTTAATGAATATGTGGGCGATGTGATAGAAAGCATACTCCTCAGTAAAGGGGCACAGGTATACACGAAAACCGAAATAAAGGAAGGTAAAAAGCAAAAGGATAAGATTGAAGTTACTCTTACGAATGGCAAACCTCTCCTTTGTGATATTTTGGTGAATAGTGTTGGAGTAAGACCGAGAACATCTCTGGTCGATGGGACCCAGGTCAAAACAAACGTAGGAATATTGGCCGACAGGAGAATGGAAACAAATATCCCGGAAATTTACACTGCAGGTGATGTTGCAGAAGCCCCAAATTTTTTTTCCGGAGAAAATAGTATCAACCCCATCTTACCAAACGCTTTTAACCAGGGGAGAGTAGCTGGAACAAACATGGCTGGCAAGTCAACGGAATACGAGGGGTGGATACCGGGGAATATTCTCAACCTATTTGGGAATGTTGCCTGCTCCGTGGGTTTGGCAATGCCTTCGGAAGATGGCTACGAAGTCCTCGAAGAAAAAAGCGATGCAGGCAAAAGATTCAAGAGATTAGTATACAAAGGGAACATTTTACAGGGAGCTATGTTTCTTAACGTGGACGCGGATCCTGGGACACTTCGCTACCTTATCGAAAAACGGGTAGATATCAAATCTTATAAAGAAGCATTACTGGAAAAAACAGGTGAAATGGGTCCTTGGCTAGTAGCCCGTGCAGAAAAAGGGAAGAGTAAAGTCCTTTAATAAAAAAAATTTGGAGAAAAAAATGGCTATCTTTTATGACGTTCTTATCGCGAAACATAATGCCTGTCCCGCCGGATGTACTATTTGCGAAGAGACATGCGCTAAGGCAAGAAACGGTGGTATTGTGGGAATGATCAAAAGCGTTCATCTTCCTCTTGGCGGTGTTCACGATGTGGTGACCTGTAAGCAGTGCGGTGAACCTAGGTGCGCAGAAATTTGTCCGGCAGGAGCTATTACTAAAAGTGAAAACGATGGGGTCGTGCGGATTGACGAAACGAAGTGTGTGGGCTGCCGACTTTGCACGTTAGCGTGCCCTTATGGCGGGATGCACTTTAACCCTGTTAAAAACAAGGCTGCTAAGTGCGATACCTGTGACGGGACGCCGAAGTGCATAGAGGCATGCCCTTACGGTGTCCTTTCCTTTGGTCGTAGCCGCCCTGTGGTTAATTATCTGGGTAGCGACCCTGTAACTCATGGAAACTTCCTGTGCCAGGGATGCCCTGCCGAGTTGACGCTTCGCTTTGTGCTGAGAGTCCTTGGGAAAAGAGCGATAGTCTTTACTACTTCCGGATGTGCGACCCTTATGGTTGGAGGAATGGGAGATGATAGGCAGCTTACGAATCCTGCCTCCAGAGGGCTTATGCCAAATGTTGCATCTATTATGACTGGAGCAAAGAGATACTACGACAGGATAGGCAAAGAAGCAACCTTGGTGGGATTTCTCGGTGATGGAGCCCTCGCTGACGTAGGGTTTCAAGCACTTTCAGGAGCGGCGGAACGGGACGAGAAACTAATTTTTGTCTGTTACGACAATGAAGGGTATATGAATACCGGCATACAACGGAGCGGTACCACGCCTTATATGGGCTGGACCATGACCACACCCGTGGGGAAGACTGGCAAAGGAAAGGTGGAGGCCCCTAAAAACATGCCCTTAATCATGGCTTTTCATGGGGTTCCCTACACTGCTACGGCTTCGATCTCATTCCCGGAAGACTTTGCTCAGAAATTGATGAAGGCGCGGGCGGTTAAAAGCGGTATGTCTTACATCCACGTTATAACACCTTGTGTCACGGGGTGGAGAGCGCCGACAGACAGCGCAATAGAATTGGGGAGGCTATGCGTAGAAACGAATTACTTCCCTCTCTGGGAGGCGGACAACGGCAAATTTTGTCTTACTTATCAACCCAAACGAGTTCGCCCTATTCGTGATTTGACACGGTCAATGGGTAGATTCAGCCATCTCACGGAAGCTGAATTGGATGAATTTCAGGAAATTGTTAATGCGAGATACTCTACTATTGAGTATATGACGAAATCCGAAAAACCTTTAACTGTTTAAATGATGAGAAATCGTCACGTTAACCTTGCAAGGGAGGAAGTTTGCCATGCCGAAGAAGTGGAAAGTCTTCATCGCTGAACCCCTCACATACGAGGGAACAACCCATAAAGAATTCGAAGAAAATAACTGCGATGTTATTATAGGGCGTCCTACATGGAAATATCCGGATTGGAAATATTCTGATGAGGAATTGATTGAAGCGTGCAAGGATGTGGATGGGGTCATGGGAGCTTCCCGTGACAGTTATACGCGAAGATTGATGGAGTCAGCAAAGAGGCTGAGGGTAATCTCCAAATACGGAATAGGTGTGGAAAAAATTGATATAAAAGCGGCCACTGACAACGGTATTCTTGTTGCGAATACTCCAGTTGTAGAAAATGTTTACGCAGTTGCAGAGCATGCAATTGCATTGATGCTGGGTCTGTCTAAAAGACTCTCATTCTCATATAATCATGCAAAAAATGGGAAGTGGAGAGATCAAAGCGTTGAGACAAGAGAACTATTCGGAAAAACGATTGGCATCATAGGTTTAGGAAGGATCGGAATAGCCATTGTCGAGAGGCTTACCGGGTGGAACACAAAATTATTAGGGTATGACCCGTATAAAACTGATGATGAATTTAAGAGGCTCGGAGTGCTACCGGTCAGCTTAGAAGAACTTTTAAAGGAATCAGATATAGTTTCCATAAGTGTAGTGGCAACGAGTGAGACGAAAAAGGCAATGGGTGAAGGCCAGCTCAAGTTGATGAAGAAAAATGCTTACCTTATAAACACCTCAAGAGGAGAAGTGCTTGACGAAAAGGCATTGGTAAAGGCGCTGCAGGAAGGATGGATAGCAGGGGCGGGCTTGGATGTAACTGACCCCGAGCCCCCGCTCAAGGATAATCCATTATTCAACATGGAGAACGTGATAATTACTCCCCATATAGCGGGATGGACGAGGGGGACATTGGCAAGCATTACCAAAAGAGCAACAGAAAATCTCATCAAAGCCCTCAAGGGCGAGCTCCCTGAATCGTTTGTCAACCCTGAAGCCGTACCCAAATGGAGAGAGCGCATAATAAAAATTGAAGAAATGCATGGTTTTTAATGTTGCAAAACAAATTTAAAAAAAAGGAGGTTATTATGGCTGACAATTATTTAGCAAGTCTCAGGGCCACCATCGACCACCTGAGGTCCAGAGGAAAACTCCTGGAAACGGACGTAGAGGTCAACCCGGAGCTGGAGATGACAGGACTTCAGAAGCATTTCGACGGAGGGCTGCCCATCCTGTTCAACAAGGTCAAGGGCTATCCCAACGGGAGGCTTTTTACAAACCTGTACGGCGACGGCAACCTGATCGCCGAGCTTTTCGATGCGGGGACCGAGAGGACCTTCAAATTCAGGATCCTCGATGCCATCCGTAAGCCCCTCCCTCCAAAAGAGGTCAAGTCGGCGCCTTGCCAGGAAGTTGTCGTCGACAAGGACATCGATGTCTGGCCTATCGTCCCCATGATCAAGCACACGCCCTCTGACCCGGGCAGGACCTTAGGCGGGGGCAACACGCTCGCTACCGGGAAATGGTTCTGGGGTGGCACCCACATAAGCTACAACAGGATGTTTTTCCGCGGTCCGGATTTTTCAACCTTCCAGATCTCCCCTGGTTCCCACACCGACATGATTGCGTCAAAGTTCTACCGCAAGGAGCCCATACCCCTGACCATCAACATGGGCGTCCCGCCCGCCTGTACCCTGATGGCCGGCGCAGGATTCGTTTATACGATCCTTCCGGCAGGATGCGATGAGCTCGGGATCGCAGGGGCGGTACAGGGCTTCCCCGTTGACATCGTCAAAGCAAAGACGATCGACGCCTACTCGATCGCACAGGCCGAATACGTGATTGAAGGGTATCTCGACACGACGCAGAAGGTCTGGGAGAGCGAGCTGGCCGAGCGTGACAAGAAACAAGGCGTCTACCCCTTCCACCCGGAATGGTCGGGGTACATGGGCAAGGCCTACCGCACCTACAAGTTTGTGGTAACGGGCATCACCTACCGGAAGGACCGCCCCATCTACTACCCGCTCTGCGTCCACAGCTACGATGACCACAACATCGACACCATGGTGAGGACCGCGACCTTTCTCGAACTGGCGGAACGCGTCTGCCCGGGGCTGACCGTAGACACCAACATCCCCATGGCGATCCCCGACTGGGGCGGTGTGGTCTTCCAGGTAAAAAAGCGCAGACAGCGGGATGAAGGATTCGTAAAGAACATCCTCTCCACCGCCCTTTCCTGCTCGATCGGAGCCAGGCTTGCCATCGCCGTCGATCCCGACATCGACATCTACAGCATGGACGATGTGATGTGGGCTATCGCCACCCGCGTCGACGCCAAGGATGACATCATGATCGTGTCGCCGGGAGGCGCGGGACAGACCTTCCAGCCCGCAGAGAGAAGCTCAGCAGGAGAGAAGGACTGGACGCAGACCAATATCAGGTTCTCAGGCGCCATCGCGCTCGATGCCACTGTGCCTTTCAGATACGTGGATGCCTTCGAGAAGGCGAAATATCCGATCGAGGTTGTTGATCCGAAAAAATGGTTCTCGGACGAGCAGATAGCAAAGGGAAAGGCGCCTCAGGCAGAATACGCGAAACTCTTCGCGAGGACAGGGTTTTAGATA
>Ga0302252_1001505_pt1 | contig 13277 bp, 1 predicted proteins | sample AAG_RA_Leu_MG_FD_193511 | JGI IMG/M metagenome (GOLD analysis project Ga0302252, IMG submission 193511) | Enriched activated sludge microbial communities from anaerobic digester in WTTP, New Holstein, Wisconsin, United States - AAG_RA_Leu | ecosystem: Engineered > Bioreactor > Anaerobic >...
TACTTGTCAGGCGGGCTTTTTGCTCATCTGTCATTACATTATCTTGCTTATAATGAGTAGCCTCGTGGATATATGCTATAACGTAAGTGCTGTCTTTATAGTCGGTTTGGATCTTCAGATGCACAATATCGTTATTAAAAATGTATAGTCCGACTGCTTGCTCATTGCTGTCCATACTCTCTGAGTTTATAGCGAGAGGGAGCTCTTCATCAAATGAGATAATCCGAGGAGTTTGTTCAGGAGAGGTTGTTATAAGCTCAGTTACTATATTAACCGCTCTTGAGTTGTAAAGAGTGTTGTTCTCCGTAATCGCTAAAACACCATTTTCTTTATACAGTGTGCTGTTATAGGTATTCAGGCCATAGGTTGAGATCAGGTTTCTCGCATCTTCTCGTCGGTTATCCGGCAGACGCGTATCATTGGAGAGCTTGGTCAAAGTCGAAAGACAGTTGGCTTTGAGCGAGTAATCCTCTCCAGCGCGATCCCGCAGGATAGAACTGGTTATGTCCAGGATATGCTCTACTTCGTTAGATGGGAGATCCTCGTCATCCAATAAGCTATTAAAGGCATTAATGACTGAATTTGAGAAAAAGACTTTATTGTTACTCTCTAACAGAGACTCTAACAGATGAGCTAACCCAAGTTTCCCTGCATCCTTATTTGAGTCAGTAATTAAATTTAAAGGATAGTCTTTGTCTTCAATAAGAGTTACAGAAATACTGAGCAGCGATGTACTTAAGTAGGAACCAACGGGTGAGTCCTTATACTTAATAGCATCATCATAAATGTGCGTAACGATTTCCTTTTGTTCATTAGCCGTGATTCCTTCAGACTGTATAAGGGAGACTAACGTCCTTTCTATTTTATCCATTTCCTGAGTTATGCTTTCAGAGTCTTTTGTCCCATCTATACTGGAATTGGCTACTTTTTCCATATATTTGATCAATTGGCCTGCCATAGTGGATTTTTGGGAATAGTCAATACGTTGGTTTGATGCGATGCTATATAGATTGGATAAAGCCAGGTCTATGGTCTTGTTGGAATAGGTATTCTCTGATAAGAGCAGTCCTGTTATCGGCTGGATAATAGCGGCTTTGTAGTCATTACCTTCTAAGGGGCTGTTATTCAGAAAAGTCAGACATTCCTGCAGGCCCTGTTGTATGGTGGCCTCGGCAGGCACTACAGCCCGGGAGATATCGAATTTATTTATTATCGCCTGAAAAGAAGCCGGTATGCTGAAGGTTTGAGCTGTTGAATAATCGGATTTATCGGAAGATGTAGAGTAAGAGGAAGGAGTGCTAAAGGATGCTGAAGAACGCGATATAGTTGTGCCGGCTGAGAAACTGGTGGTGAATTTTTCTCCCCAGACGGCAAACGATATTCCAGGTGAAATAAGCAGTAATATGGCAAGAGAAAGTAGAGTCCGCATTTATACGCTCTGTCCTTCCGTGGCTGGCGGGGGCTGTATAAGTAAGTTAAGATAGATCAGGATTTGCTTATGGCTTATGACAAATTCCACACCTCTTGCGCCAATTTATATATCTCCAGCAGGGTGGGGTCGCCGTTGGCGGCCTGCTGCTGCGCCCGTGTAAGCACGGGTTTATCCGCTAAATCGCGCTCCGTCCAGACCGCTTCCGCGGCCGTGGCCAGGAAATCGCTTTTGCTCGTTTGCCCGTAAGCGCGCGCGAAATCATTCTCGCCGTCCGCCGACTGCCAGATACTTGTCAGGCGGTCTTTTTGCGCATCCGTCATTATATTATCTTCTTTATAATGGGTAGCTTCGTGAATATAAGCTATAACGTAAGTGCTGTCCTTATAGTCGGGTTGAATTTTCAGATGCACAATGTCGTTATCGAAGGTGTATTGTCCTACTGCAACTTCATTATTTTTGATATTCTCCGCATCCTCGGCGCCTGCCAGGTCTTTTTGTAACGCGACAAGCTTGGGATTATCTTCAGGAGAGACATCTATTATATCCGTCATAATGTTCAGCGCTTTAGAGTTGTAGAGGGAGTTGTCTTCGGCAATGGTCAAAATACCGGTATCTTGATATAAGGTGGTGTTATAGGTATTTAGGCCATAAGTTGAGATCAGTTCTATCGCTTTATTCCGTTGTTCCTCAGAAAGACGCGTGTCGCCTGAGAGCTTGGTTAAAGTCGAAAGACAGGTGGTTTTGAGCGAGTAACTTTCCCCGCCGCGATTTTGCAGGGTGGAGCCGGTTATGTTAAGGATATTCTTCACTTCAGTAGTAGGTACATTCTCGTCGTTCAATAAGGTATTCAAAGCATTCATTACTGAGATATGGAAATATATATTATCATTAGTATTCAACGCAGCTTCTAATTCATGGGCTATCGCCACTTTGCCGATATCCTTACTTGAGCTGTCGATTAAAGATAAAGGATAGTTATTATTTCCTACAATAGCAACAGAGACATCACAAAAAATTGCTGATATGCAACTAAGTACGGGAGACTCTTTAAATATAATCTCATTATCTGAAAGTAAAATGTAAATATCCTTTTGTTCTTTAAACGTGATTCCGTCAGATTGAACAAGTTTAGCTATGGTGTCTCTTATTTTATCCATTTCCTGGTTGGCACTTTCAGAGTCTTTTGTCCCAGCTATGCTGGAATTGACCAATTTCTCCATATACTTGACCAATTGGCCTGCCATAGTGGACTTCTGCGAGTAGTCAATACGTTGGTTGGATGCGATGCTATATAAATTAGACAAAGCCAGGTCTATGGTTTTGTTGGAATAGGTATTCCCGGATAAAAGCAGGCTTGTTATCGGCTGGATAATAGCGGCTTTATAGTCATTACCTTCTAAGGGGCTGCTATTCATAAAAGTCAAACATTCCTGCAGTCCCTGTTGTATAGTGACCTCGGCAGGAACTACAGCCTGGGAGATATCGAATTTATCTATTATAGCCTGAAAAGAAGCCGGTATGCTGAAGGTTTGAGCGGTTAAATAATCGGAGTCATCGGAGGATGTAGAGTAAGAGGAAGGGGTGCTGAAGGAAGCTGAAGAGCGCGATATAGCTTTGCCGGTTGAGAAACTGGTGGAGAATTGTTCTCCCCAGACGGCAAACGCTATTCTCGGTGAAATAAGCAGTAATATGGAAAGAGAAAGTAGGATCCTCATTTTAGTCCTCCTTGTGAGAAAGACATTATTTAAAAAAGTATTAACAAAAAACGCCACAAAGCTAAGGAAGCGAACTTCCCGAACCGTGGCGTAGTGGGAATATCCATATATGTAAACTTTTAAATTAATACTTTACTATATAAGTATATACCTATATGCGTGCAGAAAACAAGTGCAGGAGCCGACTTTTGTTATTATTTACAAGGAATGCCTTTGAAATAAAGGGGAGTGTATGTTAACAACAACAAAAGTTGGTTCTTGAGTCTTGAAAAGAGAGAGCGGATAGCTTATACTCTTAGTGTAGGATTGAAAGGTCCTATTATTTTTCGCGGGGAAAGAAACACTTTATTAAATGCTTAACTAACTCTAACAAAATCTCGCAACGAGAAGGGAAGCCACGGTCCCATGTATAGAGTAAGAAGCAGTGTCTATAGTAAGATATTATCCAGTACCCTGGCAGGGGTATTTTTGTTTAGTGAGATAACTCTGCCTGCGCGGCTGGATAGTAAAATAGGCACAGACTTCCTGCATAATAGCCCGATAGCCTCAGAATTAGCTCTGACTAATAAAATTCCCAATATAAAAGAGATAATCAATAACCTGACAAACCTGATATTCCCTGCCGCGTATGCGTATGATGCGGTAAAGGAAGAGCAGGTCAGTCCTATTGCAGAGGCGAATGGGCAGATAGGATGGCGTAAGGTAACGGATTATCTGAAGAATATGGCAAATGATACGGTTGATATAGAGGGCAAGAGTGTTGATGATACGGTTAGCGAAGTAGTAACAGTGGTGGTCAATCCTGCTGATACGGTTATCACAATAGTGAGCGGGGTTGGTGATACGGTTAATAGCGAAGAAAGCGTGAATATCCAGGAAACCAAGATAGAAGATGCTCAGACTGAGGTTAAGATCGCCCTGGAGAATATGAGCGATTATATTGAAAAAGTCACTGAAGAGGTGAAATTGATAAATAGCAGTATGAAAGATAGAGCTGACCAGGTCAGAGAGAATATTAGCTCTATTCAAAGCCTGAATACGCAAGACGTCAATAAGGCGAAAGAATTCTTTGGAGAAGTGAGAGTTCTGGTAGAAGAACTGAATACCAGCCTGAAAGCTACCGAAAATAGCTCTGATTACAAGGCCCTGTTCGAAGAGTTCTTTAACCGGTTGAGCGATATATGCCGGGATTATGTTGCAGATCTGGGCCAGACAGCCAATGTGCGAGTGGTCAATGAAGAAGGCTTGAAATTGGAAGCCAAGGCAGAGCAGAAAAGCGAAGATACGCTTGTTTTGAGCGTGAAAGAAAACATCACTGCCGGCCAAAAGGTGAACCAGGAAGGCGCGCAGAGCGAAGTGACAGATGCCGGCGCGGCGGTCATTACCGCGCAGGGAATGATTTTGCCTCCCGCGCGCATAGATATTCCGGCTGGCGGCGCGGCAGTATCCGCAGAAGCTGCTGTCAACACTGCCGGGGTAAGCGTGCATAATAACATAAATAATTCCTCTGTGGGTATAGTATCCCAGACAATATATGTGAATACTAACGGAATTTCGGCTGAATATAACAGTGAGGTTAATGTGTTAAGCGACCAGAATAATCCTCCTACGACAACCGGTCCTCCGAGGATCAACTGCGCCGCTTATGCTTTATCCGCCTACTACGGTATCAGTTTAGAGGCGGCCGCCGCAATACTCAGCCAATACACCACCTACAACACCAGCACCAAGCAATACGAAACCAGCCTTGAAGGATTAAAAATCGCCGCCGGATTACAAGCCAGAGAGTTCAAAGTCAGCGAAATAAGCCAATTAAGCGGAAAGAATCTGCTGGTAGTCAACGGCAATCACGTTGTCGAATATGACGCCGATAAGGGTATGGTAATGGACAATGGGTCAGAGATGACGCTTTCGGCGTTCCTGTCCAAATACGGATTGAATGATGATACGGTTATAAGCGGTTTGGTGAGCGTAGAAGTCGGCAGTGAGATGAACGCCGAAAAGCTGGCTAATATCAAGGTATCCTCCTGGGGCGCGGCTGCCAGCGCAGCGGCATCGTCAGGAAGCTCCGGGTCATACGGCGGTGTATCCTGGGGTGGATCCAGCGGCAGTTCGTTCAGTTCCGGGAGAAGTTCCGGCGGCAGCAGCAGCTATGGCAGCGTCGCCGGCAGTTTCATCGGCGGCAGTTATAGCTACAACGGCGGCAGCTACGGCAGTAGCGACTACAGCTACAGCGGCGACAGCTCATACACTACAAGCTCCGCGCTTATCAGCAGTGTAGTTTCCAATTTCAGCAGTTTTTCTTATACCTCTTACAGCGACACATCTTACAATGTCGCCGCTCCGGCATTTAACTTCAACGCCATATCAACCACATCATTGAGCAATTATGCCCCTATTTACAGCACTTCTTTCAGCCTGGCGCCCAGTGTCATAGCTAATTTCAGCGCGTTTTCCAGCGCTTTGAGCTCGAGCTTGACGCTCGGGCAGACAATGTCCGCTTTCGGCATCGGGGGAGGTTTCTTCGGCGGCACGGCGAACGTGGGTAATCCGGTTTCCTTGCAAGATTTCAGCTTTAATCCCGGCAGTTACGGCCCGGATGTCCAGACGCAGGTATTCACTGCCTTTGGCGGCGCTAATTATGCGCAGGTCCAGCCGATGATAGGCGCGGCAATGAACGGCGGGATAACTCATATTGACCTTAATCCGGGTAATGAATACGGCGCTACCAGCCTGGAAATCAACGGCAGCAGCGCCGTGATCGCCACTCCTTCTTTTATCAGCAATAGTGTAAGCGCTGCCCAGGGCAATGCCGATACTTTTTCCGCTTATTGTCAGATAACCGCCGCGCATGAGCATACTGAAGCGTTGACCGACAGTCATTATCAGGCGTTAACTACCGAAGCCCAGGCTGCGCAGAAGAGTAATTTAACTGCCCAACAATTGTCTTCCTGGTATGAAACTCTGCATTCCGGTTATGAGAATGAAGTAAACAAGGCGGAATCTTACGCTTCAAGGATGATGCTGGCTGCCGGTATTGCCGCAGAAGGAGATACTTTCGTGAAGGCGCTGGATGAAGCCGAGAAAGCCCTGAATGTGGTAACTGAGATAGGCACGCCGGCCCAGCAGCAGGCGGCTTATGTTATGCAGGGAGATCTTTTCCTGGCGTTGGATAAGGCGGTAAACGCGTCTAAAGCGGATAATTCCGCTGAAGTAAAGGAAGTGGATTATGAGGCGCGGGCAAAAGAATCTTATGAAAAGGCCTCTGCTATGGATACAGAGCATTTGGTTAGTATGTATGCCAACTATATGCTGATGCAGATGGAGACAAACGAGGAAAATATTAACCTCCTGATGGGGAAGAGCAAGGAGGCTCTCGACCGGGCATTACAAGATGATGCCTTAAAGGCAGACATTATGCTCTCATTCTTGCTGAGCAATAATCTTCTCCCGGCAGACAGGTATGTAGAGCTTTGCTATGTTATGTCCTGCAGTCTGGGAAGGGCGGAGGGCATAGATACGTCCGGTAATAGCCCGATGTTACAATTATCGTGGCTTGATAAGGCGGCATCCAGGATCGAGACCGCCGGCGAAGGGCAGGTCAACACCGATCTTGCCGGCAACGTCTATCTGCAGAAGAGCGAGCTGGAATATAATATCGGTTTATTGACCGGGGATAGCTCCTATAAAGAATTGGCTTATAAAGATATCGAACGCGCCGAAGAATTGAATCCTTCCGACAAGGCGGTTTGGGAGGATCATCTGCAATATCTTCTGACGGATAAGGATTATGATAAATTCAACGCCCTGCTTACGGATATTTCGCATAATAATATCGCTTTGTCTCCCCAGGACAATGCCTCGATTGTGGGGACCTACGGCCAGCATTTTCTCTGGGATACAATGAAGGCCAACAATAATGACAGCGAAAAAACCTTGGATATTCTAAAAGAGCAAGGATGGTATGAATGTTTCATTCAATGTATTGAGGCCCAGGCTTACCACGCAGGTTTAAAATCTGATGACGGCAGTAGTTTTTATGCGAATTGGATATTGTCCAGCGAGGGTGTCTGGCACGTTCTGGTCTTGCAGTCCAACGGAGTCTGGGATGCCAAGGCCGCGGTAATGGTAACCAATCCCTTTACTAACGAGACCGTGAACTTGAATAGTCCTGAGATATTGCAGAATATGTTTCTTATCGCGCCGGCTATTGACGGCCAAGGGGATGATTTTAAGGTGGCATTTGTGAATTATGATTATCTCCTGTTGGGAACAGAAGCTGAGGAAAAAGAGAGTAGTGACTCTATCCCAGCTTCGCGTTATGATTCCAATAAAGAGACAAAAGATATTGTAACAGCTTCTTTTGCCAGGATATCTAATCCGGCCAGTGACGAGACATCAGGTATAGAGGCAACAGGAAAGCTTGAGATAAAAGAGTGTTCTGGTTTGGAAGGCCAGATAAAAGCCGCAGACGGGTTTAAGATGACTGGTAGTTCCGGCGAAAAGGTGGAGGTAGTAGCCGAAGATAAAGCCCAGATAGAAGTGAGTCAAAACGGCATTCAAGATCTTACAGTTCAGGCCGACGAATCCGTGATTACCGAGAATACCGGTGATACCCTCAAAGTGAACGGTGACAAGAACGTTGTGAGCGGCAACAAAATGGAAAGCGGGATCTTCAGCAAAGGTAATCAGAATGAGCTTTTTGATAATTATACTTCTGGTTTCCTTGCCAGCGAAGGTGACGGCAACTATCTGTATGATAATTTCGCTTCCTTAGGTATAGAAAGCATCGGAGATGACAACGACATCGTAAATAACCGGACCGAAGGCGATCTGAAGAGCGTAGGCGATTATAATGATATCTTTTCCAATACGGTGGGCGGCAATTTGAGCAGTAACGGCGAGCATAATGAGATCGCATATAACAGCGTTGCCGGTAACTTGATCAGTACCGGAGATTATAACACGTTGGTCTCCAACACGGTTGCCGGTTCGCTGTATAGTATCGGCGACCGTAATACTCTGGGATACAATAAAGTCGGCGAGAATATCGTAAGCATCGGCGATTATAACACGCTGATGTCCAACACGGTTGCCGGGTCGCTGTATAGCACCGGCGACCGTAACATCCTTGGATATAATCAGGTCGGCGGGGATATCGTCAGCAGCGGCGATTACAATACTGTAGCGTTTAACACGGTTGCCGGTTCGGTGTATAGCGAAGGCGTCCGCAACACCATAGAATACAATCAGGTGGGCGGCAATATCTACAGCATCGGCAGTTACAATGTCATAGAACATAATATAGTCGGCGGGGATATCGTCAGCAGCGGCGACTATAACACTATAAACTATAACCAGGTCGGCGGGTCTGTATATAGCGCCGGAGATTATAATACCTTGACTAACAATTTGATAGCCGGGGATCTGGTAAGTTACGGCGACTATAACCTGATCGGCGCCAACCAGATCGGCGGCTCGCTATTCAGCACCGGCGATAACAACAGCGTAATTTCGAATATCGTTACCGGAGATATTAACGTCAGCGGGAATAATAATTATATTAACGGTAACATAGCCGGCGGCGTGATCGGCGTAAACGGCATCAATAACATCTTCGGGATGAACGTCCAGCTTTCCGAACTGGCCGGGTATATCACGACGCAAGGGAATATCCTGTTTGAGGGAGTAAACGATGGTTTTATCCAGCGTATAATCGATACTTTATTGATAGGGGTTTTAAACCTTTCTACTTGGGGAGACCAGACTGGCGGGAGCGTGCACGCGTCTGCTAACGGCGCTGCGACAGGCGCCCTATCATCGGGCAGCGGACAGGGGAATAGCGCTGCTGTGAACGCGGTAATGGAGGCAATAGAGTTTACTATAAAAGATAGCGCGGCCGTCCTCGGTCAATACGTGAATAGAGGGTCAGTTAGCGCTCAAGAGGGAGCAGTAAGCGCTACCGGCAAACGCGGAGAAGGCGGAGACATTTCATACTCGGGCACCGCGCGGGCAGGTTTTGCGGAGTTAGGGCGAGAGATAACCGCTGCGGCGCAAAGTGCCTATGAGAAGGCGGGCGAAACGGTCAAAGAGATCTCGGGCAGTAAGTTCAGCCCGGTAGAGGTCAAGGACGAGCAGTCGCAGGAGACCAACAATCCGCTGATGCGCGCGCAGGAAGTGATCAACGCGCAGAATAAAATGGCGGATGCGTTCGATAGATTACAGGAAGTCAGCGCAACGGCGAAATCCGCCGTTGATTTGCCGTATAATCCCGCGGAAGCAGTAAGCGGCGGCGCAGGCAGATCCGGCGCCGACGGCAGGGGGAATCCTTCCATAAAAGGTTCGAATACCATAATAAATCAATATCCCGGTTTGACCGGCGGTATTTTAAATTCCAATAGAGCGGTAAGCGAATGGGCAGAAGGATCTTTAAGCGGCCGCGGCCCGCCTGAAGGGACACTTTCGCTCTTTTCTTCCATTATTTCTGCAAGCAAATCAGTTATCTCCATCCCCGATTCAAGTAATCCCGACAGCAGCACAATCAACAACACAATAGATTCATTAAACGGCATTATCGGTAAATTAACAGCCGATGGTTCCAGCGGAACGGTTTCGTCATCAATAAACGGTGATTTCCGTGGCCAAGGGCCGGATGCTTCTTCCTACTTAGAAGCTCCGGCCCTTATAGTATCATCCGGCGCTTCAGATTTAACCAATACAAACAACGCACAGTCCACACAAACAAAAGGAGGCGAATCATGGGTATCCAGCATATTGTCATCTCAAACGACGGCATCACATTTCTTAGCTGCGGTGATGGTTTTGGCAGGACGCGTCTCTTCTACATTCTCGGCGAACAGGTCAGGGGATACTTCCACGGCGGGTGGAAAGACCTCTGCGGGGAACCTGCCGACACGGTCAGGGAGCTTGTCCGCAGGGGCAGAGGCGGCTGTCCGACCTTCCACGTCACCCAGCTCGGCGGTCTTCTCGGATGAGCGGCTGTCTGTTAAAAGCAGCGACAGCGCTCCCGGGCCCGCTGAGTCCCTGGCAGCAATGGGATATTGGAACGGTATTTTGTTGAACGGGGACAAGAGTTACAGCGAGTATCTCAGCGCAACCAGCCGGAATGCAGAGGATATCAAATCTTCGGCGCAGGGGCAGTCCTGGACGTATGTAAAAGGGACGTCGTTCGCGGTTCAGTCTCCTTCAAACAGCGGCAGGTATTCAATAGGCGTTTATGGCAGTGGCGCGCAGGCGGCAGCGGAGGCGAAAACCGGCGCCGGTTCTGTATTAAGCTCCATTGCCAGCGAAACCGCCCAGAACGGTGAGAACACCCTTTCCCGTGATTACATAATGGTTGATACGGATAACGACGGCAGGGGTGATAGCAAAGTAATTACTGCCGGGAGGGTTTATAACTCTGCCGGGCGTGAAGTTTATCACGCCGATTACATCGGCAAGAGTTTTACCCTGGCGGAGTTCGATGGTGAAGCGTTGACCGTCAGGGAGAGCATTACCTTTAACCCGGATAACAGCCTGGGGAGATACAGCAGGGAGAGCGGATTCACGGCTATAAGCGGGATAACCGCCGAGATAGCCTCCGATACCCGGCAGATAGATTATAACAAATCAGAGAGCATCCATGAGGTGCTCAATGCCACAGACAACCCCGGCGAATATATCAGCACGATAACGGTCAGGGGTGCCGGCGGCGAGGAAATAACGATAGCCGGGACAAAAGATTACAGTAGCATCACCGGAGACGGGGGATGGAAGTCGGATACAGCCGGCAGCATAGTCAGCCATGGGGAAACGCTGGGAAGTTATCAGCGTATGGCCGAATATACTGCCGGCGGGGTGTTAAGGGAGTATTCCGGGAGATTGGATTTCAATGAGTCAGGCGCTGCGGCAGGATACCGTGACCAGACCTTCGGCGCGGCGCTGGATGTGACCGGCGAAGGAGTGTTGAGCGGATTAGCGATCAGCTATGAGATGGCCGGTTCCAACGGCGACAAACTCGCTGATTACAGTTACCTGATAAGCGATATAGACTATCTGGGCAGCGGCAGAGGCGCCGCCGAGGAAGGGTTCTACACCCTTGCGGCATTCGGTCAGATGTTCGAAGGATGTTTTGAAGTGGATATGTTCAATATGGAAACGGCGTATGCTTTCGCGCGAGAAAACGGAGTGCAGTCATATACATATGACTTTTCGTATGAGGGCAGAATAGGGGGTAAGGAAGCGGGGGCGGGGGAAGAAAAGGCGTTGTCCGAGCGAATGAGCGGGAGCTGGCAGTTGCTTGAGTCAAGCGTGATGCGCGGGGGCTACGCCTGGAGCGAAAAGGGGGAATACGCGGAACAATACACTGATTCCGCGAGCGTCGAGAATAATACCGGTCTTGCGGCCGCCAAGGCATACACTTTCGAACAGCATTACGTGGATGCCCAAGGGTTGACCTTGCCTGCTGGAACAGTGGAGAGCGGATACGGGCTGATGCGTATGGATGGAGGTGTTTTCAGCGTGGCAGTGGTCAAGGGGGAAGCCGTTGACGCAGATGGCGGCCGCCGGTCGGTATATTACGGTGTGGCGATAGGGGAAGCGCGGGGGGAGAATAAGGCTGACGCGGGTTCGGCGTCAGGCCTTGGCATGGGGGAGAGTAATCTGAATAATTATCTGGAGGAATACTATACTCCGGAGACTATGCAGGGCGCTGGGGCGTTCGATATAGAGGTAAACCTGGTGTTGATGGCCGGGGACAACGGCGCGATCTTCGGGTTCAACAAAGATTATATGCTTACGAGCGGTCAGGTGTCTTCTCCTGAGTATGAAATGAGCGGGATGCCATACGGCTGGTACGCCTGGCATTGTGAAGGCGCGATATCCCCTGTTCTGCAAAACCCCAATCATCAGGTGCCTGGCTCACTGCGTGCGGATGAGAACTTGGCGGCGCAATACGCGTCGCAGGCGTATCCAACCAGCAATTATGTTTATTACCCTGTCGGTAGTGTCAACGGGCAGGTGGTCGGTGTGTATATGACATACCAGGACAACGACAACAACTACCTGCTCGGCCAGGCGGTTGTGCCTACCGGTGACGGCAGGAGCTATATATACAATATCTATACTGCGAATCCGGGTTATTACGGCGACAAGGCGGTCTGGCAGGCGGCAAACCAGTATATAGTCGAGAACCTGGAGAATAACGGTTCGGCGATGTTCGGCGTGCAGACCCTGGCATTCACGCGCGCCGGCGATCCCGCCGATCCGTCCCAGTATATACCTTTGAGCAGGGTGCGCGAATACAACGGCAGCGACTGTTCGATGTATCCGCAGGACACATCCTTCGCCAAGGCGATGGGATTCAGCTACAGCGAGAACCTCGCGCAGATGCCGCGGGAAATAGAGACTTTCCGGATGACGAATTCCCGTGTCACGGAGCAGGAATTGTCATGCAGCCAGTGGGTGAAGAACCCGTTGCAGAATATGGTGCAGGCGGGTTCGCTGACAGCCCTGGGGAATTATGTATTGGGCGGGGAGATGGAATACGGATGTTGCTGGGAAGGTGTGCTTACGCTGGTGGACAGGGGGATAGACGGAGATGTTTACTCCAACAACAGAGGGAATTACTACAAGACCATAGGGATAGGCGGGTTTATGATAACCACCGTTCCTGTGGTGAATGTGCAAGGGTTTGGATGGAAGGAGTATATAACGGACGCGAATAACAATATTTTCGTGCAGTATGCGCCGGCGTCCGGCGCCGAATCCACGGTATACGCTTATTATGACCAATCGACAGGCCAAGCAGTCACCGGCAGCGCGAATTCTTTTATGCGTTTTTATCAGGTAGAGGGTGTGGGGGTTTTGCCGGTGACCGTTGGGTTAACGGGAGAGGGGTGGGTGCCGGTAGGGAGCGCGCAGGCGCAGGGGGAGCAGTTATGGGTCACGCCGGTCCAGGGAGGCGAAAACATTTATGAACGCCTCGAATATGACGCGCAGGCGGAAGCGCCCTGGGCCGGGACAGGAGAGTATTACAGGCAGGACGGGCAAGAGAACTGGGTAAAGACCACATCCCCTGCCGCCGCGGTAACGCTGGAAGAGCGGGTTTTCGACTGCGAGAAATATTCCGC
>Ga0302252_1001506_pt1 | contig 13265 bp, 8 predicted proteins | sample AAG_RA_Leu_MG_FD_193511 | JGI IMG/M metagenome (GOLD analysis project Ga0302252, IMG submission 193511) | Enriched activated sludge microbial communities from anaerobic digester in WTTP, New Holstein, Wisconsin, United States - AAG_RA_Leu | ecosystem: Engineered > Bioreactor > Anaerobic >...
TCCGTCGGACGCCACCCTTGCCGTGGCGAACCCGCCAGGTGAGGATGCCCTGGACGACGAGCAGATTGCCCGCCTGAGAGAGCGACAGCGCCACAAAACACCTGCCGAACGCAAGGCGGACCTGGGCGCCGATATGGCATACGCCCTGCGGTTGCACTCCGAACAGATCGAAACGGGCGCAGACGACTCGCCCATCGAGAGCCTGTACGACCGTATCCGCGGCCGCGTCGCTCTGGAACCGATCGTTCACCCCGATACCGGCGAGGTGTTCGCCCTGCCGGGACAGGAAATTGACGACCGGCTTGCCAAGCGCATCTACGAAGCGATCCGCCTGGTGCGGACTGCCGCGCCCAAAAAGACGACCAGCAAGTCGAAGAAGAACGCCGAACCGGTCCCGGAGTGGGAGCCTATGCTCAATCCGGAGGGATACCGCTTCCGTGCCTTCCGCAGAATCGCCATCCGCAGTCCGCTGACTTGCGAAAGCCGGCAGGGAATCTGCGTGAAATGCTACGGCCGGGATATGGCCACCCAGCGCACCGTTGAGGTGGGCACCGCTGTTGGCATCATCGCCGCGCAATCCATCGGCGAACCGGGAACTCAGTTGACGATGCGCACGTTCCACACCGGAGGTGTCGCTGGCAAGTCCATCGTCGGCGTCGCATCGGTGAAACAGAAGAAACAGGAAGCCCTGCGCGAACTGCACGCGGACATCAAGGAAGGCCACCTGCAACTCGACACGGGTACCGCCGAGCGGGAACGAAACCGCGAAGTCCAGGCCCTGCTGAAGGTTCTGGAAGAGCAGGTCGGCGGCCTCCTGCGCGTTGTGGAGCTGGTGGAAGGCCGCAAGCCTAAGGGCCAGGCCATCATCACCGAGGTGGACGGCATCGTCCGCGAAATTGACAAGCGCGGGGCCCGCCGCGTAGTGATCCACAGCAAGATGCGCGTATCGGGCGGCGAATCGCTGAACGGCAAGGTGCTGGGCGACCCAGTGATGGACGGCAATGAGGTGATCCTCGAAGCCGGAACAGAACTGACAGACCGCCACGCGAAGATTCTGCGCGACAAGGGCATCGAGGAGATCTCGGTGCGCCACTCGCACCTCGTACCCTACCGCGGAGACCTGAGCATCCACGAAGGCGATGAAGTGAGCGCGGGCGACCGACTGACTGAAGGTCCGCTGGACCCGGACCGCGTTCTGGAACTGCAGGGAATCACCGGCGTTCAGGACTACATGGTTCGTGAAATCCAGAGCGTCTACAAGAGCCAGGGCGTGGACATCAATGACAAGCACATCGAGGTGATCGTGCGCCAGATGCTCAAGAAGCGCAAGATCATCGATCCCGGCGACACGCTGTTCCTTCCGGGCCAGGTTGTCGACAAGTTCGACTTCGAGGACACTAACGCGGAAGTACGCGAGCGCGGCGGCCAGGAAGCCACGGCGGAATGGCTCCTGCTTGGTATCACCGAAGCCTCGCTGGCGACCGACTCGTTCCTGTCCGCCGCCTCGTTCCAGAAGACCACCAAGGTCCTCGCCGAAGCGGCCGTGAAGGGCAAGAAGGATAACCTGATCGGCCTGAAGGAGAACGTGATTATCGGGCGCCTGATCCCGGCGGGAACCGGCATGCCGGAGTATCACAACATGACGGTCGGTGGAGAGCGCCAGTTCACGGTTCGGTCATCGGCTCGCAACCAGCAGGAGCAACTCGGCGACGTTCTGAGGAATCCGGCCGTGGAGGAGATCGTCGACTCCACGGAGATCGAATCCGCCGCCGACACGCCGGAACTGACGTCGGAAACGGCCATCGAAACCACGATCGAGCCGACACCGGCTGTCGATTCCGAGTACGAATAACAGGTAAACGGCAGGGGTCTTTACAGACCCCTGCCGTTTACATACCATTCCTCTTCGCTTCGGCTACCCTCGCTGAAGTGATCGTAACGAAGCCACGATGCGAGGGAGAATCCCCAGCACCCTGTCGACGTCCTCCACGGTCGAATCCTTCCCGAGTGTGAGGCGCAATGCGCCCTTGATGGTGTCTGCAGGTATCCCCATAGCCGACAGGACGTGACTGGGAGTCGACGCTCCGGAAGAACAGGCGCTTCCACTGCTGGCGGCTATTCCGGAAAAGTCCAGGTTGATTAAAACCGGTTCGCCCTCAACGCCCCGGAAGCAGAAACTGGCGTGACCCGGCAAGCGCAGGTCGCGATGACCTGTCAGCATCGTATCGGGAATGGCCGACATCACGCCTTCGATCAACCGGTCGCGCAAGGCCGATAACTTTCCCGCATAGTTTTCCGAGATACGAGCGTTCGCCAGTTCACATGCCTTTCCGAGTCCCACGATGGCGGGCACGTTCTCGGTGCCGCTTCGCACGCGCCGTTCCTGGCCGCCTCCCGTCATCTGGGCAAACAGATGCACACCGCTACGCACCCACAGGGCGCCGGAGCCTTTCGGACCGTAGATTTTATGCCCGCTGAGGCTCAGAAGGTCGCAACCCAATTCTGCAGGGTGAACGGGCACAGAGCCCACCGCCTGCACCGCGTCCGTGTGAAACAGCGCTCCGGCCTCGTGCGCCACATTCGCAAGTTCCGCCACGGGTTGAATGGTGCCGACTTCGTTGTTGGCCGTCATCACCGAGACCAGCGCCGTATCGGTTCCGATCATCTTACGCAAGACATCCGGCTGAACCGTACCGTCCCCATCGACAGGAAGTACTGTAACCGGTATCCCGTGTCGTTCCAGAAAATGCGCCGTGTCGAGAACTGCCTCGTGCTCGACCGAAGAGACGATCAGGCGGCGGCGGTCCGGCCGGACTTCGCAGAGAACACCCCGCAGGGCCAGGTTGTCGGCCTCGGTGCCGCCAGAGGTAAATGTGATTTCGCGAGAAGGCACGTTCAGGAGGTCCGCCACCCGGTCGCGCGCGGTATCGACGGCGGAGCGGGCCGCCTGGCCCAGTGAATACAGGGTGCTGGGATTGCCGTACAACTCGCCGAAGAACGGTAACATCTCCTCCAGGACTGAGGGGTCCAGAGGTGTTGTCGCCGCGTGGTCCAGGTAGATCATGGGAGTGTATTTATGCCTTCTGCCAGGTATCGGGCGATTCCGATTCCCCTCATCATCAAGGAGAGGCCAGGGGTGGTTGCCCTGTTTTATACTGAAACAACCACCCCCTGTCCCTCTTTATGAATGAAAGGAGCATCGGTGGGATTGCGTCCATTCGTCGTTCCGCCTCTGAGTCCCACCCGGCTTCATCATCGATCCCCAATGGATGCTGTCTCGGCGGCCGAATGCCGGTCAGTAACCGGTTTTCGGCCGAGCAGTCGGCGAATCCTGTTGCGGCTCCCAACCACGATGTCGTCCATCAAGGTGTACGTCACCGGCACCACCAACAGCGTCAGGAACGTGCTGAGGATCAAGCCGAAGATAACCGCGATGGCCATCGGTTGCCGCATCTCCGAGCCTTCATTCAACGCTATGGCTGTCGGGATCATCGCGAACACCATCGCGAACGTCGTCATCAGCACGGGCCGCAACCGGGTCGGACCCGCTTCCAGCACAGCCTCTTCACGCTTCTTTCCACGGGATCTCAGCGTGTTGGTGTAGTCCAGCATCAGGATGGCGTTTTTGGCCACCAGGCCGACCAGCATAATCATACCGACCATGCTGACGATGCTGAACGTGCGGTTTGTCATCATCAATCCCAGAAGGGCGCCGATGAGCGCCTGCGGAATCGACAACCAGATAACGAACGGTGTCGTCAAACTCTCGAACAGTGCCGCCATCAGCATATAGACAAGAAGAACCGCCAGGATCAGGGCTGAGAATATGTGACCGAAGGATTCCGCCTGCATGTTTCCCGTGCCGCCGACCGCAATGCGGGAACTGCCGGTGTTCATTTCACGGGCAACCTTGCTGACCTCACTTTGCACGTCGCCCTGCGCATATCCCTGCGCCACGTTGGCGTCAACCGTCACCAGGCGCTGGCGATCCTTTCGGCGGATCTCGGTCGGAGCGTTCTTGATCTCCACCGTGGCGATATCCCGGAGCATAACGGGCTTCCCGTTCATCGCGCCGATCGTCAGGCGTTCCATAGCCCCCGCGTCCGTCCGGTCCGGCTTGTCATACTGCACACGGATGTTATACTGGTCTCCACCAACACGGAACTTGGTGTCACCGGCGGAATCCCCCGTTCCCTGGAGGGCCGACCGAACAATGGAACCGACCTGTGCCGCCGTCATACCCTTGTCCGCGGCTTTCTGCTCGTCGATGTTGATCTGCAGTTCAGGCTTGCCTTCCTTCCAGGACAAGCCGCTTTCGATCACGCCCGGAACCTTGTCCATTCTTGCCTGAAGTTCCTTCGCAATCCGAAGGTTCTGATCCATATCCGAACCGGTTACCTCCATCTCGATCGGTTTTCCGCCCATTCCCAAACTCTCTTGGGCGGTCTCAATTTTGGCGTTCGGAATACTCGCCGTGCGCTCCGTCACGATGCGCATGACGTCACGAACACTCACCGATCGCTCGTGCTTCTTGACGAGCTTCACAGAAACCGAGCCGTACTGGGATCCGGCGCTACCCATACCCATCCGGGCACCGGTGCTGGTCGCGCCGGTCGTTGTTGTCACATATTCCACGAGCGGTATACCGGACTCGGGGTCCTTGAGGCCGCTGATGACCTTCGCGACACCCATCACAGACCGGTCCGTGACCGCCATGGACTGCCCGGATTCCCCCTCGACGGTCACGGAGAACTCGCCGCGGTCGGTATTGGGCATAAACTCCACGGGAAGGTTGAAACGCACCAGCAAGGTCAAGGCGACGAGCGTGGCGGTGATGTACAGACCCGGCACCCTGTCCCGGCTGAACAACAATCCCATACCCATGACAACAAGGACGATGATCAGGAAGGGCAGTTTGTTCGCGGAAGCCATGCCGACCACCGTAAACAGCGTCGCCCAACCTGTCCAGATTGTCAATGCCCGGTTGTGAAGTGTCCACTGAAGCACATTGCGATAGCCGTTGGCGAGGCGATCGTAATTCCTGTCGAACGAGTTGAACAGCCACGCGAAAAACCCGCGGCGCTCCCTCTTCTGCTCCTCCGAACCGTGCCCCTTCTCGAAGAACCTCGACGCCAGCATCGGCGTGAGGGTGAACGACATGAAAAGCGAAAGGAGCGTGGAGATGGCGACCGCCCAGCCGAACGGCCGGAAAATCTCGCCCACGATTCCGCCCATATTGGCGATTGGCAGGAAGACCACCACGTCGACCAGTGTTATCGTGATGGCCGCCAAACCAATCTCCATCCGTCCGTTCAGCGCCGCTTCCTTTGGTTCCTCGCCAAGTCGCAGGTGCCGCTCAATATTCTCCAGAACCACGATGCTGTCGTCCACCAGAATACCAATCGCAAGCGACAGGCCGAGAAGCGTCATGAAGTTGACGGTCAAGCCCATTGCGTGCAGAGGAAGGTAAGTAACGAACATCGACGTCGGGATGGACAGCGCCACAATCAACGTGGCCCTGGCCGAGTGCAGGAAGACGAAGATGATCAGAACGACCAGAATGATACCCTCGACGAGAGTCTTGTTCACGTCGTTCAACGAGTCGCGGACATAGGTGGATTCATCAGTTGTGATGACGAGTCCAACGTCGGCAGGCAGTATCCCTTTTGCGGCCGGCCCCTTGTCTATCGCAGGATCGTGATCGCGCAGTTCGCCTGTCTTTTCGTCGAATATCTGTCCCGTCAGCCGGGCGATTTCCTTCTTGACGCCGTTGGCCGTTTCCAACGTGTTGCCGCCGGACTGCTTCTGCACTGCAATAACAATGGCGTCTGTAGGTACGTCGTCCTTTACACCAAGGCGCGTGATTCGGTCCGCTTCCTGGATCGTGTCGTTGACCTGCGCCACGTCGCCCAGGCGGATGGAGTGCGGTTTCGCGTTGGGGGCGTTCGCCGGCACCAGGATGCGAACATCGCGAATCTGGTCCACGTCCCTGAACTCGCCGACCATACGGACCGCGTATTCCCGGCCGGTCTCCTTGATAGTTCCGCCCGGAATGTTCAAGTTGCGCTGGTTGATGGCCGACACCAGTTGGCCCATCGACATCCCGTAAGCCTGCAGTCGGGCTTTGTCCACCACCACCTGGATTTCGCGCTGGTCGCCACCCTCCACGCTGACAGCCGATACGCCGCCGACCTTGGAAAAGGCATCCTTGACGGTTGTGTCGCCGAGGTTCCTGAGTTCGCGGGAAGGCATCTTGCCCGTCATCGCCATCGTCAGAATCGGCATGCTGTTGATGTTGATGCGGGTGATGGAGGGTTCTCCGACATCGTCCGGCAGGGCTCCCCGAATAGAGCTCACTTTGTCCCGAACGTCCGCCGCCGCCGCGTCCAGATCGGTGCCCATCTCAAACTCGATACCGATGAGCGCCAGGTTCTCTCGGGATTGACTGGTTATGTGGCGCACGTTGTTCACACCGGCCACTGCGTCTTCAATGACCTCCGTGACCAGTGTTTCCACTTCCTGCGGACCCGCTCCCGGATACGTCGCGAAGACGGCCACATACGGCAGGTTGATGTCCGGCATGGACTCCTTGGGCATGGCCTCACGCGAACGCAACCCCAGTATGACCAGCGCCAGAACAAGCATGCTGATCAGTACGGGCCGTCGAATACTGGCTAATGTCAAACTCATGTGTGTTTACTCCCGCGCACTCCGTCACGACTGCTCGATACCGTCGCCCAGACGACCGAAGTCATTCCGGCTTCACTTTGGCGCCGTCGGTGATCCTGTCCTGCCCGGCCGGCACGATGCGGTCGCCGGGTTTGAGGCTCTCCGATTCCACGACGATATCGTCACCGGTCACCAATCCCAATCGAACGTCCACAAACTCGGCCTTGTCGTCCACCACGCGCACAACCTCTGTCCCGCCGTTGCGGTTCACGAGTGCGGACTTGGGGACCAGCATAGCCGTGGCAATCCGTCGAACGGCGATATCGGCGCGGGCGAACATGTTGGGACGCAGTGTCGCTTCCGGATTGTCGATCCGGATGCGGGCGGTGAACGACCGGTTGCCCGGATCAGCGCTCGCAATAAGCGACTCGACTCGACCGGCGAACACCCGGTTTCCCAAGGCATCGACACGGACGGCGGCATACAGGCCTGCGCGAACCTTCGCCATATCCGTCTCGGAGATATCTGCCTTCATCACGATTGTGCCGAGATCCACGAGAGAAACGACCGGAGTTCCGGGTCCGATGTACTGACCGGTTTCGACGAAACGCTGTGTAATCCAACCCGACCTGGGAGCGGTGATCGTATGGTTGCGCACGTTTTGCTCCGCCGTAGCCAATGCCGCGCGTGCGGCGGAAAGTGACGCATAGGCGCTGGCTACGCCCGCCTTCGCCGCCAGCACATCCTCGGCGCGAACTTCGTTGGTTTTCGAAGCCGCCCGGGCAGATCGCACGGCTTCACGCGCGTTTCGGACAGCCGCTTCGGCCTGCCGCACCTGCTCATTGCGGGCGCCCTCTTCCACCAAACTCCGGGCCTGAACAGCGCTGTTGTAGTTGGCCTGGGCAATCTTGAGGCCGGTTTCATACGCTTCCAGTGTTGCCGCGGAAACAGCGCCCTGCTCGAAAAGCGCCTTGTACCGGCGGAAATCCGAGAGTGCCTTGTCCTGGTTGGTCTTGGCGATGGCGACGGCGTTGTCTGCCTGCTGGCGTTCCTGCTTGCGGGCGCCGGTGGTCACCATTTCGAGGTTCGCTTCCGCCGACTTCAGACCTGCTTCCGCTTGGGCAATCTGCGAGAAACTCGTCACATCGCCCACTTCACGCCCGGTCTGCGCCTGGGCAAGCCTCGCCTCGGCCACCTTTACGCCGGACTTGGCCTGCTCCACACCAGCCCTCGCCTGTTGCATCTGACGGGCGGCATCGTCGGAATCCAGTCGAACCACCGGAGCGCCTTTCGCAACATACGATCCCTCTTCCACCAGTATCTGCGACACCTTGCCGGCAACCTTCGGTGAAAGATTCACCTGATAATCCGCGGCCAATTGGCCTGTCACCGACAGCGACTCGTCCGCGGAACCGATTCGCACATCAACCAACTCGACTGGTATGCCGGTTTCGGCTTGTATCGTTGCCTGGGTCAGCGGCGGCTCCGGCCTTGGTCGCTTTGCTGACAGTGCCGTGAAGCCGGCAACGATCAACAAGAGCGCTACCGGTACCATCCATTTCGATCGCATGACTCTTACCCCTTGATTGCCTGCTGGCAGGCGGATTGTTTCATCACGAAAATCAGCCGCTCAAACGTCCCATCAAAGCCCGGTCGAAATCGGCGCGAGCCTGCAGGTAGTCGTATCGCGAATTGTTGAGGTTGAACTGCGCCGCCGTCAACGCGGCCTCGGCGTCGATAACTTCCAGCTGGGTGGAGACGCCGTTCTGGTATCGGGCACGGGCAAGCCGAAGGGCTTCCTCCGCCTGGTCCAGCACTTTCAACGCCACATCATAGCGGTCGGCGGCCGTTTGAACCTGGAGACCGGCGTTGCGGACCTCAAGAGCGACACCGCGCCGCGCCTGTTCAACCTGCAGTTCGGAAGCGCGCGCGTCTGCCTTGGCCCCATCCACCTTGGCCCTGGTCGAACCGCTATCCCACAGAGGCCACGACACCCCGATACCCGTGTTCCAGTTGCCCTTTTCGGTGGAGAAGCCGGAAGCAGTGAAGTTGTATGAGTACGCTCCCGTCAGCGCCACCGTCGGCTTGTTGCCGAGTTTCTGGAGACCGACGTTCACCCTCCCGGCCTTCACGCCGAGACCGGCCTGAAGAATCTCCGGCCGCGACTCCAGCGCCTTCTCCGTCTGGCCGGCGATGTCGACCTCGCGGGAAACGGCGTCGTCGAGGGGCGTAATCGTTACGGGCGTATCCACCGGTCGAGCCAGCGCGTTGTTGAAAGCCGCGCCGGCAAGTTGCAGAGTGTTCAAGGCAGAAATCAAACTCTGCTGTTTGTCGGCCAGCGCCACCTCTGCGCGGGTCTGGTCGAACTTGGGTGATGCGCCTTCACCCACAAAAGCCCTGGCAAGGCGCAACTGCTCCTCCGCCTCGCGCACGGCCGCGGTTGCGACTTCCACCGCCCCGTTAGCCCGGAGAACGTTGTAATAGGCCGCGCGGGTCTGGAAAATGACCTCGGAACGGCTTCGGGCCAGGTTCAGCGCCTGGATCTGCTCGCCGATTGAAGCCATCTGTTTCGCCTTGCGCACCAGGCCGAAGATGTCCAGAATCTGGTTCACAGACGCCTGGGCCACGCGGCTGTACTTCGGTGAGATCGTCACCTCTTGCACGGTGTCACCCATCGGCAGGCTGAACGAGACTTCCTTCTGCCGCAACACCTGGCCTGCCACAGTCACCGTAGGAAGACCTGAAGCCGTGACCTCTCGAACCTTGGCGTGGGCGGAAACAAGCCCTTCCCGGTTGATCGCCACCGTCTCGCTGTTCTTCAGGGCAATCTCCACAGCCTGGTCCAAGGTCATCATTCCTTCCGCGTCCGGCGACACGATTACCGTTGCTTCCGGCGCCGCGATGGCTGAACCGGCCAGCAGTATCGTCCCGACCATCAAACTTACGAATAAACGCATATCACTGATCCTCCTCTGATTCCGAGGTCTCAAGTCGGTCTGCTTTCGCGACGAGGGCTTCCAGAGATTCCCTCAGCTCTTCCGTCATCTCGCGGACGGTTGCCAACCGGGACAGCATTAATCCGAAGTTTCGCGGGTGCCGGAACACCAGCAGGCGGTCGCCCGCGTTGATGCCCAGCAGTTTGCGAACTTCGGCCGGAATAACTATCTGCCCCCGATCGCCGACCGTCACCGATCCGCAGAAGCATTCATCCAATTTCGCGTTCATTGCAGGACCCATATCTTTATCCAAGATGACAATTTCCTTCACCGGGCCACTTCTTCCTCCATCGACTTGCCAACCCGCGAGGACCCGGCATTTCATACATTTCACACTTTGACAACAGTTTTGCAAAATGTCAAGTTACCGAAATGCTATACTTGTCATGTGAAACCACTCGTTATAGGCACGGTTCCCTACCTCAATGCGAAGCCGCTGATTGAGGGACTGCCGGAACGGCCTGATGTTCAACTGATAGAAGCCACACCCAGCCGGCTTGCGGTTCTGCTGACGAAAGGCGAAGTGGAGGCCGCGATTGTTTCGGCTGTGGTTGGCCTGGAAAACGGGAATCTGAGCCTTCTAGACGCCCCGGCAGTGGTCAGCAATGGACCCGTGATGAGCATCCGCTTGATGTCGCGCGTTCCGATTTCCGACATCCGCACTCTCGCTCTGGACGAATCATCGCGCACCGGCGTTATGCTGTGCCGCGTCCTTCTGGGTCGACTTTACGGCCTGAAACCGGAAATCCGGAACAGCCCGCCTGTTATCGAGGATATGCTGGCCACCGCCGATGCCGCGTTGATCATCGGCGATCCGGCTATGAGGGCTTACGTATCCGCGCGCGACGGACGCCTGGGCGAACTGGCATTGGACCTGGACCTCGGCCAGGTATGGAAGGAACGCACCGGACTCCCGTTCGTGTTTGCCGCATGGACAGCGCATCCGAAAGCCGACCACACGCGTCTAATGGATGTATTGGAAGAGTCGGCCCTGCTGGGCATCCGGCGTCTTGATGAGATCGCCGAACGTGAGTCCGCGCGCATTGGCCTGCCCGCCGACCTGTGCAGGGAATACCTTCACAACAACATCACGTTTGACTTCGGTTCGCGCGCCCGCGCCGGATTGCAGACTTTCGCGCAATGGGCTGTTGAGGAGGGATTATTACCTCCGGAAGCCCCTAACCGCGCGTTGTCTCGCGGCAACCGTCAATAGGAGAGATTGTATATGCTGTTGAGGCGATTCGCACTTCTTGCACTGATGGCCCTTGCCCTGCCCGCGTGGGGTGAACTGCCTCTTGTCAAGTATGCTTCACCCGTGCGCGACATCAGTGTCCGAACCACCCTCGTCTCCACGGACATGAAGGAACTTAAGGTTATCGGTACCGAATATGCGCAGGGATACCGTGTCACGTACACCGACATCTGGTTCCGCGAACCGAACATGCTGAGGGTAACCTCCAAGGCGGGCCTCCTCAGCGCGGTATCCATTATCAACGGCAACACAAAGAGGGTCAGCGCCGGACCGATCAAGAAGACGTACGACCTCAAAAAGGAACCAAGAAAACGTCAGGACGCACTGACGCTGGGACTGGTGACGCCCTCCGGACTTCAGGATTTCACCGACAGATTCCTCCGGAAGGAGAAGGTCGACGGCGTTGATGTGCTGGTTTACGAACTGAAGTACAAGGTTCAGCCGGAAAACTCATACAAGGTTGTCTACTATGATCCGAAGAAAAAGGTAGTCGTGCGCATCATGAATCACCACGGAGACGGACGCCTGAAATTCGAATCCCGCTTCCTGAATCCCGTAAGGGTGAACGGCATCTGGGTACCAACCCGCACGGAGGTATACAATGCCAACGGAAAACTCGGCGGCGTCACGAAGTTCGAGAACGTCAAGGTGAACACCGGGCTCGCGGACAGCCTGTTCAAGTTGTGAACGTCCGCTCGAAACAGAGGATAATGATGCCGAAATCGGCCCACCTTCTTGTTTGCTGTATCTGCTGTGTTTTGTTAGCCGGTTGTCTTGGAGTGGAGGAAACCCACACCATTCCCCCGTCGCTCAGTGTCGGCGTGGTAGTGGATGAAGCCGGCCTGAACGACCAGTCGTTCAACGCCTCGGCCTGGGCCGGCGCGAAGAAGGCGGAAAAGGAAATCGGCGTCAAGGTTCTCAGCGCCGAGAGCCGTGAACCGGCCGATTATGTGCGCAACCTTCGCTCACTGGCCAAACAGGATTACGGGCTTATCTTCGCCATCGGTTTCAATATGGAAGACGCAATCCGGCAGGTGGCTTCCGAATACCCGGACACGAAGTTCGTCATCATCGACGGTGTCGCCCCCGACTTGAAGAATACGGCGTCCATCCAGTTTCGCGAGCAGGAACCCTCCTTCCTGGCGGGTGTCCTCGCCGCCGGCGTGAGCAAGCATAACACAATCGGCTTTGTCGGAGGCCAGCACGGGCCGGTGCTCGACCGCTTTGAGTATGCTTACAAGGCAGGCGCGTTGGTCCAGAAACCGGGCATCAAGGTTCTAACGCAGTACGCCGAAACATGGTCCGATCCCGGCAAGGGCAAGGAACTCGCTTTGCTTCAATATGGGCAAAAGGCCGATGTGATTCTGCAGGCGGCCGGAAAAACAGGCCTCGGTGTGATCGACGCCGTGAGAACACAACCCAAAGGCCGGTACGTCATCGGAACCGACAGCAACCAGGACGGCCTCGAACAGGGCAAGGTTCTGACAAGCATCCTGAAGCGACTGGACGTTGTTGTCTTCGACACTATCCGCCAGGTGCGTGACGGGCATTTTGCCCCCGGCGTCCATTCACTCGGACTGAAGGAACAAGCCATGTCGCTCACAGAGATGGAGTTTACCAAACAGGACGTGCCGCCGGACGTGCTGTCAGCGGTCGGCAGGTACGCGGAAGAGATCAAGACGGGGATGTTGCAGGTACCTTCCACCCCGGTCGAATACACGGAGTTTCTGAAATCCCGCCTCTAGCGGAAGTCGCCGGTCGCGCTTGACGCAATGGGCCGGTAGATGCCATACTTTGAAGGCGATTGCGCGGGATCGACGCAAGTCCACGCCCACGCAAGCGTCCAACTGTCGGCAAAATCTGGGTCGGTGCCCGAGTGGCTAAAGGGGACGGTCTGTAAAATCGTTGCGGAAGCTACGTTGGTTCAAATCCAACCCGGCCCACCAGATTGGAAGATAGAGGATGGAAGATGGAGGATGGACCAGCGAGTCCATATTCCATCGTCCATCTTCCGTTTGCCGCCGTAGCTCAGTGGTAGAGCACCTCTTTGGTAAAGAGGAGGTCGTGGGTCCGATTCCCACCGGCGGCTCCATCAACGCGGGATGGCGCCCGGCGTCGCGCCCAAACGGGCACGGCGCCTTCTTCATCCCGCATGAACACGCGCGGCGCTGAGCCGGCGTAAAATCTAGCCATCATTACCCGAGGTATAAGGAGAAACTCTGATGGGCAAGCAGGCATTTGCGCGGACCAAGCCGCACGTGAACATTGGAACGATCGGTCACGTGGACCACGGAAAGACGACGTTGACGTCGGCGATCAGCAGTGTTCTGGCGAAGGACGGGCTGGCG
>Ga0302252_1001507_pt1 | contig 13259 bp, 12 predicted proteins | sample AAG_RA_Leu_MG_FD_193511 | JGI IMG/M metagenome (GOLD analysis project Ga0302252, IMG submission 193511) | Enriched activated sludge microbial communities from anaerobic digester in WTTP, New Holstein, Wisconsin, United States - AAG_RA_Leu | ecosystem: Engineered > Bioreactor > Anaerobic >...
ACTGTATGGGTATTGAATTATCTGTGTCCCAATCAAGCCTACAATAGTGCAACATACGCTATTAAACAAAATGTTGATTGGGAAAAAGATGGTCGATATGGGATTGGCTGCGGTTCAGGTAACGATCCGCTATGCTATATCAATCCCGGTGATTCTGCTTGGGTAAATATAAATGCACCATACACCTTTACCCAACCTTGAACGAGGTTGGAACTGTTAATAGTTTCCTGTGGAGTAATTGAAGTTTAATTGAACGAGATGAACAGGCACAGGAGGAAATACATATGAAGAAAATAACCATATTAGCCACTGTATTAATCTTGTTGCTGACCCCTTTAGCAGCCTTAGCCGACGAAGGAGGAAGCATAAAATGTCCAATGAACACAATGATTTTACTAAATGGGAAAGAAATTGTGCATTACGATGTTGTTTTTGTCAATGGGCGGATTCTAGTGCCCTTACGGGCCATCGCCGAGGCGCTGAATGCAACCGTCGAGTGGCAGGCTCCGGATATGGTTTATATTCATAAAGGCGAGTCAAGGATTATCTTAAAAATTAACTCAACCACCGCGGTCAAAAACCAAGAAACCATCTTTTTGGAGCAACCCCCGATAATCGCAAACGAACGGACAAGGGTATCGCTGCGTTTCCTCGAGGATGCGCTGGGGGCACATGCTGATTGGGATGCTGATCTAGGATTAATTACCATCGAATCGGATGGCGTCTTTACCAGCCCCAGACAGCCGATTGGAGACGATCTGCTGGCAGGAGTGTCCCTCAAAAAGCAATATCCCAATCCGGGGCCGACAAGCGGCCCGGTATTGAACGAAGCAGGAAAATACGTATTGGAGCAAGGATTTCTGAATAAAGTTGAGGAAATCCAATATACTCCATCTTATCTGTATGAGCACAAGAATTATGATACTTTGGTTATTGGAAGCGACGGTGCCGGCGGTCCGAAAAGAGCAGTCTGGCTGACCAAAGATGAAGATACGAGCCGCATCAGCGTGCTGGCTACGGTTTTCCTGGATGAAGGCATCTCTCGGGACACACTTTTTTCAATATTGAAGGACAAGGCAATTGAAAATCCAATAAAGAAGGTGTATCTTACGCCGGTAAAAGACCGGGTTTGTTGGCTGGCTATTGCAGAAAACCGATATTACTATGTGGACTTCCATACTGGTGAGATTCTAATCGAAAACACATATTGCCCCGTCGGGAAGTAATTTCTTAACCGCTCTTTCCGCCATTTGAAAGCAAGAAGCACCCGGAGTTCCGACTACAGGAACTCGGACGCGTTTGTCTGTTTGAGGAATTACGCCGGTTAAACAGGGCATTGGCGGTGAACAGGTGGGGAGTTGAAATAATGCTCTCGAGAGAATTGAATCGCCAGCCGGACAACGGCCGGCGATTTTTTTCGATTTGGAAGGAGATACTAAACGCGGGCAGAATAAAAAAGTATTGTCCAGTGCGCAGAAAGGGGGCGGATCGCAACCGAGAAGCTCATTGCTGAGTGAGGCGAGACAATACGGCAAAATGCATCCGGCAGAAGGAAATGGAGGTACATATGCAATCGAACCGAAAAAAACAAACAATAATCATCATGGTCGCGGCAGTGTTACTGATTTTGGCGGCGGCAGCGTTAGCCCAGGCCGCTGTTCCTATGAACCTGATCGGGCCGACATCCAACGGGCCGGTACTCGCCGTCGGCGGAAGTGGTGAAGTTACGGTGACCGCTGATCAGGCAACAGCGGCTTGCGGGCAGGCTGTGGTCCTCAGCGCCGCCGGTGGGCTGAGCGATCCCCTGTTTGAATTGTGGATTCAGGAGGCTCGGGATGGTTCCTGGAGCCTGCTCCAGGCGTACAGCCACGAGTCCCAGGTCAGTTTCACCCGGAGTATCCCCGGCCAATATCGGATCGTACTTTTTGCCCGGGAAGCGGCCGAACCTGCTTCCGATGCGATTCAAAGTCAGCCGATAACCGTCACCTTTACCAAGGCCGGAGCGGTCAGTGGACTCACCGTCAACGGGCCCAGCGGCACTCGGGCGGTCGGCAGTGCGGCGAGCTTTACCGCAGCGGCCACCGACGACGGCGGGATTCCGCTCTATCAATTTTGGCTGCACGATGCGGCCGGCTGGCAGCAGCAGGGAGCCTATTCCGCTGATCCGATTTTTACCCGAAGTGATCTCCAGGCGGGCAGCTACGTGATCGCCGTCTACGCGCTCGACCAGGCGGATGTCACTGCCGGCAACTGGAACAACGCCTATTATCAGGTGTTCATCCTCAATGTTGGCAGCAGTCTCGAACTGACTGCCCCGAGCACAGTGCAGCCGGGCGGTCAGATCATCCTGGCTGCCGCGGCAACTGGTCTTACCGGTGCTGAATACCAATTTTGGTATCGGAGCCCCGACAGCAGCTGGCATCAAAGCGGGGACTATACCAGCAGCGGGCAATACGCCTTTGCCGCTGAGCAGAGCGGGACCTATATGATTGTTGCTTACGCCAAGGATCATTATGCGCCGGCGACCGATCACTACGCGGTCACGGCGACGGCAGCCGTGGTCAGTGCTGAACCGATTGCCGCCCCGGTCTTCCAGAATTCCGAAGTCACCGCCCAAGGAGATGTCAGCATCGCCTTCGACCAAGCGATGGCTGATCCGGCTGGCAGCCAGGGGCAGTTTACGGTAACGGTTGATGGCGTTCCGGCAACTGTCACCGCCGTTCAAAAGACTGCCACTGCAACCAAGATCAAGCTGGTGCTGGCCGCCAAGGTCGGCGGTGGCCAGACTGTCACCGTCGCCTACAGCAAGGGTAGTGATCCCTCCGCTCAGATCAAGTCCACTGATGGCGGGATCCTGGAATCCTTCGTCGCGCAGCCGGTGAGCAATCCGCTGCCCTATTTGGTTAGCGCTGCCACCAGTGGAGACGGGACCAGAGTCATTCTCAGCTTCAGCACCGCCATGGCCAGCCCCGCCGGTAAGGAAGCAGAATTCGCCGTGCTGGTCAACGGAGCGGCCGATCCAGTCAGCGCCGCCGCTCTTAACCCCGACCCGACCAAGGTCGAACTGATCTTGGCCAACCCGGTCGCCTTCGGCGACACCGTCACCGTCGCTTATACCAAAGGCACTGTTAAAGCCGCCGACAATGGAGTGCTGGCTAGCTTCTCCGCTCAGCCGGCAACCAATACTGTTCCGGCGGCAGCGCCCCAATTCGTCAGTTCTGAAGTCACCACCCAAGGCGATGTCAGCATCACCTTCGACAAAGCGATGGCCGACCCGGCGGGAACCCAGGGGCAGTTTGCGATAACTGTCAATGCTGCCCCGGCCGTGGTCAATGCCGTCCAAAAAACAGGTACTCCAACTAAGATCAAGCTGGTACTGGCAACCAAGGTGACCGGCGGCCAGACCGTTACCGTTGCCTACAGCAAGGGGGCGGAGGCTTCCACTCAGATCAAATCCAGCGACGGCGGAATCCTCGAGTCCTTCGTTGCGCAGCCGGTGAGCAATACGCTCTGAGCTGACCGAGGATGGACTTGAAGCCAGCCGGCAAACAGTTTTAGAGCGTTGACACTGCCCGAAAAACTGTGCTAAAATCAGTAATGCTCCGTGCCTGGAGGGGTGTCTGAGCGGTTTAAGGAGGCGGTCTTGAAAACCGTTGAGCCTTCACGGGCTCCGTGGGTTCGAATCCCACCCCCTCCGCCAGACAACAAACCAAATCTGTGGAGAGATGGCCGAGAAGGTCGAAGGCGACCGCCTGCTAAGCGGTTAAGCGGGCTTAAACCTGCTTCGAGGGTTCGAATCCCTCTCTCTCCGCCATTTGCTTTTAACGTGAAACCGTCTGCCTTAACGAAGGTAGGCGGTTCTCTGTTTTTCGCGATACCGAAGAACGGAGGGAATGAATCATGGCGCGGAAAGCAACTGTTGTTCCAATCAACACCCGTCCACCTTGGCAGGATGCAATTCAAACCTTCTTATGGCACAAATCCGCCCAAGGCACATCAGAACGCACCCGCAAAGACTACCTCAGCCACGTTGAAAGATTCTTCAACGCCTTTCCTCATGCCTGGGAAAACCAGGAACAACTCAAACGCTCTCTGTGGGAATTCATGGGGAAGGAGTGCAGCAACAACTATTTCAACCTCAAACGGGAATACCTGGGTAGTTTCATGGCTTGGTGTCTTGCTCAGGGATACATTCAGGCCAATCCCTTAGCCGACATCCGCAAGAAGAAACCAGGCAGCAGGATTGTGGACATTGACCCCGACACAATCAAACAACTGCTCAAGAGTGTTAATCAAAGCACCTTCGCCGGGCTTCGCGATTATGGAATTCTTTTGGTTCAACTCGATACTGCCGCCCGCCCTTCCGAAGTCCTTTCCTTGCTTCCGACTGACATCAGCTTCCACACCCTTGAAATTACCATTCGGGAATCAGTGGCCAAGACCCGCACCCAGCGCATTCTACCCATTTCACCACAAACGGCCAAGGCTATTTCCTCAATCCTTGCCGCTCGTCACCCGGCATGGAGTTCAACCGTTCCTGTGTTCTGCAGCGCTGACGGGGTTCCCCTGCGCTCCGACCAATGGTGCAATCGACTACAAGCACACTCAAGGAAGTTGGCACGGCCAATAACCCCGTATCAACTGCGGCATTTCTCCGCGCTTATGTTTCTGCGTTCCGGAGGGAACGTCTTTGGCTTGCAACGGTTAATGGGGCACACCGATTTAACCATGACACGCAAATACATTTCGTTAACGAATAACGACTTGCGCCAGCAGCATAGCACGGCCAGCCCGCTGAATGTTTTGCTGCCTCAACGTCATCGAGTGAGGAAGGTTAAATAATACCCTAAGGAGGAATAAACGTGCATCACACCATCTACCTAAAATCCCCGGCATCCTTCCAAGAGGAACAAATCAATCTCGGCGACAGACTACTGCTCCACATTCAACCCACGGCAAACCCTGGTGAATTGGCGGCCATCATGGACAACGGCCGTGTCAGTATTTAGAAGGATACAAGCCAGCGAATCACCGCTGATACTCGGCAAGATACTACAAAGCGAACACAGGTATTAAAAAGAATGGCCGCTTCCTCAAAGGTTGCGGCCTTCGTGTTATGATAATGTATCATTGCTTTCTTCTCGCTTCTAAGGCAAATTCCTGCCATCCTTTTTGAAATGGCTGTCTAAAATGTAAAGAGCAATCTTGCGCATGAAGCCGATTCATACGCGCAACTGCTCTTTACCTGGCGTTACATGGTTTTTATTGGCGTGACATTGGCGTGACAGATTATTGACTTAACCCCTGAGGAAATCACCGGGAGGTTCCTGGTTTTCCACTTCTGGAAGTAGAATGTAACTTCCACCCCGGCAAAAAATTGCTACATACCCAGGAGGAACAATGATACCGCTTGTATCCGGTTTCTTCATCGTTTTTGCCTGCCGTTCCAGCCTAACCAGCCTGTCTTTAATTGCCAATGGCTTTCTCCTTTCCTTGAAACGCTACATTAAGCAGCTTGTTCTTCTTGCCGTTCAGCAAGTATTTTTTCAAGTGCCTCAACCCTGGCTTGTAAATCTGAAACCTCATTCCATTTATAAACATTCTCAAGAATCGTCCGGGCAGCAGTTACCCTTGCCGCTGCGGCTGTTTCTGGATTGCTGACAATGTCATCTAATGCCTGGACTGCCCGTGAGGCTACCGCTACCAGCCTTGATACCGTCTGTTCGATTATCTGCCGCCTTGCTTCCCTGTAACGTTGCTGAAACTCGCTGTCGTTTAGCCACCGGTTCAGTGTTGTAAATCCAATACCTGCCTGCCTTGCTGCTCCCTCAATTGTGTTCTCGCTTAAAAGACAGGCAATAGCTTTCTCCCATGTTCTACTTTGCTTCTCACCGTGTCCTGTTCCGCGCTCTGTTATCAACCTGAACCCTCCTGTCTGCTTATTTATTGCAAAAGACGTTACATAAACATCTTCCATTAGACTGAGATGGGTTAGGGGTTAGCCTGGGTTAGGCATTTTTCAGGTTTTTCTCTACGAGAGAAAAAACAGCTCAAAAAACCGATTTTTTGCTAACCTTCCCTAACCCCTAACCTTTTACCAGTAATTAGAAATTAATGGTTGCTATCATTGCGCCCGGTCTAGAGGCAGTTCCTCGGCAACGAGTCTCACACCATGCGCGAACTTTTTATTCCTTGCTCCGGTTCTCAACTCGATTCCCCGTTCCTGCAACCGCTGACTAAATCGCTTAATGTTCAGTTCATGTTCGTTGTTGTCCCGACACCATTTCAAATAGCGGGCATGGAAGACTCCTACCTGCACCTTGCCCTCTGTTTGCCGAAGAGTGTCAAATCTTCTAGGGAATAAATTTTTGATACCCTTCGATAGGTAATGGATTTCTTTGATACCCTTCGAAGAGTATCAGTCCCCTTCGATAAAGTCCGAAGAGTATCAATTTATTTGTATTAAAAGCCGTTGATACTCTTCGGGAATTTGGCTAATTCAATCCTTCATGTCCCGGTAATTGCCACATCCACCCGGAACCAATCCCGGGTTTGGAGGATGTGATACCGAGCAGCGCTTTTGCTCGCTTGACGGTGACTTCTGGATAACCAGCAACGGAACAGGCTTCGAAAATAGCCTTTGCCGGCATGGGCCCGGAATTAAGCAGTTCGGTCAGCAGTTTGGAAACTTCATCAATTCGTCTATTGCCTCCAGGCTGTTCAGGTTGCAGCAGGTCGGCGGCTGTTAGTGAAGTGGGTCCGTGCCAGACAAGGCCGCCCTCGTTGATTTCGAAGGCTAGCGATGGTCCTTGCTCGGTCAGGCTATGTTTTGTGTGAACCATGACCGCCTGTTCGGGATTATTCGGGTTTTTGCCGACTAAAATAATACATCGGGCAGCGGCGGCAAAGTCAACGCTCCCGGAGCCTCGGAGGATGGCGGAATCGCGAGTTCCTTTCGTGAGATGGCGAATAAGAAGAATTGAACATTCCATGTCTTCGGCTAGGGCGGCCAGACGGGACATTATCCAGCGGACCGAGTTTGCTCGATTTAGGTCAACGTCCCTGCCGATGAAACCCTGAATCGGGTCGATGATTATTAGGGTAGGCTTGATTTTTTCCAGGCCGGAGAGAAGGCTTTTCCAATGTTCTTCGTCCGACAGCTCGATACCGTGTTCTGAACTAAAATGGAATACTCGCTCGCAGTCCGCCCCCAATGTATCAAGCCGGTTTCGGATTGTATCCCCGAGGCCATCCTCGCAGGTCAACAGCGCCACATTACCGGGCTTCCCATCTGCCGGTACTTGACCAGTAGTGACTTTGGCGGCAAGGTCCAAGGATAAATAACTTTTGCCCATCCCGGGATGGCCTTCAAGGATGGTGACTTTCCCTAACGGAACATAGGGAGGCCATAAAAAACCAACAACCTCCGGTGTAACCTCGGACATCCGTCGTATGCTTATTTTTGGCCGCTCCGCTTCTAAGTCAATTTCCGGGACTGTTTCCTTCTTTGACGGTTCCCATTCGGCAGCCTGTTCCGCCAGTGCTTGCAATTTCTCGATAGTCCCGCCCTGGTTCAGATAGTCCGAAACGTCAAATCCCTTTTTGTTCGCGCCCGGCAGAGAGAGAATAACTTTGGTTGATTTCGCGACAGTAGACAAATCATTCCCAATTCGGCGGGCTTGCTTGTGGCCGGGTTCATCGTCATCGGCAATGACTACCACCCGTGCGCCTGCGAAATAACAGTTTAGTTCAGCCGGCCATTTGCCTGCGCCGCCGCTGCTGGTGGTCGCTATCTCACCCAGAGAGTGCAGTGTGTCGCAGTCTTTCTCACCTTCGACAATCCATACAAGCCGCCCATCACGAATCCCGTCCAGTAATTCCGGCAGTCGATAGGGAACTTGCTGGACGCCCTTCATTGAGTTTGTCCAGCCTCCGCGGCCGTCAGACGCCTGTTGGTAGAAACTTTTGGGAATGGTCCTGACTTTGCGATACAACGGCCGACCAGACTCGTTGGTGTAAGTGTAGGTTGCGGCAACTTGCCGGTGTTCCTGCCGTGGCTCGTCTCCGCGCCTGGGGAACAAGTTTTTCATTTCAAGCCCGATTGCCCGCGCTATGTCCTGAGTATCGCACCCCACATGGCAATGCAGCAGAACCTTGCCGTCTGAGGCTTCCGCGATTGAAAGTGATTCTGTCTCGTCGGGGTGACACGGGCAGCAGGCAAGCCATTGTCTCTCGCCTGCGCTTTTATGCCTCAACTGGCTTAATACCCGGCTAATTGGTTGCTCAGTCAATCGCCGTCACCGCCAAACAAGGAAATTTGCCGGTCAACTTCACCCGGCCTGCGCCAGAATTTCAGCGGTAAACACCGCTGGATTCCTTGACGGGGGGGATTGATGGTTTCCGATTTTTTCATAAACTCGGCCAAAGATACCTGCCATTCCCCCCGGCCGTATTTGTCCCGGACGGCCAGCGCAGCAACTCCTTGCCGAACCAGGCTATACAGCAAGTCAGTTCGATAAGCAAACCCATTCAAGGGGTGGTAGAGCTGTTTGTCTATGTCCACGACCCGGAGAAAGGTCGTTCCATACCGCGCCCCGCACATTCTGTCGTCCAGGTAGACGGGCACGCCGCTTCCCTTCCTCGGCCGGTCATGGTATTCTGAAGATGTGGACGGGCTGTTCCGCCAAGAATCTTCCCGCCACGCCTTGCCGCCCATGTCTTGCCGGACGTGGGCTTTTTCATTTACTTTCATCTGCTGCCCTCCTGCTGCACCTCCTGCGCCTTGCGTTCCCAGTACCGGTTATTGTATTCGCGCACCTTGTCGCGATTCATGGCGGCCCATGTCCGCTTGTAAGAGCGCCTCAATTCGGCAGCCTCCGGTGAGAGTTTGGCCTTTGGTTTTTGCACGGTTGCGTCCTCCTTCTTGGAAATTTTTACTTTCTTTCCTCATCTTAACATGGTATAATGGTGTCGATAATACCACGCAAAGGTGTACGACGACATTTTTCGACATGTAATTAGGAGGGAGAACAATTGCAGTTTATCGGGTTTGCGGTTATTGGCCGGGTCTACAAGCATTACCGAATTGAAACCCGCCCGTTCCCGGATGGCTTCGACTATTTGTGCGGAGTCGGTAGGGTTGCGGAAGTGATAAGGAACGATGAAGCGACAGATGGTTATTCTCGCGAAATCCCTTACCGGTCTGTTCGCAGTGCCGACATTATCGGAGCACATTTGAGCCTGGCAAAGATTCGAACAGACAAACCGGAGCAGTTTCAGCGGGACATGGTTCAATTTGCGGAGAAAAGCGGAATCCTTGGATTGAGTGAGATTGAACACTATAGCCGTTATTATTCAGCCCCGCTCTACGAAAGCCCGACTGTACAAATGGAACCGCTTGACGCTATCAAACAGGCAGTAGATGACTTTCAGGAATTCATGTCGGTTCTAACTGGGAAGCAGTTTGACGATGATGTTCGAGAGAAAGTCCTTGAATCGCTACGTCCGTTCCTCGTCGAATGTAGCCCGAACGCTGAATTCATGGAGGAAACAGTCACGGACGATTATTTTAAGACGAAAACAAAATTTAGCCTCCGCCCATACTGGCAATGTCCAACAATGCTTCATGCCGCCTATCTCCAGGCTTGGCAAGATTATGTGCAAGGCGACAAATTCCGGCATTGCGGTAATCAAAAGTGCGGTATTGTTTTCCGGGCAGACAACTCCAAAAAGATTTATTGCTCGGAGTTGTGTAAGAGGGCAGTCAATGCGAGAAGTTATCGGAGCAAACAAAAAGCCGCCCTTGTGGACGACTGAAATAGAACTCATGTTCTAGGGGAGATTCATTGAGAATGTGGAACCATAAAAGCACGCGCAAAAACAGTTACCGTCTTTTTAGGCGGCGGTGAAAAGCGTAGAAGCATTGGTATTGTTGGGTTTGGGCGGAATTGGCTCTCGCTTAGTCTTGAAAACCGTTGAGCCTTCACGGGCTCCGTGGGTTCGAATCCCACCCCCTCCGCCAGACAACAAACCAAATCTGTGGAGAGATGGCCGAGAAGGTCGAAGGCGACCGCCTGCTAAGCGGTTAAGCGGGCTTAAACCTGCTTCGAGGGTTCGAATCCCTCTCTCTCCGCCATTTGAAAGCAAGAAGCGCCCGGTTCCATTGAGAGGCAACCGGGCGCTTTTTTCTGTCGTCGGCTGACAGCGAGCAGCTGATCTAATCGTCCTCCTCTTTGTCTCCCCGCAGCAAAAGCGGAAGAATATGCGACCGCAAGGGCTCGGGCACGTCTTTTAGCTTACAGTAGTCAATCTCCTGAATCCGCTCCTTGTCGACTTTCACCCGCCACGCCAATTCGGCCGAAGTTAAATTTCTTTTCAGACGCAGCTCTTTAACCGTCCGGCCTTCAATTCTGCGATAAACGGGGAGGTCCTCAATATAAAACGGCAGAATCGATACCACCACGTTTCGACGATTGAACATGGCATTGGCGATGAACAGGCTGGTATTGTTATGCAGCGCCATTTCCCACCACCGGGAGACGATGAACTGCGGCAGCAGAATAGTGATCATATCTCCGGGGCGGGAATCATGTTCTTCTGATTCGATATATTGAGTCAGGGTATTGATGACTTCGCGATAGGGAGAGTAACGGACAATCAACGGGACGTCGGTGTTGAGCTGTTGCCACTTTTGCCGCAGTTTTTCTGAACCGCCTTCCTGCAACTCGACATGAAAAGCAACTACATTGGGGCTGAGGCTGCGGGCATAGCGGACCGCCTTGGCCACCATCGAGTTGAAGCTGTCAATGGGGATGATAACGTGATGGGTTACTTCCGGATGCAAGTTTAATCGGGCCAACTTTTCGTTCGGTACATCCAGCTCTTGGGCGACCGAATTGTAATGATGCTTGATGCGAAACATCATGGTCACCAGGATCGGAATGACCACCAGGACGATCCAAGCCCCGTGGCTGAATTTGGTGATGCCGATGATGATTACCGTGATCAGAGTTACGACTGCTCCCAGGCCGTTAATCACGGCTTTCCACTGCCAGCCGGGTTCCCTCAAACGAAACCAGCGGACCAACATGCCAGTCTGAGAAAGGGTAAAGGAAGTGAAGACCCCGACGGCATAGAGCGGAATCAGCAGGTGAGTGTCGCCATTAAACAGAATCACCAGCAAGGCGGCGAGCAGCGCCAGCGCGATAATGCCATTGGAAAAGTTCAATCGGTGTCCGCGCATAGTCAGCTGCCGGGGGGCGTAACCATCCTGGGCGACCACCGACAACAGGGTGGGGAACCCGGCAAAGGCGGTGTTGGCGGCCATGGCGAGGATGACGGCGGTTGTTGCCTGAATAAAGTAAAACATGAAGCCCTGGCCAAAAACCGCTGTGGCCAGTTGAGCAAGCACCGTCACCTGGGGATTGGGAACTGCTTGAAACAGGGCGGCCAGGTAAGAGCTGCCGCCGAAAATCACAAAAACGATAAGAGCCAGAAGAATATAAGTGATTTTGGCGTTATGGGCGGCAGGCTCCCGGAAGTTGGGAACGGCATTGCTGATCGCTTCCACCCCGGTTAGGGCGGCGCAGCCGGAAGAGAATGCCCGCATCAGGAGAAAAAGCGTCACCGCCTGCGTTGGCCAGCTGAATTCCATTGCTGCCGCCGGCTGGATGGGGGTTGACTGGCCGCTGGCGGATTGGTAAATGCCTGCAGCGATCAGGGCCAGCATCGCAGCCAAAAAGGCATAGGTGGGCAAGCTGAATATGCGGGAAGATTCCTTGAGTCCGCGCAGGTTGCCGATAGTCACCAATAAGATAATGATCAAGGTGATTAAAACGCGATAATCGAAGAGGGAGGGGAGGGCGGAAGTGATGGCGGCAGTGCCGGCGGAAATGCTCACCGCGACCGTTAGGACATAATCAACTGAAAGCGAGGCTCCGGCGATTAGACCATAGAGAGGGTGCAAATTGTCTTTAGCGACAATATAGGCGCCGCCTCCGCCCGGGTAGGTTTCCACTGTCTGCCGGTATGAAAGCGTCAGCAGCACGAGCAGCAGAATGATAGCCCCCGCGATCCGAGGCAGCCAGAAATAAGACAGCAATCCCACCGCCGGGATCAATACATACAGAATCTCCTCCACCGCGTAAGCCACCGAGGAGATGGCGTCACTGGCCAGGATCGGCATTCCCCAGAAGACGTTGTATTTCTCCTCCAGCAATTGGCTGCTGGCCAGCCGCTTACCTAACAACCAGCGAACTAGTTGTCCCCACATCGAAATTCGCCTCACTTTACTGATTTCGATTGCGATAAAAAGAACCAGCTGAATCAGCCGCGCAAGCGGCTTTTTGTCAGCTGGCTTCCTGCACCGATTGGTGAAGAGATGCAGAGTCCTTTGCATGGCCGGACTGGCGCTTCCATTATAAGGTGGAATGAGATGGAAAGAAAAGAGAAATCTGCTACCGCCGGATAATGATGCGCAAAATCAAAACTGCGTAATTCCGGATGGAGTGGGCAGGCTGATTCCTCTTATAAACAAGAAATCGGGTAAATATACCCGATGAAAAACAATTATAAGATTGACCCGCGGGAGTAATAATGATACCGTTTATTCGACACATGCGAAGGAGGCGGAGAGCATTGAATTTTGACGGCCGGATATTTGTTCGGGTGCCCAGGGAACTGCATCAGAAACTCGCGATTCTCGCCGAATATAATGGAGTCGATATAGACCAATATGTAACCTATCTGCTTTCTAGTAATAAAGCTTTAATTGATAGTAATCCGGCTGCGGAATTAAGCGCCGAGGCGCCCTCATTGGTTAAACCCCGGGAGAAGCGGGGCCGAAAACCGAAGATGCAGCCCTTAGCGGTCGTGCCCGCCTCCGAAGGCAAGAAGAAGGAAGGTGGAAACATCGGCCGGACAATCGGCAAAGCCATTGCCGAAAAGCTGGGCATTGAGCTGGAATCGGCCAGCAATAAAGGCGTTTATCACGGTAAATCAGTAGTAATCAAATCAGCCCGAATCGGCAATACGCTTTTTGGGGTAACCAACAAGATGCTTAGTGAAATCGAAGAAATCATCCTGGCCAAGGAGACCGCAAACGGACAGTTCGAGTTGTATCTGGTTGCGGTGTCGGCGATCAGCGGTCGGGGTTGGCCGACTGGGGGCAAGAGCGGCGGCGTCAGCCGCGTAACCAATTTCAGCGTCAATGACGCCATCGCCCAGGGGGAACTCTTTGACACGATCTCGATTGAGGTTGC
>Ga0302252_1001511_pt1 | contig 13232 bp, 11 predicted proteins | sample AAG_RA_Leu_MG_FD_193511 | JGI IMG/M metagenome (GOLD analysis project Ga0302252, IMG submission 193511) | Enriched activated sludge microbial communities from anaerobic digester in WTTP, New Holstein, Wisconsin, United States - AAG_RA_Leu | ecosystem: Engineered > Bioreactor > Anaerobic >...
GAACAAGCTTTTAAAAACCAAGATACCATACCGGTACGCGTGCGCGAAAGAGTAAAGGGAGGATTGGTCGTGGATATCAACGGTATCCAAGGATTCCTGCCAAGTTCGCTGGTCAGCGTGAAAAGAGATGTCAATTTGGATACTTATATTGGACAATCTCTTCCTACCAGAATCATTGAGTTTGATCCTCAAAAAAGGAAGGTAGTTGTTTCTCATAAGGTAACGGAAGAAGAAGAGCTGAACAAGAACCGCAGTGCTTTCATTTCCTCATTAGAGATCAATTCCGTGATAGACGGTACTGTTACGAATGTTTTAGATTACGGCGCTTTCGTCGATATCGGTTATAGTATCGAAGGATTGGTTCATATCTCTGAGCTAACTTGGAGCTCCTCCAAACGTCCGGGTGATGTGGTCAAAAAAGGCGACCAGATCAAAGTTCGTGTCATTGGAATTAGCGAAGATCAACAGAAAATTTCTCTTAGTTACAAACGGACTCAGCCTGATCCGTGGGAAATGGTTCAGGACAAGTATAAACCCGGGGATGTAGTAGAAGGCACTTTGGTCAAAGACCTGAATTTTGGTGCTATCGTTGAGCTTGAAGACGGTATTAATGCTTTCCTTCATATTTCCCAAGTTAGCCATCGCAGAATCAACTCAATCAAGGAAGAGCTTGAGATAGGCGATAAAGTCAACGCAGAAATAGTGGAAATCGACACGACCCAGAAGAAAATCAAACTGAGCAGGAAGAACGTATTGCCTCAAGAAGAGCAACCGGAACAGTTAAATAACCAAGAACCTGAGCATCAGGAAAAAGGCGAAGATCTTTCCGATTTTGTCGACGTCTTTGTTCCAAAAAAAACTGAGTAAAAGGGATCTGATATAAGTTTGTCGGAGATCAGGAAGTTTTTACATTCGATATTTCCATGTGGAGTCGATTCGAGCGTAAAAACTTCTTTGATGGTTCGCATTTCATCGCTATTCACGTCCTTTTGCCTGCGAGAATTGATCTGACAAGATGAAACCTACTACGCAATCTTTTTTAGAAGAGTTGAATCCTCAGCAGCTCGAAGCGGTTACCCACCTGAACGGTCCTTTGGCGGTATATGCCGGAGCAGGTTCAGGAAAGACGAGGGTGATCATCTACCGAATCGCTTTTTTATTAGAAAAAGGGATTTCCATCGAAAATATCGTTGCGGTTACCTTTACCAACAAAGCTTCTGAGGAGATGAAAAGCCGTATTTCAGCATTGCTGCATGCTTCAAAAGCTCCAAAATGGATGGGTACTTTCCACTCCATTTGTTTAAAAATACTGCGAACTGAAGCAAAACATCTTTCCCTGCATCCCGGATTTGTTGTTATCGATGAGGAAGACTCGCTTTCGTTGATTAAAGAATGCATGAAAGAGATGAATATCGATATCAAAAGAATCAATCCGAAATCAATCCACAATGCGATATCAGATGCCAAAATACAGATGGTTAAAATGGAAGATTATCTGAAAAGCGCCGGACAAAGTTATTTTACCGAGATAGTTTTTTCGATTTTTTCTCTGTATGAAAAGAGAAAGCGTGAAACAAGCTGTTTGGATTTTGATGATTTGATCACCCAGACAATCACCCTTTTTGAAAACCATCCAGCCGTATTAGACAAGTACCAGGAAATTTTTCAATACATCTTGGTAGATGAGTACCAGGACATTAATTTTTCCCAGTACCGATTCTTGCAATTGATCAGCGGAAAGTACTATAACATATGCGTAGTCGGGGATGATGACCAGTCCATTTACTCGTTCAGAGGCGCTTCTCCTGATGTGATGATGAAATTCTCCACCGATTTTCCTCATCCGAAAATGATCAAACTAGAGCAGAACTACCGTTGTTCCAAAACAATCTTGTCAGCTTCCAACGCCATTGTAAAGAATAATCATAAACGAGAAAAAAAAGTTCTTTGGACCGACAACGAAAATGGCAATCCTTTACATTTGATTATCTGCATGAATGAAAAAGACGAAGCTCAAAAAATCATTCGAATCATCCAAGAGCAGAAAATCCAAGAAAACAGATCCTATAATGATTTTGTAATACTCTACAGGGTAAACGTTGCCAGCCGGAATTTCGAAGAAGCTTTAATTGAGAATGGTATTCCGTATCAATTGATCGGAGGATACAAGTTTTATCAGCGCAAAGAGATAAAAGACTTTTTGGCCTATATTCGAATTGTGTTTAATCCTCTCGACCGAATCAGCATTAATCGGGTGATCAATTATCCTAAACGCAACATTGGCTCTGTTTTCATTCATAAGATAGATGAAATCGCCTTAGAGAACCATATTGATTTTTTGCAGGCTTGCCATTTTATGATTGAAAAAGACAGGTCAAGCACCCGAGGGAAAAAAGGATTAGAAGAATTTTTAAGTGTGGTCGAGTATGGGGTGGAACACCTCCAAACCCAGAAATTATCGGTATTAAGCGAATCCTTATTGAAAAAGTCCGAGATGATTGACACACTTTATCAGGAATATCCTGACTATATCGCTCGTGAAAAAGAAGCCAACCTACAAGAACTCATCACTGCGATACGAAGATTCGAACAAGAACATCCAACCGGTTCGGTTCAGGATTTTCTTTCAGAAGTTGCTTTATTCTCCGATTCTGATCAGTTTGACGCGACTTCTGACAAGGTTACTCTGATGACAGTCCACTCTGTGAAAGGATTGGAATTTCCGGTAGTCTTTATGTCAGCTATGGAAGAGGGTTTGTTCCCCCACTACCTATCCAATACAAATGCCGAGGCGCTTGAAGAAGAAAGAAGACTCTGTTATGTCGGTATGACAAGAGCGAAAAAAGAACTGTACCTATCTTATGCCATGAACCGTGAGATCTATGGCAAAACTGCCAAAACCAATTCCTCGCGTTTTATCAGTGAAATACCTGAAGATATGCTGGAAGTCGTCAAGGGAAGACATAATAATCATACAGAAAATACTGTATCGGAGTTTTTTGGAACAAAAATCATTCCGAAGACTATTTCCCATCGGTCCGGAAAAGATACAAAAGAGAAAGCATCTCCGATTGAACCGGGAGTGATCGTTACCGGGGATGAAATTGAGCATAAGATCTGGGGTAGGGGAGTGGTACTTTCTATTGAAAAAGTAGACCAAGACTCTGTCCTTCGAATACATTTTGACACGGTTGGCGAAAGATTATTAAATATGCGGTTTGCTCCGATTAAAAAAATCTGATCAAGCCGAATTCGTGCTATAGAGCGATCCTCGACCTTACACATTATTCCAGTAATCTATACTGTAGAAAAAAATGAAAATCCATAAAAAAAAGGGCGGGTTGATCCGCCCTTTTTTTTATGGATAAGTAATAATCTGACTTTATCTTCTTCTGACAGTCTTTTTCTTTTTAATCACGACTGTTTTCTCGGTTTCGTCGGTTTTCTGGGAAGGATACGCAGAATCGGTAAAAGTTCTTGTTCTGGCGGTATTACCTGTAGCAGTAGCAACTGCCGGAACGATGAGAGATTCCATTGCTTGCTCTTCTTTCTTTTCCCAGACGACTAACAACGGAACAACGATATATATGGAGGAATACGTACCAACTAGCATACCGACCAGTAGGATAATGCAAAAATCTAATAAGGAGGCACCGGCAAAGATAGTTAAAGCAGCGATACCCACTACGGTTGTCATGGAAGTATTGAAGGATCGGGTCCAGGATTCCACAACCGATTTGTTTGCAATTTGAGCAAACGTCTGATTCCCTTTTCTGTATTTAATGTTCTCGCGTAATCGATCGAGAATAACGATCGTATCCTGCAAAGAATACGCTACAATCGACAGTACGGCGGCTACCGCTGGGGTGTTAATCTGGATCCTAAATAAGGAAACCACACCAAGCGCGATCAAAGTATCATGAAGCAGAGCTAAAATACCGGCCAAACCATGTTTCCAGTGGAAACGGAATGCAATGTAAATAAGAATAAGCAGCAAGGCAAGCGTCACGGTTAAAATGGCGTTTTTACGAAGTTCGGCACCAATCACAGGCCCTATCACTTCGATGCTTTGCGTGTCTTTATTGATCGTACCAAGCTCTTTTTCGAGTGCGACAATGATCTGATCCTTGTTCTCCACATCAGACAGTCGTATCATAGCATGTTTTTTGTTGCGTTGATCTAACTGTATGGTGGCATTTGCTTGGTTAAAAGTAGAGAGAACTTCTCTGATTTTGCTTTCCTGGACCTCTTTATCAAAATCCAGATTCATCAGAACACCACCGGTAAAATCAATACCGAAATTCAGCGGTGATTTCATCGGACTGAAAAACGTATTGAACAGCATAATCAACAGACTCGCTGCGACCATGATACCGGAGATAGAGAGAAAACCTTTGCTCTTTCCGACTATGTTCCATTCCAAAATTGGACGAATATTCATCTTTTTATCTCCTTATTCTTTATCTCTTCAATCCAAATAATTTTTCATTTATTTTTGGATTGGTGATGGCAATGACATTTAAGATAAACCTGGTGAAAAAGTAAGATGTGATGAGAGCTGCTACGATACCAGATATCAAGGTAATCGCAAAACCTTTAATGGTAGGGGTACCCAAAGACCATAACACGATCATAGCCAGAATCATGGCAAAGTTGGAATCAAAAATCGCAGTCCAACCATGGGCAAACCCAGAGGATACAGAGGAAAACAGCGTTCTGCCTGTTTTATAATCTTCTTTGATTCTCTCAAACACAATTACATTCGAGTCAACGGCACCGCCAATAGAAAGAATGGCTGCGCCGATAGCCGGTAAAGAAAAAACGGACCGGATCGCCAATAAAAATCCTAAATAAAGGAACGCGTATAATAATAAGGCAAATGCACCGATCACACCAAACATCTTGTAGCAGATGATCATATATAACATAACAGCCAAAATCGCGACGATAGCACCGATCTTTGTATTGTTGATGGTATCTTTTCCCAAAGAAGGTCCGACAATCCTCTCTTCTAAAAAGGTCAGTTTTAAAGGCAAGGATCCGCCTCTTAATAAAGCAGCCGTTTCCTGAGCGGACCGGATCGCATCTTCATTTTTGGCTCCGCCAAACGTGATCACCGCATTACCACCGGTAATGGCTTCGTTGACGGTAGGTGCCATTAATTCTTCTTCATCGAGAAAAATCTTGATAGTCTTTCCGACATTGGCTGCGGTCCCATCGGCAAATTTCTTCTTTCCTGCTGCGTTCCATTCTAGCTGCACTACAGGCTCTCGGGTTCCGCCGTCTTTAACAGCTTGAAAAGCGAACGAGGCATTTTTCAGGTCTTTGCCATCGACAATCACGCTGCCAGCTTCATCCTTAAAGGTTAATACGGCGAGTTTTCCGATAATTTTCTTGGCTTGGTCTATATCGGAGAAGCCGGGGATGTCAACAATCAAACGGTCATTTCCCTGGATAGAGATAGAAGTTTCACTGACTCCAAGGCTATTAATTCTTTTTTCAAGAACACTTCTTGCTTTTTCAAGATCTTCTACGGTTAATTTTTTTGGTTCCAAAGCTTCCATGTCCTCATTAGTGACAGTGTTATCTGTTTCTGTCGTGGTCGGAGGGGGAGTAGTTTCTTCAGTGGCAGGTGTTTCTGAGGTTTCTTTTGTCTCTGTAGTCTCTGTGGTTTCTTTCTTTTCTTCGGTAGCGGTTTCTTCCGCTGTCTTTTCAATCGGTTCGGCATGCAATACTAAATGAACGCCGCCCTGTAGGTCTAATCCGTATCTCACGTCGTTCCGATAAGAATAAATACTTAAGAACGCTAATCCTATTGCAAGCAAAAGAATGACCAATTGTTCCCATTTGATTCTTTTCATAGCTTCACCTTTCCCATTATTAATCAAACAAAAATCTATTATAAGATTATCTAGTGCCTTCGTCAATGCAACGGAATCCAAAAAAAAATAATAAGGGGGGTTGTATTGAGTTTACTTTTTGTTACACTCAATTAACATGATTTTAGATAAAAGTTCTTCAATAGTATTAATCAATGACGTCATGCGTTTATCAGGTTTATCAGCGTGCGAAGAAGTTTCACTAAAAATCTATGACTTTCTTGTCATGCTATACAAGCAGAATCAGGTAATAAATTTGGTCTCTGTGCGTTCATTCCAGGAATTGATCCAGATTCATTTGGTTGATTCTCTCGCTCCGTTTAAAATGTTACCGGATTTATTTATTGTTAGAAACAAGCCGTTGACAGGAATAGATATCGGTTCCGGAGGGGGATTTCCGGTTTTGCCTATTTCCATTGTTCTGCAGGACTCAACATGGATCATGGTGGAATCGATCCAGAAAAAAGCCTCCTTTTTAAGAAAAGCTATCGTTTCATTACAATTGAAACAATCCATTATAGTGCCTTTCAGACTGGAAGATTTTATCAAATCCTGTCCGATTCCTCCTCTAGATATAGTCACCATTCGTGCTGTCGGTAAAATCGAAGTGATCTATCCCTATATTCAGGTCTTCAAAAGAAGGCGTGTACCTGTGATCCTTTGGAAGCATCCGGATGAGATAGAGAAGTTTAATCAATCAGCAAAGGAGCCATTAGTTTATCAAGATTTTCCCTATCCTGTGAATAATGGGTACAAACATATTCTAAAGATTATCTGATTGTTTTTTATCGGGAGGAATCGGTGCTATCCATAACAAAAAGTCTGTGTATGGAAGGTTTGTGTGTGCATGAGGTGAGTGTGGAGGTAGATGTGTCTCACTCTGCACTGCCTTCGTTTACGATCGTCGGACTACCGGATACGGCTGTGCAAGAAGCAAAAGAACGAGTACGTTCCGCCATACGTAACAGCGGTTACCGCTTTCCCATCGCGAGAATTGTGGTGAATCTTGCTCCCGCAGACATCAAAAAAGAAGGCTCCAGTTTTGATTTGCCGATTGCATTTGGTATTCTAAAAGCTTCCGAACAGGTCGAAACAGGATTCTGGCAAGAAACATATCTGGTAGGCGAATTATCTTTAGATGGTCAAGTAAAACCTATTACCGGACTGTTTCCTCTTGTTCTTCAACTTGACGAACGAAATGATCCTCGCGTGCAATTCTTTTTTCCTTATGAGAATTTTCATGAAGCGTACTCTTCACATATCCAATTATTTCCTTGCTGTGATCTGAAGGAAGTAATCGGTTATCAATCAGGCTATATCGACAATGTACCTATCAAACCAAATCGCAAGAATGTAATGGGTAGAGATTATGGCGATATGGCTGATGTGATCGGTCAATTATATGCCAAGCGAGCATTAATGATAGCCGCAGCAGGATTTCATAATATTTTGATGATCGGTCCACCAGGAACCGGAAAAACGATGTTAGCGAAGAGATTGGTAACGATATTGCCAGGATTGACGCCCGATGAATCTAAGCAAGTCACGAAATTGTACAGTATAGCTGGAAAATTACCTTCCGACCAAGGATTTCTGGTTGACCGTCCTTTTCGCTCTCCTCATCATAGTGCAACGAATATCGCTTTAGTAGGGGGTGGTGTGATTCCGAAACCAGGCGAAATATCACTTGCTCATCGGGGCGTGTTGTTTCTTGATGAATTGCCAGAGTTCAAGCGAGAGGTGATCAATGCGTTAAGGCAACCGATCGAGGATGGCATTATCACAATTGCACGAGCTCGATCCGCTGTACAGTATCCTGCCAGGTTTATGTTAATCACGGCGATGAATCCCTGCCCTTGCGGTTTTTATGGAGATTCGAAACATCCCTGTACATGCCAGCCATCCCAAGTGCTGCGATACCGTAACAAAGTACAGGGACCGATTCTTGACCGAATTGACCTGGTCACAGAGGTTTTTCGAGAAAAGACTGATTTGATTATTCAAGGTTCATCAAATCAAACCTCTGCAGAGATGAAAGCCATGATCGAATACGTTCATCTTCGTCAACAAAACAGATATGCAAACGAGTCTTTCCGATTCAATAGCGAAATACCATCCCGTTACCTAAAGAAGTATTGTTCGATGGAAGACAGTGCTGTTGATTTTCTGAAAACAGCTTCTGATAAATTAGGTCTATCGGGACGCGGATTGACTAAGCTCATGAAAACTGCCAGAACAATCGCTGATTTAAGAGAGTCAGACAAAATTGGAACCGAAGATATTGCCGAAGCTTTTCAGTACCGCTGGCAAGATCCCCACCTCCTATGACAGGGGGACGGGGTCGTTGTCACATTTTTATATCCGAGAAACTCTCTTCTATCCGCATAAATATCACTTTTTTCTATTTCATCATACATCGCATTTTTTTCAGTATTTTTCCAAACAGCGAACCGACAATAAATTCCAACTCTTCAAGAAAAGGGTATATGGAAGATATCTAAGGTCTTTAAACTGCCAGTTTAATGCTCTTCATATAGATAAATAGTTTAGCCAATAGTAAAATGGATTTACCTAAAATGAAAAAAGAAATTAAAAATAATTAATTTTTGTTGATTGTGAAGCCTATGGCAAGTCACCTAGCACTGGGATTCTCACTGAGTTTGGTGCGGTGGCTTATCCATCACAGGCTAACTTTCACGGGATTTTAGTAGAAATAAGGTTTCTTCCTAAATTGATTGGATGTCTTGACCATGATTTATCTACTTGACACGTTTCCATAGAGTGCGTAGAATAATCACTATATGGAAACGTATAATACAAGTATTTTAGTTAAAAAGCTATATGAAATGAAATTGTCCTTAGTAACATCAAGGACTTTAATGGACGTTTTCGGAATCAAAAACAGAAGATCATTCTTTCAGATACTTCTTCGTTTTCAGGAAAACAATTTGATTCGGAAGATCGAAAAAGATAAATACCAGATCGTCCATAAAAACGTGGGTGATTTCGAAATAGCCAATTTCCTGTACGAACCTTCTTATATATCCCTAGAATCAGCGTTGAATTACTGGGGCATCCTTTCACAGTTTCCTTTTGAAATAACCAGTGTTACCGGTAAAAAAAGTGTAACCAAGAAAGTGGATGATAAGGTTTTTTCCTATAGCCAATTATCAGCCAATATATTTGGAATGTATCTCAAAAAAGATAATTTTCTTATCGCTACACCAGAAAAAGCCCTTTTCGATCAGTTATACTTGGTATCCAAGGGGATTAGATCCGTAGATTTGGATGAGTATGACTTAAGCAAGATCAAAAAAAAAGATTTTGTAAACATATGTGACACATTGAAAGCAAACAGAAAAATCTGCCAATTAGTTGGTGATTTAAAATGGTCATGCTAACTCAAAATCAAATACGAGAGTTTGCTAAAAAGCTTAAAATCAGCGATAGCGTGGTTTTGAGAGAATATATTCAATTGCTCTTTCTAAAGGAATTGTACTCTCAGAAATTTTCGGAGCATATCTTCTTTAAAGGTGGAACAGCGATCAGACTAATCTTTAAAGGAGAAAGATTCTCGGAAGATCTTGATTTCTCAGTAACCGAAACTTTAGATGCTTTTAATCAATTCATTGAACCATTTTTTAAAAAAATATCAAAACTATACAGTTGGAACTTTAAAAAAAGAAAAACATTGGCTGGGGAGACCTATTTATTGTCAGCAGTAAAAGAAAATGAAGGTTACGGATTATTTATAAAGCTTGATTTTTCCTTTCGAGAAAAAGTATTAAAACCAACAAAATCAATTGTTGATACTATATATCCAATCATATTTACCACTTTTATTAATCACCTGTCAAAAGAGGAGATATTAGCGGAAAAAATCAGAGCGATCATAACCAGAAGTAAGGGTAGAGATATTTACGATCTGTGGTTTCTGTTAAACCAAGGTATTGATTTGACAGATGATATGGTGTTGGAAAAATTAAAATATTATAATATCGATACATTCGATAGAAAATCATTAATCGAGAGAATCAAAGCTTTTGGCAAGGATAGATTTGTCACGGATTTGCGTCCTTTTATCCCAATTAACCAGCGAACCAATTTATCCGATTTTTATGAATTCGTGATTGAGTTTATTAGAAAAAAAGTAGAAAAATGAGTCATTATTTGGCTTTCTTATCCTCTTTAGCAGGATCAAGCGTTTTTAGAAGAATTTCAGTAATCGCTTGTCTTTTGGATTTCTTGGAAGTTTCATCGACCGGTTTGTATTTGACTTTCACCTTGTAGCCTTTCACCGTTTCTGTTTGAGTATTGCGGTTAGCTTCCAACTCATCAAGAAAGAGAAAGAAATCTTCTGGAAGGAAAAACTGAATTTTGCTTAAGTCATCTTTAGTTATTTTTTGTGTTGCCAAGCTTTGAACATTCTTCAAAACTTTTTTGTCCGGGGAGATGAAAATAACGGGATTATAGCCGGCATTAAGGCATTTTTCCAGATTACCTAGCTCATGTTCAGGTGAAGTAGTTAGCGATATTTCGCAAGCTATTTTCTCATGTTCATTTTCCAGAGAAATATCGATTTTGCCCAGACCATCGGGAGTGAATTTTTCGATTTCCGATTTATAACCCTTATCTTGAGCGAATTTTTTAATTAAGGCTTGAAGGTAGCGATGTTTGGAGTCAGTTTTTTCCGTTTCTGTATCGATTTTTTGTTCGGATTATATGATACAAACAACTAATCTTTTTCTAAGTAGTTTTTTAGCGATTTTTGTAACATCATCTTCTTTTACAACAGTAGTTATAGCCTGGATAAACTGTTCCTTCATCTTCATAAAGTATTTTGAAACCAAATGAGCAAAACATAGTAATCACCAAAAAACTCCCTATTCATTAACAACCGTTGTTTACAAAAGGTTCTATTAAATCACTGAATCGCCGGATGGCATTAAGTAGTGTTTTTATTCCATTCCACTTTTGATTAACCATACCCACAGAGGGATACAGTTGATGATTTTCTTGCCGATTTTTTGCTTGGAAAAATAATTCTTGGTCAATAGGATTCCATGATCCTGTTCAAATTCATTCATTGCATCTAGTAGCCCTGATATTTCTCGTTCCGGTGGAGTATCGCTGTAAGAGACATTGTAAAGCTCAAGCTTCGGATTCAAAACGGCAAAATCGATTTCTTGTTTGCCCTTCCAGTAATAAATTGTTCCATGGTTCTTTTTCAATTCCATGTAAACCACGTTTTCGGCACACTGACCTAAATCCGGTCTGATGACCGGCACATTGAAATTTCTCAATCCGTTATCGATTACGTACAGTTTTCTTGGTTTTTGAATATCTTGGGTTTCTTTGGTCTTGTATGAAAAATAGGTACTTTCAAAAAACAAATACGCTTTGGTGAAATAGTCTAGGTAATTCTTAACCGTATCAATTGATAGCTTATTTGGTTTGCTTAAGCTGTTGTAAGTACTGGTTTTAGTAAAATCAGCTAGTATTTGAAGTCCTAACAGTTCGATATCTCTGGCATTCCTGATCTTGTTGGGTAATAAAATATCCCGAGTAACGGTATCATGGTAATAACCTGAAGCAATGGCTTTCTTTTGTTCCTCACTTTCCGAAAGAACGATTTCCGGATAGCCACCTTCTCTAAGGTAATTACCGAGATGATGAAGGATCGGAATCTGCTGAAAAGAATTGGCTTCCCAGATGGATTGGATATCCTCACCTTCTTTAATGTCCACTTTTTTTACCAAAAGATATTCGTAAAAACTGAAAGGATAAATATCGATTTGCACGTTTCTTCCTGTCAGGACAGTCGCTGCTTCGGATTCTATGAGTGATTTTCTGGAACCCGAAAGAACGAATTTGATGTTCTCTTTTCTTTCATATTTGCTGGCAATCCAACGATTAAAGCCATTGAGTCCCTGAATTTCATCCAAAAAGAAATAAACTTTTCCGCTTGGATTGTAATGTTCCATGTAGTAGTTATAGAGGGTTTCCAGAAGATCAGCACCGAATTTGAGATAAGGTGCCACCAGAATATCTTCTAGAAACAGATACACAACGTTTTGAGGAGGAGTTTTCTTTTCTTCAATTAACCAACCAGCTAATTGCTGCATCAAGGTTGATTTTCCTGATCTTCTGACGCCTGTCAAAATGATCACATGGCGTAAATTAATCAGCTTTTTTAATGATTCCAAATATTTCCCCCGTGGAATGGTGTTTTTCCATCTGCCACGGTTGATATCCGTAAAATGAGGATTCCAATCTTTTATTAGTTTTTCCATGACTTGAGTATCCATAAGGCATATTTTATACTTTAAACCAAAAACCGTCAAGTATACTGGAAGGTTGTTTTTTTAAAAGAGGATTGCGGACTTGGTATATCGAGATCTGAATCTGGAAGCTTCAAGAAAAAGGATCAATTAAAAACTAAACCTGTTAAATCAGATAAAATCGCTGTTTACGGTAATGTTGATTAATGCATACCATAAATGTATTGATCGTCGCAAAGAACCCCGGGTTGTTCCTCTGATCTGGAGTAAGGTAAAGAACTTTCCTCAATGGGAGCATACTTTCCTTCTTTGATCAATCTCAAAAAAGTTAAAAGTACTTTCATCTCTTTTTTCTTCATATAATTCCTTTTAAAGTTTTATAGCTTTCTTTTTGAAAGAACGCATGAGCACATAATCATTACTTTCCAAGTTTTAATAGCCATTATTCAATTCTTTTAAGCAGTTTTGGGGATGGTTTTTGCTTGTTGCTTTTCCAATTATGAAGAGTTGTGGGATCGAAACCGATAAGGTTGGCTATTTTCTCAAGGCTTAATCCTAAACTTTTTCTAATAGTGTCTAGTTTGGTTAACAAGTCTTGTTGATTAGGATTGTCAAGCGGTTGATAACCCAGAAATTCATAAATTTTGGGAAAATATTTGATTGTTGATTGGCTTCGATTCTTTTCCCAATTAAAGATGGTGCATTCCGAGACACCTATTATTTTACCCAGCTCTTTCTGAGGCATTTTCTGATCCATTCTTTTTTTTCTGATCTGTTCCCCTAAACTTTTGGGTTTCTTGGGATAACCTTTCGGTTTTTTCTTTTCTGATCGAAATTTTGCTTTGTAGTATGGTAACACAGGTATGCCCTTGCGGTTTTTATGGAGATTTGAAACATCCCTGTACATGCCAGCCATCCCAAGTGCTGCGATACCGTAACAAAGTACAGGGACCGATTCTTGACCGAATTGACCTGGTCACAGAGGTTTTCCGAGAAAAGACTGATTTGATTATTCAAGGTTCATCAAATCAAACCTCTGCAGAGATGAAAGCCATGATCGAATACGTTCATC
>Ga0302252_1001512_pt1 | contig 13218 bp, 13 predicted proteins | sample AAG_RA_Leu_MG_FD_193511 | JGI IMG/M metagenome (GOLD analysis project Ga0302252, IMG submission 193511) | Enriched activated sludge microbial communities from anaerobic digester in WTTP, New Holstein, Wisconsin, United States - AAG_RA_Leu | ecosystem: Engineered > Bioreactor > Anaerobic >...
CACCACAACCAGGACAAGCTCCAAAAGGGCTATTAAAAGAGAAAAGTCTGGGTTCGATTTCTGGAATGTTTATGCCGCAGTCCGGGCAGGAAAAATTTTCAGAAAATAGCATCGTTTCCCACTGGTCCTGGTCATTTTGCACGAGAATCTCTACTAGACCTTTTGTCATATGCAATGCTTGTTCCATCGAATCTACGATCCTGGATTTCTCTCCCATCGAAACACGTAGGCGATCCATAATCACCGAGACAGAGTGTTTTTCACTCTTTTTTAACGGGATTTCCTCGTCCAGATCATACGTGATTCCATCAACTAATACCCGAACGAATCCCTTTTTCCGAAGATCAACCCACACCTGTTTGAATTCTCCCTTTTTTTCCCTGACAATCGGAGCAAGAATCTGAATTTTCCTGTTCATAAACTGTTCCATCACGATATCAATCATCTGGTCAATACTTTGACGTCGGATTTCTTTACCACAGGAAGGACAATGGGGGATACCGATTCTAGCATAGAGCAAACGCAGATAATCATATATCTCTGTCATGGTGCCGACTGTCGAACGAGGATTTCGACTGCCGGAATGCTGCGTAATGGCAATGGTGGGGGATAGACCTTCAATTTGATCAACATCTGGTTTGCGCATCTCTCCGATAAACTGTCTGGCATAAGAAGAAAGGGATTCTAAGTAACGCCTTTGTCCTTCGGAATAGATGGTATCAAAAGCAAGCGAAGATTTGCCGGATCCAGACAATCCGGTTATCACTACTAGTTGATCCCTAGGAATCTCTACCTGTACGTTCTTCAGGTTATGAACCCGAGCTCCTCTAATACGAATCCAATAGTCACTCATACTGCATTATTGATTGTCGGAGAAAGCAGAAGCAGCTTTGATAAAATGAGTGAATAGAGGCTCCGGTTTGGTTGGCCGTGAAATCAACTCGGGGTGAAATTGGCAACTGATATAAAATGGGTGAGAAGGTAATTCCATAATCTCTACTAGATTTTTTTCGATATTCATGCCGGAAAACACCATTTTGGCATTTTCAAACCGGGCTTTGAAGGAATTGTTGAACTCATATCGGTGACGATGGCGTTGACGTATTTTCTCCGATTGGTAAATCTGTTGTGCGAGGGTGTTGGGTTGTATTTTTACATCGATCCCCCCTAGCCGCATAGTAGCACCCTTGTCTTTGACAGCACGCTGTTCCGGAATCAGATCGATCACCGGATAGGGTGTGCCGGGATCAAATTCGGTTGAGTTACTATGGGTCAGACCCAGTACATGCCTGGCATAATCCAGGACGGCTATTTGAAGCCCAAGACAGACTCCTAAGTAAGGAATCTTATTCTCGCGTGCGTACTTTGAAGCAAGAATCATCCCTTCAATACCTCTTTTTCCAAATCCTCCCGGTACCAAAATGCCGTCCATACCCGACAGGACTTCCTCAGGTGATTTATTCTCTATATCTTCTGAATTAATCCAATGTATCCGTACTTTTGCCATATTTGGATTCTGAGCATGTTTTAAGGCTTCTGAAAAGGAAATATAGGCATCACACAAGGAAATGTATTTTCCCACCACTCCGATATGTACTGTTTTGGTAACATTATTCATGATGTTAACCATTTTTTCCCACTCCTCTAGGTCGGACTTTTTCTTTTCCAATCCCCAGAGATTCATCAACGCATCACACACACCCTCCTCTTCGAGCTTGAGAGGTACTTCATAGATATTGGATACATCTTGTACTGAAAAAACATGATTCATGGGCACATCGCAAAAAAGAGAGATTTTTTCACGGATATCCTCACTGACGGGAATATCTGACCGGCAAGCGATAATATCTGGTCGTATACCCACCCTGCGTAATTCTGCAACAGAATGTTGTGTCGGTTTTGTTTTCAACTCATCCGTAGCATGAAGATGAGGTAAATAAGTAAGATGAATGCAAAGCACATCCCCTCTAGAATGTTCGATTTGAAATTCTCGAATCGCTTCCAGGAATGGTAATCCTTCAATATCTCCAATCGTTCCTCCGATTTCGGCGATGATGATATCCGGATTGGTTTTTTCTTCTAATACAGTGATTCTATCCTTTATTTCCTTGGTTAAGTGAGGAATCACCTGAACAGTGGCACCGAGAAAATCCCCGTGCCGTTCTTTTTCGATCAGCTTGAGGTAAACAGAACCGGAAGTGGCATTGCTCATATGGGTCAAGTTTTCGTCCAAAAACCTCTCGTAATGCCCTAAATCAAGGTCTGTCTCCGCACCATCATCGGTTACAAACACTTCACCATGCTGATAAGGATTCTGCAAACCTGCGTCAACATTCAAATAAGGATCAAACTTAATGATGGTCACTTTAAAATTCTTTGATTTCAGTATCCTGCCGATCGATGAGGTTAAAATACCCTTACCAAGGGACGACATCACTCCGCCCATAATAAACAAATACTTCGTACTCATCTGGACCCTCCTTGGTTACATCGCACCTGAATCGGTTCTTTTTTCAATCCCAAATCAATCAACTTCTGAACAAGCAGATGATAAGAAAGACCTTCCGCTTCCCATAGCTTCGGATAAAGACTTATACTAGTGAAGCCAGGTATCGTGTTCACTTCATTTACAAACAATTCATTTGTATCTTCGTCCAGAAAAAAGTCAACTCTTGCCATGCCATAACAACGAAGAGTTTGAAACACTTTAATAGCTATTTGCCGCAATCTGACTATTTGCTCGTCATGCAACACCGCTGGAACCAATAATCGAGTGGAATGCTCGATATACTTGGCTTCATAATCATAGAACTCTCTTTCCGGGCATATCTCCCCGGGAAAAGAAGCTTCCACCTTTTCGTAATCGCCTAACACGCTGCACTCTAGCTCTCTGCCGAGAATTGCTTGTTCTACCAATACTTCTCGATCGTATTGGAATGCGAAACGGATGGCATCGGATAATTCTGCTGGTTTCTTTACCTTCGAGATTCCGATACTGGATCCTCCATGAGCCGGCTTGACAAATAACGGATAGGAAAAAGTCTTGATACAATCATCTAAAGCTTGATCCATAGGTAGCTGTTCTTTTGTTAAAAATACCCACGGAGTGACTTTAACACCCGCAGATTCAAGTAACTGCTTGGTAATGACCTTGTTCATATTACAAACAGAGGATTCCATATCGCAACCTAGGTACGGCACTCCGGCTAACTCAAGAAGACCTTGAATAGTGCCATCTTCGCCCCCTTGTCCATGTAGAATAGGGATGACAAACGAAAGAGGAATCATCTTTCCATTACAGGATAATCCAGGTTGCGCAGGATCCATCAAGAGTTGAACGGGAAAACCGTCTTCTTCCACCACATCCTTGTCGTACAGCTCTTCCCTTTCGGTTAGACGCCATTTCCCAGTCTTCGTGATGCCAACCAGATTCACCTCATATCCCAAGGTGCATAAGGCTTGATAAAAAGACCGGGCGGAAAGAATGGAAATCTCGTGCTCTGGAGATACTCCCCCATACACAAGCGTCACGGTTTTCATTGCGCACTCTCCTTTATTAACGGAATCAGATAGTCTTCATAGTATTGCAAGGGTGGATATTGTTTCCCATTTACCCACACTCCATGCCAACCAAAAACCTTTCCCGCTTCGATATTTTTGGGTTCGTCATCAAAAAAAAGCACCTTATCACACTTTTCAGGTAAGATTTTTATGATTGCTTGAAATGATGAGGGATTTGGTTTTCCGATATATTGGGATGTCTCAATAGAAATCAATCCTGAGAAAAACTGATCAATCTCCAAATGAGCCAGCACTCTCTGAATAGCGAGCAAAGGGCTATTGGAAAATAGATACTTAGGAAATGGAATTGACTTCATCAGTTCTTTCAAACAATGATTCGGTTGAATAAACCTTTCAATCTGAATATCATGGGCATAAGCAAGAAAATCTTGAGGAGATATACCATAATGCTTCGACAAACCTTCCTGTGTTGTGCCGTATTGCTGAATAAAGCGAGTACGCACTCGGTCGACCTCCGATAGACTCTGACACAATCTTTCAGCGATAAAGCAGTTCATCCGTTCGTTGATATGAGTGTATAAACCCGACTGATAAGGATACAGTGTGTTGTCCAGGTCAAAAACAAGGATAGTATTCAATTGAAGCCAACAATCCTATTGATTTTCCAGTTGAGTTTTTCTTTTCATATTAAACCTTATTATACTACAATTAACAAGTGTTTTTGGGAGGGAAGAGATGAAACCGCTGGATGGTATTAAGGTTCTCGATTTGACACGTGTACTGGCAGGTCCTACCGCTACTATGATTTTAGGGGATTTAGGTGCTACGATTACCAAAGTGGAAAACCCTAACCAAGGAGACGAAACAAGAGCATGGGGTCCCCCTTTTCAGGAAGGATTCAGTGCCTACTACTTGTGTGCCAACCGGAATAAACGTTCCATGACACTAAACCTGAAACACCCCTTTTCAAAAGAGATACTCACAAAACTTGCTCTCCAATCCGATGTAGTGGTAATGAATTTCCCTATCGGTCATCTTAAAAAACTCGACCTGACCTATGATACTTTTTACCAGATGAATCCCGCTATTATTTGGGCAAACATTTCTGGATTCGGACTTACCGGTCCTAGATCACTTGAGCCTGGCTATGACATTATGATACAAGGATTATCAGGATTGATGAGTATCACAGGTGAAAAAGACCGGGAGCCTCAAAAAATCGGGGTGGCGATGGCGGATGTGTTAACCGCTTTATACACTGTCATCGGGATTACCTCTGCACTATACAGAAGGAACACAACCGGTCAAGGAGCGATGATTGACCAGTCCCTTCTGGAATCTACCGTTTCTTCGCTTGTCAATGTTGCCAGCTCTTACCTAATGAGCAAACAAACACCAAAAAGGTATGGCAACGCACATCCGAGTATCGTACCTTATGAAGTGTTCTCATCGTTAAATGGTCACTTTATTCTTGCAGTGGGAAACGATGCACAATGGAAAAAATTGACAGAGATCATTGAAAGACCTGATCTGACAGTCAATTCAAGATACGTTACCAACGAGAAACGAGTTGAAAACAGGGATATCCTGATTCCTTTCCTGGAAGATATTTTTTCCAAGAAAGAATCATCATATTGGATACAAGCCTGTCAGAAAAAAGGAATCCCTGCAGGACCTGTCAATACAATCCCTCAAATGTTTAACGATGAGCAAGTGATACACCGAGCTCTCGTACAAAAAATACACCATCCGTCGTATGGCGATGTTGATATAATGCAAAGCCCCATCCATATTGACGGAGAGAATTTGGGTATCAGACAACCACCCCCCGCTTTAGGAGAGCACACTCGCGAGGTGCTTACCGAACTCGGTTACAACAACTCCCAGATCGATGATTTTTACTCCCTAGGCCTCCTCTAACCCGTGACAGGGGGACGGGGTTGTTGTCACTCTATTTTTAGTACAGGGGACAGTCCCCTGTACTAAAAATACTAATTGATAGATTTTGCATATGCATATATTTCCAGCCAGATATTTTTTAATACAGGGAGCTTACCTCTTGTATTACGGTTTTACTTCCGTCGGTTTTGGGTTTTACCGAAGGTATTGTGCCTTTTGTCAAGAAAATAGCACTGCTAACAACAAATTCAATGGTATTATTTTCTTAATCTAACAAAGAAATGCTTATATGACAAGTTTCTTCTAATAATATGTGCTACTTTTTCTTTGGCATATAGTATAGTTCGACCGTATTACCCATCGGATCTTTTACCGAAAAACCCCAATAAGTATCTTGCCTGAATTCTGGTTTTTCCTGAAAAACCGGTATACCTTCCAGCTTTATCTTTTCGATTAAAGAAGGAAATACAGATTCGTCGATTTCAATCGACCATGATATTACCTCTTTTGTTCCACCCGGATAGCCTGGTTGCATAGCCCATTCTTCGATAATAGGGATAGGTTTCTCAGCCCTAAACCAATCCATTTCCAAACCTTCCTGATGGTAAGAAAGCCAACCAAACTTTTCATCTTCATAATAACTATTTTCTTTCATATCCAGGAGATCTGAATAAAAATGGCGAAGTGCCTTTAAATCATTGGCTAATAAATACAAAAAAGTTAAATTTGCTTTTTTTATCTCACCCACCTTGCTATTCCTTTCCAAAAATAGATTTAACTTAATTAATATCTAACAAAAAACTTGTAATGTAAAGCTTTTTTACAACAGGGAACAGATCCTTAAATCAAAAATTTCTACCCAGGAGAATGAAGTTGTGAGGCATATGAAATACTTGAATTATAAGCTGATTCCCCTACAATCATTCTATGTTAAACGTTAAGGAGAGAAACAATGGGTTCCTATCAAGCTAAAATTCAGATGGATGGCTATACTTTTGATGATTTGCTCTTAATTCCAGCGTCTTCTGAAGTTTTACCGAAGAATGTCTCTTTGAAGTCAAGGTTAACAAAAAATATTCAAATGAATATTCCCATTGTTAGTGCCGCCATGGACAGAGTCACCGAGTCAAACCTTGCCATAGCAATAGCGAGACAAGGCGGAGTAGGTATCATTCATAAAAATATGTCGATAGAAAAGCAGGCAGATGAAGTCGACAAAGTTAAACGTTCCGAGAGCGGTTTGATCATCAATCCCGTTACACTAAACGAAGAAGGAACCGTTCAAGATGCTTTGAATATCATGAAAAAATACCGAATTTCAGGCGTACCGATTATTAAAGGTGATCGGTTGGTCGGGATTATTACAAATCGCGATATTCGCTTTGTTACCGATTTTTCCACATCCGTCACGGAGGTGATGACAAAAACCGGCTTGGTCACAGCACCGGTCGGCACTTCTATGGAACAAGCGAAGAATATTCTCAGTCAAAAGAAAATTGAGAAACTCTTGATTGTTGATGATCAATTCAGCTTAAAAGGACTGATCACCATTAAAGATATTAATAAAATTTCCCAATATCCGAATTCTTGTAAGGATTCTCTTGGTAGACTCCGAGTTGGTGCAGCAGTTTCCACCTCAAAGGATGTGCTGGAACGAGTGGATCAATTGGTGAGTAGCCAAGTAGATGTACTAGTGATTGACTCTGCTCATGGGCACTCCTCCGGTATCATCCGTTTGACAGAGACGGTCCGTCAGAAATATCCCAACTTGGAAATTATTGCCGGCAATGTAGCAACCGCACAAGCTACGGAAGACTTAATCAAAGCAGGAGCATCCGGTGTAAAGGTGGGGATCGGATCCGGATCGATCTGTACCACCAGAATCATAGCTGGCATCGGTATACCACAGATGACTGCTATTATGTTATGTGCTGAAATGGCAGACCAATATGATATTCCCATTATCTCCGACGGAGGTATTCGATACTCGGGCGACATCACGAAAGCATTAGCAGCGGGAGCTAGCTCTATTATGTTGGGTAATTTGTTGGCTGGATTGGATGAGAGTCCCGGAGATCTGATTTTTTACGAAGGCAGGCAGTTCAAGGAATACAGAGGAATGGGATCGGTCGAAGCCATCAAAGAAGGGGGAGGAGAAAGGTATTTTCAGGATGAATTAGATACGTCTAAGCTCGTTCCGGAAGGTATTGTCGGCAGAGTACCCTTCAAAGGAAAATTACAAGACTTTATTTACCAATTATTAGGCGGTTTACGAGCCGGTATGGGATATGTAGGCGCGCCTGATATCGAGTCGCTTCGAAAAAATGCTCAATTCATCCGTGTCACATTAGCCGGTATGAAAGAATCGCATCCTCATGATATCTCAATTGTGAGAGAAGCACCGAATTATTGGATAAAATAGCGATATTATTTGGTCTTAGATTGCAATAAAGCTTCGTGAAGCCTTTTGAGTAGTTTGTGTTCCAGTGTGTCAGGCATTGCGAGAAGAGGCTCTCTGACAGAGTGGCAGGATTGCTTCAATACGGTGAAATCCTCAAGCAGTTTTTTGCATTTCTGGCAGTTTTTTACTTTTGCGCAATTCTCGATCTTTTTTAAGTAGAGGGTTGCTTCCCTCTTTGTCATTCGTTTGTCGATAAAATCAGTCACCAAGCGTTCATCACAACATCCTAACGGGGAAAATATACGTTTATTCATGAGTAGACAGCCTTTCTTTCAATAGCAATCTTCCCCGATGAAGCCTGGATCGAACAGTGCCGATGGGTATTTGAAGGATCTCAGCAATTTGTTCATACGGTAGGTTTTCCATATCGCATAAAATAATCACTTCCTTAAAATCTTCCGGAAGTTTGTCAATCGCTTTTTGTATCTGTTTGATTTGAATGTTTTGCAGGATTGTGTTTTCTACATCATGAGAAGACAGTGCCGTGGATTGAATCAATTCATCCGCATTGATCGTGGTTTTATTTTTTTGAATATTGGTGAGATGAATATTTCTCATGATACGGAGTATCCAGGATTTAAAATTTGACTCTCTGTGAAATCGATAGAAAAATCGATAGGCACGCATAAACGCATCTTGTGCCAAATCTTCAGCATCATCTTTATTCCGGGTAAAATAAAAAGCCACTCTGTACACATCATCCTTAAACTCTAAAAAATACCTTTCAAATAGAGCTATATCTTCCTGATTCATCGTGAAATCAGCTCAATAGAGATTAACTGATTGGATAGCATAAAGTTTAATAATTTGACGATCCGAAAATATTCTTGTCTTCGATTTGCTTTTTTTGTTCAGGCGTGATCGGTATCTCCTTTGGTACAAGAATGACAACGTACTCTGAGACAGGCTGGACGGTTCCGGAAAGAGAATAAGCAGCGCCGCTAATAAAATCGACTGTTTTTTGACTGGCTTCTTGGTCTGCATCCTCGAAGTTAAATACAACAATAACATTTTTCTTCATCTGATCGACAGCTTCCTTGGCAGTCTTTGGATACTCAATTTTCGTAATAAGGTTCACACTGTACATCCCTTTGGCCGTATTAATCTGCATACCCGGTTGAGAAGCTCTCTTAATTGGCTTTTTTTCTTCAGGTAATTCTACTTTTGGTCTTGGTGACAGCTCTCCAGTTTCATCAACATAGTCATCTTCTTCATCTCCGACTAGTTTATTGAAAAAACCTGCTAATCTATCCCACATTCCTGGCATATCAACCTCCAAATATTGCATTCCCAATACGAAGCATATTCGCGCCTTCCTCAATAGCTATAGTATAATCCCGACTCATTCCCATTGAAAGGACCGGCAAGGGAATTGAGTATCTTTTTTCGATGGTTTCTTTTGTCTCTCGTAATGTTCTGAAACTTTTTCTGACCGATTCATCCTCATCAACAAATGGAGCCATTGTCATTAAGCCGGCGATATGGAGAGAAGAAAAAGAAAGTAATCGTTCAAATTCCTCGAGAATACATGTTGGTGTCCATCCTACTTTTTTTTTATCCTCGGTCGTTTTCACTTCTAATAACACCGGATACGGAACAAGATAAGACGGGATACGCTGATGCAGTGATTCAGCCAGTTTCAAATCTGATACGGATTGGATAGCGGAAAACGCCGGTACGATTTTATTTATTTTGTTCGTCTGCAAATGCCCGATAAAATGAAAATCCACTTCGTGAAATGCAGAGTTAGAGAGAAAATATTCGATTTTGGGCAGAGCTATTTGGATTCTGTTCTCGCCGAAAAGCGTGATGCCTGCATGATACGCTTCTTCCATAGATTGGATAGTCGCATTTTTAGAAACACCCATGATTTTGATTTCATTGGGATTCCGATGAACTTTTCGTGCGGTTTGAACGATTCGTTCTCGGATTTCCAGGATCGCTTCGGGTATGGACTTTTTATTTTCCACTTTTCGAAAGAGATTTCTCTGCTTGCTTTATATCTTTATAAATGGCAACATTTTCAGAAAATTTCTCTTTTGTATCGGTATATCCTGTTATCACATACTCTTTCGTTGCAGAAATATAGGTGCTTACCTGCACATATTTCTTTTGTATAGAACCGGAATCATTTTCAATGTAGAGGAAGTACTGCTTATCCTGTTTGTCCTGTTTGTCATTTTCCTCTACCCCCATAGCAAGTTGAGGGATTCTATAGCCATCCGAAAAACCAAAGTAAAAACCACCCTCGACATACCGTTCGTTAATCATCGTATCATTGTAATAAGAACAATCTAAGACGACAAAAAAAGAACCTTTTTCCGCCGGGATCATACTCTCGACTGTTCCCGGAACCATAATGCTGGTAGGCTTGGACAAAGAAAAAACATATTCTTTTCCATTCTGGATATGAGTAAAAGGGTCAGATTCAACATATAAAATGTACTTAATAGAAGTATTTTTGAGTATTTTAAATAAAAAATCACCTTTTTTTACGCTCTGTTCATCATTAACTTTCTCTTTTTTGACTGGGGGACTGAGGATCTCGGGAAGAAGCAGTGTCTTGTTCGTGAAGTTTGCTAAAGTGTGGGTAGTTTCGCAGTGGTCAATAATATAGGTAATAAAACCTTCCTCGGTGTTCTTTACTTTTGTCACGCCTCCACCGGAAGATGTAATTTCTGCAATATCAGTGTTTTTCGCTTGTAACTCACCAGCTGTCGCCAGACGTTTTACCTTCCCGTTCACTGGAGAATTGACGATCACTTCTTCTTTCGCGAGAAAACCTTTGGCAGGTAATTTTAGTTCTATTCTTTCTCTATCGGAATGAAAAGTTTGTTGTTTTTTTTGAAACCAATTTTTAGGAATAAAATTAAAAAAAATGATGAAGGCTACCAGAATAAAAATGCCATTGATGACAAAATACAACCAAGGAAATTGCTTCTTGGTGGTCATTCTTCCTCAAGCTGCTTAAAAAAAGGCTTTTTGTCGTCTATGCTGGTAATGATATCCGGGATGACCAATCCGCCAACCCGTCTGACAGAAGTCTCTTTCTCATCTGATTTGTTCGGATCCGAAGGCTCTTGGTTTTTATTAAAACCTGAGGCGATCAGAGTGATTTGTAGTTCATCCGCCAATAACGGGTTAGTACCAGCTCCCCAAATCACATTGCAATCGGGATGTATGACTTTTTTGATACTGAGCATTGCTTCCTCAGCCTCTGCAAGTTTAAAACCTTTGCCCCCCCTGACGTTGATTAATAAACTTCTCGCTCCTTTGATGGAGTACTCAAGAATATCACTGTTCAAAGCTCTGGTAGCAGCATCCAATGCGCGTTTCTGTCCTTTTCCTATACCGATGCCCATGTACGCATCGCCGGAATCTCTAAGAATCGTCATTAAATCATTGAAATCAGCATTCACGGTGTCATATTCATACACGATCTCGCAGATCCCTTGTATTCCCTGTCTCAGAGCATCGTCCGCCAAAAGAAAAGCCTGGTCAAATTCATAATCTTTATTTCTTGGATTTAATAATCTCTGGTTGTTGATAATCACCAAAGCATCGACATTTTCACGTAGTTTTCGAATACCTTCTTCGGCGTTGGTTCTCCTTGGTTTACCTTCGAAATCAAATGGCTTGGTGACAAAAGCAACGGTCAGAATGCCAAGGCTTTTTGCTATCTTGGCAATCACGGGGGCGGCACCAGTTCCCGTTCCTCCACCCATTCCACAAGCAATGATCACCATATTGGTGTCCTCAAAGGCATTACGTATTGCTTCTTCACTTTCTAGGGCAGCTTTCTCTCCAATATCAGGCTTGCCACCGGCACCCAGTCCTTTTGTCAAAGCCGGACCTAGCTGTAATTTGCAGGGAGCCAAGGATTTCTCAAGTGCCATTAAATCTGTATTGGTAGAAAAATATTGCAGGGAATCCTGTATGTCTTCTTTGATCTCGGAAAAAACTTCATAGTTATCCTTCTTTCCTCTGGAAAGAAAAGTCAAATCGGTTAAGCCTTGCTCTATCATGCGATTAACAGCATTAGAGCCTCCTCCGCCAATACCAACCACTTTAATTTTCGGTTTTCCCATACAATTTTCTCCTCTCCAATAGAAGAATCATTAAATAATCATAGTCACCAAAACAGTAAAATCAAGAAAATTACTGATGTTTTCTACAGATGATTTGATTTTCAAACCGTAAATCAAATTGACTAAACTCATCCCATGAGCTTTTTGTCTCAATATACTCTTCTAACCGCAGAATTTTTTTTTCTATCTCTTGAATATACTCATCCGGTTTGGCAGAAATAAAACCGACCCAACAGAGTTTCTGAAAAATGGTCAGAACCAATCCTTTATCAGGAGAGTACTGAATATTCCTAACTTTTGGACTCAAACCGCTCATGGATCGATATAAATAAGCAATCAAGGGAGCTACTTCTTTTTCGTACACCTCATCGATCGATGCTTGGTTAGATTGGATCTCAACCGGATAGAAAAACAGCAAGGTAGAAGCTTGCACCGTCTGTTGATCAGGAGGAGAGAGCAGCTTTCCTTCCATATCGACTTCTCGAATAGTTTGGTTTAAACATACATACCTGGATTGGTACTTTTCAGAAAAATGAAGACTCCAACAAAAAGGAACTCGTCGATGAAGCGTGGGATGAGTGATAGGAGCTTTCAGCGCACTCCAGTCAAGTTTGGTGATTTTCGCTGAGGAGAGGAGAAAGGAGCCATTAACAGAATGTAAAAAAGTTCTGATACTTTTCACTTGTTGTTTAGGAGCATGAATTCTGATAAGCACGGGCCATGAATAGAAATAACCGAAAAGAACAAAGCTTGCGAAGCAGAAAACAGTAAAAAGTGTGCGAATCAAGACTCTTTTACGTTTTTTTCGGTTGGATTTGGCCATACGCTTACTGTGCCCGAGAGGACTCGAACCTCCAGTCTACGGCTCCGGAGGCCGTTGCTTTATCCATTAAGCTACGGGCACACAGAGGTTTATCATACATTGTAATCATATTCCAGTCTGTTTACCAGCCTCCCATGGAAAAGTCAGGAATAGCTTCATCGAGAGAATAGGAATCGGAGAAAACGCTTTTGCCAATTCTTCTGTGTAAAGAGTGTGCCAGATACCGATCATCTCAATAGGTAATTGGGAGATCAAAGAGGCCTCCTTGACAATGCCAACTCCCTGGATGATATGGTCCCGTGTGGTATCGAAACGTAAATGTGGATTCGCCACCAAACCGGTAATCCGGAGTTTCGTCGAGTATTGAAGTGCGGTAATGGTCTGTACTATTTTCTCGGGTGTATCGGCAAAAGGTCGGAAAGGGT
>Ga0302252_1001516_pt1 | contig 13156 bp, 14 predicted proteins | sample AAG_RA_Leu_MG_FD_193511 | JGI IMG/M metagenome (GOLD analysis project Ga0302252, IMG submission 193511) | Enriched activated sludge microbial communities from anaerobic digester in WTTP, New Holstein, Wisconsin, United States - AAG_RA_Leu | ecosystem: Engineered > Bioreactor > Anaerobic >...
TCGCCTTTCTAACCTCAATCATCTAAGTAAAGAATATGCAGTGTTCCTTAAGTCGGTTTCCTGACCATCCCAGCCGCAGCAAGCTGCGGGGTATTCATTTAAAAATAAAAATAGAGCTTTCCGCTTCCTGCCCTACCGTCCACCGCTTGCTGCCAACCAGACCAGCTCCTGCCCCCTCACCTAAAGCCCCACAGGCTCATGCGGGCGCGGGATGACTGGCTAACAGGCCGCAACCCGGAGGGCTGGCGCACGAAAAATTCGAGACGAGCCGGGAAGAGAGGCGGGCAGCGCGCCGCGCCAATATTGGCAGATGAGCAAGCGGGATTCGGGCAAAGACCGACTGCCCTCTGGAAAGTTTAAATTGCCTTGAACCCCATTATTTCCAGAGAAGACGGCCATGAGCGAGCAGATAGAGCCCTTGCGGGAAAAGATAATCGATATACTGCGCCAGAACGGCGTAAAGAGGGCCTCCTTTTTTGGGTCCATCGTCAGAGGAGAGATGACCGAGGAGAGCGACGTGGATCTCCTGGTGGAATTTGAGGGCCGACGGAGCCTTCTGGATCTGGCCCATCTGAAGAATGAGCTGGAGGATGCAGTAGACAGGCGCGTGAATCTTTTGACCCACAAATCGCTTCACCCGCTCCTAAAAGAGAGAATTCTGGCCGAGCAGGTTCCGATATTATAAAAAATATGGCTTTGTGATCACCGCCTTCTTAAGCAGTCGGAAAAGGCAACTGGAGAAGAGAACAAAGGTATGGCAGCGGCAGAAATAGATAGCATAGAGAAAATTGCATCATTGGTCCCTCATCTTCTGAATATACCCAAAAAGAAGATCTGGGTAGATTACGATGATCTGGCTGACGTCCTTTATATCAACTTTAAGAAACCCAGCCATTCCAACGATTCCGATCTGACCGAAGACGATATCATAGTGAGATATGAGAATAGGGAGGTTGTGGGAATTACCTTTCTCAATGCCAGCAAGAGACAGACGCAAATAAAACCGCTCTAAGAGACCTCATACCGCTTCGCAGCGTCCTCCACACCCATCGCGGGGGAGGGGAGAGGGACAAATTGCTGTCAGGCCTCCGGGCATAGATTTATTTTCGAGAACAGCCTTTTGATAAGAGATGCAGCCGGTGAAAATAATCATAGAAAAGCATATTGATGGCTACCTCGCCTATCCAGTTGGCATTAAAGGGATTGTAGTGGGTGAGGGCGACACCTATGAAGAAGCCCTTGCCGATGTGAAATCCGCCATCCAGTTTCACATTGAAACCTTTGGCAGAGAGGTCTTTGAAGCAAATGAAATCTGTGAGACCTTCCTGGCAGAAGTGGTAGTATGACGAAATTTCCCAGAGACGCTCCTATTGCAAAGGTGATCAAATCCCTGGAAGCCCTGGGATTTGAGGTGGTCCGGGAAGGCAACCATATTTCCATGATCAGGACAAATCCAGATGGAACTCAAACGCCTTTGACACTACCGAATCATAAAGAGATCAAGAGTTCCACGCTCCAGTTGGTTTTAAGACAGGCAGGCATATCAAGAAACCAATTTCTTGAAATATTTAACGAGATATAATCATTGATTCGAAAAGCTGCGATCCCAAATTCCTCAGACATATCGAGGACGGCCTGCACTCAAGAACTAGCAAGAGACGGCGGGCGAGCAGGCATGCTCCCCGGAGGGCCGGCGCACGGGAGAGAGACATAGGCAGAAGAATCAGACATTTAAAGATCAAGAATAGTTAAAAAAAAAGCTGCAATTGAGCTGCCTCACCGGAGAGGATAGCTCAATGATCTCGCTCAATTCCAGTTATTTCCTCGCCATCTTTTTCAATTCGTCCATTTTGGCCTGAGCAGCCGCCATATCCGCTGCCATCTTATCTTTGCCGGTAGCAATCGTCGCCTCTGTTGTCTCCACGGTTGACGGCTTGGATGGGCTGGCTATGGCCGTCTCATTTTCTTCTATCTCCTCCATAGCTGCAGCAATCTCCTCCTCCACCTCGCTGGCTTCGATGGTAGCTTCAGGGATGGCGGCGCCAGGGCAGTTGCTGGCAGGAGCTACATCTTCATTTACAGAGATCATCAGGTTCTCCAGGAAGGCACCCCAGATGATGTCGCTCAGGTTCATATCTGCCGTAACCAGGAATAATGTCTGATTGTTGCGCTGATTGGCTACGAATTTGAGATTTCCGATCTGACCCACAAGAATGGGGCTTGTAACCGATTCATTGTATGTGGCCTGGGCAAATGCCGGATCGTAGGCTTCCAGATATGGCTTGAGATCGGTGGGCTCCAGCTCCGCTTCTGGGGCCTGGCAGGGATAGAGAAGATGCAGTTCCACCCTGCTTCCATCCAGGAGCATTGATGCTGCTACCTCGCTTCCACTGGAGTAATTAGCCTCCCCCATGGTTTCAGGCTCAACCACTACCTCAGGAGGAAGACAGAAGGCCATGCTGGCATAAACTCCCAACTCCGCTCCTGTGCAGGTATTGTTGTTTGTCTCATTCTCTTGTGCCGATGCAAATCCCGCCATAAGGCCGGCCGTGATGCAGCAGAACAGCAGCATCTTTCCCAGGGTCATCGATCTCCCCTGAAGTGATCTATCGATCATCCAATCCACCTCATTGCTTGTTCTTTATCTCCCTTGAAAAGCTTTCTAATATTTGGTCCGGTTTATAACTCTCAAACTATTTAATCGTTTTCCAGATCAGCATATCTCGGCGCGGGCCCGAGCCGGTCCGATATCATAATATACCTGAATTCTATGACAGCCTATATCAGCCATTGCTGTATGGATTTAAAGGATGATGTGGAGGATGAGAGTGTGAAGCGAACCGGAAGAGCATTTTGTATTGCCGCTGCTCTGCTGGCCTTGCTGGCAGGCCCCGCGGCATCGGTAGTGATCAATGAGATGGAGTTGAATCCTCCAGATGGAGATGTCGACTGGATTGAGATCTACAATCCGGACAACCAGAGCGTGGATATAAGCTCCTGGACGGCAGAGATCACAGACGGCAGCTGGACAGGACAGTTTGAGTCGGTTCCCGCCGGGACCATTCTTCCCCCCCAAGGATTTTATGTCTTCAACGGGCTGGAAGGCTGGGCTCATAATGATGGAGGATATGCCTCCCTGTACAGCGCCTCGGGCGAGATCCTGGATAAGACCGCCAAGAGGCTCGACGGCATGAACAATGATTTCACCTACGGCAGGAGCCCTGACGGCTACGATACGGACAAAGATGCAGATTGGGGCCTGAGATCGGCCACCAAGGGGTCGTCCAATATTCGTTGAAGAGAATTCGTTTAAGAGATCGGCAAAACCGATTTGAAACAATTTTATTTGATCATCTGAAGAAGGAAAGGGGAGAGTGTTATGAAATTGAGAGCTGAATCAATAGCCTTCAAGGCCTTGCTGGCCACAGGCTGCCTTCTGGCTCTTTGCGGCCTGGGAGGATGCGATATAGTGGTAAACGAGTTTGAGCTCAGCCCGCCGGACGACTCCACAATTTGGGTGGAGCTATTCAATAGCGGAGACGAGGCCGTGAACATCGACGGCTGGTTGATCAAGATCGTCGATGAGGCCTGGGAGGGTCCCATTTACCTAGAGGGAAGCATCGAGCCCCGGGGATTTCTGGCTTTGGACGGCCAGGAGAGCTGGATGGTGACCGGAAATGGAACCATCTATCTCTATGATGCCTCTGGAAGGCAGGTGGACAAGACACCCCTGCATGGAGATAATGAGCATACCGACTACACCTATGGACGCCTGCCGGACGGAAAGAAGACCGATACCAGAGCTGATTTCGGATATATGATGGCCAGCAAGGGCCGCTCCAACGGCTCCGGAGCGTTAAATCAAGCCCAGTAGCCCTGTAGGGGTAGTCCTGCAGAGGTAGTCCCATAGGATAGGATTGATCCTAAAGATCAATTGCCAGCCCCGGCCCGCTGCAGTTGCAGTGGGCCGAGATGAGCTTTTTTAGGCCAGCCACAGGGTATAAGCCCGATCCCTCAGGAAGCTCCTGGTGTGCTCGCTCTTGTTGACTATATCCCGGCCTGCCCTCTGGAAGACGGTTATTGTCTGGGTCTTGCCGGAGCCAACCGAAAAGCTGGCTATGCCGTCCCGGAAGCCGTCGCTCTCATCGCTGCTGAAGAAGACTCCGTTGACCTGGACATCAAATCCCTTGATCCTCTCCGATCTCACGGTTATCTTCGCCTCTCCGATACGGACCGCCTCCAGGTCCAGAGAAGCGGATGCTGTCTGGGAGGGCCGGGGCAGAACGTCCAGGATCAAGGCGCTGCCGGGGTTGTTGCCCTGAGAGAAGATCAGAAAATGCCTGCCTGTCTCCTGCATCGCCAATCGCAGGCGATGGTAATAGCTGGAGAGGGTTTTTATGCTCCAGTGGCAGATCTCGCTGTTGGTATAGGATATCAGATACAGGTCGGCGCTGCCGTCTTCCGGGGTATGGGCTATCAGGGTCACGCTCTCCCCGGCTAAGATCTGCTGGTACTGCATCCATGTCTCATCTTTTTGGAACCACAGCTGCAGGGAGGAATTGCCCAGAAGCGAACCGCAGGATGCGGCAGTGCAATTAGGATAGTTGTAGCTCTTCCCACCCATGATCACACTGCTTGGCTCATTGCCGCTGAGAGGAAAGGTTACAGGATCGGAGAGCCTTGTCTTCGCTTCCACCCCCTGCTGCTCAACTCTCTCCGTCCAGGGCTCCTCGGTCCAGACGGCGGTTCCCTGGGGCAGGGCAGCAGCCGATGCCGCCAGCAGGAGCAAGAGCGCCAGAGCGAGCAGAAAAAGAGGGATGATGCGGCATCCTCGGCCTTTTGCCTCGATCAAGGCCTTCACATCGTCTCCAGAGCGGCTATGCCCAGTGTATCCAGAGTCACCCGCAAGGCATTTTTTGCCGCCCTGGCCAGGGCTATTCTGGCCTGACGCAGATCCGGCTCTGCATCCAGCACCGGGCTGTAGCGGTAGAAGAGGTTGAAGCTCTCCGCCAGCTCCCGGGCATATGTGGCCAACTGGTGGGGCTTGAGCTCCCTGGCCGCCCGGTCTATGACCAGGTCGAACTGGGCGATCTTCTTGAGCAGAGCCAGCTCCTGCTCACCCGACAGCAGATCGGAGCGGATGGCGGAGCAGTCCACAGCCCCGAACTCCGCCTCGCCTTTGCGCAGAATGCTGGCGGCACGGGCATGGGAATACTGGATAAAGGGCGCGGAAAGCTTCTCGAAGTCCAGAGCCTGCTTCCAGTCGAAGGTGGTGGCCTTGTCCGCCGAGACCTTGACCACATCATAGCGCACCGCTCCTGATGCCACCTGGGCCGCCACCTCCCGGAGAAAGGCCTCGCTCTCCTCCGGCCGCCTCAGCTTGACCTCCTCATAGGCCTGCTTTTCCACCTCGTCCAGTAATTCATCCGCCGAGATGAACTTGCCTTTTCTGGTGCTCATAGATCCGGTGGGAAGGGAGACGAACTCGAATATCACCACCTCTGGCTCGCGGACGCCTAAGAGGCGCAGCGCCGTACGCAGCTGTCCCGAGACCAGCTTGTGGTCCGCTCCCAGGATGTCCACGGAGCGGTCCGAGTTTTCCGACTTCCAGCGGTGGTAGGCCAGGTCCCGGGTGATGTATAGGGATGTGCCGTTGGCTCTTTTCAGGACCATCTTCTTCTCAAAGCCGTGGGAGGTGAGGTCAAGCTGGAAGGCCCCATCTTCCCATTCGGTGAGACCGGTCTTCTCCAGAAGGCCGACGATCTCCTCCACATCGCCCCGGCGCACGAACTCCGACTCCCAGTGATAGGAGTCATGGCCGATGTTCATCCTCTGGAGAGTCTGCTCTATGCCGGCGATGGCGTACTTGACTGCGCTCTGGATCTTGGCCATGATCTCCGGATCCCCCGCCTCGTAGCGGGAGATAACCGAGTCAGCCTCATCCCTGATGCCGGGCTCGCTCTCCATGAGCTTATTGGCGGCGATATAGACCTTGGCCACGGCGTGGTCTGCCTTGCTGCCGTCCAGTTGGAAGTGGTCGCAGCCGACCACCACCATCGCCTCCTGGCGGCCCATGTCGTTTATGTAATATTGAGCATCGACGGTGCACCCGGCCCGGCGCAGTATGCGCACCAGGCTGTCGCCTATGACCGAGTTGCGGATGTGTCCCACATGCAACGGCCCGTCGGGATTGGCCGAGGTATGCTCCACTATCACCTTCTCCTTCATCCGGCCGGTCCAGGTGTTGTCGGCCAGGGCCTCCTGGAGCACTTTGTCCAGGAACTTTCCGTTCACGAAGAAGTTGAGATAGGGGCCCAGGAGCTCCACCCGGTCCACATAGCAGAGATCCTCCGGCAGGGCCTTATGGATCTCTGCCGCTATGGCTGCCGGGCTCTTCTTGAGGACGGGGGCCAGGCGGAAGGAGACGGATGAGGCCAGGTCGGCATGGGGGCTTATGTCCAGTCCCAGGGGATTTGCTCCTTCTTCCAGATGGCAGCCGCAGCTCTCCAAGGCGGAGCTCAGCAGCGCCTCTACCTCGCTCATAAAATCAAGAAACATGGTTGACTCCGATTGTGACAGTATCTTTGATCCATCAATTGGATGGGGCGATATAAGGATTGCGCGGGCGGTCGGCCTGGACAGCAGAGCCGTTATCCAGGATCGTTTTGGAACTCAGGCGAAGTTGGGACGATGATTATGATTGGAGTGATCAGGGATATCGGGCCAAAAATCGGGCTCATGCCGATCGAGACCATTGTGCTCTTAAAAGGAAAAAAAGAGATTTGGCCGGTTTTATTGCCTATAAATCACGGCTACCAGTATCGCCAGGACCACCATGAGCCCCAGGGCCACCAGTTGCCCCAGTATCCGCTCCATCCGTGCCATACCGGCTGATGGTAATAGTGGGTGTAATGGGGTCCATAATAATGAGATCCCGTATGGTGACTGACTCCCGAATGGGGAGCGGCCATACCAATGGATGCAGTTAGCAGCATAAGGGCTGCCAATAACAGCATCACTTTAAATGCGGTTCCCTTTTTCATGATCTTAGCACCTCCGATTTCTGATTGACAACCACCACGAGGCATCGTGATTATTTAAGCCCAATCTTGATGTAGAGGTCGTATGAATCCAATCTAAATGGTGCAGCCGGTCAAAGAGCCCCAAGTTCGCATTTAATGAGTATGGCTGTTTTAGAAATCCGTATCCAGAAAGCCCAATACACATAATGAAGAGACGCGAGGGGCCCGGGCGACATATAATGCGCCAGGCGGCGGGCATCCGTTTCTGCGGGCAGGGCCCGGATGAGCCAGCCCAGAAAAGCTGCTATAAATCTCTTTATGCGCCGTCTTCTTCACCGGGATGGCCCAGCGGCCTCTCCCCCAGCTCCTCATAGATGGCCCTGAACTCCTGCAATGCGGTCTCCAGGCTATCCACAATCTCCGCCGCCAGGACCTCCGGCTCGGGCAGGTTTTCGGAGTCCTCCAGGCTCTCGTCCTTGAGCCAGAAGATATCCAGACTGGCCTTGTCCCGCTTCACAAGCTGTTCATAGCTGAAGGCGCGGAAGCGCTCCGTCTCTTCCCTCTCCCGGCGATTTTCGGGATTGTAGCACTTGACAAAGTCCTCCAGATCCGCTTCCTTGAGGGGATTGGTCTTGAGGGTGAAGTGCTTGTTTGTCCGCAGGTCATAGATCCACAGCTTCTCCGTCCAGGGATTCTCCCCGGCGGGCCTGCGGTCAAAGAAGAGCACATTGGCTTTCACCCCCTGGGCATAGAAGACGCCGGTTGGCAATCGCAGCAGGGTGTGCACATCGCAGCTCTGGAGGAGGTTGCGGCGCACCGTCTCCCCCGCCCCGCCCTCGAAGAGGACATTGTCCGGCACCACAATGGCTGCCCTGCCGTTGATCTTGAGCATGGTCCGCACGTGCTGCAGGAAGTTGAGCTGCTTGTTGGAGGTGGTGGCCCAGAAGTCCTGGCGGCTGTAGGTCTCCGCCTGGCGGCTCTCCTTGGCCCCGCCGTTGGAGATGGTGACGCTGCTCTTCTTGCCGAAGGGGGGATTGGTGAGGACGATGTCCACCTTGTCGCTCTCTTCCTGAAGCAGGGAGTCGGCTACCACAATGGGGCTCTCCTCGCCGCCGATGCCGTGCAGGTAGAGGTTCATGGCGCACAGCCGGGCCACGCTGTCCACGATATCCGAGCCCCGGAAGGTCTTTTCTTTGAGGAAGAGCTGCTGGTCTCTGTCCAATCTATAATTATCCTCTAAATATTTATGAGCCGCCAAAAAGAAGCCGCCCGTGCCGCAGGCCGGATCTCCGATGCTCTCTCCCGGTTTGGGCCGGATCGCCTCTACCATGGCCCGGATGAGCGGCCTGGGGGTGAAATATTGTCCAGCCCCGCCCTTCACATCCTCGGCGTTCTTCTCCAAAAGGCCCTCGTAGATGGCCCCTTTGACATCCACATCCAATCCCAGCTAGGTCTCGCCGTTGATCAGCTCCACCAGGCGGCGCAGCTTGGCCGGTGACTGGATCTTGCTCTGGGACTTGCGGAAGATCACTCCCAGCATGCCCCGCTCCTTGCCCAGCGTCTCCAGGACCCTGCGGTAGTGCGCTTCTAAGTCGTTGCCGTCCTTTTCCGTGAGGCTGGGCCAGTCCAGCCCCTGAGGAATGGCCGAGGGCTTGCTGTAGGGCGGCAGGGTCTGCTCGTGCGCCATCTTCAGGAAGAGGAGGTAGGTGAGCTGCTCCACATAGTCGCCGTAGCTCACGCCGTCATCGCGGAGCACACTGCAGTAGTTCCAGAGCCGCTGGACGATGGTTGATTCTTCGGTCATTGGATTAGCCTCGACTGGTGAGCCTTGCCCTTCCTGCCTCTTGGGGATTGCTTTATCCTTTCCGCCCTGATCCGCTCCAGGAGCAGGCTGGCGGGCTCATCGCTTGGGTCCTGGGGAACAAGCTTGCCCTGGAAGGCACGCTGGAGGATGGATTGGCGGAGGAGGTTGGCTTGAGTTTCGCTACTATAGATTGCTTCTTCTTGATCCTTGATTACTGAAAAGCGGAGTCTGATTTCTCGGATAATCTCATGTTGCTCGGCAATAGGTGGAAGGATAATCGGGGTCTCTTTAATATGAGATAACAATAAGTGTCCTCTTCCCATTCCATAATCTTTTCCTTTGAAGAAATCCTGTCCGATTTTGCTCGTTAAATAGAACTCTAAATATTCTCCTTCGATCAAGTTTAGGGGTCTAGTTAGCGCAACGCTTTGTGACACATAGGCTTCGCCAATTTCTCTTACCAAACACGTAACACCAGTATTACCAACAATGGAGATCAAAATGTCCCCGTTTAAGACTCTGGTTCGATCTGCTTCTGCACCATTAGGTGGATCAATAAAAGTTGGGTCATCTAAAATTAGTTGCCTTTGACGTAAATTTTGCAGTAAAATGAAAATAGCATCCCCTTTGCCAAGGAATTTTTTCCAGGCGCGGGATCCGCTTGTAACAAACATAGTTAGAGAATCATAGCTTGTCCAAATCCATCTGCTAGGTAGAGACGGCAAATCTGATGGAATATGTTTGGTTGGTTCTTTGTATTTTAATCAGGGAGAGCCTTTTCCTTCTGAGGAGTGTCTCTCTTTCCATCTTCTGCATCTTTCAGCAAGGATTCGCTCCAGCAGCTCCTCAGCAGGCTCCACCTCCGGGTGCGCCTCACGCCACTTCGCCGTGAGCCTGCCCTCCACCGCCGCCCGGAGCACCGACTGGCGGTAGCGCTGGAGCTGAGCCCTGGCCCTCCGGAGGGCCTCCACCCCAGCATCCAGGCGGCTGAAAAGCTCCTCGATGCGGGCGACGATGCGGTGCTGTTCGGAAAGAGGAGCGATTGGAATGACCAAAGCACTGAACTTGGATTTATTGAGAATAGGCAAAGTTGTCGATGATGCATTCGATTTAATCATGTCCTGGAAAAAACTAGATAAGCAATAATAATAGGCGTATCGTGGATTCAATGCATTTTTCGGAATAATTGAATTTATCTGCTGATTAGTCACAGCAGATCTACCGCTTATGCCTGTTTTGCCAATTGTGGCACCAATGCAGGTGACCATAATAGTATTCGAAGGGATAATTCGTGCCTTCTTGGAACCTATTTCGGATAAATATTCAGAGGCTTCTGTGATTGGCTTATTTGTATCAAGGTCGCCAGGCTTAATAAATGGTATTTTATCTCCGTAATTTTCCTGTTCCGACTTTGGTGGTGTTGTTCCTGTTACAATTTCTGCGATATAATCTAGGCTGCTCCAGACCCAGCCGCTAGGCAATTCAGGGAAAATATAATCCGCTTCATTCATCCCGCCAGCGCCTCATTCAGCTCATTCATGATCCTGCCCAGCTCCTTCCCGAAGAGCTTGTAGGCTTTCAGAGGCCCGCCCCGCTCGTAGAAGGGGGCCAGCTCCAGGTCCTCCATCTCTATGGCCACGCTGGTGGCGATGTGGTTCTTGATCATCTCCAGCCATTGCCTCTGCTCCGGCGTGAATTTCTGCCCTGCCGCCTCCGCTCTCTCCATCCAGTCCTGGAATCGCTCTTCCACCGTCTCCGGGAAGGGCTCCAGTTCGGCGCTCTCGCCTGTGGCAAAGCACACCAGGGAGATGATGTTGGTCAGAAGCTTCTGCGGCCCGGCTCCCTTCACCTTGGAGCGCTCTAATTTTTCATATGCCTGCCAGACCAGCTCCGTCGTCAGCCGGTAGGGCGGCTTCTCTATGGCCTCCGCCAGCTGCTTGATCTGCCCAAAGGTCAGATGCCTCTGGCCGTAGGGCTTGCTGTAGATGATCTGCAAGGCCGTCAGCTCATCCCGGTTCTCCTCGATGAAGCGCCGGAAGCTGCTGGCCACAGCGCCCGCCCTCTCCAGGGCCTGAGAGTCGGCACCGGCGAAAAGAACCGCGTCCTTGGACAGCTCATCAATATACTGCTCATTTCTCTTCTTGATATCGATCAGTGCATTTCTGAACTTGGGGCTGTCGAAGGGCAGGCAGGCTGACTTGGCCAGATCCTTGCCCGCCTTCTCCAGCTGCTTTTCGTCAGGCTTTTCCGTCTGGAAGATCTCCCTGGCGCGGGCCTCTTTCTTGTCCGGGTCTACCGCATCCAGCAGCCCATTGATGATCTGCTTCATGGGCTTCCCGCCTGCTGCGGCCTCCAGATCCCGGCGGTCCTTGTCCTCCAGCTCCCGGTCCAGCCGGGCCAGCCTGCCCGCCAGGCTGGAGAGGTTCTTCTCGCTTCGCACGCCTAAGGCCACCGATTTTATCAGCCTCTCGAAAGAGACGCCCTTCCTTTTCTCCAGGGGCCGGGAGTCGCTCTTGTCTTTCTGGCAGACGCCAACCGCGTCCACAATCACAAAATGGGTCTTGTGCCGCGCGCCGGGAGTGACCGACTCCAGATCGGTAGGCAATATGGTCCGCGTACCACGGCCTTTCATCTGCTCGAAGTAGACCTGGGATTTGACATCCCTCATGAAGATCAAACACTCCAGGGGCTTGATGTCTGTGCCCGTGGAGACCATGTCCACGGTCACCGCAATCCTGGGATTGGGAGAGTTCCGGAAGCTGGCTATGAGGTTCTCCGGCTTCTCCTCCGTGCGGTATGTGATCTTCTTGCAAAAGTCATTCCCCTTCCCGAACTCCTCCCGCACTATCCGCACGATGTCCTCGGCATGAGAGTCGTCCTTGGCAAAGATGAGAGTTTTGGGAACCTCCCTCCGAGGGGGAAAGATCTCCGGCAGCTTCTCCCTGAATGTCCGGACCACCGTCCGGATCTGGTCCGTGGCCACCACATTTCTGTCAAGCTGGCGGGGCTCATACTCCAGATCCTCGTCCAGCATCTCCCAGCGCTTCTCCCTTGTCAGCTTGTCCCGGATGTCGATGTAGTAGCCTGCCTCCACTTTACCGCCCCGGCTGGTGATCTCCGTCTCTATGCGGTAGACCTCATAGCCCACATTGACCCCATCCGCCACCGCCCTCTCGTGATTGTACTCCATGACCAGATTCTGGTTGAAGAATCCCAGGGTCTGCTTGGAGGGCGTGGCGGTCATGCCTATGAGAAAAGCATCGAAGTACTCCAGCACCTGCCGCCATAAATTGTAGATGGACCGGTGGCACTCGTCTGTGATCACAAAGTCGAAGGTCTCAATTGGTATCTGCGCATTGTAGGAGATCTCCAGGGGCGCTTCGCCGGCAGGCGTCACATCGAACAAGGACTGATCCTCTGCCTGCTCCGCCAGCTCCCCCTCGCCTTTGAGCATGGAATAGAGCCTCTGAATGGTGGTGATGCACACCCGGCTCATCGGGTCCAGGGTGTTGGAAGTCAGATGCTGCACATTGTATAGCTCGGTGAATTTGCGGCCATCGTCCGGTGTCACATACTGCTTGAACTCATTGAGGGCCTGCTCGCCTAATGTCCGCCGGTCCACTAAAAAGAGCACCCTTCTCGCCCCGGCGAACTTGATCAGCCGGTAGATGAAGCTCACCGCAGCATAGGTCTTGCCGCTGCCCGTAGCCATCTGGATTAAAGCCCTTGGCCGGGCCTCGGCCAGAGATCTCTCCAGATTGGCTATGGCCTCAAACTGGCACTCCCGCAGGTTCCCAGTCGCCAGATCGGGCAGCTCTCCTAGCCTCTCTCGCAGCGTCCTCTCCTGGCCGAGATAGTCCCGCAAGCTCTCCGGCCTGTGAAAGGCGAAGACGCGGCGCGAGCGGGGGATGGGATCTCTGCTGTCCACAAAGAATGTCTCGGCCCCCGTGCTCTCATATCCGAAGGGCAGGGGACTGTAGCTGTGCGGGATCTCCTCCGGCAGACCCGAGAGATAGCCCCCTGTCTGCTCCTCCACCCCGCTCAGAGTGGTGCCCTCCGGCTTGGCCTCGACGGCCCCCACCGCCTCCCGATCTATGAAGAGAAGATAGTCGGCAAATCCGGAGACGAGGGGAAACTCCCGCAGAGCAACTCCCAAAGAGGCTCCCAGGCTGAACTGGTCGTAATCCTGGACGGTCCAGCCTGCTTCTTTTAGCAGCTGATCAATTTCCTCTCGGGCTTTTTCCTCCGGAGCCATGATGGCTCCATGTTCTCCATTCATCTATTAAAAATGCTTATCCCCAATGACCACATATCCCAAGAAATGGAAAAG
>Ga0302252_1001518_pt1 | contig 13154 bp, 18 predicted proteins | sample AAG_RA_Leu_MG_FD_193511 | JGI IMG/M metagenome (GOLD analysis project Ga0302252, IMG submission 193511) | Enriched activated sludge microbial communities from anaerobic digester in WTTP, New Holstein, Wisconsin, United States - AAG_RA_Leu | ecosystem: Engineered > Bioreactor > Anaerobic >...
CCATCATCGCAAAGCACGAAGACGGTGACAGGTTTGTTCTTGCGGAGGTACTATGATTACAAAGAAAATAGGCGGGCGCACAGAGTATACCGAATCAGTGCGTCACTGTTGTGGGCATACCATAGATAAGGAGAAAAACGATGCCTGGACGAAAATCTCGCCTTCCTGTGCCAGAAATGCCACAACGGGTACGACGCGAAACACCGGGCGGCCGGATTAAGGAACGGAGGATGAATAGTGTCAGTGTGTAAGGAGCCGTCGAGTACTGATAATATTGGTCCGTCATGGCTGCTCTTGTCATCAGTTAAAATAGGTCTCAGCGAAAGTAACGGGAGACCTAGGAGGAAGTGTAGGTACATAATTGAAACAAAACATTATCGTCAAGAATACAGGGACCTGGACGAGTTGTGCGATAAGGAAGGTCTTACAATAGCGCAAGTCCGTAGTCACCTGTATCGCAGACGGAAAGGAATAGACACGTATACTGTATCTGATTCTGGGGAGATTGTTAGGATCTATGAGTAAGGCAGCACGGAAGAGGTCAAATAAAAAAGAGATAGTAATAAATCCAAAATGGGATTTGTTTATCGAAAAGTATACAGAGAGAGACTTCAAGGATGCTGCTGGGGCTTACGAAGAAGCGTTCGGGTGCTCCCGGGATTCTGCCTATGTGGGGTATAAGCGATTATTACGCTCACAAAAGTTTCAGGAGCATTTTGCCGAAAAAATATCATCGTCTATCGGTGATTCTATTTTTGGTATCGATCTCAGAATTGTAAAAATGTATGTAACGCGAGCATTTTATGACATTGCAGACATCCTTGATGCACGGGGAGATCTCGTTGCGCCGCTTAGTGAGCTCAGCAAAAAAGGCCTTTCGTGCGTGATAGTGGATATAGACAAACGCATAGATAGGGACGGAAATGAACACATAGTATACAAGCTCGCTGACCGAGACAAGGCTCTTATCATGCTGAAAGATTACATGGAGATCGTTAACCGGGTTAAGCCGCAAAAGCAGGACGATCCCGGAAGTGGTGGTGGACCGTCAGCACGAGTGTACGTCGTGCAACGGAGGACGGTCGAAGAATGGAGAGCATATTACGAGACGGATCTATCTGGCTACCACAACCAAGACAGGGAGACGCCATCAGCAATCCCGCTTTCGAGCTCTTCTTTGGAGGAGCCAAGGGAGGAGGAAAATCTGATTTCATTCTAGGTGACTTCCTCTATGATTGGGAGGAGTGGGGAGTAGCGTGGAGGGGGATCCTTTTTCGCAGAGAATACAAAGAACTTGAAGAAATAATACATCGGAGCCATGAGATCTACGGGAAGATTCCCGGGGCATACTATAAGGGCGGTGATCAGAGGACCTGGTATCTTCCGGCCCCCTATGCAAAATACCCTGGTTACGCAACATTGCGCCTGAGAAACTTGAGGAATATGGCGGATGTTGGCGAGTATAACGGCCACCAGTATCCGTGGATCGGATTCGATGAGCTCACAGAGCACCCAACAGGCGGTCCCTACGAATTTATGATTGGTTGTTGCCGCTCCGCATACGGAGCGCCTTGCCGTATCAGATCAACAGGCAACCCTGGCCGGCCCGGTCATGGATGGGTCAAAGCCAGGTTTGTAGACGTAGCCCATCCGTTTGAGCTTTATACCGATCCAGAGACGGGACTTACCCGTTGTTTTATCCCATCCAGGCTAGAGGATAACAAAATACTTATCGCCAATGATCCAGATTACGAGCGGCGCCTCCTTCATTTTGAGCCGCACCTGCGTAAGGCTTTAAGATACGGAGATTGGTCAGTAGTAATCGGCCAGGTCCTCTCCGAATTCTCATCATACAAGCACGTTATTCGTCAGGCCCCGCTTGATCAGTCATGGTACAAGTTTGCTGCTCTTGATTGGGGGTTCGCCAAACCTTTCGCTGTCTTGTGGTTCGCGGTTGACGGTCAGGGTCGGGTGATCCTTTATCGCGAGTGGTACGGCTCTAGCGGGGATAAGGACGAAGGTATCAGGCTTGGATCCAAGGCTCTGGCAAAAAAAGCCTGGGATATGTCTGTAGCCGAAGGGGTGACGACAATGGTTGCAGACCCATCGATTTGGCAGCACAAAGACGAGGGAGCAACGATAGCAGAGTATTTTGAGGAGGTGGGCTGGACGATGGTAAAGGGAGAGAATGATAGAATAATAGGACTCCAGAAGGTCCACGAATATTTGCAAGGCTTAGGTATTGATGGCCGGCCCATGTTCTTGGTCATGGAAAACTGCCATCACTGGATCAGAACAGTGCCATATCTGTGCGCCGACCCATCCGACCCCGAAGATATAAATACCGACATGGAGGATCATGCATACGACGCCACGAGGTATGCGCTTATGAGCGAGTTTACAAAGAAGCCCCACTTACTTCGACGGAAACAAACACTTCATCCTATCAAACGAAAGCCTTATTACGACCCGATGACGTATGGGATACGTTAAGGATTTAAAATTCAGGGGTTCTGTGCCATTCGCTATCTATACAAATCGCGAACCCCAACTTCTGCATGTGGGCCAGGATACGCGAGGCGTGGCGGTTTGAGATTTTGTATTTTCGGGCAATCTCGCCCCGCGTATGCCAGCCGACCGACAGGAGTTTTTTTATTTCCTCCCATCGGTCGATAGCCTCAAACCCCTTGGTCTTCTTCGCCATTTTAAGCTATCCCCTCGGCGCTGGCTTGAGGCAAGGAATTGACCCCTTACGATAGTAGACCCGTCCAAATGTCGCTGCGGGGCCTTTTGCGGTGTAGATCACCATGATACCTTTCCACCCCAGGTCGGCGTCGCTGGGATTACGCTCCCATTGCCCGGCCATCATGTGCAAGGCAAACGGTGAGTCGCTATGGTCATCAAACAGCAGTTCGTAGGCGTCGCGCTTGCCCTGGGCCATCCATGGCCCCCGCGTAATGACTACTTCCGAGGCTGTCACCATATCTTTTACCCATTCCTCTTGCGATGGGGGAATAAGCAATCGATACGCGCCAGCGTTGATGCTCATGTAAGCATAACCGGCCTTGGCATTCGGCGTATCCCAATAGTTTGTGGACGCAATCCGTTGCCCGTCGTTCTCGATTTTTATAAGTGTCATTGCGGGGTCTTCCTTGGTCGCCCGCCCTTCTTGCCGTTTTCTCGGGCCGCTTCGGATTTGGCCTTGGATTTAACTGAGCCGCCGAGACTGCCGAGCTGAGCGGCCCCCAAAGCTACAGGCTCAACTCGGATATTAAGTCTCCCGGAAGCCCCGCTACTGGCTTCTATGCCAAGAGAAAGTAGGCGTTGTTCGAGTGACAGCGCCTCCATTTCGGGGATTCTTATTTGTTTGGCGGTATATGTTACCATTGCTTCAGGGCCATAAATCGCCCCTTTTGAGTCGGTAAACGGATTTGATATATCGTCCGGACCGAGATTGTAAGTCTTGACTAAATCGTCCCATTCGTCGGCTGTGATCGCACGCCCTAGGGGAACCTTGAACCCGCCACGTGGTACGCAATCGTACAAATAATATTCATGATCAAAAGTAAGCCGCATATATTCGGGGCTCATTTTCGCTTTGTATTCTCGTGGCTCTTGTCCACGCGATAGCAAATGCCACTTGTCGCCATCGCGGATGACGACTTTGCCGGGATAGTGCGGGTCGAACACGATCTCATCTACAATCCATCTGCCCATCTTATCTTTATCCATAATCTCCCCCTTGTTAAAAATCAACCTTGTTCACGCGCTTGTTATACCGGGGCTTGTTCCCGATTTTGTTCCAACCGTAGCGCTCCCCAAAGTCTTTATACACATTAGTTTCCCAGTCAAAGCCGCGCGCAAAAGCAAAAGCGGCTTCTTTGCTGGAGAACTTTCTGGATTCCTCGTGGTCGATAAAATCGACATCAACTCGATAAATCATGTTTTTCATAATTTTTCCTCCTTCCCCTTCGTCTGAGTATAGTATAAACCCAACCGCTTGGGTTGTCAAGAGGAAAAAAGAAAAAAATGAATTATTTTTTGAGTTAGAAATGTTTCGATCCATGCTGCTACAAAAGTATTGAACAAAACTCTATATTGTGCGATTTGTCGTATCGACAGGTCCAACACCACAACCTGTATCCGAACAGTTCCGTGAGGGCTCCTGCACCACGGCGGGAGCCCAAGTCGGGCAGGAGGAGAGATGGACGAGAAAAAGAAAAAACAACCTGCCGGCGATAAATCCTACATCGAGGAGATAGCAAAAGACCGACCGCTGGCAGAGGAGTCTGATTTGGAGGGGTTCCGGCGACGCGGTGATACTTATCTTACCGAGGAGGATTTGCAAAACGAGCAGTCCACCGGACGAGAGGCCGCGGGACTCACCAGGGAGGAGGCTATCAAAGCCATCGCCAGGTCAGAGGGTATACAGTACCCCGAGGGCGATCTTGAGGAACTCTATAAGAGGATCCGGGAGAAAAAGAAAAAAAAGTCCATGCCATATGAACCGATGATCGATAGGCCAGGGATATGACGGGATCTACTGAAGCCAGGGGCGACAAAGAACTTATAGGCGAGCTCGACAAACTCTACACAGCCCTACAGCAGGATCGCAAACCGTTTGAGAGCGTGTGGAGCGAGGTCACTGATATGTTTTACTCCAAGCGCAACATATACCGCCCAAATAACGATACGCAGGACCGAAAGCCAACCCATAGGTATTCCTCAAGGGCAAAGCGAGCTCTCGCTATCGCCTCAAGGGGGTTCCAGGGGTATACCGCAGACCGCCGGTCAGACTGGCTTCAGCTCCAGTTTGAGGATCACACTCTCATGGGGATGTACGGGGTCCAGGACTGGCTTGAGGTGTCTCAGCGTATACTCCTGGCTCATTTTTCCAGGTCTGGATTCTATGAAAAACTGGCCGAAATGATCCCCGACGCAATGAGTATGGGGACAGGGGCGATCTACTCCGAGGAGGATGTTGAGCGCCATAAAATTGTCTTCCGATGCCGGCACCCAAGGGCAATATACATATCCGAGAACTCATTCGAGGAGGTCAAAATTGTTATAGACGAGGAGTATATGTCGTACCGCTCGCTAAAGGATCGGTTCGGCGAACTCCTGCATAACAACATGCTCGAGCGAGAGAAAACTACCCCATTCGCCAGCACTACGATACTGCATATAACTATGCCGTTCGATGGTCGTTTCGCAAAATACGCATCCGGGCCCAGGTCTAAGGCGATGCAATTTATCTCAATTTGGTATGACAAAGATAACTCACACATCATCGACGTGGGGGGATATTTTGAGTTCCCTTATGCCATTTGGCGCTATGATAAGTCTGACGGGGAGGCGTACGGATATTGCCCTGGATTCGATGTTATCGACGACGTATACATGGCAAATCAAATGTCCAGGACCAGGATCCAGCTTGGTAACCTAATCGCAGACCCGCCGATGATAGTGGATGAGGAGCTCGAGGGCTCTGATTTTATCGTCCCGGGGTATCACGCATACAGGACAAAGAAAGACTCGACTATGGATCCGGTGGCCCTCGGAGCCAACTACCCCATCGCTACCGACAACGAGGACCGAATCGAGGCCGCGATAGACGCCCATTTTAACGTCCCGGTGTATCAGATGCTCCAGCAGCTTGAGGCAAGGAACAAAACAGCTACTGAGGTTATTGAGATTGCTGGAGAGCGGGTCGCGGTACTAGGTCCTACGGTAGGACAGTTTGAACTCGAGGCCCTCCAGCCCCTCGTGCGCAGATCATTTAATTTGCTGCGTCGAGCTGGTTTGATCCCCCCTCCCCCACAGGCGGTCATGGAGGCAATCCAGTCGGGGCAAACCCTAAAAGTAGAGTTTCTCGGTCGACTCTCGCAGATCCAGCGTAGGTACTATAAGACTGATGGGCTCAATCAGGTATTCGGTTACATCGCTCCGATTCAACAGGTTAACCCAGAGGCTCTGGATAATATCGATTTCGACGCGCTCACCAGGGAGAGCCTTGAAAGCGCCGGTGCTCCGGCCTCTGTTGTCCGAGAGTTGGAGGATGTGGAAAAGATCCGGGCAACCAGGGAGCAAAAACAGGCCGAACTCATACAGAAGCAGGAGCTGCTTAGTCAGGAGCAGATGCTCGCAAAGAATGCAGACAAGCTCGGGAAGCGCCCCGAAGCAGGCTCTCCGCTCGAAAATATGGGGAAGATGAATGGCTGAGACCGCTACTGAGAAACAAGCGCGATTGGAGCGCGAGCTCAGATACGTATACCGCAAGGTATTTGGTACGCCTGAGGGGAAAAAGGTTCTTTTTTCTATCCTTCAGGACTGCCGGTTCCTTTCGGAGGCTGCCACCAACGAAGAGGTAGCACTACGAAATTATGCTACAACCCTGGTCCGTGACAGGATCGGGATTAAAGACGCGCAAGGGATGATGTCTCTTGTGGACACCATGATCGAGCGCGGAAAGTAGGAGGGCGTATGCCAGAAATTGAAGGCCAGGCCGCGAGCCTTGAAAAAGACAACTCCGGTACTGGAGCGGACACAGGAGAGGGAGGAGCCGGTTCCTTCCTCGACAGTCTATCGCAGCAATCCGGTAGTGGTTCCACATCTGCGTCGCAGGACGGAGCCCAGGCCGCGAAAGACACGAGCAGCGCGGGAGATAAGACGACCGTATCCCTGCCCGGATTCGCCTCCGCCCTTCCGAAAGACTCCAGAGCGGATGAGAAAATCGCAGCGTATGTAGGTAAGTTCCGATCGTGGGACGAGCTTACGAAGGCTGCAATGGAGCTCGAGAGCAAACTCGGAGGGATGGTCAGCGTTCCGAAGGATGGAGCGAGCCAAGAGGAGATCGCCGCATACCATAAAGCTATCGGCGTTCCCGAAAAACCAGAAGATTACAAGCTCGAGGCAGATAAGAGAGTAAACGCGGACCCCGCCCAGGTAGAGGCTTTCCGTAAACTGGCCCATGAGATCGGGCTCACTCAAGCACAGGTGGAAAAGCTCTGGAAGAGCTCGAATGACACTGTAGCAAAGGCTTTCGCTGATACTGCCGCTGCGGCGGAGGAAGCTAGAGCGGCGGCTTTTCAAAACATGGTCAAAACACTCAAGGAAGAGTGGGGAGCCGACTTCGCAAGGAATGACAAAATCGTTAAGCGTGGTATCGATGCGTTCGGTACTGATGCTTTCATGTCATCAGCGAAGCGTGAGGGGTATTTCTCCAACCCGGAATTCGTGAAACTTTTCTACCGGCTGGGTTTAGCCGTTCAGGAAGACACGGTGGGCGGCGGCGGACCAAGGACTTCGCAGCAGCCCTCAGGATGGGGAATACCGCGACCAGGACTCTAATAATCTGCGCGAGCGAAAGAGGGCACTATGGCCACCCTTTCGCTGAACGATCAGCTTACCCCCATCGAACTCGCAAAGAGATTTGGGGATAAAAGCACTATTTCTATTGTAGAAGCTCTCTCTGAAACAAACGAACTCATGCTCGACGCGGTTCAGGGAGAGGCCTCCGACGGCACCATGAATCGCACTGTTCAGAGAGCGACGCTCCCCTCCGGAACCAGGAGGATCTACGGAGGTCCTGTAGCCATGGAGGCCAGCCAGACCCGCCAGATTGAGGACGGCATCGAAATGCTCGAAGCCTACTCCGACATCGACGCGGATATGGCAGATCATTCTCCGAACAAACAGGCCCTGATAGACTCTGAGGACCGCGCGTTTCTCGAGGGCATGGGCCAGACCATGGTCGAGGATCTTCTTTTCGGCCGCAAATACAACGGCCTGGAATACATCGATGGTATCTATGCCAGGCTTCCTGCCAGTATCGACAACCAGACCGTGTTCGGCGTCGAAACTTCCGGGAGCAATCTCGCGTCCATCATTCTTGTTAAGTGGGCAGAAGACAAGGCAAAGCTCATTTATCCGAGGGGCGTTCCTGGTCTCGGCGTCAAGGCAGAATGGAGGGGGAAACAAGACGTATCGGTACTCAAGGCTGACGGGAGCCTCGGCACTCTGCCGATGTACCGAACTTTCTACAAAGTCCATTTCGGCTACACTCAGCGCCATCCGTATGCTGTAAAGAGGATCTGCAACATCAATCCACTCTCCTCTAACGCCGAAACGATCCTCTCCAAGCTCAACAGGGCGATCAACAAACTACCTAAGGGTAACGGTACAGTCGTCGCTTACATGAATCCGGACGTAAAAACGATCCTGGATAACTACACGATCATCACCAAGAGCCTCTACACCAGGATGGGCGAGGATCCGTGGGGCCGCCCGATCACCATGTTCAACAACGTCAGATTCCGGATGGTCGATGCGCTCCCGGTCACGGAAGCACTCGTTTCGTAATTACAGCGGGGCTTCCGTATCGGAGCCCCATCATTATCAAAGGAGGAGCAGTAATGTTCCACAAGAATAATGTTTTTTGCGACGCTCTGGATGTCGATACTGCCGGTACCGTGTATTCGGACATTATCGACACCGGCGCTGCGAACGTAGGCGATGTCGAGCCGCTCGTGCTCGAGCTTAGGTCCGAGGCTGCAGCCGCCGGCTCGGGAACCCTGGATATCACTCTACAGTCGTCTGATTCGGAAGGTTTCAGCACGGCTATCGATGAAGTGGTTATCCCGCAAAAGGATAAAGACGGTCTGGCTAAGGGCGTGTTTTTTACCGGTACCCTACCCTATCGAATGAAGCGCTATCTACGTCTCAAATTCGTCGTCACTACCGGTTTCACTTCCGGAACCGCCCTCGTGACGGGCGCTATCAGGGCGAGGTTCTAATATGGCTAAAACACCATCTCCTACTGTTGTGAAAGAAGGCGAAATCAGGCGGTTCAGGTGCAAAACCTCGTGTTACTGGAATAACAACCTCTGGACCGGAGAAGACAAGATAAAGCTAAGGGGAGGAGGCAGAGTCTCGGAGATCCAGTTCAAAGGACCAACCGAGATCCCCGCAAATTTCCAGTTCGAGAACTGGGAAGAGTTCTGAAATGCGACCGGGGGCCGAAAGGCTCCCGGTTTTCGGAGGGTAAGCTGTGACTGAGATAGATATAGCAAATCGAGCTCTCGCAAAAATTCACGCCTCGGTATCATTAAGCTCTAGCACTGGGTTTCTTTATGGAGCGGGGACCTCTCTTGAGGCTACTATCGTTCGTCAGTTCTACAACTCCTCCAGACAGCAGATGTTTAGAATTGCCCCTTGGACATGTATCAAGACAAGAAAACGCCTCGCATCGGAAAAATGGCTAGACGTATGGAATTGGATTGAAGGAGAACTTGTTGTAGGTCATAACAATGATGGTTATGCGGTTTATGAATGCACTACCAAGGGATTAGGAGGCGCGCTTGAGCCTACCTGGCCAACCTCCGGAACCGTATCTGATGGGGAAGCCGTTTGGACATTCAGGTACCCGGTGAAGGCCGATGTACCGAACGGTATAAATTCTGGCTTTTCGCACACTTTTCCATTGCCGGCCGACTATATAAATCAAGTCGAATTCGTTGATTCGAATGGTAACAATATCGTCGCCGAGATTGAAGGAGAATACGTATTTTCTTCTAGCACAGATCTTACGCTTATATATATTCCAGACCAGACAGACCCCAACAAGTGGGACGCGCTTCTTCAGGAGGCTATCGTAACACAGCTTGCGTCCGCGATAGCCTTCCCTATCACCGGTGACCACAAAGCAGAAGCCGTGCTCGCGCAATCAGCATCGGCGCTCGTATACCAGGCTATTGTCAAGACATCAAGGGAACGCAGGCAAGGGAGAAAAACAAGTCGGGCGTGGTTTCCTGGACTCTTCGATAGAGGCCAGCCGTGAAGATATTTACCGATTTCACCGCCGGCGAACTTTCTCCTCGACTGAAGGGCAGATTCGATCTCGAAATTTACCATAAAGGTTTAAGCCATGCCGAAAACGTTCTGCCGTTTCTTCCAGGTGGAATGTCGATTCGGCCAGGATTTCGATTTATCAATGACATTGGATCATCCGCCGTGCGATTGCATGGCTTCATCATATCAGAAAGCCTATCGTATATCGTCGAATTCAGCGCATTTAAAATAAAGATATGGAAGGACGGTTCTCCTCTTGAGGATGAGAACGGTGTCGTCGAACTCGTGACCCCATTCTCAGACCCATGGGCGCTTCAGTTTGCTCAGGACTCGGCAGATTTATATATCGCTTCCGGCACAGCTGCGGTCCAGGTCCTGAGTATGGTGTCTGAGGATATATTCGTATTTGAGACGCTTGCGATTACCAGCAATGCCGGCATGATCCCGTTTCAAAGTGCTGGTAACTATCCACGGGCTATAGCGATATTTGACGGTAGGCTCTGGTTGGCGGGGACGGCGAATGATCCACAAGCGATATGGGCCTCAGAGCCATTCGATTATGGCAATTTCACGTTCTTTGACACCATCGAGTCATCTTCTGAGCAAATGCGTGAGCCGATGAGGGCGTTTACCGGCAACAGAACATCAAATAGTGCAACCATCACAGGGATCTCTGCTGAGGATCTCGCTGGCATGAGGATCGGGGATACTGTTTTCGGGACAGGTATTCCCTATGTCTATCCCGACACCATCACCAGAATTCAGGAAATTGGCACCGATTATATCGTCATGGACCATAATGCGACGTCATCAGGAACCACGGGGATGTATACAGGATGGCACGACAGAGCGGTTACGGAATGGGAATTAGTTGCGACGACAAGGGATGTTATTACTTCAGCCAACGCATTTAAAAAAACTATTGCATGCTCCACGAACGAAACGATACTTTGGCTTGCTGCAGGGACAGATCTCGTTGTTGGGACAAACTGTTCTGAGAGGATAATCCCAACTGGAGTCACCGCGCCGAACTTTGTCTGTAAATTACAGACCAGTCACGGCTCTGCGCCAGTCCAGCCGGTTCTTCTTAACGACGCCGTTGTGTTCGTTAATCCGAGCAAAGACGCACTTAGGGAATATGTTTATAAGGGACTTACTTCTGAGGTGCAGGCATATACCGCCCTCCGGGTTGATTACATGGCTGATCATATTCTTTCCGGAATCAAAGAGCTGGACTTCTCCTCCTCGGGCCTCACGATGTTATGGATCGTTAAATCATCAGGGGAGCTTATCGCCCTCGCCCACGATCGATCTATGGGAATAAATGCGTTCACCAGGATATCGCCGGCAATTGGTAGTATTGAGTCCGTATGTGTTATTTCAGAGTCTGGCGAGGATATCCTTTATGCTTCCATTAACGTATCCGGGGCAAGGAAACTTGTCAGAATGGATAGTATGTGGTCCGGACGACATCTGGACTTCTATCAGGTAAAACAGGTTTCAGGCGGGGCCATAGACGCTTCATGGCTCTCAGGTTCTGCGGTGGTTGTCTACGATAATAAAACCCAAGAGGTGGCGATTGAAGCCGGATCCGCCGCCGTGTCCGACATCGAGAACGGAGAGGACGTGGTCATAGGGCTTCCCTATACCGCGACACTCAAGACCATGCCAACCGCATCAAACCCGCTCCAGCGCAAGAATGTCCCCATGGGTGTTGTAAAACTCTACGAAACAATCGGCACGATTAAAGCTGGATACGGAGAAGCGCTTTTTTCTTATTCAGTGGAAACAATACAAAGCTCAGATCTTGATATGGTATTCGGCGGAGGATGGGATCGGGAAGGGATTATCACAATACAAGCCAGCAGTTTGCCGTTCGCCGTACTCGCTCTCGGCCTTGAGACGATAGGGGGATAGTATGGTTGGATTGCTTATAGCGTCTTTGGTCGTAGGAGCCGCGGCGTCTGCCGGCGCCGGAATACTGAGCAGAAAAAACCAACGCCAACAAGCCAGGAAAGAAGCACAATACCAAATAGATACAATCGCCGCCGACACGAAAACAACCCTCGGGACGATGCAAAGAGAACTCGCGGTGCAGAAAGACGCTGATCTAAAGAAAGCGAATCAGATAGAACGCTCCGCGATAGACGACAATACGGCAAATATGCAGTCGGCTTACATCGAACAACTGGCCTCAGAATCATCTCATATCGATCTCATAGAATCATCGATGCAGGAGCTTGGTACGGCCTCGGCACAGCAGGGAGCATCCGGAGTCAGGATGGATGCCACGCTCGGATCTGTTATGACTAACAGGGCTAATCAACAAATCTCGCAGTCCAGAGATTTGATTGATCGGACATCAAAGACCCAGGCAGGTGTCGGCGCATTAAATCTTGCAGAAGCCAGGGCCCAGGCCAGCGAGATTCGTTCGCAGTACGATCCTGGTTCAGCCTTCATGGATTTGTACCACTACAAGCGATCGAGAGTCATGAGTAAAGCACTGCTGGATACCGCGTATTATAGCGGCATAAAAAAGGACAACGAATACAACACTAATTGGTTCCTTGCCGATTTGTTCGGTGTCGCAGGAGCGGCAGCCGGAGCGGTACAGGGTACGTATGGGGCTGGGATTATGGGCGGAAGCAAGGGGTTTGCGTAATATAGGAGCAGGTAGATGAGTTCAAGCGGACAAGCATTAGCCCAGGCTATAGGACAATTTGGTCAGTCGTTCCAACAGATGGGAGAGACGATATACAAGGTCCAAGCCGAAAACGAGTTTCGGAACGAATCGCTCAAAATTGCAGACGAAATAGAGCAGTTCAATAATTCACTCCTCACCGACCCAGATCATGGAACCCCTGGCGTAAATGACGGATACATGAAAAAGTGGAACGACTTAAAAAAAACATTCGACCAGAGAATTGCATCCGTCAAGAACCCTCTGGCAAAGAAAAACCTTGAAGGATATATAACTCAGGCACAAACATCACAGGCTAGCAGGGTATATGGATTACAGTTCCAGGGCTGGTCAAAGCGGATGATTGCTGATGCTGAAACTCGCGTCAATGGCATAATCTCAAACATGGCAGTATCGACGGATTTTAAGCTTGCACAGATCAACGAGGAATTAGAATCACTCCTCTCACAAAACCTCATAGACGAAAAACAGTACGGCGAGTACAGAAGTAATTTCGCAAAAGCAGTAGTGTCTCAGGATTTCATTAAAAGAGTCGTGTTGATGGCTAAAGAAGAAGGCTATACAGCGACAAAAAATTTCATTCTTGGAGAAGTATCGACCGTCC
>Ga0302252_1001519_pt1 | contig 13153 bp, 12 predicted proteins | sample AAG_RA_Leu_MG_FD_193511 | JGI IMG/M metagenome (GOLD analysis project Ga0302252, IMG submission 193511) | Enriched activated sludge microbial communities from anaerobic digester in WTTP, New Holstein, Wisconsin, United States - AAG_RA_Leu | ecosystem: Engineered > Bioreactor > Anaerobic >...
TTTGATCTTCGACGAAGCCACCTCAGCCCTGGATACCGACTCTGAGCAGAAAGTTCAACAAGCCATCGATGAAGCTACCAGGCATCGCACTGTGATCATGATCGCCCATAGGTTGTCCACGGTTTTAAAGGCCGACACCATAGTGGTTTTGGAAAAAGGCAGGATTATCGGCCAGGGAACGCATCAGGAGCTACTGCAAAACTGCCCGCGCTATCAGCATCTATATAGCATTCAAAGCGGAAAGGACTAAGACAGATGGAAAAAAACGCCTCCATATTCATCAGCGGGCATCGCGGCCTGGTTGGCTCGGCTTTGGTACGCAAACTGGTAAGCCTGGGCTACCATAATCTGCTATTGAAAACCCACTCCGAACTGGAATTGGCAGACCAAACCCAGGTGGAAGCCTTTTTCTCGGAAAAAAAGCCTGAATACGTGATTCATGCAGCGGGAAAAGTTGGCGGAATCTATGCCAATAACGCCTATCCAGCTCAGTTCATCTATCAGAATCTGGCTTGTGCGATAAACGTGATTCACTGCGCTTACCGATATGGGACAAAGAAATTGCTATTCCTGGGCAGTTCCTGCATTTATCCAAAGTTGGCCCCTCAACCGATCAAAGAAGAATTTCTGCTTACCGGCTTGCTGGAACCGACCAACGAACCTTATGCCCTGGCAAAGATTGCCGGCCTGAAAATGGCAGAGTATTATCGCAAGGAGTATGGCTGCGATTTTATAAGCGCGATTCCCAATAACCTGTATGGGATAAATGACCATTTCCACCCCCAAAACTCACATGTTTTACCGGCTCTGCTCAGAAAAATGCATCTGGCAAAGTGTATGCAAAACAACGACATTTCTGCCATAAGAAGGGACTTGGCGCGGGACTATCCCATTACTAGTAACGAAGATATGGAGGCTATCCTGGCAGAATTCGGCATTGAGCGCAGAGAAAATGTGGTAGTGCTGAAGCTTTGGGGCAGTGGCTCGCCTTTCAGGGAGTTTATGTTTGCAGACGATCTGGCCGATGCGCTGATCTTTCTGATGGCCCATTATTCGGCTTCAGCGCCGGTGAACATTGGAACCGGCCACGACATCAGTATCTACGACTTGGCTATGCTGGTCAGGCAAACCGTCGATTTTGCCGGAGAGATACTTTGGGATAGCTCAAAACCGGATGGAACACCACGCAAGCAACTTGATATCACCAAACTGAGCGAATTGGGCTTCAGAGCCACAACACCCCTTTCTGAAGGTCTCAGCAAAACCTATGAATGGTATAAAGAGACTCTATAAAAGGTGTAGCGACTCATAAGGCGATCCTTACCCAAAACAGCCTTGCCCCCACTAAAGATTTGCAAACCGCTACAGGTAACCCCTGCGCATCAGCTTGCCCAGGCGGTATTTGCTGCGCTGCAGATAGTAGCCAAAACTCTTCTTCTTGCTTGCCACCGGGTTGATCGGAGTCTCGATAATCATTTTAAAAACCTGCAATAGGTAATCCGGTTGGAACTGCTCGGGCAATCTGTTTCCATGGCACCAGGGTTCACAAAGGTATTGCAGGTGAAGCTTTTTGTCTTTATCCACCATCAGGATATGTTTGATCAGGGCTTGAGGAGAACGATACTGATGGTAGCTAAGAAATGCCTTGGGATTAAAATCTTTGTGTATCAACGGATTGCCCCAGTATATCGGCAGGGTGTTCACCAGCATCGGTTCCACGATTTTCTCTGTCGTATAGCCTGGCCAGGACCTGTTTTCAAAAGCGATATTGAATTTATACTCCTGCAAAAACGCCTCTTTATCCGGCACCCGGAATCCGATGTTGTTCTTATATTTTCCACCTGAATCCACCTGCCTGGCCTGGCTAAGGAGTTCATAAAAGCGATTGCGGACCTTGCCCCCGGGATTTGAAACAACCATGCAGCAGAATTTCTGCTTGGCGGCCAGCACTGCTTCGTAGTCCAGTTCCGGTTTTATGAAGCGTTCCGGGGGGAAGCAATACACGAAAAAGGGCATCCGGAAATGCCTGGGATGGGGATTGTAGTCACCTGTAAAGGCATAATCGCAGGCTGTGAAATCTACACCCCGGTTTTCTCCAGAATACAATACCCTTGTACACTTGTATTCGCGATGCCGTTTGCCAAAAACCGAGAAGATCAGCAAATCCGGCTTTTCGGAAATCTGCAGTTCATACTTACGGCTGAGAAGATGGTAGAAGTAGTTATCCCCCTTGTTAAAGCCCGGCCAGAAATCGCAAAAGTCAATCGTGAGAAGCTCTTTCATAAGTAATTTTTTAAAATATCTGCAGATCAGAGCGGGAAGCGTTTAACCCCTTTGCGCAGCGGAAATCATGTCGGCTGATCTCCTGTTTGCGAAGGGCTGAATAGCTGTTCTTATCGCCACGCCGGGGCTGGTAATTCGGCTCATGATACAGGTGCAAGGGGATCAGCGGTTTTCGCACGAAATTGAAGCCCAGCTTACCGCTGGCCAAAAGACGGCGTCCCAAGTCATCGTCCTCGCCACCACAGTCAAAGAAATCCTCGTCAAATCCGTTTACTGCCTCGAAGTCCTCTCTGAGTACAGCCGTCAGGCCACCCCTCAGTTTGGCTCCATGCCCGCCAAAACCTGTATAACGGCAGAGCAGGTAGGAAAACAGGTCTTTGCGGTATTGGCTGCGGATCTTTGCCCATTGTGCAGGCAACAACTGGTCATGATATCGGAATTCCTCAATGGCTTCCAAAGTGAGAGACCGGGATTGAGCTTCGCTGAGGCGCACGGGGTAGCCGCTGAGAAAACGCCCTGGCTTCAGGTTTTCCTTCACCGCCTGCAGATAGCGGGGTGGGACTACGATGTCCTGATCCAAAAAAACCAGAATCTTTCCCTGAGATACGGATACGCCATTATTGCGAACCCGGGATGCCCGAAAACCTTTATGTTCCTGGCGCACCAGCCTGAACGGGACAGCCGACAAGATTTTCTGGCGTGCAAAGAATCCCAGGATATCCTCCTGCGAGCCATCGTCGCTGAGAATAATCTCAGAGGGAGCTAAAACCTGTTTATGAATCGCGGCCAAGCACTTTTCCAATAAAGGAAGCCGGTTGTAAACCGGGATGATCAGGCTTAGGGTCATCTATCGAGTAGTATGTAGTTTTTAAAGGTACCCAGTTGCTCGCCCCGGTTAAAGTTTCTCTCTATCCAGCTCAGCAGCCGGACACGCAGTTTTTCATGTTTGTGCAGGGGCCGGTAGGGATTTGGCTTGCCGCTGGCCTGCAGTTTATCCTGCCAGCTCATCCGGCTGATCATTTCCTTCATCACGGCAGGATGGGATTCCCGGTATTTGCCAAGTCTGTCCAGGGGGCCATAATCAAAGTATTTGGGTGCTTTGTCATAATACTGCTCGGCTTTGCCCAAACCCCAATGCACCGAATCCAGCGCTTTACGCTTGTTCTGCATCAAATGGGGAGGGCGCACCCAGCCGTAATGAAAAATTCTGGCATTCACTCTGGCAACTTTCAGCTTGCGGGTATTGGTCTCCTGGCGGGGATGCTCGTAAACTTCAAAATAGCGGAAAGACTGAGCGCTTTGATAGGAATGAATTTTGGGCAGGTTACGCACGATCCTGATTTCATAGGGATACCAGCCATGACCGTTTTGATAGTGGTCGTAATCCCCCCAAAAATGCCGGTAGTTAAACAGCAAACCCTCTACCTCTTTGTCGTTTAGCAGCTCTTCGCAGCGGGCTTTGATGACCGGCAGATCATCTTCGTGCACTACTTCATCCGCCTGCAGATAAAACAGCCAGTCTCCGCTGCACTCCTTCATTGCGATGTCTGTTTGCCAGCTATTTATGGCACCACGGACGCAATATTTAGGATCCCAAACCGTGTCGATAATCCTCACCTTGGGGTCGTTGATGGCTGCAATACGCTCTCTGGTCTCGTCATCGTCATCGCCCTTACCCACTGCGACCACAAATTCGTCGCAAATCGGAAGTATGCTTTTTATGGCCTCCACGATTGGGTAATAGAGCTTTACCCCGTTTCGCACAAAAGAGAATCCGCTGATTTTCATAAGTAAGTTTCCTGATGTTTCCGCTTAGTTTGTCCGTTTCGGTGCGGCAAAACCCTTTTGGGTCTGCTTTAAGCTCCGAATCCTCGTTTGATTCAATACATTCTTCCGCACTGCTTTTGTCAAGGTCTAAGTTGCCTTTCCGCAAGCTGGTTCCCGGTTTCATCCTTGCTCGCCCCCGCTCTGCCACCCGAATGCCACCCGAATCCCACCCCAACCACATACGGGAGGCTTTCGCCTGGATATGGGGTACATTTGGAGAGGCGAGCAACAATGAGCTTGACAACTGCTCCCCAATCTGAGCTTTGGACATATAGAAAACTGAATAGGACAGATATGATTCCCATTTCCGTAGTAATGATCGTGAAAAACGAGGAATCCATTATCCAGCGTTGTCTGAATGCCGTTCAATGGGCTGAGGAGATATGCGTTTTGGATACCGGTTCCAGCGACCGCACGCCCCAAATCTGCCGCGAATTAGGAGCAATAGTGCACTTCCTGCCAAAATGGGAAGGCTTTGGTAAAGCACGCCAGCAAGCCTGCACCCTTGCCACCCACGATTGGATTCTGTCGCTGGATGCCGACGAAGTGGTTTCCCCCGGACTGGCCGCACAGCTAAAATTCATGAAGAAAACCGGATTCGAAAAAGTGTCCTACCGGGTTGGCGTCCGTTCACACTATCTGGGCAAGGCCATCAACTACTGCGGGTGGCAGAATGAAACTCACATCCGGCTCTTCAACCGGCAATGGGCTGGTTATAACGATGCTTTGGTGCATGAATCGCTGGTCAGCAGCGTACCTGTGAAAATCCTGCCTGGCTTGATCGAACATTACACCTATCCCAGTCGTAAGCGGCATCTGGAAAAAATGCGATTCTACGGGGCTTTGGGAGCCAGAAAGCTATATGCATCCGGCAAAAGAACTTCCCTGGCCGAAGCTTTCTTCCGGGCCGGCTTCTGCTTTGTAAAAATGTATCTGCTAAAGCTCGGATTTCTGGACGGCAAAGCCGGATTTGACCTTTGCAAAACAAGCTCCTGGGGAACCTGGTACAAGTATTACCTCTTATGGAAAATGCGAAAATCCTGATCGTCCAAACCGCCTTCATTGGCGACGTAATCCTGATCACTCCTTTGATCAGAGCTCTGCATGAGCTCTATCCCCAGGCGCAGCTTCATGCCATGGTGGTACCCGGTGCCGCCAAGCTGCTGGAAAATAACCCACATCTGCAACAAGTAATTCCTTACGCCAAACGCAAGATTTCACTGTGGGCAATGGCCAGGAAACTGAAAGCCATGGGCTTTGATCTTGCCATAAGCCCCCACAGCTCGGGGCGCACTCATCTGCTGCTTTGGCTATCTGGAATCAAGAGAAGAATCGGATTTGACCGCAGTTGGCTGCCCTGGCTACTTACCGATAAAATTCCTCACCCCACCAATATGCACAAGATAAAGAAAAACCTGCTGCTGCTGAAGTTCCTAAGCCCCAGGGAATTTGGGATGCAGACCGAGCTTTTCCCCTCTGAACTGGATAGAAAAAAAGCGGATGGTATGCTTCTAAGCTTTGAAAACAGGCCGCTTGTCGCCATCGCTCCAGGCTCCATCTGGGCTACCAAATGCTGGCTAATCGAACGCTACACAAGCCTGGCAAAAGAGCTGGCAGCAAGAGGTTATGGAATCGTACTGATCGGGGGAGAAAGCGACCTGGACAAATGCCTGGCAATAGAGAAAGCAGTTCAGGATACTCCTGGCACCGTCCTAAACCTTGCAGGTAAAACAAATCTGCTTGAAAGCGCAGCGGTAATCGGAAACTGCCGCCTGATGCTCTGCAACGACAGCGGCGCTCTGCACATCGCAAACGCCATGCAGACCAGGGTTTTCGCCTTCTTTGGGCCTACGGTGCAGTCCATTGGCTATTATCCCTACCGGGAAGGCGACCGGATTTTTGAAACTGAGCTAGACTGCCGTCCCTGTGGAAGTCATGGACATCACAAATGCCCTCTAAAACACCACGACTGCATGCGCAGAATCGAAGTTCAACCCGTCCTGCATGCGATCCAGGAAGCTATTCCCAAAGCTGGATATTGATGGTTTATAGTTATTATTTCGCCTACCTGCCCTACAATTTTGCCTGGCGGCTACACAAGCTGCTGTTCCCTAAGAAATTACATCTGGTGCATATCGAGGATAGCTTTGACTTTTTTCTGTTTGCTAATGTAAGCAAACATCTAAAGCCCCTGGATGCCGTAGTAAGCTCAAAAGATTTGATACCCAGGCTGTTTAAGATGCCCAATCCACCCCGGAAGATCTACCTTTATCCCTTCTGCTTTCCGGACTCAGTGATCATGTTTCGCAATGCAGCCTGGAAATATCCTGTGAAGAAAATCGTGAAGATCGGTCTGGAGCATGGCGCATACAACTTCAAACGCTTTCCCAAGGCCTATTATTACAACCTTTTCAATCTTTATCTGATGACCAGTTTTGCTGATGTGAAACGATTGAAGACCCTTGGTGCAAAGCCAGTCAAGGCCATTGGCTACCCCAAAAGCGATCCCCTCTTTGACGGCAGCTACAGCCCTCAAATGCTGGATAAGCTGAGAGCTGAACTACAGCTCGATCCCGGCAAGCCGACAGTGTTTTTTTCCTCCACTTGGGATGGCTCGGGGATGAGCGCTATCCATAAATGGTTCGATAAACTGCATATCATTAAAGACACCTATAACATCCTGGTAACCCTGCATCCGCGGATGAGCGACAGCTACAAAAAGGACTTGCGCAAACAGCCGGGAATCTACTACATAGAGGCCATGGACATCTATCCCTATCTCCTGCTGGCCGACGTTTGCATCGGTGATACCAACAGCCTGATCGCGGAATTCTGCATCGTTAACCGTCCGATCATCACCTTCAGCATCAAAGCCACCAAACGCACTCTGGACGACGTGATCGAGCTGATCAAAGGGATTTCCATCAGGATCGATGATTTTTCTGAATTGCCTGCAGCAGTTATCCAGGCTTTGGAAACAGCAGAAACTACCTCTGAAAAAAGAAAAAACGTGATCTCAACCTTGATCGATCCCCTGGACGGAAAAGCTGGTTGGCGGGCTGCCCAAGAGATAATTAATCTGATCCCGGAGTTAGCACCATGACCTTTATTGACGCTCATTGCCATCTGGCCAACCTGGTAGAAATGCTGCCTTTGGAACCCATGCTGTCCGAAGCCGCAGAACATGGAATTGAGTATTATCTCTCTTCTGTATTGCGCAAATCCGAAGCTGCCTGGCATGTTGATAACCCAAACCCAAAGATAGCCTTCAGCGCAGGGATTCACCCCAATTTTGATGAATGTGATCTGGATCTGGATTTCATAACTGAGCTATGCAACCGGCAACAACTCTGGGCAATCGGAGAAATCGGTCTGGACAGAAATAATTCGGAGCTTGCCTGGCAAAAGGATGTTTTGATTAACCAACTTGACTTGGCACAACATTATAACTTGCCTGTGGTTCTGCACATTGTCGGCCTACAAAGTGAAGCCTACGCGATCCTGAAAAATTACCCCTTGCGCTATCTGGTGCATGGTTATGCCGGCTCTGTAGAAGGCTATCGCGAATTGGCACGTTTGGATAGCCAGTTTACCATTTCGTCCCGCATCTTGAAACCTGACAAAGCCAAGCTCCTGCAAGCCATGCTGGGCAGCGGAAGATATCTCTTTGAAACCGACATTACCCAATACTACGTTTTACCTGGCGAGAAAAATCCGCTCCTGCGCCTGACAGAAGTAATCAATACTTGCTCCATCCTAAGCGGAATAAGTGTCAATCAACTGACCGAAACCCAATACAGGAATGTCTTTAGCTATGCTGAACACGGATTTTTCCAGAACTGAACTGCTGCTGGGCAGCGAAGCAATTTGTAGCCTTAAAAATACCTGTGTGGCGGTAATTGGCTTGGGCGGAGTTGGCTCCTATGCTGCTGAAGCCTTGGCACGGAGCGGGATTGGACGCTTTATCCTGATCGATTTTGATACGGTTGGCCCCAGCAACCTGAACCGCCAAATCCTGGCTTTGCATTCCAGTATTGGTAAGCCAAAAACTGAGCTAATGCAACAGCGTATTCTGGACATCAATCCTATGGCAGACATAATCATCCATACTGAATTCCTGGATCAGGAAAACAGGGAAAGACTGCTGCTGGGAGCGGACTACATCCTGGACGCCATTGACAGCCTGGGGCCTAAGATCGGGCTCCTGGAGTTTTTGGTTAAAACCGAAAGAAAGTTCATAAGTGTGATGGGAGCAGGCAATCGCTTTGATCCCAGCCAAATACATCTTTCTACAATAGACAAAAGCCACAATTGCCCCCTCGCAAGACGAGTCCGTAAGTTTCTGGGACGCCGAGGAATCAGGGGTAAATTCCCCTGTGTGTATTCATCAGAATTACCCTGCAAGCCCGACGAGGACGTAAATAGCCCCGATGAAATCATCATCAGTCGTGGCCGCCAGCGTAAAACCATTGGTTCGATCAGCTATATGCCAGCCATAATGGGCATGTTTGCGGCAAGCTGGATCATCAGAGATGGAGTTCCGGATTTAGGAATTCCGGTCTCTGACCGGAATGGTTTAACCGGTCTCTGACCGGAATGGTTTAACCGGTCTCTGACCGGTTGGCACTAATGCCAGCGGGACGCTGGCAAGCCTTGCCTGTCAGGAGACAGGCATTCCCTGGGCTAATGCATGCTTATAGGCTTCAGGCGTATCTATATCCAACCACTGATTGGGTTTATCGAGAACAAGCGTCCTTATCCTTCGCTCTAATACCAGCTCACAAATAGCCCCGCTGATCGACTCCGAGCCCTTTGCCACTGCTGTTTCCACCGCCCCAAAGAAATCAGATTCGAGGCGAAAGATCCCGCAATCCAATGCGTTGTAATCGGCTATCTCTTTGCCAATTTGAACTATCTGGCCATCTTCCTGCAGTACTTTGGTAGCATCATCCAGATCGAAGTTTTCTTTAATAAATGGATCAACTAACAGCAGATTAGTCCGCTCCTGATTTTCCACCACCCGCTTCAAAGCCTCCAGGGAAACCAAATGATCCGACATGGAAAGCAGAAAAGGCTCTGAGCCAACAAAATCCTTTACCTTATAAACAGAAAGAGCGTTGCCGCGTTCCCACTCCAGGTTTTCCACAAAACGCACCGGTACTTCCACTGGGTTTTCTTCCAGGTAGCTTATTATATGCTCACGGTTAAAACCCACTACGATGATGAGTTCGGTAATCCCCGCGGCAATTAACTGCGAGATTATTGTCGAAAGAATCGTTCCCTGGCCAAAAGGTAAAAGGGTCTTCGGGATTTGGTAGCTGGTTTGCCAAAGTCTGCTTCCAAAGCCGGCTGCAATAATCACCGCTTTCATATCTCAGCCTCCATTTTCGTGTCCGCCTTCGCGGAAAAGCTGCTCCATCCTGGATACAAAGCGCTCGCTAGCTTTGCCGTCGAGCTTGTAAAAATAACGCTGGCGATAGTCATCAGCTTTCTGCTTCATTTCCTGGCTGGGACTGAAGCACGTCTCCACAGCATCCCTTAGTTTGGTTCCGCTATCTATATGCGGAAATGCGCCTTTTAAAAACTCGCGGTTATCGATCTCCAAAAGTGGCTGGCCGTCGGAGTGATTCAGTTTGTCGCAGGGCAGATCAAACACAATCCCGAATTTTTCAAACGCCAGATAGTCAAAAACCGTGCTGGAAGCCTCACTGAGGATGCAGTCCGAAGCCAGGTAATAGGGCAGAATGCTGAATTCCTCTTTGGGCAGCAAAACGGCATGCCTATGTTTCTTAACCCTCTTCTCAAAAATCCGGTGTTGCTTATGGGGAGCGTATTTGCCCATCCAACTGTAAGGATGCAGCTTGATGATCAGGTTCAGGTCGCGGGTTTGCTCGAAGACATCGTCCTTTATCGTATACATACAGGTAGGCTTGTAGGTAGGTGCAAAGAGCAATGTCTTTTTATCTGGATCTAGTCCCCAGCGCTGCAAAACCTCTTCCCGCTTGTATTTACCCTGAAAGTAGTAGTCCAGCTTGGGCAGCCCGATCAAATGCACTTCGCTTTGCCCCAGATGTTCACAGTTATTTAGTGAGTCCACCCTGTGCTGACCTTCCACAAAGATCTGGTATTTATGACCTTTAGCCCGCGCCAGATTTCTGTATAGGATGTTTTTTATCCCGGTTCCGTGGTTCAAAAAGATCAGCAGCGTCTTTCCATAGGCATCGGCATTGCGCAGAGTATCACCCGAGATCACGATATCAAAACCCCTGGTCTCTGTGGTGAAGCGATATCCTAGCTTTTTCCATTCGTCAATTATCCTGCTGCGATAGGGAAATTCCAGAAAAAAGTATTTGATCTTCTCCATGTCCAGCGAGAACCAAACATCGTAGTTCTCGTTAGTTAGCAGCAGATCGATGATCGGGTCAAAAGCCGCTTTGTGATAGGCATAACCGATGCGGAAGAGCAGTCTAATCTTTTGCATGAACCTGCGATCCGGTTAGCTACATTTCGTGATAGTATTCCAGTCCCAGATGCGTGATCAGATCTTCCTTCATCATATAGCGCAATGTGTTTTTCAGCTTGGTTTGCTGGATAAAGAGATCATTTTCGGGATACAAGCCGGGAGCCGTCATCGGCGATTTCCAGAAGAAGGAAAGCCATTCCTGAACTCCGTGCATGCCGCAACGCTGGGCCAGATCGATGAAGAGGATCAGGTCAAGCAGAACCGGCGCAGCCAGAATGCTGTCCCGGCAAAGAAAATTGATCTTAATTTGCATGGGGTAGCCCAGCCAGCCAAAGATATCGATATTGTCCCAGCTTTCTTTGTTGTCGCCCCGTGGAGGATAGTAGTTTATCCTTACTTTGTGATAGAGGTCTTTATAGAGCTGGGGATATTTCTCTTGTTCCAGGATGGTTTCCAGCACGGACAGCTTGCTTACTTCCTTGGTTTTGAAGCTTTCCGGATCATCCAAAACTTCTCCGTCGCGGTTTCCCAGGATGTTTGTACTGAACCAGCCGTTCACTCCCAGCATACGGGCTTTAAATCCCGGCGCAACAATGGTTTTCATCAGGGTTTGCCCGGTCTTGAAATCCTTGCCGCCCACAGGGACACGCATTTCTTCGGCGAGTTTACGCAGAGCCGGAATCTCCAGATTAAGATTCGGTGCGCCGTTCAGGAAGGGAATGCCAAGCTTCAGAGCCGCATAGGCATAGATCATCGAAGGTGAGATGGAAGGATGATTTTCGAGCAGTCCCGTTTCAAAGCTTTCCAGGCTGTCGTGAATGGGATTGTATTCCAAATACACTTCCGTAGAGGCAGCCCAAGCCATTACTAGGCGGTTAATGCCATGCTCTGCCTTGAATTGCTGAATCTCGTCGATTAACTGCTGGGCAAGTTCCAGCTTGTTCGCGCCTTGTTTTACGTATGTTCCGTGCAGTTTCTTCACGTAATCGCTGCTAAAAACAGCTTTTCTGGGTTTAAGGCCTCGCAGTTCCGGCTCGATCTTGTCCAGAAGTTCTTTTTCCAATACTCCGGCTTTCAGGGCTGCCTCGTAGGCATCGCTGCTAAAGATATCCCAAGCCAGAAACTCCAGGTCTTCCAGTTTTGCCAGGGGCACAAAATCCTTTATCAAGGGGCTGCGGTTTTCCGTTCTTTTGCCCAGTCTGATTGTCGCCATCTGTGAAACGGAGCCTATTGGCTCACTGATTCCTTTTTTAATGGCTTCCACTCCGGCCACGAATGTGGTGCTTACTGCACCCAGGCCAACCAGCAGAACTCCCAGTTTTCCATCTGCGGGTTTTATCTCTTCGGCTCTAAGCATTTTTTCTCCCAAAACAAGTGTTTTTATTTCTCCATTATTTGTGCAAAACTCCTATTGTCAAGCACAAATCTCGTTTTCCCCAGCCCAATAATATCTCTGATGCGGCTTTGCGCAGATAAACACTATCTCCAGATGGAATCCAATTGTGCAGATTTTTCCACACAACCAGGTAAATATTGAAAGAAAGTGATTGACAACTCAGCAGAAATCACTACCTATGAAAAAAAATGATTGAGGTGGATCATGAAACAGCTCCTTATTGCCCTTTTACTTCTTTGCGCCATATCTCTATCTGCAGTGGCGGACATCCAGGTTACCTACACTGGTTTTACTACCGAGCAGCAAACCGCCTTTGAGGCAGCAGTGGCTTTGTGGGAACCGCTACTAAACTCACCAGTTCCGATAAAAATCAATGCACGATTTCAGCAGGTTCCGGGTTTTGTTACCCTCTTTGTGCCAAATATGATCCGGAACTTTGCCGGAGCTCCCCAAACCAACATCTGGTATTGCAATGCCCTGGCCAATGCGCTTACCGGAACTGAGCTGAATCCCGGCGAAGCTGATATGGACATCATTGTGATACCCACTCCCGATCATGCCTGGTATTATGGTGTGGATGGGGCGTGCCCTGCCAGCAATTATGACTTCGTTACCGAGATGTTCAAAGCCGTAGCCTATGGGCTTGGCTATATGCCGTCCTTTTACGTTCAGCAGGGTTATGGCTCCTATGGAATGTTGAATCCCAGCGTGTTGGGATTGACCACGTCCTTCCCATGGGAGGACATGCAGGGTCAGCCAGCCCAATATGACACTTTCGTGGTAAACACCTCTGGGCAGCACCTTACAGATACAGCTCTGTTTCCCAATCCCTCTCCGGCTTTGAATGCCCAGCTTAGCGGCGGAAACCTTCGTTTCGACGGGGTAACCGCCATCGAGTATGCCGGAAACACCCAGCCTGTGCTCTATGCAGCGGCTTTCAATCTGGCCAGAACCGCCCGGCTGAATGGAAGCACATATCAGGACACCGAAAACTTCCCCGGAGTTCCAACCGGCATCCTGGGCGGAGGCTGGCGTTTTCCTGCTCCGATTGTGCTGGGTATCCTGCAGGATTTGGGCTGGACTTTGAGTCTGAATACCCTGCTCTATCCCCCGCAAAACCTGAGCGGAGTGAACCAAAACGGAGCGGTAATCCTGAACTGGGATTTGCCGGTGACGGACTATGC
>Ga0302252_1001520_pt1 | contig 13148 bp, 13 predicted proteins | sample AAG_RA_Leu_MG_FD_193511 | JGI IMG/M metagenome (GOLD analysis project Ga0302252, IMG submission 193511) | Enriched activated sludge microbial communities from anaerobic digester in WTTP, New Holstein, Wisconsin, United States - AAG_RA_Leu | ecosystem: Engineered > Bioreactor > Anaerobic >...
CTGAGACACTTTAACATCCCGAGAGATCTCTTTCGTGCTTGCATGCTTGCGATATTGACGAAGGATAAAATGGACCTTCGTCTTGTTCAATTTCATATTTTGGACTATGCGTCCAAGCTTAGATGGGGCACGCAATTAGTACAGTACATCTTTAAATAGTATGAGCGCCTTATGATTACTCATGGCGAGGAAAGAGTTTCGGGGCAGGACTGCTACGGTCTACCTTCCGGCCGGGGAGATCCTTACTGAATGGCAGAAGGAAGCGGCTCAGGGCGGTGCCACTATTTCTGAATACATCTTTGAGATGGTCGAGAAGGCTCGCCGGCCAGCCGAAGATGTGGTCCGGCCGGACCTCGTCCGGGAAAACTCTGACCTGAAAACACTAAACCGCAAGCTAGAACATGAAGTGAATCTGCTGAAAACTAACCTGGAGATCATGCAGACGGAGGTCTATAAGCAGCGGTTCGCAGGATTTGAGCAGGTTGATGCCCTGGGGACGCACAGCTATGATAGAGCCCTCGTGGATATGCTCAAAAGAGGCAAAGTCTTGGACTCTCAGGAGATCCTAGGCGGCTTGGGCATAGATCCCCGAGATAGCCAGGCGGTTAAGCTAGTGTCAAACCAGCTTGAAGAGCTGAAAAGGTTCGGCCTGATCAGGGAGTCGCCCCATGGGTGGCGGTGGCTGTGACCCTCCTGGAAGACTTCAAAGCAGACTGCGAGCTTCGGAATATAGACCGCCATGGGTCTTACTACATGCATGCCAGCAAGTTCTGCAGTTTCCTGGAGTCTCGGGGCAAAGATCCTTGCCAGGTAGGGAAGGATGACCTCAAGGCCTACTTGCAGGCAATTAGGGACCGCGGCCTAAAGACTTCGAGCCAGCGCAAGGTTTTCACTTCCTTATCAGCCTTTTATGCGTTTATGGTTGACGAGGATCTCATTGTGGCAAATCCCGTCGCACCATTCAGGCGACGGTATCTCAGGCAATACAAGGATAATGGCTCTGAACCTCGGCAGCTTATATCTATCGACCAGGCAGCTATGCTCATCAATTCCGTATTGCATAGCCGGGATAAGGCATTCCTGACACTGCTCTTCAAGACTGGCATGAGGCTGGGCGAACTCTGCAGCCTGGATGTAGGAGATCTGGACATGCAGGATATGTCTATAGTGCTGAAGCCCACAGCGAAGCGCAGCAATAGGCAGCTCTTTTTTGACCACGAGACGGCCCGGATGCTGCAAGCCTGGTTGTCCAGCCGGCCGGATGTGAATAGTGGATCGCCGCTGTTCATCAGCACCAGAAAACAGAGGATCAGCGCGAGGGAGATTGAGGTGCTCACAAGGAAACATGCCTCTCGAGTAGGTCTGCATGATCCGAACTCGGAGAAGCTGGCGGATCGCTTCACACCTCACTGCTGTAGGCACTGGCTGGTGACTCATCTACTCCGGGCCGGGATGAGCCGAGATCATGTGAAGTGGATTCGAGGAGATGCCATGAAGGAATCGATAGATATCTACTACCACATCGATGGTGAGGACGTCAGGAAGAGCTATATGGCCTATGTGCCCCAACTGGGGATTTGACTCTAATGCTCGCGGCACGCAACTTGGAAGTTTATTATCGGTATAATATAGATCCAATTTAAAGTGAATTTTGAAGGGGGGTGCCATCATATTATTCATAAATTGTCTTTTGGATTTTGCTAGGTTTTTAGAAAAAAAACAACTTTCAGATCCTCAATCCATAATTTAATATATGATGGATATAATAATCATTCGCCTGTAGAGGGAACTTCCATATGAAACCAGAAGCCATTCTCGGCTTAAGCAGGAAATTTATGGAATCAAGAATTTTCCTGACGGCTGCTGAACTTGATATATTCAGCCTTCTATCAAAACATCCAATGTCGGCCCAAGAAATCGCAGATGAGATACAAGTTACATTACGAGGCATCACAATATTGCTCGATGCGCTGGTACCTATAGGACTGCTTGGAAAAAAGGATGAGAAATATTATTGTCTGCCAGAAGTAGCCGCACTATTGTCGAGAAATTCACCGACTTCAATCATGCCCACGGTAATGCTTTCAGTTGGGGGATGGAAAAGATGGTCGAACTTAACCGAAATCGTTCGCTATGGTTTACAAAGATCCAGGACATCGGCATTTGAGAGCAGTAGTGAACAAGAAACGTTCATTCTAGCGATGCGTACTATTGCCTACCGTTTAGCACCTGTAATTGTCGCTGCTATCAATCCTATTGGAGCCAAGAAATTGCTCGATATCGGTGGTGGATCAGGTTCTTATACCCAGGCATTTCTCGAAACGTATCCTGATATGAAAGCCACGCTATTTGACCTTCCCTCAGTGATTAAAATTGCACAAACGATCCTCACCGATACTGATTTAATTGATCGCATTACGTTTGTACCTGGTAATTATTATAAAGACGAATTGCCAAAAGGTCATGACCTTGCATTGCTTTCGGCGATTATTCACCAAAACAGTCCTGAACAAAATATTGAATTGTACCGCAAGATATATCGCGCCCTAGAACCAGGAGGGCGGCTTATTATCCGCGACCACGTTATGAGTTCGGACCACACCCAGCCTATCGGAGGAGCTCTTTTTGCGGTTAATATGCTTATTGTAACCCCTGGGGGCAGAACCTACTCATTTGAAGAAATTAAGGTATCACTCGAATCTGCTGGTTTTGCTAGAGTCAATCTAATACAACCTGATGAACAAATGAATGGTTTGATTGAAGGATTCAAACAACCTTAAACGCATCTCTTCAGTTAATTTTGAAATCATGCACTAATTAGGGCGGCTAAGAACATGCTCAATACTCTTTTCAAGCCCTCAGAATCCAATCCAAAAGTAAGATGATCTGCTCTTACGTCTCTGTGATGCTAACCATGCCTGGCTCGATTCTTTCGTCATCGTCCAGAGTCACTTTCTGGCCAAAAGCAGATATTGTGCTAGTCTTGCAGGTCAGCTCGAAGCTGGCCACGTCGTCTATTCCAGAAAAAGCCCGACCCGTCTCACAGTCGACGTAGATGTATTTCACAAGATCCGCATACTCCAGGTCCTCTCCGATCTTATAGGAGTCAAGCTTCGCCTCGAGGCTGGCCTGAATGTTCTCTAAGAGATCAACTTCGGGTGTGGCCGTTAGCACCAGCTCCAGCACGATGTCCACCGCCTGTAGCTCCGGGGCGACCCAGAGCCTGGGGTATGTTCCCTTACCCATAAAGATGTCAAATGATAGAGTCCCTGCATACGTAGTCCCCAGGATCTTGACCGCATTGGGGAACTCTGAGTCAAGCGTGGACAGGACTGTGGCTCCTGCAGTAGATCCAGCCGGTATTATGACCGAGCCGTTCTGTGTGGTCCCGTTTGGCTCCTGGTAGGTAAACGGCACCTCGACAGCCACCGGAGTGAACTGCAGGTTCCTGACCCAGACCGGAGCTCCTGAGGAGTCTCCGATCTCGAAAACATTGGCGCCACTACGGATGTTCGCTCCGAGTACCCCTGGGGCAGTGCAGCCGGCCGCCAGGTTCTCCAGGACCATTTCGTCTATGTCATTGATGAGAAGGTCCTCGGCATCGATTACCAGCAGTGCATCGCCCTGGCCCAGGGTCTCGACGTGGGCCTCCCGGACTCCAGCTATTCCGTCGATGTGCTCTTCTATCAATGGTATTGTTGCCCGGCCGTTGACCCAAATGGTGTAAAGGGCCCTCTCTCGGAGGTCAGTGTCAGATTCCTGGTCTGTCCCGTTTGTAAAGGGCGCATCGTTGGTGCAGGATGGTATCCCTACGATAGGGGTTCGGATGATAGATATGGCCCCAGTGCTCACGTTTCCGGCCGCGCCGGCCTTGATGGCCGTGGCCTCGACGTAGGCCATGGCATAGCCAGCCTCCAGGACCACAGCTTCGGTGGTCTGGAACTCGATCAGGCCGCCAGATTCGGACGTTGCCGCGCAGATGGTCCCGGCCGGTATAATGATATCGCTCTGGGCGGCAGAGGGCCTGGAGAAGAGAATAACGCCCTTGGCCCTGGTGCCGGCCTGCCTGCCCCCGGGCAGAGTCGAGAGAACAATGGCTGATAGGGCCTCTCCTTCTGCTGTCAGGACACTGGAGTCCTTGACCTTTTGCTTGAGGAGCTGGAGGAATATCCAGAACTCCGAGGCCACTGCTTCGGCCAGGATGCTGTTGAACGTGGCCACAGATGTGTCCTGCAGCAGCGGATCGCGGGTCGTGATGAAGTTGAGCCAATCCTCATACAGATCCTCCGCTGTCATGTCTAAGAATTCAGTAAAATCGACGGTCATGCGAACCTCAATTGGATTAGTTCTGTGACATTTTTGAATATATCTAAAATAATGACATAGAACCGTTTACAGTAATGAAATTTAGTAGCTTGCCATTCTTATCCCTTTGAAACCGAGGGAATATTATTCGATCTAGACCAACTTCGAATCTGTAATTGGCTTTATAAAAATAAATTTATCAATGAAAACCCTCAAACTGAATCTGAGGCCAAATCAATTCTCCTTAGTATTCAAGAAAATAGCGATGCTTATGATGCAATAAAAACGCTTTTGCATACATTATCGCATCTATTGATTAGAAGGTCCTCCATTTACACTGGACTTGAAAGCGACTCATGCAGCGAATTAATATTTGTAAATGCGGGAGCTATAGTGATATATTCAACTTCTAATATAAACATCGGTGGGTTTGAATTTGTATTTGAACACTCATTGGAGGATTGGCTGCGTGATATTGAATTTGACGTTGAAGAATGTACTTTAGATCCAGCATGCATATTTGAGAATGGTGCTTGTTTTTCATGCTTATTTCTCCAAGAATATGTATGTACCGAATTTAATCATCATCTTGATAGAGATGTATTTCTTGGAGGAAAACGCTTCGCGGTCGGCTACTGGCAAATTGATAATGAAAAATTATGATAAAATGGCATGAAAGGGTTCCTGAGATAGGAGCATATAATCATAAAATAGGCATTTCACCTAGTGGTGTAAGGTTATCCGATAACCTAAGCCCTTTGACCAATTTTTTCCTAAATGTTTTTATAAATTCTATTGATACTAAAAATTTAATAGTAGCATTTCCTGATATTCTTCTTAAGCCAATTCCGTTAATTGCATATTTATATACTTATATAACAAATAAAGATGTTCTGATATTTACTCAAGGAAATTCCCAGAAGATAGATTCGGACCCTATAATAACTCATAATAGAAACTATCATCTTTTATACTATGGCAATAGAGGGAAAATGCAACATAAACCAATTTTATTCGAAGGGGATTATGTTTTCTATCATAATCCAATTGGAATATTACATGATAAAATGGTAGAAGCAAATATATATCTTCCAAGAGTCAATAGAAGAGATTTGAGGAAAAAATATATTGAACGAGAGACTAAAAACTTTTTCAATACTGATAGATCTAGAATATTTCTAAGTTACGATGACAAATTTATTGATTTCATCGATGATTACTTAATAGATGATGATATATATAACAATATTAATATGGCTGTTAATCCGAAACTTATAATTGTGGAGAATATAGATCGATTTATCCATTCAGACTATAATGCAAAGTTATTCAATAAATGGATATCAAGCATGCCCGAAGATATGCGAATGATTTTGCATTTTTCCAATCCTCAATCTAAATACATCGATTTAATTAAAAAGGAAAATAATTCACTAGTTATCCCTATGTTAAAAAATAATTTGGAGATGATGGGACGTTCGCTACTGTATTTTTCTAAATATAAATATTTTGGTGAATGGGAAATTATAAATCGATATAACATAGATAATTTTATCTTTTATAAAGATCAGACGCCAATTAAAATTGCTGAACCTCCTTTAAAAGCAGGTAATATAGATCAGAATTTACTTGCTTCTAAGAGCTTTATAAATAGAATAAATGAAGTAACCCTAATTAATAAAGAATTATTCATCATGATAAGAAAATTATTAAATGAAATACCAAATTTAATTATAAATCCTTCAAAATACAAAATTCTTTGGAGCGATGATCTCTTCAATTGGCGGTATTATACTATTCCGGAATTATTAGATATATTCAAAATTAAAATTAAAGAGGAAGATTTTAAAAATCGGATTAATTTAAAGGAATTGATTTCGGAGGTTTTCTGTCTGTATCTCGAACTTAAGGAATGCAAACGACCGAATGAAGATTTAACATTTTCTCGAATTGCAAAAGATTACGAAATAATTAAAATGGCAAGGAATTTGACAAGCACGAATTCAGATGACAAAATAATTATAGCAACTCAATCTTCATTTGAAAGAAACGTTTTAAAAAGAGAAATAGAAAATTTGAATATAGGCAATAGATTGGAAATAAAATCTATCGATCAAATAAGCAAATCCAATTTCAGAAGGCAAAACACAATATTGTTGCTCTCTGGACCGCTTCGATTGAAACATTTATCACAATTATTGCTACCTTATAAGGAAATTATTTATTTATGTTATGAAGGATTGAACTGCAATCTGATCAATCAGCAAGTAGATGCTTCCTATTCAATATCATCTCAAAAAGACCTCATTTCACTCAATTATATCAATGAGATTTATGATTTTTTTGGTATCAAAAAAAGCGATATATTTAAAGGTTTTAAATCATTTGATAGTACAAGAAAAGACGCGGAAAATTGTTCGGAACAAATAATTAGAAATGAAATCTCTCAAAGAGGATATTTAATTAATATTAAAAAAATACTAAAAACTATGCCCCAGTATAGTAGTTATAGAGAATATGAAGACGAATCAACTAAAATTGAAAACAATATCTTGAAAACTGAAGAGAAATCAATGACGTGTCCTAACGAGAATGCGGAAATAATCTATTTAGCTCATGTCAAAGGCGTTAGCAAAGAATTGATAACAAAAAAATTTTTACCGGCAGATAAAACCTATCTTTACCTCGAAAATGAAGATGGAGAAATTCTTGAAGGGACTCCTAGAGTAATTGAGCCTCATTACTTTATAGTAATATTGGACGACGATGTCAGAAAATCATTTCTGGAATTAATTATAGACGTTTTTGGTCTAGAGGATAGCATTGACAAACGCTTTATCGAACTCTGGAGAGACCATCTTTTCAGATTTATAGAGATCAATGATTTATCATATTCAGATTTTTATAATATATATAAGGGAGTTGGAGGGAAAAGAGGGTACCAAACAGTATTAAGCTGGGCAAAAGGCCATGTTTTGGGACCTTTGGATCCAATAGACCTATATAATATAGGAAAAATTTTGAATGATGAAGATATTATTGGAAATTTTAACATTATGTATGGTGAGATTCAAGAATTGCGAGAATTGCATAGGAACACGGGACGAAGATTAAAAATCATAATAAAGGAAATTTTAAGTGGGGGATTAGATCCAGATCGGTTGGGTTTTGAAGAATATAGTTTTTACGAAAAGGTTAAAGATGGAATCTTTGAAGTTCTAAATATAAGTAGAATTTAAAAAAAAATTAAATTAATATTTTAGGATTTAGAAATCTCCGACCCCGTCTCGAAACTTTTAACCACTACTGACCACTACTGTTGCTCCATAACATTATTGTTTTATCTGGCCATCTCTGCAAGCCTTTGCCCGTAGACCTTGTTTTCTTTCTTTAATGCCTTGCTGGCCTTCAGCCATCTGGCGGAGACATCCTTGACACCCATGCGCACGCTCTCAAAGCTTCGTCCCATCGCTACTCACCCAGACAGAATGTTGCTGGCCACAATCCGTCCTCGCGCCCCTCTTGCCAGCACCTATCCTCTAGCCGCTTTTGTATCATCTCCTCAACATCTGCCGGCTGGATCTGGAAGACCTCAGCAAGGATTTCCTTGGCGGTGTCTAATTCTTGGGCCTTGGAGCTAACAGGCAGTGTTGGATCGACCTGCCGAACCTTTTGTCTCCAGGGTAGACTCATGAGTAAACCTCCAACGTGGCCTGGGCTCCTGACATCTTAGGATCAACTTTTCCCCGTCTCTTTGCGGTAGTTTTCGGCATTTCGTAGAAGCAGAATACCCGGTCAGCAAGCTCAGTCATCTTCTCCAAAGCGGGATCCAGCGCAGGCGCATAGAGCAGGATTGTTGCTTCCCTGGAGGTCTGCCACATATGCTGAGCCACGTATTCGACCATATGTTCGGCGTCCTCGTAAAGCATCGGATCATGTTCAACGATCAGGAAGCTATGGTGATTTTCGTCTAAAATCGTCATGATCTGAAAGCTAGTGAAGGCCCGACGCACATCCAAATCGGTGAAGTTTCGATCTAGCTTGCTAAGGATGCGCGAGTAGTTGCCGCCAACAAAGAGGACTTTATAGCGTTGCAGGTTAAGATGACTGTTGAGCGCATCGACTAGCATCTCCACAGGGGCAACAAGGACATTATATGTCTCTTCTACCAGGGAGACCGCGGGATGCAGTTCAATTTCCATAATAGGAAATGGCTAGCTCTTGGGATATGAAATCAAGCTGTGAGTGGAGCGAATGTGATTGGACTATGGAAAAAGCCTGCTCTGGATTTAGGTGCTGCGGACCATAACTCCTGCTCTGCTAGGACCTCTTGAATCGTCCAATCACGCATAGAAGCTTGTGATTCCTTTTAAACGTTCCTGAAACAGCTCGTCCAGGAATAAGATGGTTATCGCAAAGCTGTGCTCATCCATGTTCTGCCATATCTAGTCTAATAATCAAAACCAACCTCAGACCATCGACTCCCAAACCGCTTTTTGCAGGAGAGCTATGATAGGTAATTTGATGATGACGGCCAGTTTTTCGCCCCCTATGGTTACGATAACTATGGACGACCGGCCATCAGCAATCATCAAACAGCCAAGGCTATAGTTGATGCCATCGAGGATAGTATCCGCAAAGAACTTCTCTGATCCGTCTTTAATCGCCATAACTGGAACTCTCAATCCCTTAAACCTCTCCTTTTTATCGATTTTTATCTTCAGGTCCTCTATTCGCAGTAAATCTGCTTGGTACTCGCGCAAAAAATCTGGACTTAGACAAAAGACAATGAGTTCTCTCTCTACCTTACTCAAGAAGTCCTTCATGCGGTTTTTGATGGCCCACTCGCTTCTGATGCACCAGACTGGAGACGAGCCATGCGCCTGCAATCTGAGGCCTTTCAGTTCATTGACAGAACGATCAATTGACTCTACCAACTCATCTCGAAGGCGCTTCATGACCTGGTCCGGGTCCACCGCCCGATAGTATGTAGGCGACCCATCCGAAAATTCCACAAATCCCTTCCTTTCCAGATCACGAAGTACGTCGTAGATACGGGTCCTTGGGACTCCAGAGATCTCATTTACTTCTCTAGCAGTGGCTTCGCCCATACCGACTAGGGTGGCATAAGTTTTGGCCTCATACTGAGTGAGGCCGAGCTTACAAAGCCCATCAACTATTCCTTCTTCCATGTAACTCAATCAGTTACAACAAAGCTATATAGATGTCGCCGCAATGCAGACTGCAGACTAAATTTGGGGACATGACGATGCATGAATATCTTACATCTTATCGGGACGCATTCGCCCTTGCATTGCTGGTTTCGATTTTTATCTTCTCTGCTTGTGGGCTAACAATGGCCAAAGAGGCAGGAGCGCCCATTCCTCCTGAAAAGTTCTCGGACGATTACTACAAGGTCTACGGCACACCCAATCTGACTGTCTCACTGGATAGCTCGCGCCTATATCAGGGGGAGAATTCGTCCCTCTTTCTGACCGTAGCCAACTGGGGGCGTGTAACTTCATTCCAGGTCAACGAGGAGCCGGGTGCCAACAAGAGAGAAGAGATAATAGCAGCGGAAAAGGAGCAAGAGCTGGAGAAGCTCAGGACGATCGCCCAGGATGTCTCTGTCCATCTGCGGGCCGAAAATGAGAGTGCCTTAGATATAACGAGATCGGTAGCCTATCCAGGCAACATCCGCGAGGGGCAGATCTCGGCCCGGCTGGAGTTTCCTATTGAGGCTTACGAGAATGTTGTTCCTGGTCAGTACCGGCTCTATGCAGACATCAATTACACCTATCAGAGGGATGTGTCTGTGGAAGGAGATGAGGACCGGCCAGAGACGCCCGACGTATTCTACTGGTACGAGCCCCTCAGCCAGACCGTCCCCCTCACTCTGACTGTGGAGAGGAGGAGTGGTGCGGAATTCAAGGTGCTGAATATTACCCCGGAAGCTCTTCAAATAGGCTCCAAGGGAAATGTCGTCAAAGTGGTTATTGAGAATATAGGGCAGGATACAGCGCGAGATTTAATAGTCAGGCTCCGGCCTGAGAGCGGCATATACGTGAGTACAGACGAGTCTCCGATTTCAGCCCTGGCACCTGGAGAAAAGGCAGAACTCATCTATAAGGTGGATGTCTCGAAAGACGCCGTATCCGGCAAGAGCTACATGCTAAAGTTGCTTTTCGATTTCTCTGATAGCTATAGAGATGACTTAACAGATATTGAGCACGCCTATATATCGATAAAACCTGGGAGCAATTCCTGGATAGTGGGCGGGATATTAGTTGTTATTGTGGCCGCTATAGCTCTGATAGCTCTTCGCAAAAGGCGGAGTCTGGCATGAGGACAGATTGCAGGATTTCCATCGTGGCAGATAACAGTGGTAGATATCCATGATCAACGAACCATCTTCCATGGGCGATTATGCAGTAGTGGCCAAGGGAGTCGCCAAAAGCTTCGGGAAACTGAAAGTATTGACCGATCTATCCCTTTTAATTCCTAAAGGATCAACCTACTGTCTTCTTGGACCCAATGGATCAGGCAAAACGACCTTTATCAGAGCCATCGTCGGCCTCCTCCGCTTGGACGGTGGGGAGCTTTACGTTCTAGGCCAGCCGGTGGCCAAGGTTAGCGAGGTTTACTCAAGGATAGGCTACATGACCCAGCACAAGGCCCTCTATCCCGATCTCACTCTCCAGGAGAATATGGAGTTCTATGCTGCGCTTTATGGTGTAGAGGGCAAAAAAAGGTCGGACAAAATATCTGAACTCCTGGGTTGGGTTGATCTCGATGAGCACAGAAACAGGCTAGCCGGAAATCTGAGCGGCGGAATGTATCAGCGTCTGTCTCTGGCATGCACCCTGATTCATGAGCCGGATCTCCTCCTGCTGGACGAGCCAACCGTCGGCGTCGATCCCAAGCTCAGGCAGGCTTTCTGGGAGTACTTCAACCTCCTCAACGCAAAAGGAGTGACCATCCTCATTACGACTCACCTCATGGATGAGGCCGAGCAATGCAAGGTTGTCGCATATATGCGGGGTGGAAAGATGAGGGCCGAAGGCAGCCCTGAGGAGATCAAGCGCATCGCAGGTCTAAGGCCGCTTTTGAAATTGTGGGCAAAAGATCCGGAGCTGGCGGCCTCCAGGCTTGGTACCGGAGGCTTCGACGTGAGACTCATAGGGGAGAGGGAGCTGCAAATAAATCTCGATGACCACAGCCAAATCAAGGATGTGCTTGAGCTTGTCAAGCCCATAGACCTCAGGCTCGTCGAGCCCAGCCTCGGAGATGCCTTCCTAAAGCTTGCGGAGGCGCAGGACGCATGAATCAGTTCAATATCCGCAGAATTTACGCTGTGGCTCTCAGAGTCGTGCGCCAGCTCAAGAGAGACAGGCGAACCATCGGTCTCATAACTTTCCTGCCAATATTTCTAATGGTTCTCTTCGGCTATGCCCTTTCGGGCGAGATGAGTGGCATTAATCTTGGTTTAGTGGAATCTGGAGGCCACAATAGTCAGATGTCCTATCTAGAGGGTGTAAAGGATTTTAATCTCATTCATCTGGGATCCGAGTCCGATGCAGAGAAACAGATCTTGGATGGCAAACTGAAAGGTGCTGTCATCGATTTACCTGGCGAAATCAGAGTGCTTCTAGATGCATCAACCCCTCAGATAGCAAATGCCATAATGGCCTATGTGAACGCCGGGATGGGGGGAGATGAGCAGCATAAAAGCGGTGTTCGAGTCGGATCAGCAGTAGACGATGGCTTGGCGAAGAAGACCACAAAAGGGCCCAGAATAGCCCAGCGATATATTTACGGTTACGATCTTCAGACTATGGATTCCGTGGGTCCTGCAGTCGTAGGGCTGGTAGTATTCTTTTTCACCTTCATCTTGGCAGCCATATCATTTCTGAGAGAGAGAACCCAGGGGACGCTTGAGAAGTTCATGGTCTCGCCAATGAATAACTTAGAGATGGTTTCTGGCTATCTGGTAGGCTTCAGCTTGTTTGCCTTCGTTCAGTCGGCTACCACTCTTTTGGTAGTAGTCTTCCTCTTCGGCGTTCCCATGCAGGGCAATCCACTAATTGCCTTTCTGACGATTTTGCTGATAGGGGTAGTTGCAACTGTTCTCGGAGCTTTCTTCTCCAACTTTGCAAAGACTGAGTTCCAGGTGGTTCAGTTCATACCTCTAGTCATTCTGCCGCAGGTCGTTCTCACGGGTGTGTGGTGGCCGCTTGAGTCCATTCCAGAGTTCATCCGCCCCATCTCTTACCTTCTGCCGTTGACTTATTCCAACGACGCTCTCCGGATGCTGATGCTCAAGGGTGCATCGATAGTCGACATTCTATATCCAGATCTTGTGGCACTGGGGCTGTTCTTCCTGCTGGTCTTTGCGGCTACTATAAACATGATCAAACGCAAAGTGGATTGAAGCAGGCATGCGGGATACAGAGGAACAAATCAAGATAGCTTGTTGGTCACTGGGCATCGGCCCAGAAATTTTTTTAAAAAAGCTATGTACTGTACTTATATCTATTCCTAGATGGGAGGCGAAATAATTTCGGGACTCTACAATATCATGCGGAGATAGATCGAAATCCCCAGAAGAATGGTGGGCAGGCCCACTATAAGCCAGACTATGCGGCTGCTATCGAATATCTTCTTGCCGTCCAGCGGCCCGAAGGGCAGCAGGTTGAAGGCGGCCAGGGTGAGGTTGATCATCAGGCCGAAACTGGCCGCCCGGCCAGAGATAGCCCCCTGGGAGCTCAGGAGCAGCAGGATAAAGAATGCCGCAGAGAGGAGGATATTGGTCAAGGGCCCGGCCAGGGATATCCAGAGGGATT
>Ga0302252_1001527_pt1 | contig 13086 bp, 10 predicted proteins | sample AAG_RA_Leu_MG_FD_193511 | JGI IMG/M metagenome (GOLD analysis project Ga0302252, IMG submission 193511) | Enriched activated sludge microbial communities from anaerobic digester in WTTP, New Holstein, Wisconsin, United States - AAG_RA_Leu | ecosystem: Engineered > Bioreactor > Anaerobic >...
TAATATTGGCAAAAATAGGACCTTTGATGTATTCAAAATGTTTTTTTTCGGTAACCGGGTCATTCACTAAAATCTCCGTTCCGGTAATATCGGAAGGCATTAAATCAGGTGTAAATTGAATCCGGCTAAAAGACAGGGAAAGTGCTTTTGCCAGAGAAGAAATAAGCAAGGTTTTAGCTAATCCTGGAACTCCTTCCAGTAGGATATGCCCATTGGCAAAAAGGGCGATAAGGACATCTGTTAGAACTCTTTCCTGACCAATTATAACATTATGTATTTCATTTAACAGGGATTCTTTCCAGCCCTGCATTGCAGTAATATCTTGTATCAGTTCTTCTTTAGTCATTTATTTTATCTCCTTTAATAACGGTGAAAAAGAGTTCAGGACCAAGAACTGCGAAAGCAATTATGCCCCATAAACTCATTAATCCAGCTGTTAAAATATGTCCAAAAGCCATAATTGCCGAGGCAGTGGTCTTTGTCAATCCAAATCCAATACTAAAAATAATAATCATCATCCATTCATTACTGCCAAGTTGAGCAGGAGGTTGAGGAATGGCATAGGAAAGATTTATTAATGTGTAGCCGAATAAAACCAAAGTAAAAGGATATAATATACCGAAAGCTCTGAAAAGCAAATAAAAATAAATCCCATCCAATAAAACCCCGCCAGCAGTTAAAAATAATGCTAAAACCAGCTTGAGGGGATGATGTTCAAAGAGGTTTAGCTCACTAATAAACATTTCTATAGCTGGGTTTACTTTTGTTTTTGCTTTTTGGGGTAACCAGGAAATAAGAGAGGTAATAATCTTCACTACCAATTCCTTTTTCCACACCGAAGCAAGTAAGATAGCAAAAGCCACAATAAAAATCAATGTCAATAAACAAAGTAAAATCAGCATCGGTGTACTGAGTTTAATTGTAGTGAAAGGTAAAACAATGATGATGAATAAAATGGCAATAGTATCAAAGACCTTATCTACAAATACTGAAGGCAATGCTTTAAAATAGGGAAGATGATAATTTCTTTTAATAAACCAGGCACGGGCAAAATCCCCAGCTCTTATAGGAATTAAATAGTTGAGTAGATTTCCTGCCATAGCATATAACCAGGTTTTGGATATTTTAGGATTAGCCGGAGCAGGAATAAGTAAACGCCAACGCAAAGAGCGTAAAAAATAGGCAGAAAGATATGCTATGGAAGCAATTATCACCCAATTAAAATTTACTTTTGCAATTTGGGATTTAATTTCATCTAAAGGGGTATAATATAACCAGGCAGCAAGCAAAAGAATGCCTATAATTAGCCCAATTATTAGAGAATTACGATTTTTTCGGGTCATTCATTATTTTCCGGAGTGAAGAGCAGATAATAATGATGTGCCCAATATTTTTTAAACTGTTTGGGAGCAGTCCTTTCCACAAAACTGTATCTAAACATCTTTTCCGCAAATTCACTGTCTTCTTCCTGATAATAGGAAAGAATTGTAACCGGTTCGGTCTCCTTTTCCTGAATTTCCTGTTTCTTCAGCAAGCGGTTCAAAAAGAGTTCTTTTTTCATTCCGATATCGGGCCAGGGAGGACAGTCAATATAGTTTTCGTCTTCCAATTGCCATTTATTTTGTTTCATCAGGTATCTGATAGTAGCAAGGTCAAGATATTCCGGATGTAAAAAAGGATATTTCTCAGGGGTATAATCCTTTATTTGCATTTTATAGCCAATTCCATTGCGGTTGGGAACACAAATTAAGATTGCCTTATGGCAAACTCTGCAGAATTCAGAAAGAAAACTTTTTATGTTTTGGGTGAACCATAAAGCGGAAAAATTGAAGCCCAAATCAAAATGCTTTTCGGGATAATCCAGTTGCACATAATCAGGGTTATATTTGATATCGGTATGCAAACGCAATTCCTGCCACAATTCTCGAATTTTTTCTAGGCGTTCCAAATTATGATCTTCCAGAGAGACCTTTATTCCTTGTCGTGCTAAATTTAACAGATTTATACCGCTTATTCCGGTAAAGCCAAAACAAGGTGTTTCCAGAGCGGACTGAATTTTATAGACCTTACAAACATAATCCAGCAACTTATTTAGCACAATGCGTTCATAAGAAGAGCCCAAACCTTCATCCGGATTGTCAAAATATTTTGTCCAGTCATTAATAATTGGAACTGCCATCAGTGTTTTTGATAGTCCTTTATGGTTATTTCCAATTCGGGGATGGTGAAATGGGATTTGTAACCTTCTTTTTCCATTATATCATAATAAGCACTTACATCGTAAAACCAGCTTTTGGAAATGAGTTCAAAACGGCTAATCCACAATTCATTTTTCAGAAGACGAGCTATATTTTCACCCCAGGCAAAAAAAATTCTATCTAATCTTAAAGCCCGGGGATAGTTTTTTCCGTGAAGCTGACGGGAAATAAAATCTACCAATGCCTGCAAACGAACTGGTTCACGATCCGCTACTGTAAGTGTAAGTCCGCTTTTCCAATCCCTGCTTGTAAGATATAGAAATGCCTTCACCAAAGCATCAATATGACAAAGATGAATCCAAACCGGTTTATTGATAAGCGGGAAAAGATGCTTATCTACCAATTTTACCATTTGATAAGGAAAACCGAAGTCACCTTCTCCATAAGCAATACTGGGACGAACAATGGCAGCTTTCAGTCCATTTAAAATAGCCCGATTGATTATACGTTCTGCTTCTATTTTCGTATAATGATAGTAATTATCAGGGTTTTTCTCGGTTTGAGGTCCGGCAGGAAGTTCTTGAGGAATTGCTCCAAAAACACCAACAGAAGAACAATAAATCAAGCGTGCATCTTTAGCAAGACAATATTCTACCATCTGTCCTGTGCTGTAAACATTGCTGCGGAGATAAGTTTCTTTGGGAAATTTCCTGCCACCTCGTAAGGCACCAATATGTAAAATTGTATCAAATTCATTGGTAAAAAGGAATTCCTTTAAATTAGCGGTATCAGCAAGATCAATTTCCACAATCCGAATTGTTTTTTCAAATTCTTTATAGCGACAGGGATCTGTCTTCGGACGCACTAACGCGGTAATATTAAAATCGGGAAAGGACTCTAACAGTTCCCTTAAAACATTTCTACCAATGAAACCGGTAATGCCGGTAATGAGAAATTTAGCCAAAAATCCTCTTTATTAAACTGCGTTTATGATGATGATGAGAATGGTGAGGACGGTAAACCTGAACATATTCATAAGGGATATTTTCTCCGCTGGCAATGCAGGAAGGGAAAACATAAAAAAGCAAATGAGCAGTATGATTATCTATCATTTCTTCCACCTTATTCCGCGCTTCAAAATAGGCAAGATATTTACCGCGAATATGATCGTCTGAAGCAATAAAATGTGTCCAGCCCTTATTCACTAAAATCCAGGCAGTGGACTTAACCTTATCTCCATAAAGTCCAAGTAAACTTCCGGCATTGGTTTGCAGATAAATATTGCGATAGATCAGGTTTTCGGCACGAGAGGGCTTTTGCATAATGCTTACATAGCGTTCTGCATGAGCTAAAATAGGTTTATAACCCGCTCGTAAAAGGGGAAAGATATTATTATAAAAATCATTGGGTAGACCATTTAAATCACTTTCCAAAAGGATATAAGAACTTTTACCCAGAGTCAGATTTTGGGTTTTTATATCCTCCAAAATATCCGGTTGTAAATAAATTTCAAATCCGGGCTGAATATCAAGGTCTATTCCTGCCTCTTTTGCTTTATTTACTATGGTATTGAATTTCTCATCATATTCCTGACGACTGTATTGGTAATGACCTCTAAAATAATGGGCAGTTAGATAGACCCTTTTTATTCCGCCTTCAGTCATCTGCCATAATTGCCGCAGAGAATCATCAAGGGATTTTGAACCATCATCAATATTAGGCAACAGATGAGTATGAATATCAATCATTGATCAGGGTAATCTCTCTTTTATCATAGCTACGAATTCCAGTAAAATTGAGTTTTTGGGATATGGCTTTAGCATTTTAACCGCATCAGCAAGCATATTTTCTACCGTTTTTCGCGCTTTATCAAAACCCAGCAGAGCTGTATAACTGGCTTTGGAAACAGGAATGTATTCATCATCCAAACCCTCACTACCACGAGAATAATCCGCTTCAATATCTTCAATCATTTGATAGGCAATTCCCAAATTCAAGGCATAAGCCCTCATAACCTGATGAGTTTCTTCATCAGCTTTGCCAAGTAAACAAGCAATATCAGCAGCTGCCTGTAATAAAGACCCCACCTTTTTCCTATCAATATAATTCAAAGTGTTTATTTTCATCACTTTATGTCGGCTGGAAAGAGCTACTACCTGTCCTCCAATCATTCCATAGCTTTTTGTAGCATTAGAAATAAGACGAATTGCTTCCAGCGCCTGTTCCGGATTTTTAAGCTCGCTGATTATTTCATAAGCCAGTGAGTAAAGTGCATCGGCAGCCAAAATAGCTATGGCATTTCCATATTTGATATGCAACGCGGGCTGAGCTCTTCGCTGTGTTCTGTTCATCACACTTGGCAAATCATCATGAACTATCGCTCCATTATGTAACAATTCAATAGCTACTGCCGATTTTACAGCATCTGGAAAAGCACGGTGTTTTTTAAACCCCGTAAGCATTTCAAACATTGAAAGAAGCAGTAATGGACGCCATCTTTTACCTCCAGGAATTACTGCTTCATACATTGCTTTTTTAAGCTCTGTGGCATATTTGTTTTCCAATGATAGTGCGTTTTTAAGTTCCTGGTCAATAAGTTCCAAACGCGTCTCAAAATACTTCTGTAAAAGCAAAGCATACTCCCTTTTCATCAAGCTTGACAAAAGCTGCTATTTAACTTGTTCTTTTTATATAATACCATAGATTTGTCAAGTTTTTTCTCTGTTGGTATTCCCATATTTCGCTTCGGGGCTTATATTTCATCCTGGATTGTATTCGCCCACCGGAAAAACGACATCTTGTCGTTTTATGGTTGACGGAGACATCACCCATCCGACTCTCTCAACCTTCTAAACCCTCTCAACCTTCTAAACCTTCCGACCCTCTCAAACTAAACGCTCTCCAGATCTTTCGTCCTTTCTGCTCTCTTAATCTATATTTTAGCTTTCAGAGCTATAGAAAAGTTTCTTCCTGGTTCCGGATAACCATATTCACTTTGGTAATCCTCATCCAACAGGTTTTCCACTCCCAGAGATAGTTCCAATATTTTCCAGGGGAAGATGCCTAGCAAATCGTGTTTCCAGTATGTATTTAAAGTATGGTAACTCCCGCTATCATCTTGGGAAAGACGTCTATCTCTATAAGAACTATAGATCATAAAATTAATTTTACCTGGTAATGTAAATCTTTGGCATAATTCAACTGAGTTTTTTGGTATCTCAGTTAAATAATAATCGCTATTTTTCCGGTAGCTCAGGTAAGCGTAATTTACGCTGGTCTGAAAAAAATTCGCAGGAGAATAGCTAAGTCCAATTTCCGTTCCCTGGGATTGCACTTTATGGATATTTTCATAGCGTCCTTTATATAAATCAATAAGGTCCTTGGTATCATTAAAATAAGCACTGCAAGATAAAGAAATTTTGTTCTGCCAAAGTGCCTGATTATGATTTATTTCCAGTTTCAGGGCATTTTGGGGTTTCAAATCGGGATTCCCTTTACTGGCTGAATAAAGTTGACGCATAGTTGGATGAGAAGTATTTTGTCCAATAGCTAAAGATGTTTCACTATCAGGTATTATTTCATACACAATTCCTAAAGCAGGTTCCCATTGAGGTTGAAAATTGTTATTATCTCTATTGATTCTGTTATTAATACCAATTCCTATCGTAAACAATAGCTTAGGTATAATTAAACATTCAAATTGACTGAAAGCTTGATGAATATGAACAAATGAATCCGTCCAAGAAAGATAAGAATCATTATCTTTCCTAGTATTTACTTGATAATCGTAATTATAGCCAATATCCAGTTTTTTATTTCCCGAAAATGTTGTCGTAAAACGGGAATGAAAACCAAAACCGGCATTATGCATCATAGAATCTAAAGTTAAATTCTCATAAGCAGGATCTTTATATTCCAAATAACGATCAGAACTTCCATCACTTAATAACTGCAAGTTTAAGGTGCTGGAGTCATTCACCTGCATTTTTGTCCGTAACCCGATATGATAACGCATCCAGTCCTGATATTGACGATAGCGTTGTTCATAAATAGAAGAAGGGATATTCTTTTTGTCCATTTGGCTGTAGCCGAAATCCATTCCTATATTATGAAAGGTTAATAGTTCTCTGTTCAGAGAGCCGAAAATATTATACAGGCATTGATCACTGTTATTACGAACTCCTCCATCTTCATAAGGAGTAGGAGTAAATTTTTCAGAGAGTATAAAGCCATTCGTTTTTTCCCGAGAAACACCTAACCGGTAATTCCAGGTGTCAAAACTATGCGCTGTAGATATATTTACTTCATTGGTATTGTAGCGTTTGAATATTGTATTCAATTCCAACCAGTAATTTTTAGGCGGGGCTTTGGAAATAATATTAATCACCCCGCCCATATTATTTGTGCCGAAAAGAGGTGAAGCGGGTCCCTTTAAAATCTGGATTTCTTCAATATCCAGTAAAGAGAGTTTGCTGATATCCACATTGCCAAAATAGCCGTTATTTAGAGGTTTGCCATCCACCATCACTTTAATTTCGTTTTTTCGGAAACCCCGTAAACGTAAATTGCTTTCGTCTTTTGTCCCAATCGTAGCGCTGATGCCAACGCTTTTTTGCATTGCTTCTCTCAAGGAGAGGGAATTTATTACATCTTCACTGTTAATTGTATATAACGAACCAATTGCCTCTGAGGGCTTTTCCACAATTACATAAACGGGAGGAAGAGTGTAGGTCTTCAGTGAATCCTGTTTTGCCGATGCGCCTAAGGCAACCGCAATCCAGGCAAAAATCAGCGGCAGGATAGTTTGTAGTCGTTTCACTTCTATGTTGAAGAATTTCTTTAATAATCCGTCATTATTGTTGATTCGTAGCCGTTAAAGCTGGCAGGAACAGGAATAGCTATATCTGTTTTATCATGAGGTGTAAGGGGAAAATTGTAATCTTGTAAACCGGCATTGGTTAGTTCTATCTTAGCCAGTTTTTTAAACTTCTTTTGGGAATTAGTAAGAGAATCATTCAGAGCCGGAAAAGTAGTAACTTCTGAATCCAGCAGATAATAGCCCTCAGCAATTTGTTGCGGAGTATAATCTTTATAATAGTCATCTATAGCAATTAAACGAATACTGCTGCTATCGGATAAACTAATACCCTGAATCAAATCGCTTAGTTTGATTGCTTCTTCATCCACGGAATACCAATTGGGGATAGTATGAATTGTTAAACCTTTTAGCTCAGCAGTTTTGGTTTTATCAGCACTAGATACATCCACTTTCCGGTATAAATTAAATAAAGATGTGTTTTTTACTTTGAAAGCGCTTGGAAGTCCCAATTCCGGAGAAAACCAGGTTCGGTTGTTGTCGCTTGGAACAATATAGCCCACTTTAAAGAAATTCCAGGTTAAATCGTAACCGGCATTAATGGAAGCACGAGGACTGAAACTGTCACTGGCAACGATTTCATAAGCAAATAACTCCCTAAAATTCAAGGTTTCGCTGGCAGTTGAATCAACCAAATCATGCAAAGTGGCATTGGGAATAAATTGTTCCAGTTTGTAACCATAAATATTAGTGTCTGTTGGATTGTCATCCTTTTCACTGCAGGCAAATATAAACAGTGTAAGGAGTGCGAGTAAAAGCACGCTAAATCTTTTCATTTTTCCTCCATAATAAACTATAGAGGCATACAGGGATGAATTTATTTATTTCCCTGTTGCCTTTCCAAATACGGGAGGCATAATCGTTTCCAATTATACCCTATGGTGCAATTCCATACTGGATACAGGTTAGGAATTTACACTCGGCATTTTACCAAAAATCCAAAGCAAGTAAAATTGTCAACTCCGAACTTTAGTATTGCTTGCGGATTTCGCAGATTTTATTTGTGTTTGGCAGTGAGGACTAATGGCAGAAAAGGACAAATGAAGTATGATAGGAAGAAGTATAACTAAGCGGAAATAGTATACTTTATATCTAACTTCTGCACTCAATTTGTCTTTTTTGTTCTATGAATTATATTCTCTATATAGCTTGTATAAAAAGGATGAAGAAATGCGTAAATATTATTTATTCCTGTGTCTGCTGTTAATAATTCTGGAGCTTTCGGCTTTTCAAGTATATTTACCAGAAGGGCAGGTAAAAGAAATTACCAAAGAGGACTTAAACCAGGAAAAGCTTGTTACTTTCATTACTGTTAGAGATAAAGATGGTGGTCAAAAAGAAGAGACCTGGCAAGGTATTCCATTAATTTCCTGGCTCAATTCTTTAACCAGCAGTTCCTGGCAAAATTTGCAAATTGAAAGTAATGACAATTATCAGCTTACTTTTCACCGTTTGGAACTGGATGACAACAATGCTTATCTAGCTTTGAAATTGGGAGCGGAAGACCTTTCAGAATATAATATCCGCTTAATTTTTACCCGCTACCGGGAAAATGCCTGGATGAGAAATATTAAATGTTTGCGTCTGTTAGGTTTTATTCCTATGCCCAAACCCAGGCAAATATACTTTTGGGATAAGGGCTTGCAAAAAAACGGCATTGATCTTAAATCCGGAGCAATTGCAATGAAGGACTTGATGCAAAAAGGTTTTGGCTTGGAAAGCGGAGATCTTATTTTTGTAGATGAACAATTTCGGAAGTTATGCTTTAATTATCCTCGGGAAATAGCTAATGCCTCTCTTTTTATGGATTCCCGGAGACAGTATTTTCTGGTTCCTGAACCTTCTTCTGCACTTAAAATCTCTTTTGAAAACGACCTTTCCCGAGTTATCTATATCCAATGTGGAGCAATTGCTTATCTTACTGAAGATGCCATTGAGAACATTGCTGAGATAGGAAAAACCCTTAATTGGAACTGGAAGAGTGAATATCTGTATTTTATCAGAGCAGAGAAAAAGCAGATTAAAACCGGAGACAAGCCATCGGATATCAATGAGGATTGCTGGCTGGAATTTTAATTGCAATTAGAGTCAAGAGACATTAGCACTTTAAAAACATTTTTTTGCCTGGAGCAAGGTTATCAAAGTGTAAATTAGCCCTTACACAGAAAGTGGAAGAACAAGATATTAATCTTCCGTAAACTACTCCAGCACTCTAAAACATAATATATTGTTCCACCAGCATAAACATTACTTTATCACAAATCTCATTTACAGCATTCAATTCACTCATTTTCCTGGCAATTTCGGGTAAAGAAGCAGTGCTTTTAATTCCGGTTAAGTTAGTGTTATAGATACTTTTACCGTTGCTGCTTTGAAGCAATTCTATATAGGCATCAGCGGTGGCAGAATATTGATTGAGAAGGGGCAGATAATTACTACTACGGTTATAGATATTAACTTTGAATGTCCAGTCGCTGGCGTTTTGGTTTTCGGTAACCTCCAAATCCAAGTCCTGCAGTTTCTTAATTAAAATATTGCGGAAGTCAGTTCCCGGAGTGTTATCAAAACTATATTCAAGGTAGGCCTTGGGATGGCGGACATTTAGTTTTATAGCAGCAGGCATAAAGCGCAGATTATTAAACATAGATTTAACTACAGTATTCTCTCTTCCTGCCAGCCAGAAATCTTTATCCGGTTTAGCTTCAATGAATTGAGGATTGCTGAAAGAAGTTATGCGGTTGATAATAAATTCCGCTTTGCCATTTTCATCAGTTGTAGTATAGGGAATGATTTCGCCTTTTCCACTGCTGAAAATGAAGCATACAGGAAAATTAGAGCAGGGATATTCTTTTCCGTTTTTATTGTAACTTACGGCAAGAGAAACCGTTTTGCGTTCCCTTTGCTTGGCTGTAAGGTCTATCTCATTATTGGCAAATTTAAGGCTGAGGGTTTCGGGTAAGCGGTTCAGACGATAGAAAAGTTCGTTGTAAAGGTTAATCTCATTGCCTTTGTAAAGAGTTGTTAAATCCCTATCAGTATAATCTACAATCAGTTCCAGTCCTTGTAAAAGAGATGTTATTCCGGAAACAATATTGGAGGTTGAAGAATCAAAATCTGCAAGCAAATTAAGTGCTTGAGCCATTGCCTGTTCACATTGAGTTTTTCGCCAAGCAGAATATTCCCTTTTGGAAAGACGATAGTAAGCCCAATAGTCATTTTTAGTTTCATAAGTGCCAACCAACTGCAGGTCTCTAATTTTATTATTACTGGAACTGCGTATTCTGCTTATTATTTCAGAGGAGGGAATACCATTTTCTTCTGTTTCCTTTAAAGCAATATCAGAATCAATCTGCACACTGATTTGAGTGGATATTTCCAGAATAGCATTATTTCTGGCAAGCTCCACATAGTTAGGTGCTTTACGGGAGATTTTTACAACAGCGCTATAGTATTCATTATCATAAGGCATTTCCAAAATCCATTCCGGTTGCTTTTTTGCCATACTGCAAGCCGTAAAGATTAAGAGCAGAAGATACAAAAACCGTTTCACTGTAATAAATATCCGCTAACTTTATTTACGATGTCATTTCCTGTATTTTTCAGTGTTTCCAGAATCATTTCATTAACGGAAGGGGGAAAGGGTTCTGCTTTTTCCAGTAATCTTTTTGTATTGTTACTTAAGGCACGGTCATCTCCGGAAATTTTTCTTGCCCAGGTATCGCTCCAGGGATTTTTAATTTCCAGGGTTTCCTGCAGGATTATTTTTCCGGTTTCCACATCCAGGATACTGTAGGATGTGGAAACACTAACGCTTGCCGTTTTAGTATACTTACGGTAACGGCAATAGACCTTGCCCTTAATTTCATTTTCTTGAGTATTTCCCTCGGCATCAGTATATTCTTCAGTGCGCAGAACAACTTCCGTTTCATCTTCGCTTTGAACACTAACAGTGCGTTCAGGGGAAACGCTAATCTGCAAAATACTGCCAGTGAGGATTTCATTAGCACCTAAAATTTGACCTAAACGAACGGAACTAGTTTCATGCACTAAACCGGAAGCAGAGAGTTGTTGTTCTTTCATCACTGTTTCCAATTGGGTACGGGCTATAATTTCTATAAATTCATTATGGACAGCTGTTGAAATAAGGCGAGAGACAATATAGTCAGTTAAAAGATCACTAACGGCACCGTATTTTCCGGAAGTATTGCTTTTATCTGTAAAGGGAGAAACAGCTATTCTTTTGATTGCCAGTTTACGGCATTGTTCATATCTTAAATCGGCATCCTGATAATCGGGAATTAAATTCAGAGCTGCCTTAAATTCTAAAGCTGCCTTCTTTTGCATCTCTCTATCGCTGCTGATTTTAGCATAACGCATACCCGTTTGATAATGGGCGGCAGCAGCATTTTCTTTGCTTTGTTTTATTTGTTCCGTATAATCAGGAATTTCAATTGTAACTCTATAACCGGAATAAGGATTTAGCAAAGGAGGCAGGGATTGAATTTCCTCTCCCATTTTTTGCAGCGCAGTATATTCCCCATAAACCTGTTCCCATTTATTTATTTCGGTACTTTGGATGATATTCTCTATCTTTTTCTGTTTTGCCGAACAGTAACTTTGCCAGGTTTGAACCAAAAGGTCTTGAGCTACATCATTATCGGGATTTTTCCTGAGGGTTTTTACGATGTCCTGAATTGCTTCTTCATAATTCCCTTTATTTAAGTTCTTTTGGGTCTTTTTGGCAAGTCGTGTATTTTGAGAACAGGCACAGAAAATTAGCAAAGAACCAAGCAGAACAGGAAACAGCCATTTTTTCATTAAAACTCCATATTGTATCACTGAATACATATATAATTCCAAATTGCATTTCCAGAGGTTTATGTCAAGCGGATTTTAACTATTGATTGCTGAACACAGATAACAGCATAACCGGAATTACCGGAATAATATAGCTAAACTTGTTAATGGGGTGGAGCCGGTTTTCCGGGTTCTATTTTTTCAGGAATGATTCTCAAATTTGGACATCCAGGAAATTATTATTTTCTTAATCATATTAACTATTAAGATGTTAAGCATATATGTTGTCCCTTAGCATTGCATTTAGGTAATTGCTTGTTAGATAGTCAATTCTGTAACGACCCCGTAACACTTCCGTAACACTTCCTTAGTTTTCATTAAGGGGTTGTTACTTGATTGTTACTTTATTGTAAAAAGGTAAAGTATACAATAAGAGATAAAATGACTTGTGGAGGGAAAATATAAATAGATAGAAGGTCTGAAAAGATATTAACTTAGGAAAAAGGAAGTATTCCAGGAATATATTGTTTTTGGGAAAGCACTGATAGACCTTTGGGTAGAGAATAGAGGAGAGTAATTGAAATTCCGGAAGAACGACGTCCCCGTCGTTCAACTTTCTACAAGATTTTTCCTTTCCGCTATCTTTTAGATAACGAAAAAAATCTCATCAGGTGGTTGACGGGGACGTCAACCTTCCGGAAAAACGAAGTCCTCGTCGTTCAACTTTCTACAAGATTTTTCCTTTCCGCGATCTTTTAGATAATGAAATAAATCTCATCAGGTGGTTGACGGGGACGTCAACCTTCCGGAAGAACGACGTCCTCGTCGTTCAACTTTCAACAAGATTTTTGCTTTCCGCGATCTTTTAGATAACGAAAAAAATCTCATCAGGTGGTTGACGGGGACGTCAACCTTCCGGAAAAACGACGTCCTCGTCGTTTCACTTTTAACAAGATTTTTGCTTTCCGCGATCTTTTAGATAACGAAATAAATCTTATCAGGTGGTTGACGGGGATATCAACCTTCCGGGTTCAGGACAAAGCCCGGCAGGAAACCGGGCTTATGTTAAATCTGGATTTGCTTTATAATATTGTTTACTTTTCGGCAGTTATGCGGAAAAAGCGTTTAGAGCCAAGTTCGGACAGGTTCAGGTTAATTTGTCTACTACTGGCAGGGACAATTTCATAGAGGGTATAGGTTCCATAGGGTTCTTCG
>Ga0302252_1001530_pt1 | contig 13085 bp, 10 predicted proteins | sample AAG_RA_Leu_MG_FD_193511 | JGI IMG/M metagenome (GOLD analysis project Ga0302252, IMG submission 193511) | Enriched activated sludge microbial communities from anaerobic digester in WTTP, New Holstein, Wisconsin, United States - AAG_RA_Leu | ecosystem: Engineered > Bioreactor > Anaerobic >...
GTAAACCACTCCACTGTTTTCTCCAATCCTTCTTTTATGCTATATTTTGGCTCAAAACCAGTTAATGCCTTTATTTTACTATTATCACACCAAAGACGAAAGACCTCTGATTTTTCAGGTCTGATTCTTTGTTCATCAGTAACCAGTTTAGCATCACTGTGCATAATATCTTTAATCAATTCAAAGGTCTCTTTTATAGAAATTTCGTAGTTGGAACCAATATTCACTGTTTCTCCAATTGCTTTATCACATTTGGATAATAATATAAAGCCCTGGCAAATATCTTTTACATAGTTGAAATCACGGGTTGGAGATGTATCTCCTAATTTGATTTCTTTCTTTCCACTGGCTATTTGAGTTATTATTGTAGGTATAATAGCTCTGGCAGATTGCCTGGGACCATAAGTATTAAATGGACGCACAATAGTTAAAGGGAGTTTAAAAGCATTATAAAAACTCATCGCTATTGCATCTGCACCAATTTTACTGGCACTATAAGGTGATTGAGGTTGCAAAGGATGTTTTTCATCAATAGGGACATATTTGGCTGTGCCATAAACCTCACTGGTGGAAGTAACTAAAATTCTTTTCACACTATTATCTTTAGCTGCCTGGCATATATTTAAAGTCCCTTTTACATTTGTCTCTATATAACTTTCAGGTGCAATGTAAGAATAAGGAATTGCTATCAAAGCTGCTAAATGGAAAATAACATCTATGCCTTTACTTATTTCTCTACAATAATTAGGGTCTCTTATATCTCCACATACAATTTCCAGGTTTGAATTTGGTTTTATATCTTCCAGCCAACCCCAATAATTAAAAGAATTATATTGAGCTAAAGCTCTTACCTGGTAGCCATCTTTTAGTAATGCTTCAGTAAGATGAGAACCAATAAAACCATCAGCACCTGTAACAAGAACTTTCATATTTTCCTTTTTTCTGTCCACGAATTTGCACAAATTAGCACGAATTATTGGATTTACAATTATCTATGTATATAGTAATCCAATTTCGCTATCAAAGTAATTAAACCTTCTCAACCCTCTCAACCCTCTCAACCTACTCAACTCTCTCAACCTACTCAACCCTCTCAACTCTCTCAACTCTCTCTCAACCCTCTAAACCTTCTCAACCTTCTCTCAACCTACTCAACCCTCTCAACTTTCTCAAAATCTTCATTCCCCATGACTTACCTTGAGGACAGGAAACGACGAGGACGTCGTTTATTCCGGAAAGTATCCCTTCTCTCTCTGCCCTTACTCTCTAAACCTTCTCTCAACCCTCTCAACCTTCTAAACTTTCTCAACCTTCTCAACCCTCTCAACTTTCTCAAAATCTTCATTCCCCATGACTTACCTTGAGGACAGGAAACGACGAGGACGTCGTTTATTCCGGAAAGTATCCCTTCTCTCTCTGCCCTTACTCTCTCAACCCTCTCAACTTTCTCAACCCTCTCAACCTTCTCAACTCTCTCAACTTTCTCAAAATCTTCATTCCCCATGACTTACCTTGAGGACAGGAAACGACGAGGACGTCGTTTATTCCGGAAAGTATCCCTTCTCTCTCTGCCCTTACTCTCTCAACCTTCTCAACCCTCTCAACTCTCTCAACCTTTTTTTTTCGTGTTAATTTGTGAAAATTCGTGGACTAAATTCTTGGACTAATCTCTACTGAAAATGCTCCTTAAATTCATTCTGAGCTTTTTCATAATCATTTATTCTGCCAATATCCAGCCAATACTCTTTTATTTCATACTTGGGGATAGGTATCTTTTCAGCCAGTAACTTTTTGATCAATTTATCCATATCATAATGTTGAGCTTTGGGAATATATTTAAATATCTCAGGGGTCATAATGTAAATTCCGGCAAGTATATAAAGTTCAAAATTCGGTTTCTCTTGTATATCTGTTACATAATCACCTTCAAAAAAAATATTGCCAAAGGAAAAGGGCAAAATTTCCTTTTTAATCCCCAAGGTTAAGGGAAAACTCTTTGATACTCCATAATCATAAAACATTTTATAATTTAATAAAGTTAATATATCACCATTCATTACTAAAAATGGTTCTGTAAGTTCATCTTGAATTAAAGTTAATGGACCGGCAGTTCCTAAAGGTGTTGTTTCTCTACTAATTTTTAGATTAACTCCATATCTGGAGCCATTTCCAAAAAAACTTTCAATATAGTCAGATTTATAATTTGTAGCCAAATAAATTGTAGAAAAACCATAATCTCTAAGTCGCTCAATTTGAACTTCCAGTATTGCTTTTTCTCCAATCGGAAGTAATGGTTTAGGGATTACTTCAGTAAAAGGTCTAAGACGAATACCCAGTCCACCGGATAATATAACTGCTTTCATTAGTTTTCCTCAAATAATAAATCAATAGCTTTTTTTGTCTGTTCAGCAGTTTTTTTCCAGGAATAATGGTCCATAACTATTTCTCTTTTAACTGTTTTTACAATTATCTCCCCATTGATTATGGATTCTAATTTATGTCTCCATTCTTCATAGTCAGTAGGACTAACGAAAATACCTGCATTTTGTTCCTTCAGGAAATAATAGGTTGAACCGGAACTGACAGTAAATATTGGTCTCCCAATAGCCATTTCTTTTAATGCACCGCCTGAGCCTCCAAAAATTGTTGGAACGGCTACGAACAGATCTGCAGCAATCATATAATTCCTTAATTCTTCATCACAAACATAACCAACAAAACAAATCTTATTATTAAGACCAAAACGCTCTACTAATCCTTGCAAGTAACTTTTATAATCAGGTAATCCAAAGCCGGTAATATAGCATACAAACGGTTTTACAGGTTTGATTTGGGCTATAACTTCAATAAAACGATCAACTTGATACTCAGGAACTAAGCGTTGAGATAAAAGAATTACAAATGCTTCAGCGGGAATCTTAAGCTTTTTTCTTGCTGCTTCCTTATCTATTACAGGATACCAATAATCAAGATCCAAACCCCACACGAATTTACTTGCCTTAAGATTAGGATTAATTTGTTCGGCTTTTTTTACAGCTTCAGAATCAGAATAACTCGTTAGTAATATATTCATATTTTTCAACCATTGTAGTTTTTCTTTATTTATAAGATATGTACTTAATGCTTTCAATGGATTTAAACAACTAATTTTTAAGGGCAATAATTTTGAGTCATTTATATAGATATAATATATATGTTTTGCGTTTCTAATAGATCCAAGAATGGAAACCATCCATTTTGTCCGAACTGTAGCTGGTAACATAAGAACTGTATTATTATCATCATATTTTTTCAATTCTTCAATAATACTTTTTGAATACAGTTCTTTTCTTAGTTTAAAGCGGTAAAAACTTTTTATCATCTTAGCAGGAAAATTCCTATGGATTAAATTTTCACATAGCTGAGCAGAGTATATTTTATCAGCTCTAAGGTCCGGTTGCCAGACCTCACAGTCATAATTATCATAATATTCCACAAGAGATTTTAAATGAAGATCACCCCAATCATATCCCCAAATACCAACCCATTGACCATCTTTTGTGTCCCAATTATATTTGGGTCTTGGTTTATCAGCATATTCAGCATATTTAGGAGAAAATGGAATTATAAATATTATTTTTATCATTTTATCAAACTTCCCTATTATATTTATATACCAATTAGTTTAAACATCTCTATTACTCATTTCATCTTTTGCATAATTCAGGGTCTTTTTTATGTTTAACGCCTCTGTTAAAAGCAACCAATGCTCCTTTCCAATTAGCTTAAATTTAATCAGAATACCATAGCAAACTATTAAATAAAGAGGAATATAGAATAGCCACCAATATTCATAAGTGTTTTTAACATATTTGGAACCTAAGAAGGCAGCAAATGAGATTAGAATAATGACCAAGTGCCTGATATTATTTTTCATAAATAACCTTACCTTCCCATAATTCATTACATAAAAAAGATAAACCAGATTTCCGGTAAGGTTCAGAACAAGTTGATTATAGGCTAAGCCGGTAGCCCCTAAATTTAAAAACCTGGGAGAAACAAAAATTGTAATAGAAATAATGAATATTACCAATTTTATTACATTTGTCCAAGCATAAATATAGAATTTTCCCATTCCTGTAACTACATTACCATAAGGTAACCCGAGCAAAACTACATAAGTAGAAAAAAGAAGAATGATCAAAGGTGTTACACTGGGTTTATACCTTTTCCCTAATACTAAAAGTAAAGGATCTTTTATAGTTATGGCAAGAATACACATAATTGGGAAAAGAAAAAGGATGATAAATTCCTGATATTTGAAAATATTGATATTCACTCCTTCCCAATTATTCATACTAATCATTTTAGAAAAAAGAGGAAAGAAAATGTTACTAACAGGCATAGCTATAAGCATAAACATTCCACCAAGGGAAAATGCAGCCGAATAATAACCTAATTGAGTTGTATTAGTATAATGAGCAAGAAGCAATTTATCAGCATAACCAGTAATATTATTAATAATAACGATAATTAAGCTCGGGATGCCAAACTTAAAAAATTGTTTTGCTAAGATTTTATCGTATTTACCTTTAGGAAATTCTTTAAGCAAATATGCACAATATAGAACAACTAAAACTGAAAGAATCATTTTATATGTGGCTAATGTTATTGCCCTAAAACCCAAAATTACTATTACAACCCTACCAATATGCCAAGCTATATCTCTAAAAAAACCAGGTAAATTAGCTTTTGCTTGCTTTAAATTAGCTGTGTAAACTACATTAGAGTATCCTTCATATATACTGAGAAAATGAGCTATGAGGGATAATAATATTACAATTTGAATTTCTTTACTTTCAAACTGATAATTAAGTAAGTATTTTTGAATAAGGAACATACCGGCTGTAGCTATAAAATAAATTATAGCACTAATGCCTCTTAATCTTCCATATACAGCTAAACAAGAACTTTGATCGCGGCCTTCAGATACAAGTTTGATATGTGCAGACCCAAAAATACCAGTAATAAATCCAAGAATAGATACATAAGCAGTTCCATACGATAAAACGCCAACTACCGAAGGTCCTGCAATTCTGGCAACTATTATACCTGCTATTATACCTAAAAAATGTGTAATAAAGTTTGTCCCGAAATGAACAAGAAAACGCTGTTTAAGCATAATTATTATTTTCAATTGATTTTTTTTTCATAGTAGTTAAATAAGCATTAGCAGTAGTTAATATATATGCCCATTGAAGAATAACTTCCTGCCCTGATCCATAGAAACCCCACATATGAGTTGAACTGGAATGAATAACAAAACTTGCTATCATTGCTAAAAGAATAATAATATAACTTTTACCTATATATAATATGTTATATTTATATTGCCCTAAAGAATAGATTTTATATAATATCATAATATATATAATCATCCAAAATAAATAACCTAATACACCTCCCTGTAGCAGCATTGTCTGATTTCCTACATGAATATCTCTATGTCTAAAATAATAATCTGAAAAGCCCCATCCTATTATAGGGCTTTTACGAAATTCGCTCATAACTCTTGGACCCCGTTCAGTGATTCTTGCTAAAGTTCCCCCTGCTGTTAGATCGCCTTCTACCAGTTCTTCAAGCGACATAAATCTTTCATAAGATTTTGATAATTGGAAAAGAAATAAGGGATAAAATAATTGTATTATAAATATCATTATGCCTACTATTATCAATACTCTTGCTAATTGTTTCATCAAATCATATCCTTTTAAAAAGAAATATGAAGATAACAGAATAAGGAAGGCGATAATCCATCCTCTTGTAGCAGAAAGAATAATAATTAGTGTTCCAGTTATTATTACTAAATTTAAATAGATATAGTTAAATTTATTCTTGCCAATTCCCATATAGAATAATGCCAGAAAAACTACGGGAAAAATTAGAAATGTGGAATGCAAAGATCTGACGAGTTCACTTTCTGCTTCTCCAAGATATCCTATCCTTGATTCACCTGATAAAATATCATGCAAGTATCTACCTGTTATTTGTGAATAAATAGATAATATAAAGCAAATAAAAACGAAAGGTGCTATTAATTGAAACGAATGTTCTACTTTTTCAGTATCGGATAAAAATGCCGGTAAAATTATTAACCAAAACCAGGGTAAAATTGTCCTGATAGAAGATATTAGGGATGATTGACTTATTCCCAAAATAAATGAGTAAGCAATCGTAAAAGCACCATATATTAATATTAATATAGCATATTTATTAAATAAGGAAAATACCTTTGTTTTCTTTGTAAGATATTTTATAATATACATAATAAGGAATAATTCATTAAAACCTAAGGATATCCCAGACATTATCCTATACATCGGTATCCGATAAATATTATCTGCTGTGCCAATAGTAAACATCCTACTTATACCGTTGATAATTAAAATAAACCAACTAAGCCAAAATACATCATCCTTAGAATGAAATATAATAAATAAAAGAAATAAAAACGATAATTTAATAAGAATTTGAGGAATTCCTAATTTCGGGAATATATATACAGCTATAACTGTTAATATAAATGCCAATAAGAGCTTGCTATTATCTCTTGACCAAATTGGATATGCTTTTACTTTACTATCAATATAATTATTCATTATTTATCAATCATTTCATAAGTTGACTTGATGAACTTAGCAGGAACACCCGCGACCATTGTAAAATTTTCTATATTTTCCTTCACTAGTGCATCTGCTCCAATGATTGAACATTTCCCAATTGTTACACCCATTAAAATAGTTGCATTTGCTCCAATATAAGCACCCTCCTTTAATAAAACAGGTTTAGATTGGGGACGATAAATATTACTTAAAGGAGAATGACCCATATCCTGGTGTGTTATAATAGTTGTATTCATAGAAATTGTTACATTATTTTGAATTGTGATGCGATTCCTCAAATCAAGAAAAACACATTTACCAATATGGCAATTATTCCCAACAGTGAGATTTGAGAAATTTTTGCAATTATGAAAATAGAGTGGGGATTCTATATCACAATTTGAACCTATGTGCGCTCCATAATATTTAACTATCTTTACTAATGCATATTTATCTACTGTAGTTAAATATGAATTAGCAGTATTTACACCAAATAAAAATCTAAATAATTTATATTTAAAAAGACAATATATATTAAATAAAAATCTCAGTTTTTTAAATATCCCTAATCCTAACATATTTTTATATAATTTTATTTATCCTGGAAATTATATAATATTTATAAGCACTAAGTAAGCCAAACATACTTGCAAATGCTTTTGATATATGTCCCTTTATAAAAGTTTTAGGAATTGACTTAAATATTAATTTATATGATTTATCAATTACATATCTGTTAATTTGTGTGCTATTGCAATTTTTCATAATTGCAATCATAGGATTCCTGGCATCATAATAAGCTTTTAAGGGTGATGACTTACCTATTGTCATACTTTCTTTATGCCATAATTTGGCTTTATGGGAATACATTATCTTAAAACCGGCTTTTTTGGCTCGCAATTGCCAATCAAAATCCTCTGCTTGAAGAAAAAATTCGGTATCATATCCCCCTGTTGTTAAATATACTTCTCTTGAAACCAACCAAAATATGTCATCACAAAATGCTAATTCTGTATCCATATCAAATTGTCCTAAATCTTTCTCACCTCTTCCCAAATGTTCACCTCTCACAAGAGTCGGATGAGAACTTTTACCTACAGTTTGAAAAACATTCGGTCTTTCATAATAATATACTTTCCCTGTAGTAAATGCCGTTCCCGGGTTGGCGGTAGCTGTTTCCACCAGGGCAGTAATAATTTGTTTATCAGCAATAACATCATTATTTGTAATTAAAACATAATCATAATCATTTTGTTCAAATGCATAAGCCAAACCAAGATTCATACCTCCGGAATAGCCAAGATTCTTTTCAGAACGCATAAAAATAACATTGGGATACTGAGAGCAAATAAAATCCCCCGTTCCATCAATTGAGCCATTATCAATAACTGCTACAGCAAAATTCGGGTATTCACAATCAAGATAAGATTGAACAGCATCTATTAAAAAGTTCTTGCCATTATAACTTAGTATCAATATTAATACTGAGGGAAGCATATTTTATTTAACTTTAAAATACCTTAGCTAATATCCAATAAAGTAATCTGCAGAAGATATGATTTACACACTTAATATGAAATATATAAAATTTATTGTTATGAATAAATATCCATCATTTGTAATTCTATCTATTTTTTCCCAGTATACTACTACTTTCCAAAATGGGATATTTACATTCAAATGTAAGACATTATAGAGATATTTCTAACTACTTGTTATAATTTTTATAATTAATTGAAATTCTTTTTCGTTCATATCGGGGTATAGGGGTATTGTGATTAATTCTTGCCATATTTTTTCACTAACAGGTAATTCCCGATAATATTTCTTATACATTTCAAATAGATGGTTAGGATAATAATGAACTCCTGAAGCAATACCATTTTCATTTAATCTTTGTCTTATTTCATCTCTATTTGGCATTTTTATCACAAAATTATGACAGGCAGGTAGCATATATTCTTTTACAGGAGGACATTTTATTTCAGGATAAGCTGAGAATGCATCTCTATAACGATCAGACCAGTAACGACGTTGATCATTCATCCATTCCAATTTTTCAAATTGAGCTAAGCCAATAGCCGCTGCAATATCATTCATATGATATTTATATCCCAATTCCGTTACATCATAAAACCAATCGTAACTATTTCCCGCTCCTCTATCAAAAGTTCCTTTAGATATGCCTACCCACCTCAATTTATTTAATCTTTCAGCCCATTCTTCATTGTTAGTTGTAAGCATACCTCCATCACCTGTAGAAAGATTCTTTACCGCTTGAAAACTAAATGAACCAAAATCCCCGATTGAACCAAGCATTTTTCCTTTATACCTTCCTCCGCAGGCATGTGCACAGTCCTCAATAACATAAAGATTATGGTCTTTCGCTAATTCCATAATAGGATCCATTTCACAGGAATAACCACCATAATGAACTACAATAATAGCTTTCGTTCTATTTGTTATCAACTTACTTATGTTTTCAGCTGTTACATTAAGATTCTCAGGTTCAATATCACAAAAAACAGGAATACCTCCATTATATAATATTGCATGGTTAGTAGACACAAATGTCATCGCCGGACTTATTACTTCAGCATCTTTAACACCAATACACAGAAGAGCTAAATGTAATGCAGCAGTAGCGGAATTAAGAGCAATGGCATATTTTGTCCCAATATATTCTGCAAATTCTTGTTCAAATTCGGCTGTTTTAGGGCCTAAACCCCACCAGCCGGAGTCAATTACTTCTTTTAAGTATTTTATTTCTTTATCATCATGATAGGGTCTAAATACAGGTATCATTACTCCTCCTTCGTAAATTATTACTTATGAATGGTAGTTTACTATCTTTTTCAGATACTATGATATTACCATTGTTTATTTCCCAATCTATAGAAAGATAGGGATCATTATAGTTTATGCCAGATTCACACTCTTTATGATAAAACTCATCGCATTTGTACTCTACAATAGCTTTTTCGCTTAATACGGAAAAACCATGAGCAAAACCCTTGGGAACAAAAAGTTGGTATTGATTATTTTCTGATAAAATTATTTTACAATATCTACCATAAGTAGAAGATTTTGGCCTGATATCAACTGACACATCTAATATGCAACCCATTATACATCTTACCAATTTTGCTTGACCATAGGGAGCTTTTTGATAATGTAAACCTCTTATAACACCATAAGTTGAAAAAGACATATTATCTTGAACAAAATTAGTTTCTACAGGCAAAATTTTTTTATATTTTTCTTTATGATAGGTTTCAATAAAAATACCTCTTTCATCTCTATATATGTCTGGTATTATAAGGATTAGACCCTCAATATTAAGCTTTTCTTTTTTCATTCATTATAAATTTGGACTAATTTTTTATCTTTTAATATACGATCTAAATAATATTTATAATCTGAATCAGGAATATGTTTTATTAAATCATCAAAGTGAAATTCATCAATATAATTCATCATATAAGCAACCTCTTCAATACATGCTACTTTCAATCCTTGCCTTTTTTCAATAGCACCAATGAATGTAGACACATCTAACAGAGATTGAGGAGTTCCTGTATCCAACCAGGCAATACCTCTACCAATAATTTCCACCCTTAATTTATTCTCTTTTAAATAAATTTTATTAAGATCAGTGATTTCAAGTTCACCTCTTGCCGAAGGTTTCAGTTCTTTCACATAATCAACAACTACATTATTATATATATACAAACCTACTACAGCATAATTTGAATTCGGCTTTAAGGGTTTTTCTTCCAAAGAAACAACATTTCCTTCATTATCAAATTCTACTACTCCATATCTCTGTGGATCATTTACATAATACCCAAAAACTGTAGCACCATTATTATTAACAATTGCTTGACGGATAAAATCCATTTTGCCGTAGAATATATTATCTCCCAAGATCAAAGTAACTCTATCATTACCTATGAAATCCTTTCCCAGGATAAATGCTTCAGCAATACCTTTTGGTTCAGGTTGAATTTTATATTGAATATTTAACCCCAATTGAGAACCATCATTGAATAATTTCTGATATAAAGGAATAGTATCTTGATTGGAAATAATAAGAATATCTCTAATTCCAGACAACATTAATGTTGATAAGGGATAATAAATCATTGGCTTATCATAGATCATAACCAACTGTTTACTATAGCAAAGAGAAATCGGATACATTCTGGAACCCGATCCACCAGCAAGTATAATGCCTTTCATAAGAGTTCCTTTGTTTTTTAGTTCTTAGTGCGGGAGTTCAAAGTGCGAGAGTTCAAAGTTCAAAGTTCTTAGTTGGGGTGTTCAGAGTTTTTAAGATAGCGAATAAAACCACCAATTAATCTTTTGATACTATTTAACTTGGACATCAGTTCATTGTGCTGATTTACATCTATGTAATGAATATCTAAAGCAACATACAAAAGGGATTCAACTTCAGAAGCAGAACGATAGGAATAACTTAGAAATTGCAGAAATGATTTCTTCGAACCAAAATAATATAGCTAATAGCCATATTTAGAAATTGTATTGCTGTATGCCAATTCAACAAAGAGGAAGTATAAAGTTCTTTTATTCAATATCGGTGACAAATCGGAATATACTACCACATATACATTCATTATCATTATTTATGTTAAATAATTATAAGCAAAGATTAGATTAAGAACTTATCAATTGGATTCTATTGTCTTTTATTGCATTATGTTTATGCATTGATAACTTTTTATACGCGTAAAAGATAAAATAATAGCTTAAATATAGTATCCAAGGCAATACCGGAATAAATCTTCTGGATTCACTTCCAATGGTATAAAATAGAGCGCAATAAAAAAGATATGGTATCCAATAAATTAAATTTCTCTTATTATATACTATAAAACCGAGAATAGAAAATACACCGATTAATATGCTTAATATATTTAGAACTAAAGTTTGTATGGTTATAATTATATCATATTTATTCTCTGTTTTACTGTACCCTTTAGTTATGAAACTAATTGATTCTCTGAATTTTTCAACAAAAGGAGTCCAATTGTTTTGAAGAAACAAACCTTTTAAATTCTTAAATGCTTTGTACCCTTTATATTGGAGCTGTTGTTTAAAAGATAAATTTAACTTTCTTGTTATAGAATCAGCAGAAGCAGAATACCATCCTGAAAAAGATCTTTGAAAAATTTCTGCTTCAGGTAATTCAGTTCTACCTCTTCCATAAATTTGATAAAGTTCCTCATTAGATATTTCTCCGAAATATTCTGCTTCTAATAACGCATTTGTCCAATTTATTACTTCCGGTGTAAGTGAGGTTCCCATAGAAGTTACAATTTTAAGATTTGGATAATAGCTATAGACATAGGCAAACCAGGGAAAAAGGAGTGAAATAAATATGATTGCATAGAGAATTATGTATTTTATGGATTGCCAAAATCTAATTTTGGATAAAAGCATAATTATCAGAATGAGGGGAGCAAACACCACCATAACTTGCCAAGTAAATGCTGCTAACGCTATAGTAATAGTAGCTAAAAGTAAATAAAGCTGTTTTTTACTTAAGTAAAATTTAACCATACAAAAAGCAAATAAAGCTAATAAGAAAGTTACCAAAGATTCTCTTAAAATATAGGTACAATAAGAAGTAAACGGATAATAGAGTATTATAAGTAACGAAATAAATCTTGCTTTACCAATTGAATGCAGATTTATTAGTATTTTATATATAAAATAAACCGAAATGATTAATAGAATTAATTGAACATATTTTGCACACTGAATTTCACCTTTTTTTGTTTTCATTGTTTTAGTAGTGACATTATATTCATCCCAATTTAGTAAAGTGGGCTCTCCAAATATGTCATAAATTTTATAAACTGCAGCTAAAAACATCGGATATCCCGGTTCTCTTGTAAAATTAACTGTATAAGGATATTTATATGCTGGAGAGTATACCCCTCTCAATGCTATATTCACAGCATAATTATGATATCCGGTTCCATCAGGTGAGATATAATAAGGACCTCTTGCATTTATCGCTAAGCAACCAATAAGAAAACCAATTAAAAATAAAAGAGATAAGAAAGTAATCTCAGATGTTCTACTTAATTGATTAATTACATATTTCATAATAATTCACCTTCCAATATATAATAATATAAATAATAAATGTATAAACCCATAAATAATATCTCTAACAAAGCTATATTGCAGTAAGCATTATCTTATTAATCCTCATAATAGGGTATAAATAAAAAGGATATATAATGATAATGGCAAAATAGAAAATAATCTCTATATTATGATGCTGCTTTGTTGTTTTTTTGCATCATACCTTTTTGGTAATTTTTTTATTTATCAGGGATAGATGTCTTGTTTTTTTTAATAATAAACCCTGGTCTGTTCTTCACCTCATCAAAGACCCTAAGCAGATAT
>Ga0302252_1001531_pt1 | contig 13083 bp, 7 predicted proteins | sample AAG_RA_Leu_MG_FD_193511 | JGI IMG/M metagenome (GOLD analysis project Ga0302252, IMG submission 193511) | Enriched activated sludge microbial communities from anaerobic digester in WTTP, New Holstein, Wisconsin, United States - AAG_RA_Leu | ecosystem: Engineered > Bioreactor > Anaerobic >...
GCTCCGAGGCCCGGAAACTGAAACTGAAAGGCTTTGCCAAAGCGCAATTGGCCTACGAGGTGTATGGCCTGGCAGATGAAACGCAGAACCGGGAAGTGGTGATCGAAGACAAGGAAAAAGGTCTGCTGATCCGCTATGACAAAAGCAAAATCAGCCCCGAAGAGGTGGCGAAGCTGATCCTGTAGGAGCGATGGGCGACAGATCCCCAAGTAAAGTTTAGACCATTAGGCCAAACCTGTATGGCCAAATGAAATACATAGTTATAGGATTTTGAATTAATGAAAGAGGAATTGCGAGAACCTATGCAGCTAAGCAAATGTTTAATGATAACGCATAAGTATATGGGGTCAGGCATGCTGCTTAAATTCCCATCTGCCTACAATATTCCAGACAAACTATTTCTAACTGTGGAAGATCTGTTATCCATACAGACTCTTTCCTCCCAGGAGCAATCTCCATGTCCAGGCTGATTAAACTTCTTATTATCATTAGTCTTCTGTTAATCCTGGCTTTTATCCAGGCAGCTCACACCAACGGCGCAGATGCGCTAAGCCAATATCAGAAAATCCAGTCGAAAGAGAAGAATTACCGGCTCTTCAGATATGAAGATGGCGCTCCCGAAGCAAGCAATTATCGCTGTTTTCGCGATCAGTTTGATTACTTATGGACTCAAACAGCAAAGAGCATCTATAGGTTCAATGGCATCAGCTTTCAAGACATGAGAAGGGAGCTTCCTGAGGTTGAAAGAGACTCATTATTGGAATTGAAGACACTCCAGGGTAGCGAGAGTAAAGTGTATCTTACCGGCAGACATTACATTTACAAATGGATTGGACACCGGTTTATCAAGTATGTGTTTCCAAAGGATGACAGAATCAAGCGCAGTCAATTCGTAAACTCCAAATTGCTTGCAATAGGCACTAATGGTTATGGTGTCTTAGATGGTGATAAATGGCTCTATGTAAGAATCGGTATTGAGGACTATACAGACTATACACTTTATGGTATTCGGTATCTCAAAACTGACAATGTCACAAGTACAGTCTCGCGTTTTACACTTGATAGGAATAACAATCTATATGCAATACACTATCAAGCTCTCTATTCTCCGCAAAGAAGTATTCTAATACCAATTCAAAGTTCAGGAGCTTTTGCAGTTAAAATGTACTCAGCTAAGGGTAAGTTTGTGTTCCCTGTATTTTCAGAAGATGAGGGCAGAAACCAATTCGACAAAAAGGGAATTGTTCTGCAGGCGGAGTTTAAAACTACAGCTAATTGGGGCATTTATCTTACTTTCCCAGGTACAAATATAGTGTATAGATTTAATGAAGAAAACCAACTCTTTTTGAATCAGAGCATTATCAATGGAAAACAATTATCAATAATATCTACATCGAACTCAATTGAAGATAGATACTCCTCGTATCTCACCAATAATCGGATTGTTTATACTCGTAGCGATACACTATTTATCCATGACCTTGACCATGGTATAGATTACTATCGGGGTGATTATTACTATGACCCTATAACTCCGGACACATGGTATTTGATTTATACAGAAAAGGGTCTTATAGAAGTTAAGAATCAGATAACTCATGGATTTGATTTTGTTTACCCCAGACATGTTCTTAGGGAAGTGTCGGGCTTACTTTACCTAAATCCAGTCGAAACCCCTGCCATTGATACCCCTTTGCGATATGGTAATGCTCCAAGCTATTGGAATGACGGTCAGTATTTGGCGTATAGCGTAGCTCAGTCAAGCGTCAAAGGGACACACAGGTTGTATCTGATCAATCTGGCCGCCGGAACCAGAAAAGAGATCGAAGTGGCCGATGAAGCCGAGAGTCTTCACATCCTGGATTACAATGAAGTATCAAACTACCTGACCATAGCCGGGAAAGACGGGATAAGGCTGGTAAGCTTATCCCTGCCCTCCTACCTGGATTATGGCCTCAAAGAATCCGAACAATATACGTTTTCTGAAGTGAAAGAATCTATATTGGGAAAGCTAGTTCTGTTAAGAAGAGAATCAGATAATAGCTCTGTCATCTTTCTTGACCGAGGTCAAGAGATAAAGAAACTGGTTGAATGTCCCAGATTGGGAGGTTGGCACTATTCATACTCCATGAATAAGCTGTTTTACTGGTATTCAGACAAACAGGGTATCTCATTTGTGGAGTATGATTTTCAAAGCGGTTTGAGCAAAACCATAGAAAAGAGCCCATCTATATCCAAGATAACTTGTTTCAATGAACGCTATCTAATTCTGTTTGGAGATCTCAGCTATACCATCCATAGCTCATCAGGGTCTGAATCCGGAAGTATGAAGCCCTTAGTACAACCCTGGAAAGAATTTCTAGATAAGCACAACATAAATAGTGATGCACTCATCTCAAAACTGGCACTGACAATTATCGATGAAGCGAACGTCTTCATCCCGCCTCAGGAGTATCCAATTTCTACAGAACCAGATGGTGTTAAGACGCTTTCATCATACCATAGTTTATATAGCCAAGATCCCTTACCTGCCAGGGAACTCACTATCATAACAGGATCCTCTGAAAAATTCAGAACTCCTGCCTACATTTACAACCTGAAAACTATGCTTGCCACCCCCAAGCCGGATTGGATGTCTGCGCAAATCCTCAGAAATAAAAAGGATATTCCCTGGATTGTTCAGCTTTCAAACTCTGGTAATGACCACGTACTAAAGATTGGCGAACTGGACAGGAAAACACTATCGTTGATGGATCAGGGATTTTCATACAAATTCAGTGGCACGACCCTTCCCAAGCTTCAGTACTATACATCGCGAAACAAGCTGATTGTGGTGATAAATGACAGAGTATACTACAATCACAATAATAGCTGGCAATACATGGATGTAAATCCCTTCACTCGTTTCGGCAGAATTGATGGACTAAGTTGTTTTTATCAGACCGATACTGAGATCTGGCTGATAATCAACGGAGTTTTGATACGTCACGATCTCAGCACAGGTCAGGACTTTGTGTTCAAACAGAGCAACGGTATGCCTGAAGGCTTAAGCGGTATTTACTACAGCTCAGGTGCCTTGAGATTCGTTTCCAGTTCGGGCATTTATACCTTTAATCCAGAAAATGATGGAGCTCAACTGGTAGTACCCTGGATAGAAGCTAAGGGTGAGCGGTATGGATCTGGAGTTGTGAACAGGCTGAAGCACAGTAAAAACAGCATCATCATTCCGGTCGATATCCTGAACACTATGTTCCCTGAGCGAGTAAAGCTCAGATATCGGCTCCTGGGCTACGAAAAAGAATGGAAACAAAGGGACTACACGACTCAAATAGAGTATCCAAAGCTGCCTCCGGGGCATTATGAATTCCAGATTTACGCAACTTCTCCTACAGGATTGCAGTCCAAGCCACTAAGCGTGTTTTTTATTATAAAAGCGCCTGTCTATGGCACCTGGTGGGCTTTTGTGATCTATGCTTTGGGGCTTTTTGCTTTGGGTCGCTACCTCTATCGGCTGAGGATCAAACAGCTTCAAAGGCGCAACGAAGCTCTCGAGCAAACGGTAAAGCTGCGTACTCATGAATTGCAGGAACGGCAAAGGCATATCCAGGAATCCATCGAATATGCTTCCTTGATCCAAAAGTCCATCCTGCCTCAGGATGCTGATCTGGCCGATGCCTTTAGAGAACACTTTGTACTATGGAAACCCCGCGCCACGGTGGGAGGTGACTTTTACTGGCTCCACAGAGCAGAGGATGATGTCACCTGGTTCGCTCTGATCGACTGCACTGGCCACGGTGTTCCTGGCGCCCTGCTCTCGATGACGGTCAATTCGCTGCTGAACCATTTGATTAAAGACAAGGGTATGGTAAAACCGGCTGAAATTCTGCAAACCATGCACCGGGAAATCGGCATGGCCCTGCATCAGGACAGGGAAAATACCCAGCAGGATGGCATCGAGATTGCTTTACTGAAAATCCATAAGGAGCAGCTTATCTTCTGTGGAGCTGCTCTGCATCTTCTGTATTACGAACCGCAAACCCGCAGTTTGCAGCAGGTAAGAGGTGATAAACGCGGTCTGGGCGGTTTGAAATGGCACAGTGAGCTTAGCTTCACCGAACACCCTATCCCCTGGAATCCCCAGATGCGCATTTATCTATATACCGACGGAATAATAGATCAGCCTTTGCCTTTGGATGAGCGTCTGCAGCGTTTGGGCAATCCCCGCTGGCTGGAGCTGGTGAATAACTTGGCAGAACTTCCGTTTGAGGAGCAACACCACATTTTGGAAGAAAGGCTGCAGGTAATGCTGAGTTATGACGAACAGCGGGATGACATCACGATAATCGGATTTCAGGTGGGATAGATTCCATGAAGCTTTGGCGAAACAGGAAAAACTCGGATTCCCCTGAACTGATGGACAAGCTGCTGACTGCTGTGGTTTCGGTTTACCTTTATATGGCGCGCACCGCAAAACTGAAAGGCGAAGAGATAAACTTCATCGACCGCATCCTGCACAGTATGTTTGGCAACGACATCCCTCTTTACAAGATTGAACAGGCTCGTCAGCAGGTGCTTTCCATCCGGGAAGCGGCTAACTATCTGAATGTGCATCTGGGCTCGGCAGACAGAGCAAAGATAATCCTGAACCTGATTTCGCTGGCTTACCATGATCGTAACAAGATTCACGTCCTGGGCAGCTTGGAGATCGTGGAATTAACCGACCTGTTGCGTTTGGACGTAAGCAGTCTGGATGCGATTTATGACCTTTTCGAGGATAAAACCTCAGTGATAGATCTGCCTTTGGCGGTTAGCGACAGTGGTCCCAGTTTGCTGCGCAATTCAATGCTCTGGTCTGCTAATTCAAGTGATTTCCGCTTCATTGGCTGCGATCCCAGTGGCCGGCTGCTCTTCATAATGATCGAAAGCCTGGTGCTCTTCTACTATGAGCAGGCTCCATCCTGCCCACCCTGCAGATGTAAAGAGGGAGGTCTGGAACGCAGTTTACAGACCAGGCGATTTCACCGTTTACGCGAAACAAGCAGCATTATCCTGCAAGGTAAAAATGGCGAAATCATTCTGAATTGCAAGGATCTGTGGTCTGTCTACAACTTTGGTAGCTATGCTCGTGAGCTTTATTATCCAGAAAACGCCGATCTCAAACTACGCTATCGTAATCGCAAATTCTTTCTGGAACAGAGCTCTAAAAACAAACTGAACCAAAGCCGGGAACTGGCCCTGGACGACTGTCCTGAGCAGAATTCCAGGCTATGTGTGCTGGACATTATTACCCGGGCTGGAAGCGACCGGGAAATCCTCTCCCAAGACCTCAGCTACTTTCTATGTCGGGATCGTCAGGGTTTTAGCCTTAAGCCAGAAAGCGGCTCGTTGGCTCTACTCCATTTCTCTGCAGATGAGGTCGGGCTTTGGGTTCAAGCGCTTACCGAGCATCCAGTATTTCTAAATCGCCTACCTCTGAAAGAAAAGCGGAACTTTACCATAAATCAGGATCTGATCTCAATCGGTGATACGAATTATCTGATAAACCGAAATTGGGAACTGATCGAAATTCCAATCCAAATCTCGGAGATCAACGTAGCAGAGATCTCCCATAAGTTCAGGGAAGGCAATACTGCCTTATCCAGCGTGGCTTTCCGGCTTGGGAAGGGTAGTATGATGGCAATCATGGGGCCCAGCGGCAGCGGTAAAACCACTCTGTTGCAGGTGCTTTTGGGGGAAGTAAAGCCAACGCACAGTAAGATCAGCATCGACGGCCTGGATTTTTCCGCCAATTTTGCCTTTTTCCAGCAGCATATTGGCTACGTGCCCCAAGACGATCTGCTCTTTCCCAATTTAACTGTGTTTGAAAACCTCTATTACCGCATCAGGCTTGCCTTGCCGGCCTTAAAAAACGAGCAGGAGATAAAAAGCCGCATCGATAATCTGCTGCATAGCGTAGGCCTCTACGAACAGCGCAGCATGCTGGTGGGTGATGTGCTGAACAAAAAACTCTCAGGCGGTCAAAGGCGAAGGCTGAATATTGCCTTGGAATTGGTTATGAATCCGATGATCATCTTCCTTGACGAGCCTACCAGCGGCCTTTCCTCCAAGGATTCCGAAAGCATCGCCGAATTCCTCTGCGAGCTGAAAGAACAGAACAAGATCATCATCTGCACCATCCATCAGCCCAATCCTACCGTTTTCAAAGCTTTCGACCGCGTTCTGCTGCTGGACAATGGCGGCCGCCAAGTGTATTTCGGTTCCAGCGACGAAGTTTTTGATTATTTTAATGAGGAACTGCAGGACTGCGGAAGCCGCAAAGAAGCGCTGGACACAAAAAAGAGGCTGCTGATGCCGGACTATTTCTTTGACCTGATCGAAACTCCGGACAGGGCAGGAAACAGACGCTGGAATCCGGACTATTGGGAACGCAAATACCGCAATCACCGCTTCCGCCAGGCCATGGACATTGAACTGCAGGAAAACGGTAACCTGGAACAGGCTTCCTTTGCCAAACCGCCCAAGCCAGGTTTGATTGCCGGTTTGCACAACCTGATTTACCTGCTTATCCGCAACTTCGTGAATAAAAGCCGCAGTCGTATAAATCTACTGATGACGCTTTTGGTAGCGCCTTTGCTGTCTGTGCTGACCTCTTTTGTGCTGAGAGGAGTGCCGGATGGAAAGCCCTACAGCTTTTGGGAAAACCAGAATTCCTGGCTCTTTGGCTTCATCTCGATCATCATCTTTATCTTTATCGGTCTGGCCAACAGCATCGACGATATCCTTAGCGAAAAACGCAGCATCAAGCGTGAACTGAAGCTGAATGTACCGGCCTTTAACCACCTCTTTTCCAAGACCCTGGTGCTCTTTTTCATGACTCTCGTGCAGATTCTGCTCTATTATTACATTTCGGCAGGGGTTTTAGGAATGCGGGGCTACCTGGTTCCGCATGCTCTTTTCCTTTTGCTGAGCGGGATGACGGGTTATAGCCTGGGACTGCTGTTTTCCAGTATAATCAAGGATCGCAACGCCGTTATCAACATTTTGCCATTGGTGATCATCCCCCAGATCATGTTCAGTGGGGCTGTAATCAGGTTTGCGGACATGAATTCTTCTTTGCGTCTGAACCGAAAGAGCGAAATCCCGGAGTTTTGCCACTTAATCCCTTCCCGCTGGCTTTATGAAGGCTGGATGCTGGCTTCAGGATCTCTGAATCTCTGGCAGCGGCAAAAGGATAATTTCCTGCGGCAAACCAAGAGCGGGAACCTGGGCTATGAGGAATACATTAAAACCGTGGAAAGCTATAACCTATTTCTGGAAGAGCATCCGGAAAGCCGCTATCAAAATTCGCTGATCCGCAGTGCTCTGTCCGTGGCGCATGGCGATTATCTGAATAACCAGCGCAATACTTTTTTGTCGCATCAGACCAGGCTTTGGGGTATGCAGCGGCGAACCCTGTATCTGGATTTGGCCGTTTCGTTATTGCTGATCCTGGTGTTCAGCCTTGTTACCTGGCTGCGGCTAAAGTTCTTTTTCTGAAAGAGGCAAGGATGAATATCTATATTCGCACCCAGGATAACGACCTCTTCAAATACTTCAGTGATCAGGACTACGCTTTGGTGATGGCCAGGGCCGAAGCTGCCTTCTATAAATCGGGCGAGATTCTATGCGAGGCGGGAACCATCCCCGATAGCTTTATGATGGTTCAGGAAGGTGAACTGGAGTTATTTGGCAGTCATAGCATCGGAAATATCTATCCCGGAGAATTCTGTGGCGAGCTCTTCTTCCTTTCCCAGGAGCCAAGCCCCTTTAACCTGCGTGCTGCCAAGGATTCTTATGTGCTAAGGCTTGGCTTCTCAGAGTTAAAAGACCTTATTGAGGCCAGGCCTGAGCTGATGGCGCGCATCCAGGCTGCGATCAATGACTCGCTCTGCCTGAAGATAATCCGCCTGACTCACAGGAGGAACAATGGATAAGTATAACGAGCATCCCCTTTACTGCTATCTAAGCCCCGAAGAGAAAAAGCTGCTGAAACCGGCGATTAGCTCGCAAACCTTTGTGGCGCATGAAAAACTGATCACTATCGGCGATCGCAACCGCGACATCATCTGCCTGGAAGAAGGCAGCGTTTCCGTGCAGGTGGAAGATTTCGATGGCAACGTCCGCGAAGTGGCACGAATCCATGAAGGCAGCCTGGTGGGGGATATGAATTTCGTGATTCCTACCCGCAGAACCGCAAACGTGGTGGCATTAACTGAAATTGAAGCCGATGTGATCTCCTACGACAAACTCTGCGCCATTCTGAAAGAGAATGCTTATCTGGCGGCCAGGATCTTTACCGCTTTGAATCTGCAACTGAAAGACAAATACCTGGGGATGATCCAGAGTTGATAATGCCGAGTTGCTTTGAAAAATACGTTGTAGGGGCGAATGCCGATTCGCCCTTATATGGATTTCAGATATGATCTACAACGGAAGCAGCTCAACCACAAGGCATAAATGAGCGACAAAGAGCAGTGATAAAAGATTGAATAACAAAGAGTAAAAGAGGAAAGACTGAAGGATTGAAAACCTACGAGAAAAACTTATGAGTACCAAAAAGGAAAAAAATGGTTAAACGGGTGGATAATGATATGCGCAGATTAAACGACATTAAGCTTTGGTTCCCATATATTGGAAACAATATCCGCATCCGCTATATTCAACCTGGAGTCGCTATCCTTCAAACCCCGTCAGGGGTGAAATCCTTTAGCCTGGGGTGCAGCATAGCGGAACCCCAGGAAAGGATAAAACCTAATATTAAACCCCTTGCGGGTGACACCAACCCCAGAGAACATGAAACAAAACCGACTGAGTCACCCCTGCGGGGTTTGAACCTGTTTTTGAATCGTACCTGGGGTTACGCTGCGCTATACCCCAGGCTAAAGTGTTACACCCCTGCGGGGTTTCCTGTGGGGAATGAAATTAACAGCTTGAACAGTCTAACTATGCAATTAATCCGCTTAAAACCAGTTTCCACAACAAAGGGAGGTCAACTATGAATGCAAAGCATTTATACCGAATTGTTATCTTCGTGTTCCTTACATCTATTCTCGGTTTCTTAAAGTCCGCCGCCAGCCAGGATGAACTGGAAAATCATCTAAAAAAATACCTTGAACTGACTGAAAGCCAGAAAACAACCAGGGTATTTAAGTTCGCAGATGGCTATCCTATAGTAAGTATGTATGCACTAACGGATCAGGACAGTATGTTATGGTTCGCGATATATAATCAGGCTAAGTACTATGTTTTTACCGGTACTGGTTTCATCGATGTTCTTGCTACAAATAAACTCGCAATGGAAGATTCAATTGCATCTCATTTACAAACAGATGATAAAACCCCCTATTTGGTTGGAAAAAAAGCAATCTATAAATGGCTTGGTTATAAGCTTCAAGCATATACCTGGCCTTCCAATGATAGAATACTTGAAGCATACATTGCGGGTGATGACGAAGTCTACATCTGCGGAGAGCGAGGATATGGGATCTTATCAAGCAATGGCTGGAATTACTACCATTACAAGGGCTTTACTCTGCGTAAGGGAGATAAATACGTTGATTCCATGTTTTCAAAAGAACAAAGGAGGTTGATATGGATAGACCAAGTAGCAGGGAAAGAAGATTCTCTCAGAATAGCGATAATCGAAAAAGGAAACCGCAATGTCTCTTTTATAGCACTTGGTGCACATGGAATTGAGCCATATAATTGGCTACTTAATGAACATGATTACAAAGGCAATCTGATTTTTGCCTTACGAAATGGGAAAAATATATATTCTTTAAAAAAGAAGGACAACCACATAAAACAAACTGCCTTGCCCAAAGGTATATACTGCTCTTCTATCTCTAAGTTTCAGAAACAAGTTGTAGTTATAACCGAAAATAACTCAAAAGAAAACTGGATTGTAAACATCAGTCAACTTAATATAGAAAGCCTTCAGATGATTCTATTGAAAAGCATAAAACCTACTTACTCAGAATCCATGGTTAAGACTTACCTTGGTATATACTATTTGGGTGATTTAAATTACATACATAGTGTTCACAATGATTACTTCTTTTATGGGAACAAGATTAAGGATCTTAACATCTTGAATTTCGATACATTAGAAGTTATGGATATGTCATTTAATGAGAATATCATCTGGAGTGAATACAATAGGAATGGTCAAAAGAACTCGATAGATTTAGTATTACAAGATCCGAAGTTTCCGGACAGTTCAATCTATCGAAAGATAGAATTTGATAATACAGGCACATATTCCAAAAAAGATATCGCTACACTACGAGATATTGAATTCTATCAAATCATGTTTTCATTCTTGGATAGTAGTTACTTGTATTATGCTGACACGCAAGGTCTTAATAGATTGCCTTTATCAGGTAACGTAAAAAGGATAATTGAAGCAAAGTCATTTGGGAAATACTCAAGTGCCTTAGTCTCAAGTAATAATCCAAACTCGTATATTAGCGATTTTAATCTCTACAATCTTGATAATAATTTAGTACTTGTGCAAAGACAATTAGATAATGATATTGCAAGTTTGATTATTTACTGTTACTCAGACAATCAGTTCCGATTATTACACAAATACAGTGAGAAATTCAAGCCACGTACAAGGAATATGTTAAACTTTCAGGAAATATTCTATTACGGAATTGACTACCAGAAAGCTAGTATAGATTTCCGACACAAGAGAAGTTGGTATAGCTTTGAATCTCCCACTTTGAAAATTGTTAAAGCCAGTACAACAGGCAATTTTTACTTATTGGGTGAAACATTGCTATTTGATAAGTTGCACGGGAATATTAAGACAATAAACCAATTGCAAAAGACTGAGTATTACATTTATGATAAATGGAACTTCATCAGAACGTTCAAGCCCAGTACCTTTACTGAGTATAGAAAAACACCTTACTCCGACTTGCCGATATTCGATGCGGTGCTGGATTACTCTTCAGGTATTCTATATGTTCAAGGAAGAAAAGACCTGATGTATTCTATGTCTATGACACGCTACAACGATATCGGAAGGGATATTGTTGATTCGGTTTATATTTCTTCTCCAGGTTCCATAATCAACATGAGATATCCTACCTTTAGTTATAATCTTACAAACGGTAAAATTAAATTGCATCCACATTGGTTGACCGTATTACAAAACTCTGACGGCAAACTATATGTTATTTATAAAGATAGACCTGGTGAAAGTGGCAAGATTTCAATAAGAAGCTTGGTTAATGGAGAGGCTAAATCAAACACACATGATGCAGATATCCCTTGGGACGATTATAAAAGCGAGAACATTGATCAGAAAAGAATGAATAATAATTTACTATTACGGATGGGCAATAGAATCTACTATTTAGAAAATGGAAAGTGGTATCAGAGACTAGTACCTGAGCTGGAAAACTACACTGATGTTTTCAATGGGATAACGATAGGAAATACAATATACTTGGGTTTAGATTCCAAGATTATGAAGATATTGGCAGATGGAACCTGCTTCACTTATGGGGAAAACGAGGGAATACCCCAAGGCGATATCAGATTGGTAAGTTATAAGGATAAGATATTTATCAATACCGGCTCTGCCATATATGAATTTCACGAACCAGAACAGAATGCCAGGATAGTTTTATCAGGTTTTTCAGCCAAGGACAAGCTTGTAACCGCCAAGCTACAACACAGCTTTGACCATAAAACCAATACATTCAGCTTTCCTGTATATATTTTAAACTCCCTCTATCCGGAAAAGTGCATTCTGGAGTATCAGTTAAAGGGTTTCAACGAGGCTCCGGTACGGATACCCTTTACCAAAGAGATTCGTTTTGACAATCTGAAACCGGGTTCCTATAACTTTTCATACACCGCGACTACTGAAACAGGGCAGAAGGTTCAATCTCCAGTTGTTAAATTCACAATTCGTCCACCTTTCTATGCAACCTGGTGGGCATACCTGATCTATGTTCTTCTGGGCGGTGCGGCGATCTATGGCATTTTCAAGCTGCGAACCCGTCAGTTGAAAAAGCAGAATTTGGCTTTGGAAAAGACGGTGGAGCTGCGAACCATAGAGCTGAAGGAGCGGCAGCAGCGCATTCAGGAATCCATCGAATACGCTTCCCTGATCCAGAAGTCCATTTTACCACAAAGGGAGGAGCTGATCCAGCGTTTCCGGCAGCACTACGTGATCTGGAAACCGCGGGACATAGTGGGCGGTGATTTCTATTGGCTCTACGAAAATGAAGCGGGGGAGACCTTCTTTGCGGTGATCGATTGCACCGGGCATGGGGTGCCGGGAGCACTACTTTCCATGACGGTTAATTCGCTGTTGGACAAGCTGGTAAAGGATGGCGGGGTTTACAGTCCGGCAGAAATTTTAACCCGCATGCATCGAGAAATCGGGGCTGCCTTGCATCAAACCGAAGCCCATACTCAACAGGATGGGATCGAGATAGCGTTGGTAAAAATTGATGCCCGGAAGCAGAGTTTGGTTTTCAGCGGGGGAGGGCTGCATCTGCTGCACTATGATCAGGAAAGCAAGGCCACAAGCCATCTGCGGGGCAACAAACACGGTTTGGGCGGCTTAAAGTGGCATGCGGAGCTGGTTTTTGACGAGCAGGTTATCCCCTATGCCGAAAAGCAGCGGATCTATCTTTATACCGACGGTATCCTGGATCAGCCGGTTACGGATACTGAAAAGCCGAAGCGTTTGGGTAGTGTTGCCTGGCTGGAGTTTTTAGGCTCGATCGCCGCGTTACCAATGGAAGAGCAGGAAACCAGCTGCAACGAACTGATCTGCAGGATGCTGGCTTGCCACGAACAAAGGGACGATATCACGGTGGTGGGGATTGAACTGTAGTAATGATTGTATGATTGGCGTTTTAAGCAAAATTGAAGGTGATCCTCCCCCAAAGACAAGCTCTGGAAGAGCGGAATTCTATAGCCTGAGGTGTAGCGTAGCGGAACCTCAGGACATGGTAGCCAATAATTAAAACCCTGGAAGGGTGACACATAAGGAGACAGAACAATGCCAACTTCTTT